>JAABUW010000644.1_pt1 | contig 66264 bp, 124 predicted proteins | sample 5560081 | NCBI WGS metagenome assembly JAABUW01 (sample SAMN10711882, study PRJNA513363) | rock metagenome | isolation source: Antarctica rocks | place: Antarctica: Victoria Land, Knobhead sud | reverse complement strand
GCCAGCCCGCATCTGGTCGCCATCTTCGTTGCTTGAATGTGAAATAAACCAAGACCAGTCCATCTCCGTTTCATTTTACGAAAGCAAATTGAGACGGGTCTCGTCTTGTTACGAGCGAAAGCATGCAAATTTATCGTGCAGGCGAGTACAAGATGCCGAATACAACAGGGGCCAGGCGGCTTGGTGGCCATCTTCCCCGGTGTTGTGCTGGCCATCGAGCGACCGCCTGCGCTGTTGGCATGCATGCGGTGAACTGTGATGACGGTTGCACCAGGCACGACTCCATCGCAGACGGACTGCAGCACCGCACGACCCCACTGCAGAGGATGTTTAGAGATTAGGGTTCAAGAGGCATCAACCACCGCACCTTGCGCGGCTCATTGACGTCGGAGTAGAGCACGGCGCGGTCCCACTGAGCGTGCAAGTCGCCGCGCTCCGAGAACAGGACCTTGTTGAGGCAGTAGATGGCCTGCCGCAAGAAGCCCTGCTCTGTGCTCATGCTCGCCAGCCGCCGCCACAGGTCCATGTCCTGTACATGGCCCGGCAGCACATATCAAGAACGTCACAGGTGTGTCAATGGGCATCGCACACTGTTCACAGAGCAAGTACAGATCTTGCTCAGTGCTCATGCTCGTCAGCCGCCGCCACAGGTCCATGTCCTGTGATTAGACCGGGACGGGCATGAGGGCACGAGAGGTTGATGACAGAAGGTCCTTTGCTCCATTTAAATGTGCTGCGGCACCGCCAGATGCCCAAGATTATCAACAAGCAGTCCGATATACCGATGGGATTCTTTCCATGGACGAAAGTCCACGCATCGACGGGCTTTCGTTTCGGCTGAGAGAGCCGCACCTTGGGGGCGGCAGGTGCGCGGCGATCAAGTACAATCCAGCGCCCTACCGGCAGGGCGCAGCTCAAAGCCGAACCACGAACAGAGGAAACAAACACGACCCAAGAAACAAAGCCAAACATTCCCGCACCTTGGGCGGCAGGTGCGCGGCGATCATGTAGAAGTCGAGCGCCTTGCGGGGATTGCCCATGGCCTCCTGTATGGTGCCGATGGTGTGGTACGCGTCCGCGGCGTTGGGCGCCAGCCGGATCACCTCCTGGCACAGCTCTATCGCCTCCTTGTTCCTGCGCATGAGTTTCAGACTTTTCAAAGTTGAAGGAGCGCTGCATCGGGCGCAAGCCGCATCACTTCCTGACACAGCTGGACGCCTCCTTGTTCCCTGCGGAGTGCAGCAGGCTGTGGTTAGCAGCAACACGACCATTTGCAAAGGTCAAGCATTGCCACCTTCTTACGCAGCTGCGTAATCCGTGACAGCGCGATCAAATAAAGCACAGATGCAGCAATGCTGGCTGACGGCAAGGAACAGGGTTCAGATGCAGCACAGCTACACACGTGAACCGAAAGAAGGCAGCAGTCGACTCTCAAACTGATTGACACCGCAGTCAAGGCAGCGCACTTGTTGGTGGCGTACAGCAGGTTGGCCTGTCCCAGCAGCTCCTCCGCCTCCTGCGACATCACCCGCTTGCGCTGCCCACCCGGCGGCCTGCACCCGGGATAGCACCCGCTTGAGGCTTCCACCACCCTCGGGGGCCGCAGCGCTGTCATGGCATCCTGAGTGCAGACAGCCGCGCCGGCGCAGCCGTGCACAATAGGAAGGCACACAGGTGCTGCAGGCCGCCAGTTGCGGTGCCAGTACAGGCGGCACAGCTCTTGCAGCCAGGGCAGGAGGCATGCAGCCAGCAGCACATCACAAATCGGCGCTTACTTCTTTGACCTGCGCCGCCTGACACGGCCGTCCATGCCGTCCATGGCGGCTATCTCGTCCACATCCACACCGTGCACCGACTGCCCCTTTGGCTTTGCTGCCTTGGCCGCCCGCGTCGTCTGTAACCGGGTTTGCCACGGAGTTAGCATCACGCGATTCGTTGTAAGGCGCATGCCTGTGCGGCCACGCTGGGCTGCTGCTGCGCACTTGCAGCAGGGCACGACAGCATATGAAGGCAAGATGATGCCATCGCGATGATGCACTGAAGTGAGCATTCCTTCCCGCGCACCCGGGTGGGGTCGGAAGCGGCGGCGCGGCGGCGGGCCGCCAGCACCTGATATGGCTGCAGCGCCGCGCGGCCGCCCTCTTGACCGCCGTCCATCTGCTGCAGCGCCGCCTGTGAGAAGGAAGGAGTTTGTTGTTATTTTCATTGTACTTGGAGTTGTTTCTTACAGGTAAGGCTGCAGCGCCGCCCTCTTGCCCGCCGTCCATCTGCTGCAGCGCCGCCTGGCAGTCGCATAAAGGGTTTGCATCCTGCTACGACAAGCATACCGGCCTGGGGTGAGACCCCGGAGGGAGTGACATGCGGCAGCAACCACAAAACTGCAGGATCGGAGGTGAAAAAACGCAAGCAAAATAATGCATTCAACCACTGATGTGAACACGAGAGTTTACAGGGGTATCGGGTTATCTATGACCCACCTGGTAGTCGAAGCCTTCGTCAAACAGGTCCGAGGCGCCGTCCGAGTCCACGCCGCCCTCTGCATCCGTCTCCCCGGCTGCGGCAGATTTTGTGTCATGTTCAGCTTCCACAAGCGTTTAGCGCAAGCGCATTGTGTTATGCAAGGAATCCGTCTTTCCGGCTGCAGTGGGGCTATTGATAGGATAGCCCAGGCTGAGAAGCGAAGTGAAGCATGAAGCCTGCCCGCAAATGCGGCTGGCCCTTGCGAAGTTTCACACTTCGTAACTGAACTGAAAGTTCCACTGGCGGCCGCCATCGCGGCGGTCCCGCCAGCATTGTGCCGACAGTCCTTGGACGACACGCAGATGCGGTGCACTGCTGACCGATTCACTGCAGCTGCAGCTGCAGACGCAGTACACACCCGAGGCACCGGTGAGGAAGGCCGCCTCGTCGTCCAGGCGCTCGTCGCGGCCGATGCCGTCGGAGCTCATGGCATCGTCCTCCGGTGCATGCTCCTCGGCACCTGCTTTGGCGGCGAAACGGCATCATGCCGCTGGCATGGGAACCCAAATCGGATGGCTTTGTGCAGCGAGCCTCTGGTTCGAGCCATCCGGAGCAGCCTTGACCCTGCAGAATGCTCCTGTTCACACTCAGCGTCAGAGCGCAACCCAGCAGGGGCTGCGCCGTCCTGCCGCGACGGAGGCGCGCCGCCGCCAGGTCGCAGAATGCGGCTGTGCCGACTGCGCAGGCGTCTGCAAGACGCTTTATCATGACTTAATGAAGAATGCTGCATGCTGGTCCCTGGCGCACCTGGCTCATACTCGCTGATGGAGCTGTCATCGCCGTGCGCATAGTCTTCGTCGTCGCCGTCCCCCTCCAGAATGGCGAATTCATCCTCGTCGCCGCTGTCCATCGCTGACTTGTTTCCTACCTCTCGGCTGATGCCTGCGCTTGCGGCAGCGGCCGTGGTCCTGAGCTGTGGTTATGTTGGTGCAGGTGGGTGCGCCGTGCGCCGCAGCTGGTGGTGGACTCTGGAGGCACGCGATCTGGCTCCAGGGGCTTGCGATAGGATAGACGCACACTTTGCTCGTCCTTAGCAGCCCTCGTCACAGCCAAAACAGAGCTCTCCAAACCATATCCTCGGATTCCAGAGAAAAATTCCGGAACCTGCGGCTGGCACGAATATAGAGACACGAGCTTCGGCAATGCGCATTGCAGAATTTTGTGCCTTCTGAGCTCCAGAATCTCCAGTAAAGTGCAGTTGTGTGGAGGAGTGATCACTGAAAATTGAATAGCCGGAGATCCTTTCTGTCGACAAGGATTTGAAAGGGCCACATCTGCCCTTTCGAAAACGCCCCTTCCAAACCTGTGCAGCATTTGCAGAGGATACTGAGTCCACTTTGTTGGACTTGGTATCTCCTGATTTGCCATGCACTGTCCTCACACGAGCGAAACCGTAAATCACCGTGCAAGCCGGGCGTTATTTGCAAGGGCAGATGCCCAGCTTCGGAGGGCTTCGTCAGGGCGCGTGCTCAAAATCAGCTTGGATTGTAATCAGCCGGGCCAACAAGTTGTGGTTGAGCAGGGGACAAAGGCCAGAGGTACACTCCCGCCGCGGCAGGCACCATTTGAGTTTGCAAGGCCGCACCTCATTTTACAGGATTACATGGGAGTTTCCGCATGCACAAGCGCAGACCAAAAAGATTTAAACGTAAAACAAAGCAAAAGCACTCGTCTGCAAGACACTGACACGTGTCACTGAAGTCCTATCTCATTGAGTACGGCCGATGCGGCCTCAGGGTAGTCGTCGGCACAAGCAAGTACAATTTCGTCAGCGGACTACCATCCGATCTGCGAAGGGCCCGCCCGGAGCAAAAAGCGTGTGGTACAATGCGGCCCACAACCCCCACGCTGGGCGCGTAGCGGCCGCACATGAATACGCTGACATTAACATGGTACACTGGCTGATCTCAGGACGCCGCGACGAGGCGGCTCTGCTGTCTTCCCTCCTACAACCCCTCGCTGCTGGGCAGCGGTGGACGAGTCTGGGGCAAAGAGGTGATCACACACACACACACAAACAGGCACATCAACAGGTAAGGACTAAGGACTGCTGCGACCAGGCTGCCGCCCCTCTCACCGGCTGCCGCGGCCGCTCAGCCGAACGGTCCGCAGCTGGTTCGGAACGCTTCTTGGGTGGGGCTGCCGGCTGCGGGGCGGGCTCCCTGCCGCACGCTCCAGCCCGGCTTGCCAAGCCTGGCTCGTGCTGAGAGTCTGCAAGCCGCCACAGCCGTCACCGCATGACGGCGCGCCGCGCAGGATCGCCGCCACCCGCCGCTGCCGGCTGCAGCTGCGACAGGTGCGTCGACACGCCGGCCTGGCGGTCGAAGATGGCGGCGGCGTAGCGCTGCACGCGCGCCAGCTGCGGTGGCGTCAGCGCCAGCGGCGGCTGCAGCGGCAGGCACACCGCGTCGCCGGCTATGAACTGCATGACGGCGACCGCCTGCGTGCACGCACCAAGTCGCTTGTCAACGTGCTCATATTCGATCTTTCGAAGGTGATCCAGTGTGACTGCAAGACTCGGTATCATTGTCGACGTCTGCTGCATGGAGTGTCGAGGATAGACTGAATGCAGCGCAGGCAAACGCACTATTGCACGAACCAACTAACATTGCACACCTTGGAGTAGGCGTGCGCCGCGGCGCCCCAGTTGCCGAGCAGCTCCTCCGCGGCGGCGGCCTGGCTGAGCTCCAGGCAGCCCTCGTAGGCCAGGTCCCAGACGTCCGGCAGGTCGCCGCCGCCGCCGGCCGTGCAGCCGCCCTGCGCCAGCGCATTGGCATTGCGCTGCGCGGCGCCGGACACGGCGCGCACTGCCGCCGCGAGCCGCGCCGCCAGCGGCGACGCCGGCTGCAGAATATCTGCCCTTTCTGTGGTGCCGGGCTGCGCCGCGCGCGGCCTGCCGCCCGCGGCCGCCGTCGCGGCTGCAGGAGGGGCGTCGTCGGGCGCGGGACTGAGCTGGGACTGCGACATGGCTGCCGCTGCTGCGGCCGCCGAAGCCCCCGCCGCCGACGCCGCCTGCTCCGGATGCCGCTCGGCGACAATTGCCAGCTGCAGCAGCTGCAGCGACAGCAGGCGCAGCGCAAGGCCCTTTGACGGGCAGTCCTGCCGCGTCGACTGCGCCGCCAGGCTCTCCAGCGCGCCCGCAATGTGCTCCAGGGCCTCCGCGTAGCTGCGTGGCGGGCCCGGCTGCCCGGCGGACGCCGCCGTGCTCACAAACACCGTGGCGTCAAGCGCCGCGTCCGGGAGGCGGTAGATTGCCGCCGAGCTGACAACGCTGCCTGCGGGGCCCGCCCTGCCACCGGCGCTGCCGCCGACGGTGTGGCCTCCGCCCACGGCGCTGTCTGCCGAATTCCGCTGGCTGGTCGCCTCGACGGACAGCCGCCGCACGGTCGCGCCATATTGCGCGCCATACTGCACGTGCTGCTGCTGCTGATGGTATTGCTGCTGCTGCTGCGGCGGCGGCGCGGCCGACACGGACCGCGGGCTGGGTGGTGGCCGCGCTGCGGGCGGCACGCGGGGGCTGGGCGGCTTCGCAGCGGCGACTGGCGACGCCGATAGCGGGTGCCACATCGCCGGCAGGCCGCCAGACATCCGCCGCCGCAGCGCCGTAAGGCTGGAGTGCAAGATGACAGGTTGAGTGACATTGCCTGTGGCTTCTGTGCGCACATGCATGGGGCTGCTCTCATTCATCATTGGGCGCCTGCCATGGATCACCCAATGTTCACAGCAGCAGGTAGGCCTGCCGGCAAGAAATTCGAATAGTTTGAGCATACACAGATCGTGATACATATAAATGTTCAATCAAGGTTTGACAGGCGGTTCTTGCTGCCACTCTTCAGCCGAAAAGACGTTGCGAGGAGGATACACCTGCACATCTACAGACATCATAGGCCTCAGCAGTTACCTGGAGGGGGAGGCAGGCTGCTGCTGCATCGCCATGGCGGCGGCGCGCGCGCCGATGGAGGACCCGTCGATGATGACATAATCATCCTCGTCCATGTTGTCCGTGCCTGCCGAGCTGGCGGCGGCGGCGGCGCTGTGCCGCCGGCCCCCGCCGCTGGTGCTGCTGCCGCGGCTGCCGGTCACCATATGCGCCAGACCTGCTACGGTCATTTGCAGGAACGAAACAGATAGTTGATTCCAGCCGCTGCGGCAGTGCCTGCACAATGCCTGCCATGTCACAATCACGCAAAGTTTCGGTGCGAATACGTTTCAGTTGCACATGTGATACACAAGCAGTCCATGGCAAATAGATATTCGCTCCCCTATGAGTAAGGACGCACTGTCGGCGGTGCTGGGCGTGAGCGGCCCCATCAGTGCGTCCAGGCGGGAGCCCGGGTATAGCAGCGTCGCGCCGGTCGGGGCCGCAGAGGCGGCGGCGCCGACGGACGCACCGCGGCCGCGGCCGCTGGCGGCGGGCAGCGCGCGCGAGGCGCCGGTGCTGCCTTCGCCCTCCTCCCCCTCGATCATGAAGGGCAGCAGGTCCTCCGCCAGCCCGGTGCCTGTGCTCGCTGCCGAGGAGCCTGCATGGACAGCAGGACTTTGAGGTAGGAAAAACTTCAGAAAAGCACGGAGACCAGTTGCCAGTCCTCCGCCAGTCCCGTGCCCATGCTCGCGGCCGAGGAGCCTGCGCACGAGGACCGGCAAAGGGTGAATATAGATGAGGCTCGAGGCATTAGGTGGCATTAGGCAGGCCATCAGGGCTGCTTCTTCAGCGTTCTTGTCTCGATCAGTATGAAATCGATCAATGTGCTGAGATGGGACATCCCCTGGCGAAAACGGTGTTAACTTGCGTACGGCGCACGACAGCAACGCTGGGGGCGACGCTGGCTGATTCAAGCAGACGTCCCTCAACATTACCCCGGCATTATTCCCGCTCAAATCACAGGAACAGAGCATACGACAGATGCACACCTGCAGGCGCCGTGCGGGGGCTGGTGCCGGAGCCCGCCGAGCGCTCCACGCCGACGTCCGCGGGAGCTGGGCCGGCGATGGGCCCGCCGGCGGACGCCGCCAGCCAGGGATGCCCAAAGAACTCCTCGAAGGAGAGGCGCTCCACCGGGTTGCGCTTGAGCAGGCCCGCCAGCAGGCGGCGGCAGGAGATCGACAGGTTGAGGTCTGTTGGGATGCGCGGCGCCTGGTGCTCGATGTTGTGCAGCAGCTGCACATGGTTGTCGCCTGCAGTAGGAACACATGTTGCTTCCAAGTCCTGTAATTGACATCCTGCAGGCTCTGTAGGGGCCACAGCTTGCATGGTGATGGTGTCACCGAAGCCTCCTGCAGCTCGTGCTCGTGTATGATGCAGCGAACGCGTCCTTTGGATCAAAATTCCAAAAAGCTCACCGTGGAACGGCGGCCGCCCGGTGAGCAGCTCGAACAGGATGGCGCCCACACTCCACAGGTCCGCCTTGGCATCGTACTTCTGGAAGCGCAGGATCTCCGGCGCCATGTACAGCGGCGAGCCGCACAGCGTCTCTGCCAGCCCCTGCACCACCAGCAGATTTGGTTGGATATGCCGCAACCAGCACAGCACGCAGGCATTCTTCTTGACAGGATCGGCGCTTCCTTACAACAGTTGCCAAGCTGCTGCATGTACGCCGATCCAGTGCAGAGCATCGACGAGGTTGAGCCTTCGAAGAGACGGGGGCTGCACCTGCGGCTGCAGGTCGCGTGCAAAGCCGAAGTCCGCGATCTTGAGCACGGCGTTGGGCGTCGAGTCCGACAGCAGCAGGTTCTGCGGCTTCAGGTCCCTCTACAGATGAGAAGAAACTTCACATTCGGCACAAGAACGGAAGTAGCGTCGCGATATGACGGAGTTTCGACACCTGCCGTCAATGTGCTGTCCTGCACTCGCAGCCTTGGCGTAAACAAAATGCCCTGCAGCTCCATGCCAGTGCTCCGACTCGTTTGGATGTGGCCATGCACAGACTAGCAGCCCCGCAGTTACTCACGTGCACGAGGTGGTGCTCCGACATCTCGCGCAGGCCAGCAGCCAGCTGCAGCATGAGGCCGTGGGCTGCAGCCTCAGGCACGCGCTTGCAGCGGCGGATGAAGTGCGCCAGATCCCCTCCCGAGCAATACTCCATAATAAGGTACATGCGGTTGCGCTCCTGCACGCGTTGAAAATCATAAGGCTTGTCGCAGGTCACAGGTCCAGTCTGCAGACGTGCGCCTGGCGGAAGTGATGCGTGAGGGGATGCATCTGAGTAATTGGGGCCGCCAGTTCCCACTGCGCGTGCTGCCTGCAGTCTCATTGATGTAGCTATACTAAAGGACAGTGGTCGCCGGACAGACCGGCGCGTACAGTCAGCATGCCCAGCACAACCACCAAGGTACAGTGCGACTGCCATCGAGGCTCTTGATAGCAGACCGTGTGCTTGTACTCATGCACGAGCATTGGTGTGCTGCCACCGTGCTACCTTGAGGGCACAGGCGATGCCAGAATTTTAGTATGGGCTGTTGAATGCCCAACAGCTGACTGCGTGCAGCCACCGCGGTACACGCAGCAGCGGGCACTTCACAATGCTCAAGAGCCACCATGTACAGGTATCTGAGGGTGTGCGACTGCCAACGGCAGAAAATCACACGCCAGGCCATTGAATCCTTGACACACGATGGCTCGGTGCCCAGACTTCACACTCGGTCGCGGCGTGCCACGCACCGCCCACGCCTAGGCAAGCCCTCCAATGCATCCTTCCGCAAGCTTTGGACAACCGGGGACCGTGCCAGGAGCCTCAAACGCACCTCGAGGGTTTCCTGCAGGCGCACGATGTTGCGGTGCACCACCTTCTTGAGGATGGAGATCTCGCACTCCAGGCTCTGCTTCAGCTTTGCGTTCAGCTGGCTAGTGATGATTTCCTTCACCGCCACGGTGGCGCCCGTCTCGCAGTTCTGGCCCTTCCACACCACCGCGAAACTGCCCCGCCCCAGCTGCGAGCTGAGCACCCATTTGCCCACTGTCTTGCGACGGTGTGCATCCCCCATGGTGGCTTTATCCGAGCCACCGGCGTCGCTGTGTCACCGCAGTCCCCGCTGCATTCCCGACGCTGGGTCAGGTCCCGCTGGAATGGCACAGCCAGCGAGGCGACAAGATTTCTTAAGAAGCTAGCAGTGCCCGAGGCTTCGAAAGGGCCATTTGCGTCAGTCAAATATGGTCGCAGTTTTGAACGGCTTCAAAAGCTGGCAGGCACCACATCTGATATGTGACATATCCAAGGTCGATACCGAGGCCAGTAATAAACCCTGCAAAACCCTAGTCCCACTCCATTTCAGTGCAGGAGCAAGGAAGCCAGGAGAGCATCACGTTTGTCACAGCCGTCAAGTATTTGAAAGTTGCCGAGCGCTGAAAATGTTACATCCTCCCACGCAGTGTTCATGCACGTGAAATTTCCATCAACGCACGACAAAATCAAACCAAAAGTGATCGCGGTGCGGGCGGTTGACCTGCACGTGAATTTGCTGGACCACCAAGCGTTCTAGAGGCTCTGCAGAAGGTCGATCGATCAGCTGTCGGTGTTCTAGCAGGGAGACCGCTGCCTGCACTTGCTGCCGGCTCCTCGCGAGTCCGGCTGGTCACCAGCGCACCGCTGCTGGCCGTGAATCTTTCAAGGCTATGTCAGCTCCTCACATACTCTACAGCTGCAGCGTCAACTCCATCCGCCTCAATACTGCGACTGGCGCCGCCACCGCACGAACACGACGGCCGACAGCGCCAGGCCGGAGGCCAGCAGCAGGTACGGTCGCACCGAGCGCCGCGGCGGCGGCATCTCGGAGATCGCCGCCACGTCAATCTCCGACTCCCAGTTTGCCCGGATGCCCGGCAGGTGGCCCGCGCCCACCACCGCCACCACCCTCGACGCGCTGCGCGGGGTCGTGCGGCATCAGTGTCGCTTTATTAGGGCTCAAGAACCTAATAAAACGCGGGGCAACAGATTGCAACTGGAGGCGAGAACGGAATCGACTGCCTGCAACCGCCTGTGTCAATCTCGAGCACTCGCGAAATCAGTCTCAGCTGGGTGCAACCTCTAGCGGGCTCAGATCTGTGACGAAATCTGTGAGATCCTCTACAACAATGGCAGTGCACGAGGTGATGTGCGGCGGACCTGCCCGCAAGCTGGCGCATGACGGCCACCATGTACTGGTCCCGCTCGTAGATGAGCGGCGCCATCAGCGACGGGAACTCCCGCCCCAGCTCCTTGAAGGCCTGTTTGAGGAGTTACGATGTGTTTGAGGAGACTGGGGGCAGTCAAGCCAGCCTTTGAGCGCCAGCGCAGCACATGCTCCGAGCTCACATGTTTGATCACATCAGAGATTGCGGCATGCTCACACATGTCGCACAGGGTGGTCAGTCAGCACAGTCCATCCTTAGGAATGTGGGCCAACTTCATAAAACACCCTTTCAGTCATGATGTGGCCCAGTACACCGTCGAGGGCTTGGCTTTCCCAGCTTGGCGAGAGGGAGTCATATGCGCCAGCAGCGGGCGGCGCCTCAGTCATCATTTGGGCCGCCCTTCCAGCCGCCTGACAATGCGCTCAGCTTTCGCTTGGCCTTCGGGTTCTGAGAGCCAACGATGTTCGGCCGCACCTCTGTCATGACGTCGGCCTCCTTGAGGCCCTCGATCAGGTCCCGCATCTCCTCCGCATCGGGCATGAATATGCCAGTTCCCAGCACGCTCCACAGCAGCCGCACGCGCGACCATAGGCTGAGCGCCGCCCACACCCTTGCCAGCGTGACCTGCGATGCAGACATCCAGGGCGCTTGATGGAAAACGGCAGCGGATCATGCAGACCCCTAACAACCTGCACCAAGACGGTCAGCGGTGCCTCAGCAATAGCGAGGCAGGGATGCTGCAGCCTCGAGAGGGTCGGCATGCCGGCAGGCTGGCGGGCAAGCTATTGTGGGCGAAAGAATCACCACAGAACAGCGTCCGGGCACCTGCACGGGGCGGTCGCCGAAGCAGATGCGGGCGCCGCAGGCCTGCGCCTCCTGCAGCGCCACCCGGAACTCCTCCCCGGGCATCACCTCCAGGTGCTCCGCTGCAGCAGCTTGGTGTTGACAGGTCAGCGCTGGAACGAGCGTGCATCTGTAGATGCAACGTCTGATAGCGGTGCACTGCTACCACGGGGTCCAGCTTGAGTACACTGGGGCCAGTGGCCCACGAGTGGACGCCCACATCTGGACAAATCATTGCGTGTGCAAGGGCGTCTGTACACGGCATGGTCAACTAGTATAGCTTGCAACCTCTGCGAGGCCCACATCGTCCATTTGTGGTGGGGAGCCGATTGCCACCACCAGGGTGCTCACCTAGTCGCGCGAGCAGCCAGGCGTAGGTGACCTGGAAGACGGTGGCGTGGCCCTGCCGCACCTGGGCTGCCATCTCCCCCATGGTCGGCACCTGCGAGGGGCAGTGTCGGATGAGCAGGTCAGCGCCAAGCAATCACAAGGCATCATAGCAGGCTACTGCCTTGTTGGGGCCCGCTGTCCAGCAAGCCTACAGGGTGTGTGCAGGGGATTGTGCCTAGTGACTACAAAGTGCTTCCGCTGGGCAGACAAGCTGTGCTGCAGTCGTTCTTGCCTGCAGCTTCTGCACGGTGAGGACGCCCTTCCGCGCCGGGCACAGCTCCAGCATGACGACCTGCGGCTTGACCGCCCTTATGAGTTGCCTGAAAAGCGGCGGGCAAGGTCAGCTTGTCAGCTTGTGTCGGTCGGAGGGGGCATCATAGTTTGGCTGCTTCGAATGGCCGCATCACAACAGGCCCTATGATAAATGTTGCCCGAGCCATGCAGGCGAATAGCAGTGCATAAACGATAATCGGCAAGCTGCAGTACATTACAGTATCTCTGCCCAACTCCCACATTTGTGTACCAAGGCCTCACCTCACATCCTGGGAGGACCTTGCGCTGACGTGCGCTGTGCCGCACACCCAGAACTTCTGCTCGCTGCTCAACGGGTTGCCGGGCTGGTGCATGCGCAGCAGGCTGACCAGCTTCGGCAGCTCGGTCTCCGACGGCTCGTTGACTATCGCCTCCTCTGCTGTTGTCACCTCTGGGGCTCGCAACATGCTGCCGCGCCACTTGCGGCACGGCAAGCTAGAGTTCTGCTGCTGTTATATGTGCCACCCAGCTGCGACTTTGGCAAACGCAACAGTGCTTTTGTAAGCTTCGAAAATCGGGCCCGCTGCTGCTGTTTTCGCAGATTTGGTGGCCTTGTCTCCAACACAGAGGGGGTAGCTATGGGACAGTCAACGACTTCAGCACCACGAGGCCTCGCAGCTGCAGTATTGCAGCCCACGTAAACGAATTTCCAAGCTGTGAGACGCCTAAGCCGCTTCGAATGTGGTAACACTAGATTCACCAGTCTGCGTGTGGGGAGGTGGCGTGTTGCTGGGGGAGGGCAGCGACCGAAAGTATCTCTGTGCTTCCCAGAACAGAGAAGTGCCTCGGAAATGCCGTGTAATTCGCGGCACATCGGGCTTTGAAATTCCCTTGGACGTGCATGTTGAGAGTCTGGGCTCTATTTCGAGAGCTGCAGGACAGCAGCTGGGTCCGACAACTGTGGAATGCAGGTGCAGTGCTAGATGCATTGTCTGGAATCAGCATACTCAGCCCTGGGGGGTTTGCTTCATTGGCTGCGGCAATCAGGCTGTGTGAACATCGCTGTCGCCGTTGCCATCGCGACCGTGACAGCGGCTGCGGCCTGGCATTCCGTTGACAACCATAGACAGAGCTCATCCAGCTGGGCCGGGCATCATTCAGGGGCAGCAAATCAGACAGTCAACATGAGCAGCATCAATACAGTGGTCCTGAACACCGGCGCCAAGATGCCAAGGTGCGCATGACGCTGCTGTGGGTTGCCACGCGCGCGGCAGTAACTTGCCAGATATGATAACATTTTGCAGCAAGTCCTGTTCTCGCATCATTGCAGCCTTGGGCTGGGAACGTACCTTGCAAGCGGCGGCGACGTGAGGACAGGCGTTCGAGCAGCCCTCCGTGCAGGGATAAGAGCGATCGACACAGCGTCACTCTATCGGGTACAGCGCTTGCCGTGTCCTCCCACGTGCATCCTGTGCAGTGTCCTTTGTCCGGGTGCATGCATTTGACAAGAGGTGGCGCTGCGCAGAACGAGGCGGAGGTGGCTGCGGGCATTCGCGACGCGGGACTGAGGCGGGAAGATGTCTTCATCACCTCCAAAGTCGCGCCCTTCCAGGTAGGATGGCCAGGCAGGACTGGACACGCAGCATGCTGACAAGGGCTTCCTGGTGCTCCCTGGCCAGCAGCTTGCTTGCGCAACTGCACTGCACGATACTGATGAGCTTGCATACACAGACAAAATTTGAGCGGCCTGAAAAGACGCACATCCTGCCCTGCAGCAAGAGGCACAGCGAAGGCACGGGCTGCAGTCTTGATGAGCGATAGTAGCAGCAATTGCATGTGCTGCCTTGCAGCAAGGCACGGAGCGGGCGCGGGCAGCGGTGGAGGCCAGCCTGGAAGTTTTCGGCTTCCTGGACCTGATGCTCATCCACTGGCCGGGCGTGTCGGGCCTCAACGCCGCTTCGCCGCAGAACGCGGTCAAGCGGCTGGAGACGTGGCGGGTGCTCGAGCAGTGTGTGGAGCAGGGCAGGTGGGCTGCCTGTAAAGCAGCTGCTGCAGCATGTACTTGCATGAGCGCATCGCCTGCAACGAGCCCAATCGCAGCGTGCGCCAATCAGCACGACATGGACGCCATCTCACCTCCTCACGGAAAACGCCACCGGCCTGTGACCAGAGGGGCGCAGGTTCGAATCACCAGCCAATCAACTTACTTACCGATGGCGGCGCGGAGCTAATCAGTCGAAATGGGCCGGAAGCGCTGGCTGATGATTATGTATCTCAATTTATCAGTTATACATCAGCTACCCGACCAATTATCGAGTTTTTGTTCGTCGTTACTTCCTCTACCTCCTCCTCCTCTCCTCTGCGGTTGTCTTGCCACTTCCGACCTTGCCTTGAAGCAGTGACATGGCTGCTGCAAACAGGTGCAAAGCCATCGGCGTCTCCAATTTCGAGGAGCGTCATCTGACGCACCTCATCAACAACTCCAAACTTGAGCCGGCCGCCAACCAGGCGCGGGAAGAAAGTGTTGAGGAAACACGTTGCCTGCCTCCCTGAGGTTGCCATGCTACCGGGTGCGCATCTGCACCGAAGGTTCTTTGGGCTGTGAGGCGCTCCGAGCGACGATTTCGTACCCCTGCAGATCGAAGTGCACCCGCGGCTGCCGCAAAATAAGCTGCGGGAGGCGTGCCGTCGTCTGGGCATTGCAGTCATCGCCTACAGCCCTTTTGGAGCTGAAGGTGTGCCGTGTGACTTTTGAAAACACACTGCCCTGATCACCGATTCGCGCAAAATCCTTCATGCGGATGCCCACCACCGAGCTGACACGCCGCGGACTCCTGGCTGCTCAGGTGCAGAGCTGCTGGGGCACAGGACCGTCCTCGCGGTGGCGCAGGCAGCCAACAAGACACCCGCGCAGGTGAACCTTTGCCCTGCCGTTGGCATGTGTCCAGCATATCAGGCGTTGAAACGTCAGCATAATTTCTTGTCCAGCAAGAGTGTGATCCATGTGCTTCTCGCGATGCAGGTGTTGATACAGTGGTCGCTGCAGAGCCGCTGCATCGTCATCCCCAAAAGCACAAACCCTAAGCACATCGAGGAGTGGGGCGTCGGCGACGACCCGTTCGAGCTAGACGAATCTGCCATGCAGGCGCTGGAGGAGGTCGGTAGGACAGAGCGGCACCGCTATCTCTGGGACCCTACCGATGTGGCATGAACTGGACACTTACTCTGGTTGTGAGATGCAAGTATTCTTTAATGGTGGCGCCGAAACTCACAAGTCTCACACAGCGCCCATGACGTGCCTCACACACTACCCCGCCACTTCACAACACTACAGATTCGACAAAACCCTAACACTACGAATTCGACGTGCGAAAGTAGCACAGCCAAACGACTGTGTCCGGATGGTTCTGCCAGACATCATGCCTTCCAGCTGCTGTCCCAATGTTTGCGCCCCAGTTGTGCTGGCAGGACCAAATGGCCAGCACCGTCCTATTGACAAGGTCGTCAAACTGCATCTAGGCATCTCAAGCCACCTGCCATGCCGTTGAAATACATCCTGATCTGAACGTACACATTTACATACGCACGGAAGGAAACCACACCGAGTTTAGAACTTGGCGGAAGCCAAGCGCGGAGACTCGCCCCCCTTCTAAGCCACGACTCATGCAGTGGCGCGCTGCTGCTTCTTCTGCGGCGGGCTCGGAGGGCCTGCAACGGCCAAAGAGACGCGGCTCCATCAGTCCTGCGGTTGGTGATGGTGGCATGTTGCACGGCTGCTGCACTGGAGCACAGATGGGCATGTGGCAGGCACAGCGACATGCGGCAAGGCATTTCGAAAGCGGAAACACACCGTCGTTGTCATCCTGTCCCCATATGGACAGCGCACGAGGGCCGCCGCCGCCCGCTGACCCCGAGCGCAGCGTGGACTGCCCCTGCGCGCATTGAGACACCAAAGTAAGCTCAAGCGGGTGCGGAAATGACTTATCAAAACCCCTGCACTTTTGAAGATATGCAGCAGCGCGCACAGAGTTCCGCCACGCCAGAGACGGCCCGCAGGATGCCCCCAGTGTGCGCGAACAGTGAAAATACACGACGGCAAGCATGCCCAGGGTGAAGCCGGTCAAGGTGAGCAGGTCCGCTGACGCATGCAATCACTGTCGGGCGATCGCTGCAGCACCTCTGGGGATGCTCGGCCACCGGACATAAAAATAGGGTGGGACCGCGCACCTTGTAGGGCGCAATGTAGTGCTGACCGCTGGAGATGCGGGACAGGATGTCGTTCTCCAGCAGGTCGTACAGCCTGGTCAGCCTCGCGTTGATGTTGACCGTGCTGTTGATGATGTCCAGGCGCAGGTTGCCGCTCGCGCCGGCGCCGCCGCCGGCTGCGGGGCTGGCGGTGCTGCCGGCGGCGCTGCTGCCGCCGGCGGCGCTGCCTACCGCAGACGCGGCCGCGTGGCTGCAGATGGTGCCCAGCTCCTCAGGCGGCGACTCTATCAGCTTTGACAGCCGCTCCACCTGCGATTCCATCGCATGAGAAGACTCGCCGAGTGGACGTCAGGATGCGTCTTGTCTGGCTCGAAGGAGAGCGGCTGCCAGGCATGGCGCCACAGCCAGAAGCAGGCCAGAGTCTGCACATAAGCTTGAAGAATTCACCAGCTATCGAAACTCGTCGCATTGATGCCCAGCTGATCAGCCTGCTGCGTCGCAGGCAGCAGGGCAGCAAACCTCGACCATTGCAAGATCGGATAATCTTGAACCCGTTATTAGTTTGTATACGGCAACAGGGGCGGCGCACCTCCACCTCCAGCATCGCCTGCGCGTCCTCGAACAGGTTCTTCAGCAGGTCGCTCTGCCCGGTGCTGATGTCCTCCGCAAAGGTGGTGCCGTCGAACATATAGAAGCAGGCAACGTAGGAGTACCCCAGGATGCGGCGCGCCAGGAACAGCTGCTCCAGTGCCTGCGTGCGCCAACTTCGAGTCAGAACAGGATGTTTGATGTCAAGGCTTCATGGTGCAAGGGCTTGGCGAAGGTTCAGCGGTGGCACACGGCGAAGTCAGGAGGAAGGATGCTGGTGTGTAGTGCTAATCAGAGCGGACTCTGACTTGATACGACGCGGTTCCTGACACCCCTGGTGTCGGGTGCCCGCCCAGTGCAGCAAGAGGGGCAGGTGGAACGAAGACGGCAGTGCAGCACCTGCGTGAGCCAGGTGAAGTCCTTGAGCGTCGGCGCGGCAGCCGCGCCGGGCCCGGGCTCGATGGCCTCCAGCGCGGCAATCTTCTCCGAGATGACCTCCGTCTGCGAAGCGATTGTCGATTGCTGAGTGTCGACTTCGTATCCAAAACCGTATAACTGTTGCTCATGACTTTTCAAATGCTAAAGACAGCTGTATAGACATGTCAAGGACCCAGGTGCTACAACAGAACGACCAACCAGAGACAGACAAAAACCACCTGCTCCGCCTCCAGGCGCTGGCTGGCCACGTGCGCCTCCCACCGCTCCAGGTAGTGGTGGTACCGCTTCAGCTCCCTGCGCGGCAGGCGTTGACGACTGATCACTATCCTTCCTACGTACTGGCAGATCGCCACGTTCAATGCACGCTGTAATTGGACGACAGGAGCACTTGCTTTATGCTGCAGTGCATCGGGAGCCAGCTCTGCAACTGGCCACGATGCGGGGCGCGCACCGGGCGGCGTCGGCAATGCGCAGGTCCGACTCGTCCTTGAAGCGGCCGCAGGTGTGCTGCGAAATGGACGTCCAGGTGTGCGACATTCCTGTCGCCGCGCCACACAGCCAGCAGAAGTGCTGCAGTGTGAGAGTGTCATCGGGGTCAGCGCTGCAGGCCTACATGTGTCTGCCGGTGCACCGTCAGCATGCATGCACGACACGCAGTGTGTTCTCCTGTCAAGGCCCTTGAACAGAGGTTCTGCCTGCGCACTGATGGCTGTCACAGGTGGGCGGCCTGCAGGTCGCACCTGGCCGCAGCGGCAGGTGACGTGATTGCAACCCGAGCTCTTCTCCACGGGGCTCTGGCACTTGGGGCACGGCTTCGTGTTGGCCGTCATCCAAATCTTGTTTTCGCTCTCGCCAGACGTCTTGTCCAGCCACATCTTCCATCTGCAGGGGATGGGTGTTCAGCAAGCTGCGGGTGCAACATCGAAGCTGCGGCGGTACAAGTGCCGGCAACTGACAATCAACGCGCACTGGATATGTGCAGGGTGCAGGGTGCGCTAGCAGGGCCAGACATCACCGTATGACAACCGCTAGTGGGCGGAGACAGGGGACGCACATCTCGCAGGAGCAGGGGCTGTGCGGCGCCTGGGCGCAGGCGAAACAGAACTGCTGTCCGCAGCCGCACTTCGGCTCGCAGTGTGGCTCGCTGTCGATCTGGACTGCTCGGCCGCAGTGCGGCGCGCTCGGGCACCTGCACCAGGCAGTCTTCCGTCAGAAACGATCAAGGGCACGGCGCAATGCGGTGCCGCCACTTCTAGCTGAATGTGACATGCAGGGCACTCGAGCGCTCTGGCGCCAGCTCTCTCTCGACCATGCACGAAATCTGACGAATACCCTTCAGCTGATTTGACTGCGCACCACTTGACGCGATTGTTGTCGTCGACGTACGACTCCAGCAGGCTGTTCGAGTAGCGCTCCAGCAACTCTGGCTCGTGTGCTATCAGCTTCTTCACCTGACACAACGAGCACATGCGATCAGGTGTCTGCGAGGTGCCACCTTACCCTCGGACCCGTGCACGCAGAGGATTGATGTTGTCGAGATGATGTCAAGGCTCCTGGCCACCTCGGTCAGCGGAAATGACTCACCCGGCTCTCCTCGCAGATGGCGCCGCAGCCGACCGCCATGCAGCACAGCTGCTTGGACTTGCCCTCGCTGATCTGGATCCGGCAGTGCTGCTGCCAGCAGTAGTTGCAGAAGACGTGATTGCACTCCATGGCTGTCGCCTCCTCCGGCTTGACGTCGCAGAAGCAGGTGCCGCAGGTAACCTCCTCTGCCCCGTCGCCTGCGGGCCCAGAAGCAACAAATACGTTTTGCCAAAGGGTATTGTTCTTGTCCGAGACAGGACGAGACAGCTGACTGCTTGCGGCTTACTGTGGTGCAGCAATTGCAGATAGCATCTGGATGCATGTGAGAGCTCCTGCTGGATAGCATTCTACCACCCCAGCTGGCCATGCCACCAGAGGCATTTGCGCCACATGTCTGCAGGCTCACCGCTGGGCTGGGCCGGCGTCTCGTCCGTCTTTGCTGTCACGCGCGCGAGGCGGAAGATGAACTCCATGCCCCGCTCGGCCATGGCGCCTGCATGCAGGCATATTGTCGAGGTTTCGAAGGGGACAGCATCATTGACACATGCACACATGCAGTGGTGTGCGCCACTTAGGCAAAGAGGTGGATGCAAAGCTACAGGAGGTCTGCCACTGGCACATTCTGAGGAGTCTACTCACCAAAGAGGAGGTCTGTGTCCCAGCGGAAGTGCATGAGCAGCACCCGCGCTGTGGAGCAGCTGCAGCCCAGGATGTTGGTCACAGACTCCAATGCGTCCGCCTGCATGTCACAAGTTCGCATATGAGCTATGAGTGATGCCGTCGTTTGATTCAGCTAGCCTGCAGCCTGCTTGCATAGGCAGCAATGCCATGTGCTCTCGCTAGCGGGAGGTCGCAATGTGGGCACCGCTGCTGATCCCTCGGTGTTGCGCAATCGTGCACATGCTGCTCAAGACGCTCTTGCACACGGTGCACGCATGCTCTAGCAGGTTCAGTATGCGCAGGATGTAGACCTGCATCTTTTGCAGCTTGGGCCGATCGAGCACGGTCCAAGCATGCTGTGGCGCCGCCGCCGCGCACGCTGACGCGGGCTCTGAGAGCAGCGCGCTGTCATCGTCTTCCTCCTCATCCTCATCGCTCAGCCACTCTTCCTGCTGGCTGTCTGACGGCGCCTGCGTTGACATGCGGTGACAGCAGTCAGTGCTAACACAACACAATGCATGATTTTGGCGGATTTTTGCCGCATCCATGTCACGCCAGCAGATCGATCCCGGAACTGGCGAGCCCACCTCCTCATCGGAGGAACACAGGTCGACGACGTCGCGACCATAATGGTCCTCGTCCTCCATGCTGCCGCCGCGAGGCCTGTCCCGCTTGCTGCCGCTGAGGCCCGACAGCGTGCTGCGCGGTCAGCAAACTGGCGGTGGCTCTTTTACGTTCGTTTCTCGCTCGAGGCCTCTAATTGACGTCCGATTAATTGCCTCAGGCACCCTTAGAGCGGCATCGGGCAGGTCCAAGGACTCGGGTCAAAACGATGGACCCAATGTCCGGCAAAAATGAAACTATAAGCACGGCGAGCCGGTGCTTGTCCTCAGCTCTCGCAGTCAAAGGATGCAGGATCACAACAGCATGATGCTCGCCAGTACTGAAGCCAGAAAACGTCTGTTTTTTCAGAACCGGCAGAGTTGTCCCGGAGAAACCCGACACGTTCGATTCAAAAGTCGAGCGCGTCGCGTGTATCAATAAACTGTGCAGCTGGTTGCAAATGCTGATCAAGTGCTGGCAAAGCACGCAAGTCCACCGATGCAGCAGGGAGTGGCTGATTTTGATTGGACCCATGGACCCATTGGACCTTAAAGTCACTTCTACAACCGGTTCTCACATTCTTATTACTATATCTGCACCCAGTACTGAGGCTCCTCCGCTTCGCCGGCCAAAGCGCTTTTTGCATGCATGCATCAATATCGAAGGATAAGGCGTCAACTTTGTGACGCACCCGAGAGCTCGACGCAATTGGGCAAAATTTTGTCTTGGTAGCCATCGTCACCCAGCAAACGCAACGCGAGGATGCTGCAGTGTCTCAGCCGATCGCTGAGGCGACGCGTGCCACACGATTTGGCTGCATGCGCCGCCAGACTCGCCCCATGCGACGCGTCGCTGGATGGGTGCCAGCCATCAGGGCAGGCAGCATTCGCGACGGCAGCGGCGCCAGAACCAGGTGAGCTGCAGGATCATTCCTGGCCTATCTGCAGAATTTCGGATGCGATGTGTAGCAGGTTAGTGACGTCTGCTGCTGTGCGTTGCCTGCAGACGCGTCAGCCAAGGCTGACGGCTCCCCTGCGGCAGACTCGGTGGCGCTGCACAAGCGGCTGCTGGGCCAGAAGCTGCAGCACAAGGCGGCCCTCAGCAAGCTGCGCAAGGAGTGGGCGGCGGAGCAGGCCGTCGTGACGGAGCGGCGCAGGAAAGCGGAGGAGGCGCGAGCCGCGGCGGCGGCGGAGGCAAAGGCGGCCCGCTCCAGGCGGCGGCAGGAGAAGCAGCAGGCAGAGGCGAAAGAGGAGCAGCTCCACCTGCAGGAGGAGGCGCAGCAGCGGGTGCGTGTTCCCCTCTCCTGGACAGCCTGGAGAAGCGTCACGCTGTGACATGACATACAGACATGTTGAGGCTTCCGGTGTAGGTGCATGCGCCAATACCTTGGACTGAACACCTGCATCTTCATTGCAGGAAGTCATGCGAGCTGAGTCCGCCGAGCGACGACGCGCCAGAGAGCTCGTGTACGACATGTACCGAGAGGACAAGTAAGTTTCTGAAAAAATGCATTGCCGAGATTTGACCTGTTACATCTGCCGCGTGAACCACTGTGGCATGCACATGGCTTAATCAATGGGCGACATCTTCACACGTGTCTAGTCTGCCGGAAGCTATTTTGTGTATTTTGACACACAGGGTTCAGTGGCTGGCGGAGCAGAGCCGCAACTGGATCGCGCCAGACCAGCTGGACGAGCGGATCGACTGGGCGCTGTCCAACCCTCAGGTGCGGCTTGCATGTCACCTCCACCATAGTGTGCAAGGCTTCGTGCGAGGCTGTGCACCAAGCGTTGCTGTGGGAACGCTTGCACAGTGGAGCACGTCTCACGCGCCGTGGCATTCCCGGCATCGCCCCAGGGGCTTGTGCTTTTGTATGTCTCGAAGAGCTGACTGCGACACTGATCAAACTGCCTCACCATGCAGCCGCTGGGATCTACGGCGAAAACTCTTTTCGCAGAGCAGCAGCGGCAGCAGCACGAGCAGGAGCAGGCGCGACAAGCCCGGGAGGCAGAGCGGCAGCAGCGGCAGTCTCAGTAAGATCGTTCTTAGGTCACGCCCAGACGAGGGAAACAACAACTGTCGTACGGGCCGGCAGGGCACAATGCACTCAAGCGAGGTTTGGTTGTCGTGAGCTCTGATTGGCTTCGCGCTGTCATTATGCCGGGGCTGCTGCTGTTGGGCGGCTTCAAACAGAGCGGACAACAGAACTCGTGTGCCATGTGGCAGTGCGTGCGATGTGTCATCAGCAACCTAGAGCTGTAGTGCTCATTTTGAAAAGCCTTGCCATCTGTACTCAGATCAAGGTGCCCGCATCGAGCAATCGAGCGGTCGCTCTGTACGTGACGGCTCACCACATGGGAGCCGCTGAGTGGCATGGCCCACGAAGCCTGTGGAAAACCCAGCTGTGCCCTCAGCTGCACTGGGTGAAGCCCTTCGGCGTCAACACGCAGGCGGAGGCGTTGCCAGCGTCCGGCGGCGGCGGCGCCCGCCGCATGTCCAGCTCATACTCGAACACCGCCTCCGGCTCATGCTCGCTGAACAGGCCCAGCGCGCCGCGTGACTCGCCATAGTACACCTCCCGCTGGCGCGCCCTGACGTGGCCCGCCGAGACAAGGGTGTAGGTGGTGCGGAACTCGTAGTCAGACGTCAGGCCCCCCTGGTCCTGCGCGGTGCAAGGTTAAGGACTTATCAGTGATCCTGCTGCACTGATCGCACAGGCGCCGAGGCAGACGAACCCTACAGACCCAATGCAATTCGTCAGGGGGCCAGTGACCAGCAGCTTGCAGCTATCACAAACCTGGCTGTACGATTCGACAGTGCAGAAGCGACCCGCGCCATCCTGCTCGCCACTCAGGCTGGTGAGGGTCAGGTCCACCACCTGCAAAGAATTGTTTGCGTCACAACTGCTGCTGCCTCATACATCTCTAGGCATCTGCCAGCACCATGATTTGCAAAGCGATTAACACAGCAACAGATGCGGCAAGGTAAGCAATACTAAGCAATACTTTGTTCTCTGTTTGCCTGCGGCATGCCGCCTGCTGGGCAGTTGAACAGCATCCGCTGGGTGTCTGGTGCGTCGCGAGGATCGTAGACAGAGTCGGTGACGACTTCATATCTGCGAGTGGACGATGAGCAGGATTGGATCCTGCAAAAAAAAGTCTGCGTGCAACATGATGGGGCATCCAAGAGGCAAGCGCGCTGCCAACGTACGAAGAGTTCCCAGCAAGCTCGAACAGGGAGCAAAAGTGAGCAGCTGGTGCTGCTGTGCAGCCTGCAAGCCTCGATCAAACACAACACCGCAGCCCCAGACCACAGACACTCTGAATTGAGCCGCCGGCGCACCCGCCGTGGGCGTTTGCCGCCTGAGTGACGTTGAACGCGCGGTCGGCGACGGTGGCGTCCTCCGGCATTTGACCGATGTTCATTCGAAACGTGTTATTGAGCGTGTCTGGCAGCGTCGAGTAGAAGCGCTGCGCGAAGCTCGCTGTGTCACCCGTCTGAACCAGCGTCCCTGACGCCTGCATTGAAGTGAAACAGAAGCTTCAAATGATAAAGCAACAGACCAGGCTGCGCAGCCAGTGGGGAATATCCTGCACATGTTCCTGCAACACCGTCTCAATGCTGTCTCAGCGGCGTCTCAATGCACGTCTCAATCAGGCTGCAGGATTACTGCAACAGTTGCAGCGCCCATCCCGCTGTCCTCAGGGGTGTCTCAATGCTGTCTTGGCAGCGCCTCAGAACATCTTGTTGCAACCTACAGGCTGAAGAGGCAGGTTGGAGACTAACCCTGAACCCCGCATCACACAGCATGCCATGGTGGCTGCGGAAATCCTATCCTAATGAGCGCTCACCTGCATGCTGTGGATCGCCAGCACCGGAGCGCCAACCATCAGCGGGTTGCCGGCATATTTTTCGGAGACCTCCCATTCGCCAAAGAGCCATTGCGGGTACTCGATGACAGGCAGTTTGCCGAGCCGCGGGCCGCTGCGTTGCTGCCGCAGTGTCGCCGCCGGGGCGCTGAACTGCTCACAGACCGCCTCCGCCGCCGCAACCGCCGGCGCCGCCCGCCATGCCAGGTCCAGCGGCACGGCTGCGAGGGCCGCAGCGGCGGCGGCAATGAGCCCGCGGCGTCCCAGCTGTGGCGCGTCAGGTCCTGCGGGAGCAGCAGGCTCGGCAGGCGGCTGGGCTTGGCTGCGGGCGGCCGCTGTGAATCGAACTTTTCCATAGCGCTGGCATCGTGCAGGCAGAGCTGCCACGCGCCTAACAGCCCAGGCGGGCCTGCCGTGCGGCTGTTGCTGCCGGCACGACCCCACTGGAGTGCAAGCCGGCATGGTGGTGGAGGCCGGCGGGGCTGGTCACGTTGCCTCTGGCTGCGCTGCTGCTACTGCGATCGGCAGCTCCTGCTGCTGCGCCTTCCAGTTAGCAAGCGCGCGCTGCACTGTCAGCTCCGCCTGCCGTTGCTTCTCCTCGTCCCAGCGCTCGGCGCCCTGTGCGGCAGTAGCCATTGGCCATGACGTGACATTTAGCCATGCACATTCATGTAGCCACAATGTGATCATCTGAGAAGAATACGATGACAACAAAATAAGTGGCGCGTCATTCCTGGAATGATGTACACACTGGGATAGGGAGCGCACAAACCTGCACAGCGCCCGGCGAGATCACCTCCACTACCTTCTGCACCCCCTCCTCAAAGCTCCTGCAGCGGGCATCAATTGATATCATACATGAGGCATAGAATGATCGTCAGGATCACTGAGGCTTAGCGTTGCACTCGAGCATGCGCCAGATAAGATGTGGCGCGTTCCCACGCAGAAGCGCACCTTGCGCTATGCGCCACTCGTCGCAGCGCTGATCCTGCAGCACCGGTGACATTACTGTGAGATCAGTCTGACACTGGTGTGGCAGCAGCAAAAGCTTGGGCCACCACGTACGTGCAAGAGCTGAGAGTTCAGACGCCATCCGCGCTGGTCAGCATTGGTTCCTGTCCGACGGCCTCGTTTGCTTGGCGCGCTGCCGCAGGATGTAACTAGACTGTATCCGTGATCTACGACTGCTTCGGGACTGCAAGCAACTAATAAATGACGGTCCAATCGTGGCCGATCGCCACGCCATCATGCATGTCTTCAGGTTCTGTCGACTCGATGATGCCCTCCCGCCAAATATATGGCTGCCGGCTCAATTGCAAACGACGCTCAGCTGCTCTTGTTTGCATTGATTCACATGGCACACGCAGAGCGCACGCTCAGCGCAGCGCTGTTGAGCTGCTAGTTGCTTGTTTTCGTGAGTGACGCGGCGACCGCAATGAAGCAGCATCGGCGCTGCGGCGGCGACATGCCGTCCGCAGTCTCAACTGGCGTGCAAAACAAGATGATGGATCTGATCAAATCTGTTGCCTTTCAGCCGCTGTCGGTTACGTACATCTCAGCCGCCGGTACGTTCAACCTGACACTGCTGACCACCCTTAAGATCAAACTGATACCACCGCCACGATCCACGTAACAATGTGAACATCATGCAGACTGCTCCACCAGCTCCGGAGGCCCCTGCTCGTGCGCCAGCTCCGGCAGTCGCTCTGTGCGCTTTGACGGCGGCGGGTACGGAATTGATATCTCCTTTGGCGGCAGCCCCAGCTGAGCCACGGACCATTCCTTCCAGTCCACCTTCTTCTTTGGTCGAGCCTGCGGACGAGAACAACACTATCATGCAAAGGCTCGAGACCTAGTTAGCGTCTCTGGCTAGATATGAAAGAGGCCAATCACAGGCAGGGTCATTGTGCGGCAGGCATCAGCAGATGGTTGGATAGATGCAAGAATAGCTCACGTTGCCGGACGAGCCCTTGAAGACCTGCGAGGAAGGCAGGTGAGGCTGTCAGCACGATGGCACAGGTCTGACAGGCACAATCGCATGAGGACAAGCATGCCACATGCCTTGCCAAGCGCAACACATGACAACTGACTCACCTTGCCCCTCTTGGTCCTCGGGTCGCCCCTGCCCATGAGCAGCCTCGAGTCCACTGCATCAGCTGCGGCAGATTCCGGCAGCACTGCGGTGCTGGCCAGCGCCGCCTTCTGTCGCCACAGTGACGCCGATGGCGCCGCTGTCGGCGACTGGGCGGCGCTGTGCCACTGTAGCACGCCGTCGGTAACTATGCCGGCAGCGATGGGCAAGACGGGACCCCAGAGATACACCTGCCCGTTCCTGAGCAGATGCAGCATGGCAAAGCCTCAGGCTGGACAAGTTGCTGCAATTTTGAGGGACTACTGCTATCCGTTGCCGGCGTCACTGTTTGCAGGAGCGTGCAGAGCGCTCGACAGGCCGCACTCGATGACAACGCTGCGAGGATCGGCAGGACGTGAGACACATGTGTTGTTCTGCGCATCCGCGTGGGATGTGAGAAGGGGGCTTGACCAATTGTCTGCCCCAGCGAAAGGGTGTGTGATGGCCGGTAAAGCTCCGATTGCACCAAACCCTGATATGGCAAGCACGTATGTACCACAGAGCCACTAAAAGCCCTGCCCCCTGGCCCGCCCGGCAGAGTTCCCAGCAACACTCCAATGGCCGGCACATTGCACTGGGAGGCGTAAAGTGAGGGCCGGCGCAGTCTCTTCGGATGTCGTCGAAGAGCCGAGCTCCGGCGGCGGGCTCGGTGCGCTTCATAAGTGTCTTGATCATGATACTGCAGGGCAGTCGGCCACTGCCATGACGCTGCCGGTCCGCCGAGACCAGCAAACATGCATTGCATGCATGGTGCAGCGTTGCAGTATCGCCGCCGCCTCACTGGCGCCTCGCGGGCGCTGTGTCTGCCTCGCTTCCACGGGACACGCCACGTTGAAATACGAGTCTGAATCTGCGTCTACTGGTGCGTTGTGTAGGACAAGACCTCCAACAAGAAGCTAGTGGAGCTGGTGAAGGAGGCCACTGGCGCGTCGGAGGAGGAGATCACAATCACGCTGCAGGAGTGCAACTACGATGTGAACGCAGCCACAAACAAGCTCATCGATGGTGCGCCCTCCGGCATGAACATCTCGCTCTTTCAGCATGTCTGATGCATGTGCGATCGGCTGTCGGCTGCGCAGCCGACCTTTTTGAGGTGCTGGCTGCTGCAAGCTCGGATTCATGCTCTGCAGAGCGCACACCCAATTGTGTTCTCTGTCAAGTCGCAGGCGGCACCTTCTCCTCCGTGGTCAACAAGCGGCAGAAGAAGAAGCAGGTGAAGGCTTGTTGACTCAGTCACCTGCCTGCGAACGCTGTGCATGCATCCTCATTGCGCCGCTGACTGTTCAGTTTCTCATCAGCCTTCTCACCAGCCTCTTTGCCAAAATGCTGGACAGAGAGAGGAGGAGCGAAGGAGCTCGCTGCAGAAGGAGACCGCCGCAGCTGCACCAAAGGTGCTAGAAGTGCGGCGGCAACCCTCAACGGGCGGACCGCCCCGGGAACGGGGCAGCCGAGGCGGCTCGAGGGGCGGCCGAGGTGCGTCCGGTTTTTGTGGGGATATGCGGCATGTGCTGCAGAGGTGGTGGCATTGCCAGAATTCCTCCTCGAAGCACCTTTCAAATGCTCTCGAATATACACAATGCAGGCGCTAGGGGGGGCGGCGGCCTGCTGCCGCGGGCACCCCAAAGCGTGCCGGCGGACGCAGCGCTGGAAGCCGCTGCAGTGGAGGCACCGTCGACGCAGGATGCGTCGCAGGCGCCTGCTGCCAGCCAGCCGGCGGACCCACCTCCTCCTTCGTGAGTAGCGTTTTGCCAGAACACTGCTCCACTCGTGTTGATAAGTCATGGCAAGAAGTGCGAAATGGTTCTTGAATGGCAAATCTGCCAGTGGTGGGTCAATGCCCCATCATCAGCACGATAGCTGATTGCAGAGACAAGCAAAAGCTGCAAACACGACACCCACAAAGGTTGTTACGGACGTCTGCACAGGTACTCGAGGGCGCCCGGCCTGCCTGCCACAGGGCAGACGCCGCCGGTGCCTATCAAGCCCAACGAGTCCGGCAACATGAGCATGGCGGAGCGGCTGTTCAAGCAGCAGCAGCGGCCGCCGCCAGCGCCCGTGGCCGCGGCGCTGCCGCAGCCGCCGCCGCCGCCGCAGCAGCAGCAGCAGGCGCTACAGGCGCCGCAGCAGCAGGCGCCCCCGCCTGCCCACTCCCAGCCACAGCAGCAGCAGCCGCCGGCCAGCCAGCCGGAGCTGAGCATCTCAGACCCCATCATTGAAAAGGTATAGTCTGACAGTTCGTGTTGTCGTCAGCAGCCAAAACTTACGACACACAGGTTCACACAGGCTGAGACTGCTTGTGACAATGCAGTTTGTTGCCAGCTGTCACGTACACGCATGCTGAATGCCAAAGGCAGGCGTCAGCATGCAGGACATCCAACAAGATGTATCCATTGTGATGTTGCAGGGCGCCGCTGTGGCGGCACAGGCGCACGCCCTGGTGGAGGCGCCCAATGCGTCGGACGTGCCCATCTCGCACTCGCCGCAGCAGCCACCGCAGCAGCTGCAGCAGCAGCCCCAGGAGCTGTCTGCCAACGGCCTGCACCAGCAGCAGGCGGCGCCAGCGCAGCAGCAGCCGCAGCAGCAGCAGCTGCAGCAGGCGCCGCAGCAGCAGGCGCCGCAGCAGCAGGCGCCGCAGCACGTGCCGCAGCACGACTCCATCGCGCCGGGCCCGCAGGGCCTTGGCGGCGTCCCGGTGCAGCCGCCGCCGCGGCAGCCGTCCTTTGCCGACTCGGCGTCCACAGCGCCCACCGGCGCCAACACGTGGGGCCCGCCGCAGAAGCCGGCGGCGCAGGCGGCGCCTGGCCCCAACCTGGGCTCCTCGCTCATGGCGTCCCTGAGCGGCGGCGGCGGCGGCCTGCCGCAGGCATCGCCGCCGCTGTCTGATCCGGCGATCGTGTCGCACTCGCTGGGCGGCAGCGGCAGCCTGGGTGGCCTGACCGGCGGCCCACCGGAGGGCCCCAAGGCGCCTGTCATCCTGCCGCCATCCGCGCAGCAGGTACCTTCCTGACTGCGTCAATCAACATGAGTGCAGTCTTTTAGCGTTGTTCACCTCTCCTTTACCTCTCCCAAGGGCTGATCCCGCAACTGCTGCATGCGACATGTGCATGCTGTTGCTCTTTGCTTGCACATGGTTGCATTTGTATATAAGGAGAAGTCGATAAGCTTTGTGTATCACTGGACAGGTGGACTCTGGCGTGGACCGTGTGCGGCTGCAGTTTGGCCAGTTTGGCGTGGGCGGTGACTACGGCTCGAACTTTACTAACGCCGGCACGGCGCCGGCGCACTCAGAGCCGCAGGCAAACACCTTCCAGCAGCACGCCAACAACTTTGCATCGACAATCTACGGCAGCCAGCCGTCGCACCACGCTGCTCAGACAGGCAAGTTGTCCCGGACTCGCTCTACAGTGCGCCCTGATCCAAGCTTTGCAGGCGATGGGAGTACTTGGCAAATGCTTGTGTGTGAATCAGCCGAATTGCCCTCTGGCGCTTGTTGCCAGCACCAATGCATGCGCGCGACTGCCGTCTGCTCCTGCCGGTGTCTTCACGAGGCACGTTTTATCGTGCTTCACTGTGGCGCAGGTCAGCAGCAGCAGCCGCAGCAGCAGGGCGACCAGCTGGGCTCGAGCCTGCAGGCTGGACAGGGGGCGTCAGACCCCTTCAAGAGCGGCGACCTCTCCTCCACCGGCCAGCAGCAGGTGTGTGGGAGTTCGTCCACTCGCTGCCTGTCCATCTTTAGGAGCTGGTCCAAGAGATGCTTGATTAAGGCCTACGAGACTGTGCTGCCGCAACCTCCGCTGTATCACGCCTGTAGGCGGCGCAGAACCACCACGCGCAGGCGCCGCAGCAGGGCCAGCAGCAGCCCGGCGGCCAGCAGCAGCCGGGCCAGGTGCAGCAGCAGCAGCAGGCGGGCCAGCAGCAGCGGTCCAACGTAGGCGCCGCCTTCTCGCAGCGGCCCTCCGGCGAGCAGCAGCAGCCGGGCGGCCAGGACGCCGCGCCGCGCTCCGGCGGCCAGTATGGCGGCGGCTACGGCGACCTGTCGGGCGGCTACGGCCAGCAGTACGGCCAGCAGTACTGCGGCGCCTTTGCCCAGGTGCGCATCTGCTGCAGCTAGGACAGGCCATGTGAAGCATCCTGCTGTGCGGAGTGGTGCAGCCGAAGGTGGCATCGTGCAAAGCATTACGCCCTGCATTGGCAGCAAACATTGGTGCCCATTGCATGCTGCAGGGCCAGTATGACGCATTTGGAGGCGGCTCTCTGGGCGGCGCCGGCGCCGGCGGCGACAAGCGCGCCAGCTTCGACACCGGGGGCTACGGCGGCTTCCAGTCCAACCTCGGCGGCGGCGGCGGCGGCTACGGCCAGCCCCAGGCATGTCCTGCAGTCACTTGTGGCTGGACCATTGGTGCACTTTCAAATGTTCCGACTCTAGAAAGAGAGACAGACGCCTCTCCTGTTTACCTGTTGAAGCTTGGGGCATTTTGACTGTGGGCACATGGAAGTTGAGGAAGACTTGCCTGTACTTTTCGGCAGGCGGCAAAGCCGGCGGATCTGCAGAGCGCGCCGAGCGCCGGCTCCGGGTTTGTCGGCAGCGAGGCTGGCGCCGCGGGCGCCGCCACCGCCGCCGGCGGCCACGCGCAGGTGCCCCAGCTGCAGCAGCAGCAGGGGGGCTACGGCCCGCCGGGCATGGGGGGCTACGGCTACGGCCCCCAGGCGGCCGGCTACGGTTACCAAGGCTACAACCTGGCGCCGCCCAACTACTACATGCACCCGTCCGCCAACGCGTACCAAGGTGCTTGTCAGTCTCCTCTCTTTCTAGCGCCTCTGAGCATTTGGAGTCCTGCACAGGTGTTGAACAGTTGGTGAACAGCAGGTGAGCAAGTCGACCGCGCAGAGGGGTGTGGAGAGCGACCACGCTACCCGGCACATGCACTGTTGTTTGCATGCCTGTGCTCGCGGACAGTCGCATCGACAGCATGTTGTAGAATCGACAGCACGTTGCACACGCCCTGAGTCGTTTTCGTTGTCTGGTGTGCAGCGGGGTATGGAGCGCCGCAGCAGCAGCAGGGCGGCTACGCACCTGCTCGGCCCAAGCAGCAGCCGCAGCAGCAGCAGCAGTACTCTGGCTACGGCTCACAAGGTGCCAATACCCCCCTCGTCCTTCCCCTCTTTGTGCTGGTTTGCCTGCACCGTCTTCGCACTGCAGACAGCATGTCCAAGACAGCATGTACGAAATGATATCAGCAAGGCTTAAGCCATGCATCTGCCTCTGCCCGTTGGGAACGAGGACGCGCCTGCAGGTTTCGTTTTGTTAAGGTGCCAATTGCCTCAAGGTATCAGAACATATTGCAAGGTGCAGGGAGCGGCTATGGCGGCGTGAAGGACGCGGCGGCCGGCGCTGGGGCGCAGCCGGCGCCGGAGGCGAACCCCTACTCGGGCGCCACTGCGGCGTACCAGATGCAGGGCCAGTACTCCGGCTACGTCGTGCCTCAGGTGCGAAATGCCGAAGAGGAGGAGGTAGAGGAAGTAACGATGCTCTGGATGTCCTTTGCTGTCCTTTCGCCCCCTAGGTCCCGTCACATGCGTCTCCAGTCCTTTTCCACATGCACTGTCCATGTGCTCTCAAAAGGCTGGCATCCAGCGGTGCCTGTGTGTCCCGGGGCATTGCGCTCGACTTGCTCCTCGCACGGTTCCCGTTTTCGTTATGATTCACAGATTGCACCTCTGACTGGGTTGACCCTTGATGTGCAGGGCCGCCAGCAGCAGCAGCAGCAGCAGAGCAATTATGGCGGATTCGGCGGCTACAATGCTGGCGGCTACGGCGGCTATGGCCACATGCAAGGAGGCCAGGCGCCCAATGGCGATTCGTTCAAGATGCAATGAGGGGGCATAAACACCCTGAGGCGCCGCGGCGGCGACGTGCGCTGCAGCGCTGACGCCTGCCGTGCCAGCGTGGTGGAGGATGCTATCCTCGGGCAGGATGCTGCGTGCCTGGTGTCGGCCGGGCATTTGATGTCATTTTGGCGCTGGACGCTTCTCAGACATTGAGGCAGACAGGGTCTGTAGCACGCTGTTTGTCGGCGGCCGGAGGGGAGAGCCCCTTCAATCGGATGCCACGGACATCCTTCCGCTATGTGTGATGATCTGGCACCATCCCCGTGGCGCATGCCCACCGTCAGTTCAGACCATTATATGCGATCCTGCGTGTTCTTACATAGTGCGCCGGTTTCCGTGTTCTACCTCATCTAGAAGCAGTTCTTTGGCGGGGCGTTCGTTTTGTGCATGCGAGTTGTGCCCTGCTGCCGCGGTGTAAAAGGAGCAGGCTTGTGCCCGCCCGCATCCCCCTTTCCCGGGGTCACATCATCGTTCAACTCTCTGGGCTGTCGTCCCAAAGATGCAGCCAATCCCAACAATTGCTCTGCTCAAGGTGTGATGCGGAAGTTCAACCCGAAATCAGGTGCATGCTGCATGATGCTCTGAAAGTCTTGGAACGTCAACCCATTCGCATCAGGGTCTGCCTCGGCAGCAATCTTGGCCAGCACCTGTACGGATGCCGAATGCGAAGTGTAGGTGGCATTCTTTCATGAGACCCAGATTCATCCAACGCCAGGCGCACCACGTCAAAACCTGCCTGATTGACCTGGTTGATGCTCAGGACGTCTGTCTCGTCTTCTGCAACGTCGACCGCCACTGCGCCGGGTGACGCCGCAGACGCCATTCGCGGCTCACTCAGCAGCAGCTTCAAGCCTTTGTGAATGTCGTCCTTCCCCAGCAAATCGTCTCCTGCATCATTGCATCGAGTCAGTGCTTTTCGTCCATTGCTTGCTGCAGCTGCTTTGTGCCGGCCGCGTGAGCACTGTCAGCGCCACCTCCAGGGTCACCTGAACAATGTGAGCGGTGCAGCATCGCGCACCGTCAAAATCCCAGATGGCGAACAGAAATATAACTTTGATGTCGAAATTGGCCCGCGGGCTGAACACGCTGAAGAGCTCGAGGAAATTCTTGAAGCTCAGCCGGCCGGAGCCATCGTCGCTGAACACCTCGGCGACGCGCGATGCAAACGGGTTGTAGAGAAGCTCGTTGATGCTTTTCAGCTCCTGCGAATCAGATCAAGCTGCATCAGATTCCAAAATGGCAGCCTGAAGGTCCGCCAACACCGGACGAAAGGCGGGATTGGCAGGTGCACTTGGACCTGAGAGCAGTGATACATCCGCCGACTTGCAGCATCCGATGAACAATCTTACCACGCCTGATATTGACCCGGCGCCGTCCGTGTCAAGCGTCTGGAAGCGTGTCCACAGTCGTCTCAGCTCGCGTCCCGTGAACGGTGTCTCGTTTTGCAACTCTTTCTGCAGCGCCTTTGGCAACTGAGGCGCCGCCTGCATCGTTGTAAATGTTCCTCACCTACATCAAGCGTCATTTGTATAAGTAGTGAGCTCAGGACCGAGTTAGACGGCTGGGCGGTGATGATGCTTGGACGGGCCAAACTGGAGCACGTTGGCCGGTGCCCAAATATGTGCCTCCTCAGTCCTTGGGCACACGGAGGTTGCTTGATGTACTGCATTCGATCAAATCAATTCAGGCTCGCACGGTACTTTTTTCAGGGCAACGGCGTTCGTTGCGCCCATGCCGAGACCCACAGGTCTCACACTCCATTGCATTCCCATACCACAATGCAGCCGCATCCCTCACTGGGCGGCCCGTTGCTCCTCGGTGACGCCCACCCAGTCCTGCAGCCACTTGACGGGGATCTGCTCCCCCCTGTCCAGCATCTGGTTCGCCAGCAGCGCGCGGATCGCAGAGTCCGGCACCCGCGGCCGGCCCGGGCCGCTCTGCTGCGCCTGCTCCTGTGTGGCGCTGTCGCGCGCGTCGCTCTTGGCTGGTGCAGGCATGCCCCTGTGAATCCAAGGCACACGGACCTGATGCATCACGACCATTCAATATATTGAGCATGTGCTCTCTGCAGGATGTGAGGATGTGACAGAAGAAACACTTCACAGGAAGGCAGCATGTCAGCCGTGCTGTGCTGTTAACAGTGAACTCACCTGCCAGGCCGGCCAGCCTCCTTTTGCGACTTTGCCTCCACAGCGGTCTCCTTGCCCTCCTTGGCCGGTGCGTTGACCGCCTCCTTCTGGGCTGACGTCTGCGACGGCTTTGCGCCGCTCTCGATCGCCGCCAGCACATCACCCTGAAAGGTGATGGAGCGCCAGGTTTCGGGAAACAGCATCCTGAACTCAGGCTGACGACTTCACGTGCTGGCTCGGCTGCCTAGCCATAGATAAATCCCGTGGAGAGCGTGGCGAGTCTCAAGGCTAGTATGCAGCCGGAGTCTGCCAGCACGTCTGGCCGAGGCTCACAGCGTGGCCAGCTGGCGCACTCAATCCCCAACAGACACACCTTGGTGATGATGCCATTGGGGCCGGTGGGCTCCACGTCTGAGGCCGACAGGCCGGCGCCCTGCAGCAATATGCGCGCCGCGGGGCCCATAGTGGTGCTCGCCTGCCGCCACTGCTTCGGCTGCTCCTCTGTCAGCTCCTGCCGTTTGCTCTCCTCTGCGTGCATGTAGCAACAGGTTTTGGTGCGTTTAAGGCGACTTGACAAAGGAGTATTACGCCGGGAATCGCAGGGGGCAGCTCTGTTGCGCCCATCGCAGACTGACGCACGCCTTTTGCCATGCACGCGATTCCCATCCACCATGTGCAAGTCCGCCATGTCCAACGACCCTTACCTGGGGCAGACTTGGACATTGAGCTGCCGCCAGACGCCGCGTCCGCCGACTGCTCCTCCGACGCAGCGCTGCTGTCTGGTTTGTAGTCTGCAAAGGCGCCGATGTGTTCCTCGTCCTCGACCAGGATGAGGACTGGCGTGCCGACGGGGATGTCCTGCAGACGTGTGTGGCAAGATCCGTCAAAGCACTGCAGTGTCAGCGCCTGCAGGCCATGAGGTGGTTTACTAGCCTGCAGCTCAGAGAGCTGGTATCGGAAGCCCGTCTCCACATCGCACAGCACATCGCCCGCGGCCACCTCGTCGCCCTCCTTCACCTGTGCGCATGCACAATATGCAATGCCAAGTCAGTGCGGCGTGCTGGTTTGGGCCTTCGAGACTGTGAATGAAGAATGAGATGATTCTGAGTCTGCATGCCCTAGCCTAGTGCTGAAGACACGTGCAATTGTGACATGCAGGGCAAGGCTGCGGTTATGAGCATGCCGCACGCCTGCCACTCCGCGATGTTGCCTTGCGACATCGTCGGCGACAGCGCCGGCATCGTCAGCTCCTGTGACACAATAAGGAAGGACTTTCACCTTCACCTCCAGCTGCACGGCAGGATTGAAACAGCCTGGCAGTGGCGCATGGAACGGTGCCGTCATATAACCACATGCGAACCGTGTGGGGCGGCAGCGAGCTCATGAGACGGGACATCGTCGCCCACTGGGGCAGCTGCCATTGTTGCGTGACTGTGCTGCCGGCACTGCGCCTGCACAAGCCCAACACTCCGCGCTTAGGGCATCATATGCTGTCGGAATGATTGACAGGATCTGCCTTGCCGAATGACACCATACACTAGTCTTACTCCCACCTGTGCGCTGATGCCCCAAAGGCTGTGCTGAAGGGCCGGAACGCGCTCAGAGCTGCTCGTCGGAATGACATTCGGTCCTAGTTTTTTTGCCGCCTGACAGCCGGTGCACAGCGGCAGCATGCACCAGAAGGGTGGACAGGGTTGCAAGGCGACTTTAATCTGTGATCTGCGCGATTGCCGTCTCGCACAGGCAGGGTTCGTGCTTAAACCTCAGGGTTTCGCCGTACGAGGTTTCGCATAGGGTTCGCAGGTTTCGCCTACAGCTCCGAGGTTTCGCAGTTGCGCGAAACCTCCACCGCCGCTGCCGCCGCTGCTGGACGCCCCGCCGCCGACGCCTGCGGTCGCTGCCAATCTTGGCACCGACAACGGCCGGCAATGGCATCCAGCCGGTCTTTAGCTTGCAGGCCCCGGTCTGACGTTTCTTAACAGCTCTGGCACTGGATTTCCTGCCTTGCCTGTCTCGCTGCAACCATCAATGAGCTCTGATCTCGAGATTGCTGAGAGCATCGATGACGTCGAGCCCGTGGCGGCCAAGCAGAGCAACACAGGTGGCCGCCCGAAATCATTCGTGAGAGGTTACTTCGCTTCATGTACCACCAGCGGGCCAGCAACTTGCACCTTCTGCAAACAAATTTTCAAATCGCCGCGCAGATGTCCTCATCCAGCATGTGCTCGCGTGTTCAAACGCGCCTCAGAGCATAAAAAAGCGCGTCGTAGACACGGCTGCGGAGCCAAAGCAGCGGCAGAAGCGGCAGATGAAGGGCAAGAGCAGCAGCGGCATCCTGACGGTGCGCCTAGACTGACACCCAGTGGCGCCTAGACTGACACCTAGTGGCGCCTAGACTGACACCTAGTGGCGCCTGAGAGGGGGGAGGGGGGGCTGGGGGACGAGATTTTATGTTGTTTTGGAACCGAGAGAGCTGCAGAAATTCTGGAACGTGCATCTGGAAGGTTTAGCCGAGGCATCACTGAGCTTGGGGTGGCAAATTACGGCAGATAGGGTTTCGCATCTATGCGAAACGTTTCGCCGAGGGTACTTTGAGTTTCGCGTTTCGCATTTCACGTCTGAGGTTTAAGCACGAACCCTGCGCACAGCACCGCGAGCGCGACATTCGGGAAGCAGGAAGGATGAGCGGAAGCTTCAAAAGGCGTGAGCGAGTGGCGCGCAAGCCCAAATCAGCGTTTTCACAGCCTGAGAGCTGCGAGATCAGTGGGAGACAGTCCTGCTATCCCGGCATCGAAAGAAGGGCGCGCGGGAGGACAATATCTTGTCTGACCAGGCTTCCGGAGGAGGGCGTTCGCGCCGGCTGGGGCGCCTGCGCCAGCACGAAAAAGGAATGCCTGACTGCTGACTCGCCCCTGACAACAGGCATGGGCGAAGTCGTGCTGTCACGGGGCCTCCTCGCGAGCGGCCAGCACCTGGCCGTGCAGGCCACACTCCATCGCCACTGGGGAGCCGCCCTGCAAGCGGGCCTGCCCGCGACCCTGTCCGTGACTGACACATGGTGATCCTTCCGCCCATTGGAGTGCTCCTGGATCCCCTGCTTGCCTGCCGACTGAACACTGCAGGTGAATGGATATTGACTCAGCACAGCGGCACGAAGCCTGCTCCCTGCCCACCACAACGACGATCCTACATCATCCACCGAAACTCATCCTCTACGCCCATACCCGCAATGCTTTCCTTGACACACCCAAAAGTGAAGCATCTGTTCCATCGGACGTGCGGCAGTAAGACACGCGGCGGCACCTGCAGCGGCGCTGGTGAGGGATGCCCCATGGACTGGAGGTTGCCTCATGCCACCCGCAACCGTTGTCCATGCTGGCCTGGAGCTATCCTATGAATTCGAGCCCATGGAAGCGGGTGGCTGTCACCACGCTGCCTCGCTGCAACTGCGTTCACAATGTGCCGCCATGCACTTTGGTGTTGCCGACACGCCTCTCGCGCCGATGCGTCTGATCCACGATCTGAGGCATCCACATTGTCAGCAGTGCCTGCCGCAAGCGATGGCAAACATGCTCTGAATTTCCTTTGCGGAATGTGGACTCATTGACGTCCTAGCTCGGGGCGCCGTAGTGACGTGGCCTCAATGGCATTGGCGGCTGGCACTATTTGCAGAAGCCGACTCATGAGAGCCAGCAGGAATTCGGCAGCTCACGATTGGCTGTTTTGTCATTGTATCGAGCCTCGCGTCTTTGCATGCATCTTTGCCAGTGCGGTTGCAACAGCGCGAGGCTCATTGATGGCGGCGGCGGTAACCTGATCGATGCCATGGCGAGCGCTGTCAAGTGATATTCTCAGCTGCGTGGCCACCGCGTTGCTACAGCAACAGCAACGCTGTGGAAATAAGTTTCCACCAACCCACACGTTAGCGAGAGTGCAGAAAGACTGCGATGATGCTTCGTCCAGAGCCCCGCTGAGTGCGGCCTGCGGCGGCGGCAGCAGCGGCTTGTAGTGGCGGCTTTCGTGCAAAGAAACCTGCAGCTTCACTTTTGAATTTGCCAAACAACCTGTCGGCACTTAGCACAACAACAAGGGATCTGCACCATGGGAAGCCATGCACGGTGAACCAATCTCTGCTAATCATCAAGGCCCAGCAGTGGGGCATGATGGGTGGGGCCTTTGTTGGCGGACAATGCTGCTTGCGGCGCTGTTCAGCAGCAACATGGCGGGAGAATGGGGTTTTGTAATACTGCTTGGTTTCAAAGGAATCGGGCTGCAGCTGCTGGTGGCACAGCGCACAGGCCTAAGTGCCTGTCGCAGCCGCATCAGCGGCGGCGGCGGCGGCTCAAATGCAGATTCTGGTCGTAGGATCGTGAAGTTGTGGGCGTCAGTAGATGTTACGCTTCCAGAAGACGTTCTAGTGGCTCAACATTGGGGAGATAGATGGATGCGTCATGTGTTGCAATGCAAGATGTGTCAGCAGCTTGGTTCACATAGAGCAACTGGGACCAGCAGAGCCTTACCCAAATGGGCGACTGGCAGTGCCACACCGCTCCTGCTGTCATCGCGACATAGGGCTTGGTCCTTGTTGAACATTTCATGCACAATCTCACGGCGAGGCGCCGCGCCGCAATGCCGCTCGGTTGCCTGACTATTCTTGTTCGCATGCATTTCACAGGAACAGCAGGAGGATGCCGACGCTGGCCGTCCTGCAGGTCCTCACTGGCGGTGGGTCCAGCTCTACAGATCCACGTCCCCCTGTGTCCATTGTCTCTCGGAATGTTAAAGCCGCTGACTGCCAGTGTCATGCCGCATATCTCCAAAAGGGATGCGTTCTGGGCTTTGATTGAAGGCTCGGCAACAGGACATGATCGCCGAGGTGTCTTCCGCAGGTCCCTGCCTGACTCTCGCGCCAGGCCGCGGAAGTGACAGGTGCACATGTTTTCACTGCTGCAGAAATGAAAAACTCCCCGCTGCCTGCCATCTTCGATTATCGTGAACTATTGCCCACTGGTGACTTTGTGCGGCCCAAACATCGTCCCCCATCACAGGATTGCGGGAAGGATCCTGAGCATGGCATGTTGTGCGATGCGCAGCCTAGCGGCGCTCGGCCGGCTTCACTCGGACTGCACCCTGGACAACCAGGCGCTCGTGTGCCAGCTGACCGACACCTGCGACCTGCTGCTGGCGCCGCTGCCCTCCACAGGTGCGCAGGAGCCTGGGCTTGCCAATGATCCCAAGCATTTCCCAGCATGAGGTGCTGCATTGGGCGCCGGGCCACGCCGCCGCATCCCAATCCCATGCTGCACCAGGACATCAACACTGCAAGGCTGCAGTGGCCCTGCATTGCCAGAAGTGGTCCAGACAGCCAGATGCTACGCATGATGCCGCCCGGCCAGCGACGTTTGGTGCCTTGATGAGGGGGCGAACTGTTCCTGGGTGGGGAGGCGAACTGGTTCTGGGGTGCGTGTGCAGGGCTGGGCGGCTGCGCCTTCTGGGGCTACTGCGTGGGGCGGGGGTCGCTGGGCCTGGGGCTGGGCCTGCTGGAGACCAGCCGCCTGCCCATCGTGTTCGACCTGGACGAGACACTGCTGGTCGCCTACTCGCTGCACACGCTGGACGTGCGCCTGCAGAAGCTGCGCGATGGGTGTGCCTTCTTCCACTGTTTGTCACCATTTATTCGTCACCATTCAGTCAATCTATCACTTGCTGGAGGGTCTCGTGCTACCGTGGGAGCTGATCAATGCGGGAGTGTCGTGCACTCAGCGCTCTGGCGGGCGCATTGTATCTGCAGAGGTCTGGATGTCTCCAGCGGAGGGCGAATGGCATCTTGTCTGTGGCGCCCGCCACCCTGCAGGCGGGATAGGGGAGCGGGGGCGGAGGAGGAGGCGGCGGCGCTGGCGCGCGACCGCCAGATGCTGCACGACTTCGCCACCACGGACAGCATTAGCCTGCCGCGCCCCAACGGCGGCGTTGAGCGGGTGTACGCCACGTGCGTTCTGTTGCTGCAGACACTCTGCAACTTGCGTGAAGAGGAAGCGCTCATTCCTGCAGGCAGTATAAGCAGCCAACTCTGTATTGTCAGCCCTTGTCCGCAGGAAAATCACGGACACTCACTTCCATATTGCAATGCTTTTGCAAGATTTCTGTCGGGATGTCAACAAGATGCTAACAAACTCACATGTTCATCACTGCATGGTCTGCGTTCCAGGCTGGAGGAGGTGACGGGAGAAATACGCGGGCTGCAAAAGCATAGGCGGTGGACGAAGACTTCAAGACAGTGAGTCAAGAAGGTTTTTGTGTTCTGTAGCCAGGCTGGAGGAGGTGGCATGGGAGGCAGGCGAGCCGACAGTGGCGCGGCCGGTGGTGCGGCTGCTGGATCTGGGCTTGGTGTTCATGAACACATCTGTTCATGGGCATATTCATGGACATTCTTGGTCTCTGTTTCAGGCTGGAGGAGGTGGCGGAGGAGGCGGGCGGGTCGACGGTGGCGCGGCCGGTGGTGCGGCTGCCGGAGCTGGGCCTGGTGTTTACGCGCATCGCCCCGGAGCGCATCGAGACGTCCATGATCATGCACGTGCGGCCCGGTTGGACCGGTCTGCGCGAGTACCTGCGCCCCCAGGCCGACATGTCCTCCGGGTGCGACGCCGCATTGTCCGCCGAAAGTTCCCTGAGATCAGCATCTGTATGCAGCTTAGATTCACCGTGTGTCTTTGGTATGGCGTATGGACGAATTTGGAGCACATCGTCCAGTTGCGTCTAAGAATGCATAACATGGTCGCTGACCATTCATCAAGCAGGGTCCTTCAACTAAACTCAAAACCGACCTGGCAGACCTGTGCACTGAGGCGCCACACCACTTGTAAGTACGGCACAGCGCGACAGTGTCGGCAGAAACAACAGTTCGTGGTTGTTCTCGACAGGCGGCCGCTGATGAAGCAGCGCTTCGAGGTGTACGTGTGCACGGCAGCGGAGCGCGGCTACGCTCTGGAGGCGTGGCGCATCCTCGACCCCAAGGTGCGCCGTGCGCCATCAGCCCTTCGTCTGGCGGAGGCACTCTTGGGGGTCTGCTTATGCAGCAGCGGCGGTTTTGTGTTCACTCAATTCTGTGTATGGACAGTGCTAGGTTTTGGTCAGGACCGTCTCAGATCCAATATGTGACTCTGTGTAGGCGGAGCTGATAACGGAGGCGCAGCGGCCGCAGCGCATCATGTCCAGCAAGCGCCGCAAGACGCTGTGCGAATGCTTGTCCATCGGCAGCGGCCTGGACCAATCTGCAGGTGCCGCCTCTGCGCCCCTGTGGCCAGGATGCTTTCTCAGAAACAGCGCACCTTCCCCGCACAGTTGCGAAGCCTCGTAAAGGCGTGGGCTAGGATCGATGGGATTGACGCCGCAACACCACATCGCAAAACGCATTCTTCGCATCCTGATTGGCAGCTTGCACCCTGCTGCCGTCCGGAAGCCGGCAACCTGGTTCTGCCCAGCAGCCGACACATGATGTGGGTGTGCTGTCTCGGCGCACAAACCGGCAAGCCCACTTGGGCATCATGTAACTTCTTCCTGGCGCGCAGACCAGGAGGCGTCGGGCGAGGTGCCGGAGCAGGAGCCGTCGGACTTCGACTCGGAGGTGCCGCTCGCCGTCGTGCTGGACGATCGTCTGGAGGTGCGCTTTAAGCTCTTCAAATCACTTCTCATCACTCTGATCTGTTTGATGTTCTATTTTGTTCAAAGTTGCATCAAAGTTGCTGCAACTGTGCTGCAACTGTGCTGCGGGCACCGTGTACGACCTGTCGTGCTTGTCCCATCTGAGAGGCCACGCCTTGGTCGCAAGCAGCCACCTCACCGAGGCCAGCGCCTGACAGTGAGCCACGAACAAGGCTGCGAATCGCGGCAAAGAGCACTGCTTATGGTCAACACCATCCTGACTGCAATCTCGCTCCGCAGGTGTGGGACAAGAAGTCGCAGGCGCAGGTGCTGCAGGTGGCACCCTTCATCCCGCGCCGCACGGGCGGCGCCGCCGCAGCGGACGGGGCCGCCACGCCGCAGGAGATGGCCGCCGAGATGGAACGCGTGCAGGTGAGTCCTGTTCTGTCGGGTATTTCCGTTCAGGCTCACAGGTCAGGAGGAGTGATTGGCTGCACGATTCTGCCAATGGGCGATGCTTATCGTTTCTCCTGCACATTGCTGTGCCGCAGGATACCAGCGGCAGGCGGTCAGTCGCTGAGATGTGCTACCGAAACATGCAGGCTTCAACAACGCAATTGAAACATCCTGATGAACACTGGGTGCAGGGGGCGCTGGCAGATGTGCGCTCGCGGCTGTACTGGGGCCTCAACGAGGTGCTGACGCCGGCGGTGCAGGCGCTGCCCGCCGCCTGCGCCGCCGCGGGCGCCTCGCTGCACGACCCCGCCTCCGTGCTGCCGCCCACGCCCCGCATCTCCAGCCTCCTGCGGGTGCGTACACAAGAATCTTCAACCTTTAACGTTGACCTGGAATCTCCAGGGTGTAGAGAGCACATGAATCAAGGAGGGATCGAATGTCGCTTCTGTTTTTGTTCACAGCAGCGTGTCATTCCCTAGAAAGCTCTGGGTTATGAGGTTAAGTCCATGGTACAAAATAGGTGCTGGGGCTGGCACCGACGCGCCTCGTGGCGCAGCGGCCGCAGCACCAGTCGGCAACGGTGGAGGCAGGCAGCCGGGCACAGAACCTCGCAGCGCTGCAGCAGCCGGCGCCGTCGCAGCCGGACGCCGCCTCGCTGCTGCCGGTGGTGAGTGCGGATACGCTTTAGGGAGTTGCTGCCTCGCCTTGCTGCGGCGGCGCTTCTGTTCACACCATCGTGCTATCGACCATCCCTAGTATGTGTATGGCGCCACACATCTAGTTTGCTGCTGAAACACAGAGTCGAGGCCCCGAAAGGCTAATCCCAAACGCCTGTGCTGGACAGGATCCGCGAGTGGGCAGGCAGCAGGCGGCGCCGGCGGCTGCTGCACCCACGCTCGCGAAGCGTGCGCGAGAGGAGGACACAGCAACGGCGGCCGGCCTGCCGAGCGGCGACGAGCGCGCCCTGCAGCGGCATCGGACAGACAATGGCGGCGGCGACAGGCCCGGCGGCGGCGCGGCTGCGCAGCAGGATTTTGAGCGGCCTCTGGGACCTGGCCATCCCGGGGGCTTCCCTCACCTTCCGGGTGTGGCCGCCCAGTCGCAGCAGCAGCCGTCGCCGCACATGCGACATCAGCAGCAGCAGCAGCAGCCGCCACACATGCAGCAGCAGCAGCAGTCGCAGCAGCAGCAGCCGCCGCAAATGCAGCAGCAGCCGCTGTCGCAGCAACGACAGCAGCAGCCTGCAGGCCTCACCGAGGAGCAGGCAGCTGCGCTGATGGCGGCGATCAACGCAGCGCAGGCAAAGTCCGCAGCGGCGGCGGCGGTGCCAGCTGGTCAGGCAGGGCTCCCGGCGGGCGCAGCGGCACACAGCGCTCCGCAGCACCAGCACCAACCCGCAAAGCCGGTTCGCCGCTCCCGGTTCGATCAGCCGCCTGCGTCCATGTCCGGCGCTGGCGGCCCAGGCTTGCAGCCTCTGCTCCAGCAGTCGGCTCCGCAGCAGTTGCCGCTGGGACAGCGGCCGCCGCTATTTGCGCAGCAGCAGCAGCGGCACCAGCCTCAGCCTCAGCCTCAGCCTCTACAGCAGCAGGATCTGCTGCCGCCGCAGCAGCAGCGCCCCCAGCAGCTGCAAGCAGAGGCGGCGCTCCCGCCGCCGCCCGGCCGGGTCACGCCGCCGCTGGGCCACCACATGCCCATACAGGTGACAGCCTCGGCCGCCGGCCGCGCCGCCAACCCTGCGCCGCAGCAGCGGCAGCCGGACGCTCCCGCCGCTCACAGCCAGGGCCCAGATCACGCCGCGCCGTCGCCGGCGGCGGCGGTATCGCCGCCGCCGGCGGGGCCGCGGAAGCCGCCGACAGCGCAGGAGGTCGTGCAGTTCCTCAAGGCGCTGGGCAGTGTGCTGACCGAGGAGGAGGTGGCCGAGGTGCAGCAGGTGTGGAATGAGACCCCTGAAAGACTGCAACTACCCTTCTTGCAACTTCAATTCCCTTTGGCCTTCACGCCGGAAAGGCTGCAGGTGATTGATCGTCGGTGTTTCTACCTTGGGTCTAGACAGCCCCTTGCAGGTAGAGCCTGCATCAAGTCGCTGTACGCACAATTTGTTGTTGGACTCTTGACATGCATGCTTTCCGATACAGGCACTTGCGGGCATGGCTGCCGCCAAGCGCTGGCCGCTCATCGACCAGCTGCGCAGCGAGTTCCTGGCAGAGCAGGAAAATGCGCCAGAGGCCGGCAACGGCGCAGCCGGCGGCGACGGCCGTCCGCCGTCGCAGCCACTGCCGGGCCAGCAGCAGCAGCCGCCGCCGCCGCCGCAGCAGCAGCAGCAGCATCAGCAGCGGGCGCCGCCGCAGCAGGAGCCGTCGCCAGCTGCGGGCGGCTCGCAGAAGGGACAGCGCGGCGGACCCACGGCGCAACTGGAGGTGATGCTTGCGCGGCTGCCCACGGCGCGCCTCGCGGCGCACGAGGCCGAGATCGAGCAGCTGCGACCGCTGCTAGAGCGGGTGCGCAGGACGCTGTGTAATATGCTCGCCGAGCCCCCAAGCCTTTTCAATGCTGTCGATAGGACCTGGCCCGACAAGGCAGCGCGGACCGCTGACAGGCGCGGGAGCTAGCCTCACCGATCGGATGTTTCTGTTCTGTTCGTGGACAACAGTCACATTGCAACACGATCGACGAACACGCCTCGTTCAGCTGCAACTCAACGTGTCAAAGCAGGTGCCTCTGGAGGCAGCAGCGAATCTACTGCGGCAGCTGGAGGCAGAGCTCTTCCCGGCGCCGCTTGAGGAGTCGTCGACGGATGCGGCGGCGGCCGCAGTTAATGGCGCGTCCGCGGGCGGTGGCGGCGGCCAGCACCAGAAGCCAGGTAGGCGAACTCTCAGGAGCAACAGCAGGCGCAACAGCAGGAAGACGAAGGTCTGACTGGCAGTGTCAGGCGATGGAGGCAATCTGCACATATGAGGACTGGTCGTTTGTCGTGCAAGAAGCAATGAATGGTGCGGTCGACACGATATTGAGAAGACGAGCCACCAGCGGCTCATCACTTTTCTGTTCCAGATTGTGCGCAAGCTGTAATCAGGCGCTCAGGGCACAGCTTCCACTCGTACTCACTCAAGAGACGACCAAAAATCAAATGCTCAACGGCATATTCGGTTGGTGTGCTGTTGCGGGGGACCAACGAGATCATGCAGAGGAGCGGGTACGGAATATGTCGGATCTGCTTGCCAAATCACGAGCAGATGCACAGCGGTGTCGCAGGCGACGCAGGAGGAGCTGGCGGCTGTTTGCACTCTGCGCTGGAGGCTGACATCTGTGCAGGAGCATGCATTCTCTTGTACGAGAGGACCGAGACGATTGTCTTGAGAACCAATTGTCATGCCAATGGCAAGGCTGGGTAGCTACGTCAAGATGAAACAACCGCTGAAAGCATCTTAAGCGGGAAGTTCTATCTGGAAACCAATTTGTTAAATTCGTGAAAGTTTACCACGTCGATAGGCAACAAGTGTGCATACAGTAATATAGAAGCTTGATTGTGCTAAAACACTCAATTGTGTTTTCTTCGTTCTTAAAGTGAGTAAACCGAAACTTTTCTGAATGATACAATTGCGTCGCAAGCTAGGTCATACAGGTTGCGGCGCGGATCAACGACTCCACCGGCCTCCGCCCATCCTCGGCTGTGGCCGTCTTACTCACCCATCGATGTTTCTGGAAGCATGTGCATGATCGCGCAGTGGTGGCCTGTCATGCAGGCGGCGGCGGTGGCGGCCCATCCATCGAGATCCCAGCAGGGCTGGCGGACATGCTCGGCTTCCTGCTGCCGTCGTTGAGCACGCCTCCGGCGGCGTCGGGGCCGGCAGCGTCCGTCGCCACCCGACCTGACCAGACGCCTGCGCAGCGGTCCAGGGGAGGTCCTCCACCCTCGGGAGGGCAGGCGGCAATGGGCCCAGCAATGGGCCCCTCGAACATTCAGCCTCAGGCAGCGCAACTCGGCCAGCAGCAGCAGCAACAGGCGGCCCCACGGCAAGGCCGCTCGCGCTGGGATAAGACCGAGCCGCCCGTTGACAAGCCGCCAGGCACACACGGTGCAACGGCAGCGCCCCGAGAGCCCAGTCAGCAGGCTGCGTCGCCCGCTGGTAGGAGGCGCAGGGGCTCGGGCTGGGACGTGGTGCAGGACGCTCCGGTGGGCGGCGGGAGCCGCTCGCCCGCCGGTGGAACCCTCTCGCCTGCAGGTGGAGGCCGCTCGCCGATGGCCTCCCAGCAGAAGAGGTCGCGCTGGAACGAGGGCAGACCCTCGACCTCCGCGGCACATGGGCTCATGCCCGATGGTGGTTCGAACCACGGGCTGCAGCAGGCCCAGGATGACTTTGCGGCTGCGTCGACACCGCCACGCAGGCACAGCAGGTGGAGCTCAGGGGCGGAGGGCGGCAGCCCCCGCGGCAGCGCAGCCGGGGCTGTGAGCGGCGCCCCGGCGCTGCAGACATACTGGGCGCCGTGGCAGCAGGCAGACGCTGGCCCGGCCGACCAGCAGGCGCCGGCAGGCTCGCCGGCAGGCGGCCTGTCGTTCAGTCTGCCGTCCGCATCGCATCAGCAGCCGCCGACGCCGCAGCTGCTTCGCCACGCGACGGGCCAGGGGCCGCCGCCGCCGCAGCAGCAGCAGCAGGACAGGTTGAAGCTGGCGGGGCGCATGCGAAAGCTCAGGGCTCCGCACCTGCGGGGTCCTGCGCCTTTGACTGAGGAGGCCGAGCCGGCTCTGCAGGCGGCCACTTCTCAGCAGCCGCCACCAGACTGGTCGCCGCCGCGGCAGGCTACGCCGCCGCCGCAGGCGCAGCTGCCAGCGGCGGCACACGCCCTGCCGCCCTGGGAGCGGTGGCGGCGGCAGCAGCAGCAGCAGCAACAGCAGGGTCCAGCAGCACCGCCTGGAGCGCAGCTTCCTGCAGCAGGGTCCAGCAGCCGTGGCGCCGCTGCGGCGCCGCCCACGGCGCCTTCCCTGGCCGCGTCATCGCTCGCCGCGCTGGCGCAACAGCAACTGCCGCCGCCGCCGGCCGGCACGAGCGGAGCTGTGCGGCCGCCCGCTCCACCCGGGAATCCGCCAGATGGACTTGGCGCGGGTGGCGCCAGGGACTGGAACCCGCCCCCTTGGCTCGCCGGTCGCAAGGCAGCTCAGGTTGGGGTCCCGGCTGGCTCGCGGCCGCCGCCGGTGGCGGGTGTGCCGCCGCCGGCGCCGCCGCCCGGGCCGCCGCCTGCCGCGCCGTCCTTCCCAAGGCCGCCGCACGACGCGCAGCCGCCGCAGCGGCTCCAGCGCAGCAAGCAGGAGCTTGGCATCGTGAGGCAGCCTTTCTCCTGTATGCGTCACGCGTTGCAATTCGGAAGAGATTAATGAAACCAGTGTCAATTCGCTTTTGCATATACACGTTACTTCTTACCTTCATACATTTACGGCGGCCCTTTCTCATGCCTTCAGGCCAGCGCGCTGGCGCTGCTGGAGGATGTGGCGGTGCAGCGGCGGGTGTCGGTGCAGGTGCAGGCCTGGAAGGATGCGCCGCCCCGCGCCAGCAGCAAAGCCCGCCACGTCGTCAACGTCATATGGGCCGGAAAGGTGCTGCATGTTATCTGCCCAAGTTGTTGGGCATGGCATGGGTGCTGACAGTGGTCATCGCTGTGAGTGAACAGCTTTACATGCTCGATGGTGTGTGGCAACTTGAAGCTGTCCCCTGCCACAGCGGCGTGGCGGAGCAGCAGCTTGCACCACATATCAGATGGGAAGCTCTTTGTTTTCTGCAGACTCAGGAGATGAGTGACTGCTCCCGCAGGTGGCGGGCAGCGGCGCAGCGGAGCAGCAGGCGGCGGCCGCACGGCGGCTGGCGGCAGAGGATGCAGTGGAGCGCCTGCACCTCTTCCAGTCGTCCGCCACCACCCTCGGCACCCGCAGCATGGCCACCTCCCGGTGAGTTCCTTCTCTGCCACAGAGCTTTTCCTTTCAAAAGTTCGCCTTTCAGAGAATCTGGACGCGATGGAGCGCATGCGCCTCTTTCAGTCCTCCGCCACCACTCTCGGCACCGGCAGCATGGCCACATTCCGGTGAATTCCCTCTTTCCGCATCACAGAGCTTTTCCTTTCACGAAAGTGGACGTCATGGTGACCGCCTCTTACAGTCGCCCGCCCGCACCCGAAGCATGTCCACGTCCCGGTGCGCATGCCTGTCTGCCGATGGTCCTTCCGTCCAATAGCACGGTGCGACATGATGTAATGCGCACTCGTTGCCAACTGGCAGTGGGTGGCGCACACGGCCATGGCAGTGGGCCGCCGCCGCTCTCTGCAGCCGCTCCGGCAAGCCGCACCACACCTGGGCTCAGCAACCAGAGTTGCCAGAACTATGTATCAGCAGTGACCTCCTGCTGCTCCTGTCAAAACCCCAACAAAAGCACCCTCTACGTAAGCCAACTCCATTTCTCTTCCGGCGTACAGAGAGCTGGCGCCCAAGGACGTGGCAAAGCTGGAGGGTGCCCTTTGGACGGCGCTGGACGCCGCGGCACTTGCGGCGGACCTGGACCGCGTGCGCGTCACAGGGTACAGCAACCTGGCCGGCTACTCCGACAGGTGTGCAGCACTGCCACCGCTGTTTAGGTAGCACTTGCTAGTTTAAGTGTCTTAGGTTGCCCTCTGCAAGCTGGCGGGCTACTCCGACAGGTGTGCAGCATGCGCCTCTGCTCTGTGTTGCGAGATCGCCATGCAATCCGCTGATGTTTACAAAAATAATTTTGGCTGCTTTCACACCTCGGAACTTACAGCTATCCTGCCAAAGTCTGATCTGCTGCCGCTGCTTTGCTGCTGGACTTGACACTCGGGCATCTGCGGTGACGACGGCCCCTGTACTGCTGCAAGCACTGGGCGGAAGCGATAGTGGTTCTGCGCTACATGATGGCTTTTTTGTTGATGCTTGGCCGTCAACACATTCCATTTGAGCCCCTTTTCCATTCTCTCTGATCAACGATGCAGGCACTGGGCGGAAGCGGAGGTGGTGGTGCGTGACGCCGGTGGGCGGCAGAGTACTGATGGGAAGCTTGCCCTTGAGTACGTTGTCTCGTTTGCGCTCCTTTCAAATTTTTCAGATCAATATCGCAGGCACCGAGCGGAGGCAGAGGTGGTGCTGCGCGACGTCGGGGGGCAGAGCGTGCTGACGGCGGGCGGCTGGGGCGCCAGCCTCAAGGCGGCGACCCGCATGGCGCTGCACCTCATGTTCCGGCTCATGCGTGAGTGTTCACTGCCCAAACCATCCCAGCCCCTGGACTGTCAGCCGAAGAGCTTCGTCAGTGGACGATCGCCCTTTGGCAGGCCGCCGCTGCAGCCATTCGACCCTGAAACCCTGCGCATCACACACATGAAGAGAATGTGCTGTCGCGTCAGACCTCAAATGACGCCTTTGAAGCAGACTGTCTGCTGTTCGGTGTTGTAGATGCGGCACCGCAGTACGACGTTATGGGGCAGCTGGCGCGGCAGTTCCGCGGCCCCAACAAGGAGGTCGGAATGGCCTTCAACCGACAGGCGACTGAGGTGGCGGAGGCTACCGCGCACGTGGACGCGCTGCCGCCTGTTGCGCTGCTGCCGTATCACGTGTGACAGACCTTTCGTGGTTTGTGATGACTGTCAGCTGACATTTCGACAGTGCGCTGTGGTGGGCATCACACACTGATGAGATCGTGAGACGTCCTTGGCACGCTTTGTATGTACCAGGAACATATCCAAGCCATTCACATGCCGTCGCGGTTCGTTCACAGTGAGGCACACACAAAGTCAGCATGTTTCAGCCAGCAGGAATTTCCAGAAACACCACTGCCTCATTTTCCAGAAGCACCACTGCCTCATTTTCCAGAAACACCACTGCCTCATAGCACACTGGTCTCTTCTAGGTGCACAACAAACGACATTCCTTCACAGATTGCCAATCCGCTGACTAGCACATCCCACACATGGCGAGGGACGCTGCTGAGAGTCAGAAGGTCGGCCAGGAAATCCGTTGCCTGGACCATTGCGCCTTCCGCATCCGCCGGCACTCATTTGTGCAGCTCTGGATACTGCCATGGCTCGAACCCTTCGCCTGCGACCGTGTCTGCACACACGAACACACCAAGAGTAGTTATTCGCTGGACGCATATGATATAGAGATCCAGCTCATCCCAGCTGCACTTGAGGCGAGGTGCGCCGTCCAAACCGAGGAAGCCCTCTCAGTGTGTTATGCTTTCGACAATGGAGTCGCAAATGGCGCACAACTCTCCTAGGATGTGTTCCACTATGAAGCACGCAGTGGTTCAGGCATATGAGCACAGAAGAATGCGCACCGGGCGAGGCGGCTGCCGCGGGCGGGCGCTGGAGCGCGGTGCCCGTGAACTCGTAGAGGGGGCACTCCTCGGGCGTGAACTCCAGGTCGAACACCTTGGCGTCCGGCGTCGCCTTGAACCACCGCGGCGTCCACTTCTCACCCCGCTTCTCCCGCTCCTGTAGTTTAAATATGGTTTGATGTCTTAAATGTTTATTCCATGCTACACAGGCCTCCATTTGAGGGCGCACACACCGACTGTCCTGATGGATGTGACCGGACAACATGATCAAATTCGAAATGGATCAGCAGAGAAGCATTCTGGACGTCTGGCCAGAAATGCAAGATGTGATGGCCAGGCCAGGAGCTCGGGTTGGCAGCTATAGACAAGGAAGGCTGCGCACCCGCTTCTCAGCGCGCTGTGCCTCCTCGATCGCCGACTTTTCAGCGGACGCTGTGGAGTTGTCGCCAGCCTGCAAGCGCGATCAGAACAGCCATGGCCAGATGCGGAGTGAGAGCTGCATGCATGCACAACAGTGTGACAGCTGAGACACACACAAAAGCAACAGGCGGCAGTCGACCACGATGGCAATCTGGTAAGCATGGGCAGGGACATCTTTTGCGAGCCGCTGGAGCGCGCACCTGCAGTGCATAGCGGTCCTTCCGGCGGCGCGAGTCCGACGGCAGCGGGTTGACACCCTCGCTGCTCATGAGCTTGTGCGCAAAGTGCGTGAAGCTGTACTTGTCACCCTCCGGCTTCCCCGCGGCCTGCAGATGGGCAGATTAGCATGTCTCGGAACCGTGTGGCTATCAACAGTGCTTGCCTGCAGCACGTGATGTTGTGAATGCAGCAAGAAGATGGCTGTGTTGTACATTGGAGCCGCCTTCCAGCACATGGCCAGCAAAGGCAGCCATCGCCGATGCAGCGACCCCGGTGTTGTTCAGCGAGCCCCCAAAAATGGCAATTTCATGGCAACCAACAGCATGCAGAACGCCTGCTGTGTGCTGACCTTCCACAGGTGCAGCGTCTCGGCATCGGGCAATGGATTGCCCTGAACCTTGTATTTGGGCCCTGAATTCCGTTTTCAAGTGACCTTCCACAGGTGCAGCGTCTCGGCGTCGGGCAGCGGGTTGTCCCTAAGCCCGGAATCGTATGCCCGAAATTGAAGAACATCTCCATGACTGACCTTCCACAGGTGCAGTGTCTCGGCGTCTGGCAGAGGGTTGCCCTCCTCGTCGCAGCGCTGTGCGTCCAGGTACTCGTTCCACTTGCCGCCCAGCGCAAACACCTTCTTGCCGTCCGCGCTCGTGATGTGGCCCGACACCTGCGCCGCAGGTGGTGAGGGTTTAGCACCTTCCCACCCACCATCACGATCGTCATCATCACCAAGAATGCTGGAAGGAGGGTTTGGCTGGCAGGAGGTCCTATGGTGGTCGCCATGCAGCAGCATGCGTCTGGCGAGTGCGGCGCGACATAGCGACTTCAGCAGAGCGCAGCATGCTTCAGGGGACGGTCGCAGGCGCACCTCGTAGCGGCCGCTGCTGAACCAGCCGCAGGGGGTGAAGTACAGGGAGGCTCGCGCCCCCGTGTTGGTGTTCTCCAGCACATAGTCGCCCTCATTGTCCACCCTGCGCCACACAAGCAATGCAGGTTGCAGGATGATCCAGGTTGACAAGCAAAGATCAACGATTCCGTATTGATGTTCTCCAGCACGTAGTCGCCCTCGTTGTCCACCCTGCGGCGTTGCCAGCACATTGCATTGCAGCGCCAGCTGCACATTTCAAGCGATGCTCTCGGCTGCGCTTTTGCAGAGGTCGCTGCAGAATACTGCCGAGACTTGCAGTGACTTGCAATGCGCAGTTTTGATTTGGCAGGCAGTTGCATCAACAGCATGCTGTGCAGAGATGCCCCAGCCCATCGACACGCATGGCGGGCAGACTTGCACGACAGGAGATGCTCTGCAGCGGAAAGCGCACCACACGCCGCCGACGATGACGTTGTGCGCCTTCACGTTGCACGGCCGCAGCGTGAACACCTCGCCTGTGGACTTGAGCTTGATGCGGCTGCGGCCTGCACATCAGATTTCCATGCATCAGATTGTCTACGGAGGGCAGCAGCGCAGTGTCCCAGGCATCTTTCGTTCTACGAGACATGCGGCAGAACATGGCAGGCGTTGGCCTAAGCAGCTCTTGATGCAGCATTTCTTCTGCGGTCAACCTAGTAATTTGAGGCACCGTTTAGTTAGGGATGAAGACATACTTTCATGCATCTTAGCTCACCCACGGGGTAGATCTCCACACTGTTGCCCAGAAACTTCGTGGACGGCGCTGACACGATGTCGTACGTCCAGTTGTCGTTCTCGCCGTGGCCCACGCCAATCGGCGGGTGGTGCGACACCTGCGCGAAGCCGCGCGTGATGTGCTCGGTGCATGTACAGACTGGTCAAGTGTCGTGACAGCATCCATGGCGGCGGAATCGTCGGCACATTCAAGAAACCCCAGCCGCCATCCCAGAGGTCCATTGCTCTGCCCTCACAGAGTTCTGTGCCGCGCCAAAAGAAACGCAGTGAGTAATCTGTGTGCACCTGTTCGGCGAAGAAGCGGACGCCCTTGTCCAGGTCGATCTCGAAGGTCTCGCCCAGGATGGGGTTGAAGGGCTTCCAGGTGCGCTCCATGGATCCGTACGGCCCCATGGCAAAGCCCAGTACCCACGCCAGCCTGCCGGGCGTCACAGACATCCATGATAGATGGTCCATGCACCACACCTGTCTCCAGAGGGTGTGGGACTTGATTTTCTGGCTATTGCAGTACTGCTATGTACATACTGCTATGTACTTGACTATCAACCACAGCCCAGGCACAGGCACATGTTCCCTGGCTCAGAGCAGCATGCTGTGCAGGCGGAGGCAGGGGCCTACAAAAGCCGCCCCAACTCCCCATTGTCCACCTCTCATACTTGCCCTTGGTGTCGGTAGCAGCTGGTCGGTGCACTCATGCGCTGCAAGATATTGCCGGCATGCACAAAGGTATACAAGAGACAAACCAGCTGTCAGCCCACCTCTCGTACTGGTCCTCGGTGCTGGCGGCGCGGTCCAGCTGGTCGGTGTACTCCATGATCTCTGCCAGGCGCTGCAGGATGGTGAAGGGCTCCATGATCCACACCGGCAGCGACACAAGCGACGTGATGTCCATGCCGATGTAGTCCTTGTAGGACGTGAACTCCTGCTGCCGCTTCTGCGGGTTTTGAGAAGCAAGGGAGGTGTAAAGAGCCGCGCATGCATTCTCTCTGCGAGTCCCGATTGCCGTGACCGGGCGCTGTCGTAGGTTGTTGCCATGCAGAATGTTCTCGACGGACTTGGTTGCCTTGCACGGTCGTCTCGGTGCATCGCGATCAATGCCCGGCGTGGCCGCGTCGCACAAGGGTGATATGTCATCAATGGCCGCACCATCGTGTCCGGCCCTGTGTAGTCGGCAGTGGTGCCCTCGGGAACGCTGACCTCCAGGTCGTCATAGAATCCCATCACGCTGCGAGCACAAAGATGAAGTCGTTCAGCTGACTGTAGTGCACGCACCGCGATGCATGCTTTGTGTGCCGCCGCCGCAGCGGTGCGGCGACCTGGGCTGGCCGCAGCCAGCTCTTTGTCCCGGGTGGGCAATGCCAGACGCCAGACTTTCACTTTGGAACCACATTCGCGAAGAGTGGGGCACCTGTTCACGGTGTCGGCCGCATATCTGAGGCTGCTGCCAACAGCTCCCACGATGGAGCTGAACAGGCCAAAGGCCTCCTCCGCGGGAGGGGTGCCGTCCGCCATCTTGAGGCTGCTGCTTTCAAATCAATGTGTCAATGACTGAAGCAAGACTTCGTGTGTGACTGATGGACTTCGACGGGCAACACGAGGGTTACCAATCTGCCGGTCACGGGCGGCTGCTGTCCCAAGGAGACAACGGTGATCGTGGTGGCAGCAGCGTAACATTCGAATGCTCCAAAGGGTCAGGCTCGCTCTGCTGTGGTAGCAGCAGCAGCGACGCCCTCCTGGCTGGTGCACCCTGCTCCTCGTGGGGTTTTGGGCAGTGGTTCGGCACCTTGCTCTAAATAAATTTCGGTACTCACCATTACGCCTGATTGCTGCATAGATGTGTTCAGTGTTCGACAACACAATTGCATGCTATCAGTGATCCACTGCCGACATTCCACTGCGAAAAAGACGCCCAAGTGTGAAATTCAGTTATAAATAGCATCCTCCGATCCATCATCTTGCGGACAGCGTTCCAAAGGACTAGCGTGGTGCACAAGGGCATCTTCAGGGACAGTTGAAACTTGACAATGGCGAAAGCGGGCGATAAGAAGAGGCTGGAGACAAATTCCAAGAAGCTGGGGCTCCTGCGGGCGGTCATCGCCGGAGCAGTGGTGCGCGACATGTGGATCTTGTCGCGATGGTGACAACGTAATTGTGCGTGCTCAGGTTTGAGTGACGCTTGATTCATTTTGGCAGTGGAGAGCGGACAATTCGATGCGCATGATTGTGCCTCCCTTTTGCTTGCGCAGATTTTGCATGTAGCAGTGAGGTTGGTGCTGTTTCGCTCGTCAACTGGCAAATGGTCAATCATGGGCTTTCTGGTGACTGCTCTCATCGAGCTGGTGTGCTACCGGGCGCTGGCGCAGATAGCAGGTGGGAACGCAATGCTGCCGCGTCATCTGCAGGTCCTCATGTGTTTGTCGCTTCAGCCATCAGTTTGATAGGCGCACACTGAATCAAATGCGTCACCATGATGCAGTGCCCACGATTGGTTCCGGAGGGGAGCTCATCAGCGGCGGCGGTGATCTGGCGCTTGGCGGCGTGACAGCGTACTACTTTGACACCCTCTACATTGCCATATTGGTCCAGATCACCACTATAATCTCCAGCAAGTTCTGGCTGATATTTCTGGTGGTGAGTCCACATTTCCCAGTAGAATCTGGCCTTGCATTTCTCGCCTGTAGACCCAACACTCAAGGATTCCGACTAGGCCGCGAGCTCAGTTGGCAAGTATGTTCCTGCCGTGCAGATTCCAGGGTATGCCTTCTGGCAACTGTGGGCCAACGTGCTGCAGCCATGGGTTTTCGCGCCTTCACAAGACAGCGGCGTGCCGGAGACGGAAGCGCAGCGCGCCAAGCGGGAACGAGCAGAACAGCGGTCGCAACGGCGATCCCAACGCTATGCCTGAACTGCTTCGTCTCGGAAGTGCAGCAGGGCGTGGACAGTTGAAACACAGGCAGTGGCCTTGCGGCTTGTTGAAATAAGGTACAGGTATGCTGCAATAGCAAGGGACACACGTTCTTACAGTCTCTAGATGTAACAGTTTGAGCAGTTGCAACTGCTCAAACTGTACAATTGTTGCATCACACAATACCCGGGCGACGGGAACATACACGGCCGCGCTGACCATCAGCTGCTCAGCGATCCTGACACGTCAGTCTGATGAAAATGAAGAGCTAGATCAGCCGTCCTGATGAGGCGTCTAGGTTCTCGAAGCTAAAACTGGTACGACTGCTCCGGTGTGCGCCATGGTACAGGCTCTACAATGATACAATTGACCAACGGCCGCCAGGTGCAGCAGGTGTTCAAGAAGGCGTGGCCCAGGCATTTGTCTATTCAGAGGAGCCCTGTCAGCACGCGACTTGCGGTCCAAACGGCTGCAAGCACGGCTCGCACAAGCCTGCACGCATGCACCGCTGGCTGTCAGCATGAGCAGTGACGGCCATGTTTGGTCCAAAGCACATGGCTGTCGAAAGAGGATACCACAATCTGCAAACAGTTGAACTCTGGCAGCTCACCAGGGATTGGTGTACAGGGAGAAGGCTGAGTACGTCACGGCTGCCGCCCGGTACAGGGACTGGCCCCACCGCCACGCCTGCCGCACCCGGCTCTGCCGCAGCTCCTGCGCAAATGACGCCCTTGACTGAACTACCCGCCGATATGCTAGCAGCAGTACCGATGCGTGCGAGCAATGCGCCAGATGCTATCAGGATGACCGCCGCGCCGGCCGCGTGGCACAGCATTCCTTTCTTGACCAGACAGAAGGGCTTGCAAAACATACATGCTGTACCTGGAAGGCCTGCTTCAGGGCCTGCTGCAGCTGCTTCGGCTGCATGTGCTGCGCCTCCGGCAGCGTTGCCAAGTACGCCGCCACAAAGGAGCCGATGGCGTCCACCACATCACGGCGGTCCACCACCACGTAGCTGTCCAGGTCCGCCTGGCTCACCTGCACCAGTGCCAGAGAAAAAGTCGCTTGTATTCTACATTTGGAGCCGATGGCGTCCACCACATCATGGCGGTCCACCACCATGTAGCTGTCCAGGTCCGCCTGGCTCACCTGCAGTCCTGCACAGAAGAAACTAAACTTAGATTGCACGTTTGAGGTCCAATGCATGCGAGTTTTCCCGTGAGAGGACCAACAGCGAGGATGTTGACGTGATCATGGCGTGAGCCTCCATGTTCTGAAAACCGCAGCCAAAATCGTCTGCAGAGAGCCGCGGCGGGCCCTTGCGCCGAGGCATCGTCCCCGACAGGCTGAAATGAGGTTGCCAGTCCCATATTGTTCAACCATCGCAGTCAACAGGACACTGTCGCTGAGCGTGCAGGGCGTGGGCATTTGCGGCGTGCACTGACCTGCGAGCCGGCGGCGTCCGCCTCGGTGACCTGCCACCAGTCCTTGTTGATGACCTCGTGCCGGCCGCCGCCTGGCAGCGGCGGCGCGCTTGGCTGCGACTCCTCCCGCTGCAGTTGCGCGAGCCAGGAGTCCTGTGCGAGGCGCGCCTCCAGGTCCGCCAGCAGCTGCTGCGTGCCCTGCTCCGACCGCAGCGACGGCCTCAGCCAGGAGCTGGCGGCTGCGCTGTGGCTGGCGGTCTCCAGGGCGCCGCGCTGCCTGTCCAGCGCCCGCTGCAGCAGCTGGTCCTCTGCAGCTGGGGCATCCGGTGGTCCTGCGGGCACCTCGGCGCCCATCTGGGCGGCTGCGTCAGCACGCCAGCTTTAGTTCAAGTCCTGTAACCATTCGCGGAGGTGTGGCTGTGGTAAACTGCGAGGCGAAGTGGAAGTGCGGCGAAGGGGCGCCCCTACCAGTGCGAAATCCTGCGTACGCTGCAGGGCGGGCGAGTTTTGCCTTTCATCAGCAGAAGGCAAGCTGCCGTTCAACCGCAGCACTCTCCTACTGCACTTACGCCTTTCAACAGGTCTGCTGAGCAGCAGTGATCGCCAGAGATTTTGCAAGTTGCAGACAGCAGCAGCTTGCAATTGCACAATAAGAAGGTTGCATCAAACCACTTGAGGCCTCGCAGATCGACCTCGCGGAATTTTTTTGATTTGACTCGACGCATCCTTGCTCCTCTCAGACTTCGTGATTGCTCAGGTCAACCAGTCGTATACAAGCAGCCCCAGGAGGAGTTTCGCATTGTGAGATCACAATAAGTGCGATCGCCTGGGACCATGCAATGCCTGGCCGCCGGGCTCGGCTTGGGTGACTCGTGCACAGGTGTCCGACAGCATTCCGTTCTCAGGCAGCGACATGCGGCACGGCGGTCGTTTACAGCGGCTACCACATGTATGGGCACGCCCGCATGCTTGCACAGCCCGGCATCTGGGCATGTGGCAGCGAGGCGTAGCGCAGGCAGCGGCCGGCAACCGCGCACGGCATGCACTGCCATAGGCCGCAAGAAGGTCGAGGAGCCCATAGACGTGCCGGAAGAGGAGGAGTATGTAGTGGAGGTGCGGCTGAACTGCTGCGCACATGCAAACGCATGATTCTGCTGGACAAAACGACATGCTTCATTGCAGACGCAGCGTTGCCAGCCATCAGGCTGGCAGCTGCGCACGTCTGCTGCCTAATTCCACAGGCACACAGATGACACTTTGTTGCGGCAATTGCGCAGGACGAGGTCGAGGATGAGATTGGGGAGGACGCTGGCGTGGAGACAGCGGAGCTCCGCGGCGATGACGATGCGGCAGCAGCCAGGGCGCAGCAGCGGTTCAGCGCGACGGAAGCCGCGCCGCCGCCGTCGCACGACGCCGCCGAGCGGCGGCAGATCTACACTACGGCAGCGCTTGGAATCGGCGCCCTGGCAGCGGTCGGCGCGGCGATCATAGTGGGCAAGAAACTGTGGAGCAGCCAGGCACCGAAAGTGCAGAAGGTGAGATGAGGAGATTCCGTGCGCAAAGGATTCATGCCGGTTTCTCACCGGTATCCCGCCCCGTTCAATGAAAAGCTCGTAGGTTCATGCATTATGCAGCACGAGGCGCAATGCCACAACCACGCGCTTGTCACCCTGAGCACGTCGGGCCCACATACAGCACGATGACTCATCAGCATGCTGCTTGTGGAACGGACCAAGCACATGGAGCCTCCTGAGAGCCTCCTGAGCACCACAAATGCACGCACTGGATGCATGCGCAATCGTGCAACACGCGTCTGGCAATGCAGTTTGCCGAGGCGAAGCAGCTGCAGCGGGAGTCGGCGCAGCGGCTCAACGGCTTCATGGACGAGCTGCGCGGCGGCGGCAAGGTGGACCTGTCCGCCAAGAACCTGGGCGAGGAGGGCTGCGCCTACGTGGTCGAGGCGCTCGCCTTCAACGACAGGTGGGTTGCATTGGGTGCACCAGACGCGCTGGCGCACGCAGAGCCCCGCCCCCCTGAAACATTGCGCGAGCGTTATGCACATGTGATGGAGAGGAGAGCGAACCAGGTGGCAAGGGATTCATGGTGCTGCCAGATGCTTTGTTCCCTTCTTAAACAAACATGCATTCACTTGATCATTCGTGCATGCGTCTTGACGCCTGTCACGGTTTGTGCAGGTGTACAGCAGCAGACTTGAGCAAGAACGGCATCGGCACGTTGGGCACGACGCAGCTGTGCGAGGTGCTGAAGAACAACGACATGCTGCAGACGCTCATCCTGGGCACCAACAGCATCGGCGACGATGGCGCCGAGCTGCTCGCCGGCTACATGGCGAGTGAGTGAAGTTGCCAATGCATGTGTTCTCGCATGTTCTGAGATCCCCGGCAGAAATCATCAAACTGCCGAAGACGCCGCCAGCGCCGCTGAGTCACCCACATGCAGTTGCCACGCCGGTGGCAGTGGCACTTGCCCGCAGCCGCAGCATGGTAACGTTGTTTTGGTTCGCGCAGCCACAAAACAAAGCCTGGCTAGGGCTATGTTTTTGTTCTTATTCGAGGTTTGATGTCATCCTGCGCGGCAGGCGACATGCGCATCACAACGCTCAACATCAGCGCCAACAACATCGGCGACAAGGGCGCAGCGGCGCTGGCGGAGATGCTCAAGTCCAACACCACCCTGGAGCGCCTGGACCTCAGCTCCAACGTCATCGACTATGACGGCATCAGTGCCATCTCCGCCGCCCTGGTGGACAACACCTGCCTGAAGGCGCTCTACGTCAGGTGCGCCTGTCGCCACAGCGGATGCGCTGGCACGAAGGTCGACGCTGGCGCATGCGAGCAGTGCTCCGTGCACGAACTTCACCCGGCATTGCGCCCAGACGCTCACTCATTGTGCTGGCGCCTCAGCGTGATGATGTCGGCATGCCCTCCCCGTCACTGAGCCCCTGTCAAAGCAGCTTGAAGCATGCGCGAAGGCACCAAGAGCCTGTCTTGATAGGCTCTCAGAGTGGCATGACGGTGTTGCGCAGCGACAACTATATCGGCGGCATGGGCGCGGTGGTGCTGGCCAACGCGCTCAAGGCGAACAGCGGGCTGCGGGAGCTGCACATCAAGGGCAACGAGCTCGGCGACTCCGGCACCACCGCCCTGTCCGACGCCCTGGCAGGTGCCACGCTTGAGCCGCACATCCACACGGCGCCTGACGCGCCGCCTCCTGCTGTCATCAGGCAACTCTGGCGGCAGCACACACCCAACGTTGCTTGGCAACCTGGTACATGGCATCTGTTTTCTGGCGCCTGCAACGGAGCGAGGCATCGGAATGCGTGTGCTGAACCGTGCAATGACAGCATGACAGCAAATGTAGCAAAACGCATCCCCGTCTGGGATAAAAGTTCATGTTTCGAATCTTTGGGGCCTACTACAGAGCGGGACATCGGCATGCATGTGCTGGACCTGGGCAACAACAGCATGACGGCGGAGGGCGCGACGGCGCTGGCGACCTGTATGGAGAAGCACCGCGAGCTCAAAGACCTCAACCTGTACATGAACGACATCGGCAGCGCGGGCCTCGAAAAGGTGGGGCGCGACGCGCTTGGCCAAGTAAATCTGAAACAGCTTGCTGTTGCACATTGTTGAATGGTCGTGCGCACTCAGTTTGCAGCAACAACGGGTTGCGATCGGGCGTTCATTCGAGTTTTGCGAGCTCCGGTCCAACATCACCCATGGCTGTGCGCAGATCGCCGCGGCGTTGAAAGGCAGCAAGGCCATTGAGGCGCTGGACATGGGCGGAAACAACATTGCCGCCGGCGGCATCAAGGTGCAGGTCTTTTTGCCATGCAGCATTGCGTCCCAAATTGTGCAGCGCAGCATCTTGGCCCAGGTTGCGCTGTCTTCAGTCTGGCAGCAATGGTGGCACACAAACTGTCTGGCTCTGTCAGGCATTCTACCGGTGGTCGAGCGTGGTTGACAGACCGCCGCATGCTGCCGCGCAGGTGCTAACAGAGGCGCTGATTTGGAGCAAGATACTAGGAAGAATGTACCTAGGTAGGCAGTATAACGCGATTCACCTGACTTTCGATTCGTCACCTGATCTGCAGGTGCTGATGGAGGCGCTGGAGGGGTGCGACAAGCTGAAGGTGCTGGAGCTGGGGTACAACCCCTTCGGCCCCGAGGGCATCAAGGCCCTCGCCGACGTCATGAAATACAAGCTGCAGGCGCGTTTGGGCTCTTGTTGTTGGATGAGCTCCATTGGCTACTCCGGCACAGCCTGCTGTTTGCCGTCATCCGACCGCAGCTGCTGCAGTCAACCGCATTCGCAGTGCTGCTGTGCCCATGCCAAGCGTTGATATGGGCAACCCACACACTATCCCTCTGTTGGAATCAGCAGGCGGCTCCCACTCAAAAGCGTTTTGCGACTTCAAGATCTCAGCAGGCGTTAAACACACCAGCTTCTTGAGTGCACGCAGGTGGACACGCTGAAAATCGGGTGGTGCAAGATTGGCGACGGCGACGGCGCCAAGGCGCTAGCCGATCTGCTCATGTACAACCAGACGCTGTCCACCGTGGACCTGCGCGGCAACATCCTGGTGCGTTTAGGGTTTGTAGGGCTCTCGCACCCGCAGCCTCCAGCTTCTGTCCACTGTGGACCTGCGCGGCAACATCCTTGTGCGGTTGGGATTTTGCTAGGGTTTTGCCTCGCTTGCAGCCTCCTCGCAATGTCCTGGAGGTCTCAGATGCCTGGGCCTGTGCCTGGGGCCAGTGCTTGATGAGCCGATAGGACGCAACTGGTTGATGATGATGAAGATGGCAGGGGGTGGCGCAGAACGCATCAACAGTGCATGACAGCTGCAGTCTGCGCGCGCGCAGCAATGGAGGTCCATTCACTCCTGTGCACACCAGCAGAAATGCCGTACCAGTTTGCTGCAGGGCAACACGAGCAGCGGGCAGCTGAAGGAGCAACAACGACCACGTGCATTTGCCGTGGCTGCCCCAAAAGATGCGTCTGTCACACCTCTCTGCTGTATGTCGCTGCAGGGCGACCCGGGGAGCGTGCAGCTGGCGCGGGCGCTGAAGGAGCACACCAACGAGAAGCTGGTGGAGCTGGACATCGGCTACAACGAGATCAAGGACGAGGGCGCCTGCGCGCTCGCCCAGGTGCGCACATCTCCTGCCCATTGTGCTGTTTATCCCCCTCAAAATACCCGATGTCCATGCCTGGCGTCGTTCGGGAATTGGGTGCTTGGGCGCCAGGCTTGGCCTGTGAGCAGGCTGCACAAGGAGAGCCACCCTGCAGTCCTGATGTTGTTCGAGTCGCTGCGGCGCCTGTCTGGGCTTGCGGTCCAGGCGCTGGCAATCCACAGCCTAAGCTCTGCCTCAGCTCTGTTACATAAAGTCTCACCGAGGTTTGCATTGGCCGCGCACGCAGGCGCTGAAGGCCAACCCGGACGGCGCGCCCAAGGAGCTGAAGATCAGCGCCAACCGGCTGACGCGCTTCGGCCAGGTCGCGCTGCAGGAGGCCCTCGACATGGTGCGCCCTTCTGGTCTTGTCAACCTGAACTTGCCGTTTCAGTGTGTTGTCGCGCCGCAGGACGTTTGGCGCCTGTACTTCCCAATGCAGTGCCTCCCTCGAGTGCTCGCCGCTTGCAGACTGCCATTCCAGATGCAATCATGTGCATTGCTGGCTCTGCGCTCTGCCCCTCTGGCACGCAATTTGGAGGGGTCACCTTGCTGCGCGCAGGTGTTCGAGATGAGCCGGGACAAGAAGGAGATCACGATCGTCTTCTGAGGGAAGCGTGCGGATGCGAATGGTCAGGTCATTTGATGTGTTGACGACACCCGTCCCGACCGCAAAGCACGACCCTGCGGCTCACAGTGACAGCCCTGAATGCGGAGCGTTTTGAAGTCGAGGCACTCATTTGGGGTCGGAAGTGTCTCCCCCCAGTCGACCTGTGCGTGCGATGAAAAGCGGCCTGGGGAAGCAGTGGACCAAACTGACCAAGGCTGCACGTAACATGCTCGTTCGGCGCAAATTCAGGCAGTGGGAGGGAGGCCATTCTTTCGTCACTGTCATTTGTGACACATTATGCCGGTGACCTCTGTTGCCGCTCACCAGCGTCGCATCGCAGAGCTTATAGCACAACTCGAGAAGTTTGCCAGCGGCTCGCGTGCACGAGGCTGCAATCTCCCATGCCGCACATTCCGTTCCCTGTTGTGCTTGCGGCGATACCCAAGCTGCGTCATTCAACAAAGCTGCCCCATTGCTAGCACCTTGATGAGTATTGGCTCGTCGTGATGAACGTCAGAAGAAAGGCACTGTGTTCAAACGCCGACTACCTAGCCCGTTAGACGTGCGCCGTATAGGATCTGCATGGCCGTGCGGCGGCGTTGCCGCCCATCCCGCATCATGCGTCAAAATGCCAAGCGGTGACACGCCCTCGGGAGCGCCATCGCTGCAATCGGAACACCATCATTCGACCGGCATGCGGCGCGGCACGACCTTCTTCTTGAACGCGCTCCAGCCACCGCCGCTGCGCGGCGCCATGGGGACGCCCGGCATGGCGCCCTTGCCGTACACGCTTGTGACCTTCAGCACGGAGCCACCGGGGCGGTGGTACATCTGGTCGATCAGCTTCACGCTGAAGGCCTGCAAGAGTAGGACAGACTAGACACACTCCGGCCTCACCAGGATTGATAAAGATCAGGTGGAATGCAAAATTGATAGTTCAGTCACAAACGAGCTACGAATTTGCTACGAATTTGCTATCACATTCATTTCCAGGTGCACGCTGCTGCAAGCTTGCGATCGGCTGAGCCACGTACAATGAGGCAGGCGCACTTGCAGCGACTCCATGGTCGTGGTGTTGGTCACAAAGCGATCCGCTTTGACCTGCGCGCACAAGAACCACAAGGTTCATGCAGGTCAGCGCCTGAGCACATATTCTGGCTGTCTATCAGCATGGCCACTTATAGAGGTAACACGGCAGCAGCTGTAAGCTGCGCGGCGCTCTGATGCTGCCTCCTCACCGTGGGCTCATGGGTCAGGCCCACAGGCAACAACCACGGCTTTGATTTGTCAAGTGACGCGCATGTTGCAGCTGTCAGGAAAGCTGCAGCTCACCGCGGCTTCCGAGTCGGATGCCAGCAGCTCGGACCAGCCGGGAATGATTGTGGAGTACTTCTTATCATCCCCTGCGTCGGGCGGCAGGCGACACGACTCAATATCAGAGCGCACGACGGTCATTTGCATTGGGAATAGCAACAGTAACTACCTGACGCGTTTTTCATCCTGCACGTGACATCCTCCATGCATCGCAGCCAGCACTGAGGCGGCAACAAACATTTATTGTGTGACGTGCTGGCATTAGGAACACACCTCTCAGATTGCGTTCCTTCTCCCGCGAGATGACGTCTACAAATGCAACATCAGTAAGTCAGCGTGTTGCGAGATTCAAAGCGCTGTGCGATGCATGGCCGCTCATGCTGGGTGCTGTGCTAACCGATTGCTTCCAGAGCGAAATATTGCTTGACAAAGCAAAAGATACTGAGCGGCATGCGACTGCGACCATGCCCTTGAGTGGTCGACAGCGATGGTAGCGGCACTCAAGCCTACATCACCTGGGTTGTTGTCGGAGCAGTGGCTGCCAAACCCGTAAGCTCTGCAGCCGATGGCTCATATGCACATCGTCAGGACCTCCATTCAGTGTGAAAACGGATCTGCCACTCAGGCAGTGGCGTGGTGCATCATATCCTGTATCGCCCATGCGGGCACGACATACAAGATGCACCTGCAACACACCAGTCAGAATCTTCAAGGCAGCCGAAAGCGTCGTCGGTGCCGCACCTGGCCAGTGGAGGCCGGGTTGCACACATTGCCGCCGGAATTTCCGCAGAAAGACATTGCAGGCTTCCCCGAAGGCAGAGAAGGCTCTTCATGTTTCAGCAGGCGGCAATGCTGAGTGATGATGCCGATAATCTAAGCACACACTGCCAATGCACTTGCGACCAGCGCCGCTCTGACAGAGTGGCGATGACACAGAGTTGCAGTTCTGGGCAGTAGGGTTGCAGGCCGCCGGTTTTGGAAACTGAGCGACAAGAAATGTCCTTACACAAGCGAAAACGTGAATCACTGTGCAAGCCGGGCATTACGCACTCAAACAGGCTTGGCCAGGGTGTTGTAGGGCCGGTGGCTGTTTCCAAGCAGTCTGGAAAAAAAAAGGGCTGACCTGACCGTGGGCAGCAGGGGTCAAGACTGCACAATATCGTCAGGGGCAAGCGTTCATAGAGCTGAGCGACAACAAAGATGAATGAGCCTTGCGTACATGCCTCCTCCTTTGGGATCCTGTGCTTTTAGAAAGTCTCTCATGAACGTCAGGAGGACTTTCCCGCTCTATTCAATACTCCCGCATGTCTCAACTTTAGCTGAGCAACGACAAACTGACGCGCAGAAGTGATTCCTAGTCATAGAATTTTGACTTGCCCCCAAACGAACTGATGCATGTGCAGTGGTAACTGCTCAGCTGCCGCCTGTTCCTGGAACTGTAAAGTGCAGACGCAGACAGCACCGCCGTCGTCTTCACCCGCCCCAGGACTGCAGAAGCGCTGCCTTTGCGCGATAGCTGCACAACACTGGCCTCCAGCACTGAAGGCCGGCAGTGGCGGCAGCTGGCTGCGCTCAGACGCCGCCACTGCCGGCCTTGGGCATGACCACCTGTTCGGGGTTGATTCAGGCGCCGCAGCGGCCGGCCTCGGACCAACCCTCCGCCTCAATCCAGCTCTCAGGCGCCGCCGCCGCCCGCCGCCTCGAAGCCTGGCAGGCCTCACGCCTTGGGCTTGATCTCCTCGACGCTGGTCGACACCTGCGAGTCGCGTCAAACCGTGGTTGACAGTTGTGTTTCATTTTACAGCTATGTCACCCAAGTGATCTGAAACGAGAATTGTAGCCTGTGAGAAGGTTTGACTCGCAAGCAAGCTCCTACCTTAGTGGCGCCGCCGGGCTCCTGGTGCA
>JAABUW010000643.1_pt1 | contig 66274 bp, 65 predicted proteins | sample 5560081 | NCBI WGS metagenome assembly JAABUW01 (sample SAMN10711882, study PRJNA513363) | rock metagenome | isolation source: Antarctica rocks | place: Antarctica: Victoria Land, Knobhead sud | reverse complement strand
TGAAATTGAGTATAAAACTCGCTGAATTTCTTCTGTTCTTGAATCAAGTTGTAGTAGTTTCTACGAAAGTTGACTTCTTTATCTGAGTCATTGAACAACTGAGCTAGCTCTTTCAAAAGCTCATCGATGATCTTGTATGAGTTGAAACAGTCACGTTCGCGTTTTGACTGAGTGATCTCAGCTGCATCATCGAATAATCTGAAATGTACGTAGCTCAGCTTGACTCGTTCACTTGAAAAGAGATCAACGTTGATTTCTAGCTTGTTCTGAACTTTTTCATACCAGTTCTTTCAGATAAAGTTCTTTTCATCAGTGAACAACGAAGAATCGAGTATTTTCTGAGATCTAGAACGCTCAGAGTAGGTTGATGATGACGAGATAATCTCTCTAGCTTGTAGTCTAGCTTTCAGCTCTTCGCATCGTTTCTTCAAAGCTTTCATAGTCATAGAAGGTGTTATGATTTCAGCGAATGAGTTGTTATCTTCGACAATGAAGAATGAAGCTTCGAAACGCTCTTTGAAGAGACGAGACATGATGAAGAAGAAAGAAGAGGTTGAATTGAACGAGTGTTTTAAAAGAAAGAAATCAAGCGAAGAGCAATGCTCGACAATAGAAGATGAAGTCATTTTTGTTGTTTGATTTGAAAGTTGATTGATTCTCTTGATCAATTTGATTCTCTAGCAATCAACGAAGGTTTTTTATCGCTGATTCTATTAATCGAGGTGAACGATGCGTACTTAATGAGCTGTAAGTCGTCTAGCAATTCAACCAGTCTTGCTGTTGATTCTATAGACTCTTTAGTGTTGTTCTGTCTTTCAATTGCGTCGATCATCAGGTAAATGAATTTCTTTAGACTCGATCTGTCTGAATGAGTATATTGAACGAGTAATGAGTATTTATATCGTATGGTAAACGAGATTCTTAATGTAATGTTGAGATCATGCCTAGATCATTCAATCAAAGAGACTCGAAGCTGATATGTATGTATTGCTCTTTAGAGGTAGCTATAACAAGACATTAAGAATACAGAAGAGAAAGAGTGCAAGCTCTTCTATAAATAATGGCTTGAGGCTGCGCTAGACTCGATACAGATGTGATGTAATATGTCAGATGTGTTTGCCTAAAAGAATGATGAAAGAAATGAATGAAGAAAGTGCTGAACAACGAAAAGAAGTGCTGAGAATGACTCGAAGAGTTCAATAGAGATGCGCTAGATTCAAACTAAGCATAGCATCATCTGAATTCTGATCGATTCAGGCATGTTCATAACAGTCATAAACAAACAACACAGACACTCATTAAGAGTTTACTCGAGCGTCACGTGCTGAATAGAAGCTACAGATTCATTACTTGATAACACAGTGTCAATCTTATTGTTTCGACTGCGCGAAGCAGTTGTATAAACGACGAGTGATTTTCTTTCTCAGAGAGTTTTGTTCACTCGATATAAATAGCATAGAGTCTCTCATGAGTCGAGTCTAAATCGATGTCACAAGAGTGTATGAATTACAATTACAATTACAATTACAATTACAATCATATTCTTTTTATATCACAAACATATTTCTTTCAAGTTTAGTGCAAATTGACAACAAGATTCATTTGTACATGATGTCAACTATAAATCTTTTGATTCTATTCTGTTTCAAATAGAAGTCAGAAAAGTCAAGAAATCTTAATTCAACGCAGTTCAAATGATGTTAGAATGTTGCATGATCAGAAAAATCATTATACAAAGTTTTCACTTACATGATAACATTTTTTTTAACAGTCACAATTGATCTACAAAGAGAATTAATGACATGTCAATGTCAGTAAAAGATGAGAAGATACTATTAGTAAAATAGTTGACTCAGATGAAGAGTCTGAGAATCATGATTACAAGTGATTAAAGAATTTGCAACTTGTTGACTGCATTGATATTGAAACATCTTCATTACATCAACAGTGCTATCAAGTAATTGATGAAAAGATATCAGATAAAATAAATGAATCAGATTATGAGTCTTGAGTTTGTGATTACATGTGCTTGAAGAAGTAGTGACTTGTCGATTACGCTGATATACTGAAAGAACTTGAACTCATCTTCTTTACTTGATGTCAAGTCATACATTTATCTACGTGAAAAATTGAGAGTGCATAAAAGCAATCAAAACACATCTCTACTATTAATCAGCTAAGCATTGAACGATTGCAATTGCACGTTTATACTAACAATCTATTCAACGTTTACATGACATAAGCAAAATCAAGAGAAGAAAAAAATTATTTAATACAATCATACTTTATCTTCTCATCATGCATATCTTTCTTTTATCACACATTTCTCTGCTCAATGAATGATAATTATTGAGCAAGAGAACGCAGTTCTGTGTTACAATCATAAGCATCATGAATGCAAAGAAACATTTTTCATCTTTGAATTGAAAATTGAATTGAAACATCATTGTATAAAATATTGTTAATGAAAAGCAGAGCAAAAACAATGTGTTATAACAAAACAGCACAGACACTTGTAAGAGTTTACTTGAGCATCACGTGCTGAATAGAAGCTATAAATTCATTATTAATAACACAGTGTCAGTTTATTGTTTCAATGACGCAAAGTTGTTGTGTAATCAATAAGTGATTTTTTCTCTCAAAAAGTTTTGTTCATTCAATATACATATCATAGTTTTTTTCATGAGTTGAGTTTAAATTGATATCATAAGAATGTAGAATCTTAAAAGCAAACAATTACAACGCGCGCAAAACAAACTTTTGAAAAGAACATTATAAATGAGAGAGAAAAGATTGAGTAGATGAATAAATGATGATAAATTGCATGAGCAGCAGTAATGCTGATTCAATGACGATTGCGAGCAGCGTTGACTCGTCACAGAGAGACAGCGACGCAAGATTTAAATGCTTACGCAATAATAAGATGAAAGTTATCAGCATCATCGATTTACTAACATAAACATCGACGTTAGAGAAAGAAAAGAGCAAAGATCACTCATAAAAAGAAGTGATCTTAAAGCTGATTCAACGTCTTTGAAACATTTTAGAAAGAAAGATTGAAAGTCAAGATGCATTCATCATGAAGAATGTAAAGAAGTTGAAAGCATTCATTCAACTTCTTAATAAACAACTACAAACATAAGAAAATACATGTTTCACATTTAAAACATCATCATGAGTCAATGTAGCAAGAGAAGAAGCAACAATGAGAAAGCAGCGATTCAAAGACAATCTGTCATTGCTTCGTAAAAGACGCAAGATTCTAGTGAAAATAGTGAAGAGAAAAGAGATGAAAGAGATACAAAAGAGATCAATTGATCAGATTTTTCAAGAAATTGCAAACGTAATGATGACACAATGAAATTTAATAGTGTCGCTTCGCAAGCTTGAAAGCAAAGACATTGCACTTTATGCAATGAGTTTGAAAGTTCAAGCAGTTCTAGAAAAGTCTCAGACATGAGTGAAGAAAATCGCAAGCTCAGCGCATGTAATGCGTAGAAGCTTCACAATACTAGCACATGATGTACACATCACATTGAACACAAGCAATCAGAAAATAATCATCAAAAGATTGATAAAGAACAACGCAAGACTTCATGAAGATTTAAAGATGCTGAAAATAGCTTGATTCAAGAAGATAGTTGAAAGTGAGAAGATTCACTCATTACTCATCATAGAGATCGCGATCAAAACGATGATGAATCAACTACTAAACATAAACATGCTGAATTCATATCAAGAATGCTCATGCAAGTTGTTTGAAAAGAACTGTCGTATCACACAGTGCTATAGATGCTTCGATTTTGATCATATGACTAAATTCTGCAAAAATGAAAAGTGTTGCTTCAAATGCACAGATAAACATCACATCAAGAAGTGCATTGTGTCGATGAATAAAAAATGATGTGCAAACTGCAACAATAATCATGAACTCTGAAGATATTCATGTCTCAAGTGAAAACTACAGATAAAGCAATCAGAAGAAATCTTTCAAAATAGATCAATCAAATACTCTGAAGTGTTGAAAGATAATTGCTCATTCTCTTCTTTCTTTCTGAACTTCTTGAGTTCAATGAATTTCGTGAGTTCAATGAACATCTTGACAACGACAAGCAATCAAGACATCAACGAGTCAACATGATAAGTGATGAAAGTCAAGAAGAGATGAGTTAATTGCTCTTCATGCATGATTAGCGACTCAGAAGACATGATGTCTGAACAGACACAGAAACATCAAATCAGAAAATGCAAGAGATTTTCAATGACTAAAAGTATACAAAAAGCTGTCTTTGCACAGAGTCAACAACAGTTACAGATAACTTTATGATGAATCAAATCTTTCTGCAAATTCTATAGTATAACATCAGAAAGTCATTGAAAATTCAGAAATCATTTCTGATAGACAGAAAAGTTCGTAAATTTGACATAATAGTCATTCAGAAACAAGATTGCAACATTAACATTTTACAAACATTTAGCTCGACTCACAACTTCTTTCATCTAGTGAGAGACTCGTCATCTCAAGCAAGAACATGCATTTATGTCAACAAGCATTTAAAACTCAATCAATGAACAATGAAAATCATTGAATTGAACATCTGCTCAATCAAGCTACAAACTAGTAACTTGAAAGACGAGATACAGACGTTACAACTCATAAACATCTACAATTCATGCTCACTGTCTATTATCTTTACAGAAGAATCATCTACTATTTCTTGTCTGAACAAACTAATCAAAAATGACTGTGAACAGCTAATCATAGAAGATTTCAACCTGCATCATTCATACTGAAAAGACAGAAGATGCTTTACTCATCACATAGCGACTGATGCTTTACTAAACATCATTACGAACGCAAGACTAAAGCTACTGCTTGAATCAGATACAATTACTAAAGAGACTCACAATCAGCTCACAACAATTAAATTTAGCGTTTGACAGCGAGAAAATTCAATTCATGATACATAAATGCAAGATGAGAACTGATTTACATCAGAAATCTGATCATCTTTCAATTGTCATAAAGTTGTGTCTATGCACATCTTTTGTGCAGTTCACGACTCATTGATTATGAAAGAAAATGAACACAGAAGCATTAAACACTCATTTAAGAATACATCTTTTTGTCGATCATTCTTTTGATGACAAGACAGCGATAAATGACAGAGTAGCTGAGATCACTCATGCATTACAAGAGATAATTGAAAAGTTTACTTCTTGAACAAAGTTGTTGAATTAAGCATGAGACTTTTGAAATCAGATTTGCTCGAAAGTCGTGACAAAATCATGATGACTATGAGTTGTATGAAAATCGCAGAATACTTTAAAGACATGAAACGACTATCTGAAATACAACGATCACAAAAATAGACTGATCGCGTCAAGTTGAGTACTTGACTCATCAAGACTCAATTCAAGTCAGAATTCTTGACTCAAGTATTTGAGTTAAATCAAGATGTTCAACTCAAGTATTCAAGTCGAGTCAGAGAGTTGAAATTAATTATCAATTTGAAATTCTCGATTCAACTCATCAAGACATGAAGATAGATAGATAGATATTCTATTATGACTCTCTATTATGACTCTTTATCATAGCTTTTCTTCATGACTTTTCTTCATGACTTCTCTTCATGACTTTTCTTCATGACTCTCTATCAAACAGTCTTCATAGTTTCCCGTCATGACTTTCTATCATAGCTTTCTATCATAGCTTTCTATCATAGCTTTCTATCATAGCTTTCTATCATAGCTTTCTATCATAGCTTTCTATCATAGCTTTCTATCATAGCTTTCTATCATAACTCTTTATCAAAGCTCTCTATCAAAGCTCTCTATCAAACAATCTTCATGTTTCTCTTCATATTTCTCTTCATGTTTCTCTTTATGTTTCTCTTTATGTTTTTCTTTATGACTTTCTATCAAAAAGATAATGCAAAAAGGTAATGCAAAGGCGAAAAACCGGAAAAATTTCTATATTTAACTCTCTTGACGTCATATTCAATTTCTTGACGAGTTGAGTCGAAAATTCGAATTGAGTATCGACTTGAAATCGATATCAGATCGAGTCAGAATGTTGAAATCGAGTATTCAAGTCGAGTCAGAAGATTGATATCAAGTACTTAAGTCAAGTCAGAAGATTGATATCGAAACTCAATTTAACGATCAGTTTACACAAAAACAAGATCATTAAAGAAACAAAACGTTCACATTTTAGATCACAGATGCATGAGCTGAGCAACGAATCAAAATTAATTTAATGCTTCGCAAAATAAGTCAGAATTGAAAGTCAGCTACTCAAGAAACTTTCGCAGTTTTTATCACTAAAGAGCAACGATTTTGATCACATAGCAGATTCATTTGAAGAAAAAACAGAGATGCTATGAAAGAAGTTCTTTTCATCATCATCTCAAGCAGATATCAGCGACATTTTAAGATTGTTTATATTGCTGACAGTGTCATTCAATTTAGTCTTATTGCAAGATGAGATGAGACAAATGATTTAATGAGTAAAAGTTGACAAAGCATCAGACGCATTTGAAATTTCAAATAAAGCGCTTTAAGCAAGTTTAACAGAACTGACTTCGATACTAATCAGTCTATTCAACGCATGTGTAATTCACAAATATCATTCAAAGCAGTTCAAAAAAGCTCAGACAATAGTACTACATAAATCAAAAAAGAGTGACTACATTGATTCAAAGATGTATTGACTCATTGCTTTGCTAGACACTATGAGTAAGACACTGAAATCAATTATGATCAAAAGATTAAGTGATATTACTGAGACTCATCACATGCTTTCAAACGCTCAAATGAGAACGAGACGCAAGCAATTCATGATCTCAGCGCTAAATCTACTAGTAGATCAAGTACATGCAGTATGAAGCTGCAAAATCAAGTACATGATCTTCATGCTTAGTTTAGATGTTGCTGAAGCATTCAATCATGTCTTGCACACTAAACTTCTGCATACTTTGAGAATGAAAAAAACATCAAACTATATAGTTGAATGAACTCGCAGCTTTCTGAAGAACAGAGAATCATCGCTGATAGTTGATGAACAAATCAGCGTGATGCAATGAGTAAATGCTGACATATCACAGAGATTTCTCATATCATCGATTCTCTTTCTATTTTTTAACGCAAGCTTAATCGAAAATTACGAAGCTCTAGAAATCAAAATCAAAGTGCTTGACTTCATAAATGACATCAATATTCTGATCTATGACAAAATCACAGAATCAATCTGCAAATCACTGAGTCAAACACACAACGTCTGTGCAAAGTGAGCTTGAACTCATGATGTTACGTTCACTTCAGAGAAATATGAACTCACACACTTCATTTGTAAGTCAAAAAAATTCGACATGACAGTCAATTTATGCATAGAAAACTCAATAATAAAGTTGAAATCAAATGTACAAGTTCTTGAAGTACAACTGAACATGAAACTACAATGAGATTCACATCTTCGTCAAATAGAAGCAGATTACGTCATCAAGATGCTGATGCTTAGTTGACTTGAAATCTTTATCTGAGAAGTTACATTCGCAAAAGCAAGATAAATATACTCAGTGATGATAAGATTGAGAATGACGTTTGAAGCATCAATATGACATCAACGCAATAAAGAAGAAAAATTGTTGAGTATGAAACAAAGGCTAGAAACTCTTCAGAATCAAGCGTTGCGTCATGTGATCAACATTTTCAAGAAAGTGAACATCAAAACACTGAAAGTTGAAACATACATTCTCACTACATGTTCATCTGAACAAGCTACAGAATCAAGTCACACTACGCAGTCAAATCAACGACAGAACACAGAAGACTCAACAAGCATGCAAAATCATACATGCTCATTTGATAGAAACTAATAAATTCATTTCTCACTTTTCAATCTTCAAAAAAATAACGTTTCTGAATGTTTTAATTCACGAAGAAGCAAAGATACAATCTAGATGTAAACAACTTGATCTCTTAACATCAACTTAAATGAGTGAACGTGCAATTGCACAGTTTCATAAAAGTCAATGAGATCTTTGATAAAAAAACTACAAAAAACGCATCGCAGACATTAATGCATATTTCGCTCAAAGATCTCATCTATTCAAGAAGTCAGTAAAGATGCATGATGATTTTCAAAAGATCAAAAGCATTCTTGTAACTCACATCAGAATCAAACGCATAGAGCTGAATGTTTATCTGCACTTGAGAAACGTGTCAAACGCGAATAATTCTCGATGTGACTGCAAATGAAGTTATCAGACAGTCAAGCATATTCTGATGCATTGCTTGAATTGAACGCATCTTTGATTAAATATGCTACAAGACATTGACTTCACGAACTATTAAGTCATCATCTCAATCACGAAGAATCTCAAAGCAACAACGAGAATGATGATGAAAATGAAGCTGCTGAAGCAGTTTAGAATGACAAGAACATTTATTTTCTAACATGAAATCATCATAAACAAATTTGATACATAGTCTCAGTTTTATTGTCTCAACTGCGTGTAACAGTCGTATAAACAGCGAGCGATTTTCTATCTCAGAGAGTTTTGTTCACTCAACACACATAGCATAAAGTTTCTCATGAGTCGATTTAATCGATGTCATAAAAGTGTATGAATTTATTATTATTATGATCAGCGATGAAACTTATCTGTACGCGATGCTGACTACGAATTTACTGTCTAGCTACAGTAAAGTCTAGAGATTATCAAAAGTTTGAATGACATCAAGACGCTGCGTGATGATGAAGCGCTGTGCGTTGATCGCATGCAGAGTTTTCGCGATCGCGCAGACTTTGATAATCTCAATGCGCATGCTACAAAAAGCAATTTGCACGCAGATGAGAAAATCAAATAGAACACAGAACTACGAGGGAAATCGCTTATGAAAATCATTCAATTCAGTATCTTGTCGTCGCGATGACAAGAATTGAGACAGAACATTCTCGTGTTTGATCTGTTGAGAGTGATTAGCAGAAAGAACTCGAATCACGAACATTCTTTAAATCTACATGCTAACTACGTATAAATCTTGTTAAGACTGCGTGCCTGTTACTACGACATAAGCAACTCACAAGACTCGTTAAGTTCAACACAAGCAAACTCGAAAGTCTCGTTAATATTGTTTAACAGACGTTCAGACACAGACATTCTATACATGAGCGATACGCTGACGAGAAGACTTCGTTAAGAGAAGAGAGACACAAGCGAGTTAGTAGAGAATGATCGAACTACGCTGCCTGATTAGAAGTGTAGCATATGAACATCTCTGCAAGACACAATCGATCTGCATGAGAGAGATCTCTACAGATAACGTGAAACAGATGAGTTGTACGTCTTACAAGCGAAGCGAGCATCTGCAAAGCGTGATATACAATGACGACGATTGTTGACCTCAAGAATCTCATCTCTTCACTGAACTCTGACTTTCAAATGTCTTGATGATAAAGTCAATCTCTAGTCAAAAACATCATCTGTATAGCTTGAGAAAACAGTAGCGCATGTCAATGTGATTAAAGAAGAAATCGACTGCGATACACATGCGTATCGCTGACGAAACGTCTGCGACTCATGCTTAAGAAGTAAACTGTCGAAATTTGAGCAGTGAGAGGTTTTGCTCGTCTTGAACTGTGAATCTGCTGCGAGAAACTATCTCTCGCTAAGAGAAAAATCAGCATAGAGATTGTGTCTTATGTATGTTGCATGCAACGTATGCAACATATTTTCAATAGACATACAAATAGAAAGCTCAGTTATCAAATCAAAATCAGACGTACGAGTTTTAAAAGTGCAACTGAACATGAAACTGCAATGAGACGTGCATCTTCAACAAATAGAGACGAATCACGTCACAAGAATGCTGACACTTAGTCATCTTGAAGTCTTCACATGAGAAGCTATCTTCACAAAAGCGAGACAAGTATACTCAGCAGTAGTGAGATCAGAAATCACATTCGAAGCGTCAATCTGACATCAGCGTGACAAGAAAGATGAACTGTTGAGCAAAGAATGCAGACTAGAAACACTTCAGAATCAAACTCTGCATCACGTAGCAGAAGCATTCAAAAGAGTAAACATCGAAACTCTAGAGGCAGAAACATACATGAGTTCGCTACATGTTCATCTGAACATGCTACAGAACAAGATCACGCTACACAGTCAAGTTGATGATTGAACGCAAGAGATCAGACAAGCATGCGAACTAATACACGTTCGTTTGACGAAAGTTAATCGCGTCATTTCTCGCTCACTCATCATCAAGAAAATAGTACTTCTGAATGTCTTCATTCAAGAAGATGCAAAGATACAGTCGAGACGCAGACGATGCACTCTCTTCTTCACAATGATTTCAACAAGCGATAGCATCGCAATAACGCAGTATCACAAAGATCAATGAAATCAACGATGAGAAAAGTACAGAGAACGCGTTGCAGACATCAACACAATCTCAGCACAAAGATTGCATCTGAGCAATAAGACAGTAAAGATGCGTGATGATCTTCAGAAAGCAGAAAGCACTCTTGCAATGCACATCAGAATCGAACGCATAGATCTGAATGCTTATCTGCACTCTAGAAATGTTTCAGACATGAATAGCTTGCGATGTGACTGCAAATAAAGTCATCAGACGACGAAGCATGTACTCATGCATTGCTCAAACTGATTGCATCTGCGATCAAGAATGCTACAAGATGCTGACTTCTCAAACTATTGAATAATCATCATCATCACGAAAAGTCTCAGAGCAGTAGCGAAGATGATGATGAAAACGAAGCTCTTGAAGCAATTTAGAATGACTAGAACATTCGTTCTTTAACGTGCAATCAACGTGAACAAATTTGATACATAGTCTCAAAACTCACTGTTTCAACTGCGTGAAGCAATCATGTAGACTGCGAGTGATTTTCTACCTCAGAGAATTTTGTTCACTCGATACAGATAGCATAGAGTTTCTCATGAGTCGACCTAATTGATGTTACAAGAATGTATGAATTTATTATTATTATTATTTATTATTATTATTATTATTATCATAAGAATGTATGAATTCAAATTAAATTAAATTAAATCAAATCAAGTTTAATGCAGTCTTTGAACATTACATAAATAGAAGTTTTTGTATCAATCTTCTTCTGTATTTTTAATATTCAGTTATAATTATTTCTAAAGATTAAGCATTATTAACTCTGATTTTCATTGATTATATCATTTAAACATGATTCTGACAATAAACAACAAGCTGAAAAAAAAGAATAAAGAGAATCACAAAGCATAGATCTTTATATCATGTTGTACAAGAACAGAAAAAACTTAAGACAATGATGTTAAAAATATTCATAAAAACATTTATTAATTTGAAATTATTGATGAACAATGACTTGAAGAGAAAGCAAAGATGCTCAATGAATGAAAGTCATCTGCTTAACACAATCATCACATCAGAAAACACTATATTGAATCACTTGATTAAGAAGTCAAGATCAAATGAATCAAAGTTAATGTTAATCACATTGTTGTTAATGTCATCTTTTATTGAGAATCTTACAAGTGAAGTAAACATTTCACAAACATTCAAGAGAACATTAAACAATCTGAAATGTAAACTTTAATATTTCAGCAAAAGAAGCTTTAAATACTATAGTACAATGTTCACAAGTTCAGAAACAAGATGATGATAATGTTATTACATGAGAAAAAGATAAAAAACTATGACATTCTGATTTTTCAAGAACTCTGATGATTTGATGACATTTTCAAAGCATATTGCTCAACAATTGTTGATTTCATGCTGAAGAATAATGAAGATAGAATCTGTTTCTACATAAATAAGAAAATCAACAGCAACATCTGATATTCAATATGACACTTCAAAAATGTAAATACAATTATATTATAAACATTAACAAATGATGCACAAATGATTCAGAAAGTTATACACATTCATGAAGCATACAATTCATCACTTAAAAATCATGAAATCTGTTAGAGATTGATTTAAAGTGAGTCATAGAAATGTTATTTAACTAATAAATAAATGCTAAGAAAGAAAAGTATCTACAGAAAAGAACTCAATTCTTATATGTATGTTTCTCAGTTCTGTGCTAAACTTGATTGAGTTGACGTCTTACACATATAATGCAGAGTTTCAATGACATCACTTTTAGCTCAAATGCTCACTAGACTCAATTAAAGTGAAATCTGTTATGAGTCTGCATAGAGCGAATCATATGAGTGTATTTTAACTAGAAGTTCAAAGCTGAAGAAGAAAAAAGATGCAACACGTTGTAAGTTTTACTTACGAAGACACGCTAGATCGCTAGCGTGTCAACATCAGTTCTATACTAGTTTATGATAGTCTGACATGATTTATGTTAAACTAACTTAAAGTGCACAATCGCAACATTATTTCTTTTCTTCATTTAACAATGTTTTCATTGCTGCAGTTCAATTGATCTTTCTTAAGTCAATTTCTATCTTGACTTGTTCAAATATCATTCATGAAAGTCATTTATGATCTTTAAGCATTCTTCAAATTCACTTTCATTGACGTTGTATCAATGTAGATTGACGTCGTATTCTTTTTAATTGACACGATATTGTAGTCATTTATCTCGTTCATAATGTCTGAAGTTCAGTATGTTCTTCATCTTTCATTCATCTTCGTTGTGAATCATTATAAAATCAGACGATTCATTTCATTGTTCATTCAGAGAGTTCTTTGAATCTAGTCGCAGCAGATTTAATGCAAACTTTGAATGTATCTTCATAGTCGATGATAGTTTCAGTTGATAAGCATGTTTGATCTCAATCAGAATCTTGAAGAGTTCTAGCATTTTATCGTTTAGCTTCTTTGATGATCGTGAAATCATTATGTTTCTAGAATTCAGAAACATCATGTCATTTATCTTGTAAATCATTTTCTTTCAATGCTTGTCAATCTGTTTCTTCATTATGACTCTGACTTTTGTCAAGACTTGCTTGATCAATGCTAGTGATTATTTCATGTGTTTGAATATATTCTTTGCTTTGCCAACTTCGATTCTAGCTCAGATAATCTCATATTCAATTGAGTTTGAATCGAAGCTCATATGAGAGTGAAAGTTCTTATTCAGAAAGAACGTTGACTGTTCAATTGATAAAATAGCATTGTTATCGACGAATTCAGTCATAGATAATCAGATGAATCAATCATCTTGCATATACAAGCAATAGCTTTGTAGATATCATTTCACATTCTGATTCACTCTTTCTGTTTGATCATTTGTTTGCAAATGATAGTTTGTGAATAGTTTCATCTTGATGTTGAGTCTCAAACATAGAAACTTTCAGACAATTGATATAAATTGTAAATCATGATTGAACACTATTGATCTTGATAGTTCATGAGTTCTGAAGACTCATGTCAACAGTAGCTTAACTGTTTGTTCTGCGAAGATTTCTTCGTCATCTGATCAACATGATATATAATGTTGTTTCTTAGACAATCAATCTATGACTGTCAGAATCGCGTTGTTTTCATCACTTTCTGATAGATTGATAATGAAGTTTAATGATATGTTCTGTCATTGCTGCTCAAGTATGAGCAATGACTTCAGTAATTCATTGATTCGATCTTTCAATGCTTTTAACCTACGATAAACATAACAGTTTTGAATGTAGCGTTTGATCATCGTTCTCATCTTCGATCAGCAATATGATCATCTCAGCAAGTTCAACGTTTGATTCATGTCAGAATGATCATTGATCAAAAGATCATGTGCTTTTCTTATCAATCAAGTGATTATTGACTGAGAAATTCATAGTTTATCATCTTTTCAAAATACTTCATCAAGTACTCTGCAATTGTCTAGATCAATATCTTGATAAGTTCTTCTGTTCTATTTCATGACTATTTGAATATCAAAACACAGTTGATTCATTTAATTTTCAACTATAATCTGATTCTGAATAGAAATCATCTCTTCAATCGAATTTTGATTAACTTTTGATTCAAGTTTCAAATCTGAGTCAGATTCTGAGTCAGATCTGAGCAAGATTTGAGTCAAATCTTGATCAGCTTTCTGATCATCTTCTTGATCAGCTTCTATTGATTGCAGTTCAAATTTGTCTTCTAACAATAGCATCTGATGCTGATATAACTTTCAATCATCATTTACTTCAACTGACTTAACGTCTGACATTCTGATCAGCACGTCAACTTTCAGATTCTGTTTTCTCGACTGATATATGATCTTGAAGTTATATTCAAATAACTTCTCAGCTCATTTAGCCTGTCATCAAGTCAGTTCTTTGATGATCATGAAGTACTTTAAATTCAAATGATCAATGAAGATCTTGATTAAAATATCTGTACATTTCAATTCAGAACGTCAATGCTTTAAGCAGTAAATAATAATCAGCAGTTTCTTGTCATAAATCTCGTAGTTGCATTCTGCGAAAATCATGTTCTTGTTATAGAAGATCACTGAATGTAGAATGTTTTCATCATCATACTGAGACAATACTTCATCGTTGACATAGTTTGAGAAGTCAGTTTTCAGAATAGCTTCTCTGATTGAGTCAAAATGCTTCAGAATGAAGACTGTCATCACTTGTTGCTTCAGTTCTTCAAAGATCATCTGACAAATCTCTGTTCATTCAAAGAAGTAATCTTTTCGAGTCAGTTTTATCATGAGTTGAACAATCTTTGAGAAGTTTTTTATGAATCATCGATAGAAATTGCAGAAGTCAATGAAGATCTGCACATGAATCAATGATCATGACACTTCTCAGCTTCGAATCACATTTACTTTTCAAGAATTCATTCGCAAATCATTAATGAATATCAGTAGTTCAAGAAACGAGATTTTCTGAATCTTGAATTCATACTTATCAATGTTTATTTGCAGATTAACTTCACGAAGCTTGTTTAGCACTTCTTTCACATGAGTTCTATGTTCTTTCAAGATCTTACTATAGATGAGAATATCATTCAAGTATGTCTGACAAAACTTGTGCAGACAGTTAAACAATACATTGTTGATATAATGCTGAAAGAACGCAAGTTCATTAATCAATTCAAAAAGCATTACTCTATATTTATAAACATTGAAGAAAGTAATAAAAGTAGTTAAATTCTCACTTTCTGAACTCATGCGCAGTTTATTGAATGCAACAATAATGTTGAGTCAAGTCAGATATTTACTGTCTTGAATTTGAGCGAGTACTTCGTCTATCAAGAATATTGAATAATGATCTCTTTTGATCATAGCATTCAGTTTTCAATAATTCATGCAAAAGCAAAGACTATCATTTTTCTTTTTGACAAATAGTATTAATGAAGCGAAGAAAGCTTTGCTGAATGTAATAAACTTCTTCTTCAAGTTCTCTTCTAGATACTTCTTGATCTTCTGCAACTTGTAGCTCGACATAAAATACAATCAACTTCTAGAAGATTGACTCTCATCTTCTAATTCAATTCTGTGATCATATGATTGATGCAAGAGCAACTGCGTTGTCTTTTCTTTATTGAAAACATCTAGAAAGTCGTGATAGACTATTGAAAGCTTCTTCTTCAGTTCACTCAATGACATGACAAAGATCACTTCATTTAGTTTCATGAAATCTTCGACTGAGCTAAGCGCTTTGTTGATTTCACTAATGATCAAGAAGAAGATCTTGATCTTTTTATTCTTGACTAGAGTTTGATATATAGCAACTTCAATCATGATAATATTGATGAGCTTTTTTTTCTCTGATGACTGAATGAATCAAGATTAGACTAATCATTAAGTTGAGTTTTGAATTGACATTTTGAATTCGATTCAATTCGAAGTTGAGTTACTCACATTTTCAATTCAACTCAAGTCGAATTGAGCATATTTTCAATTCAACGCAACTTGATTCAACTAGAAATCGAGTTAATTCAACTCAACTTGTCAAGAACTTAAGCTTGATGTCAAGAAAACTAAATATAGAAATTTTTCCGGTTTTTTGCTTTTGCATTACCTTTTTGCATTACCTTTTTGATAGAGAGTCATGATGAGAAACATGAAGACTATATAATAGAGAGTCATGAAGAAAAGTTATAGTAGAAAGTCATGATAGAAAGTCATGACGAAAAAACATGAAGATCGTTTGATGAGAAGTCATGAAGAAGAACATGAAAGAAAACATGAAGAAAGTCATGATGAGAAACATGAAGAGAGTCATGATGAGAAACATGAAGAGAGTCATGACGAGAAACATGAAGAGAAACATGAAGAAAAACATGAAGAAGAACATGAAGAAAAACATGAAGAGAAACATGAAGAAGAACATGAAGAGAAACATGAAGAAAAACATGAAGGAAAAACATGAAGATCATTTGACTTTGATAGAGAGTCATGACGAGAAAACATGGTAGAAAGTCATGAAGAGAATCATGAAGACTGTTCAACCAAGCTATTTACATTTATCTAATATCTTGTCGAGTTGAATCGAATTTTCGAATCGAGTTGTTGAGTCAAGCTTTTCAATTTGATTTGATCTCTCAAGTTCAACTTCTCAATTCAACTTGACACTTTTTCAAAAAAATTTCAACTCAACTTGATACTTTTCAAGTCAAGTACTTGACTTGAACTTAAGTACTTGACTTGACGCGATCAGTTTAATCAAGATTGATCAAAGTCAACTTGAGTGCTTGACTTCACTAAAAGTAATGATTCAATGAATTGAACAGATTCAATGAACTGATTCACTAGTTTCTGATTCGTGAGTCACTTCAAGATGATAGTTAATGTAACAATCAAGTTCAAGTTCTTTCATTTTATTTCACAGATCTTGTTTGATTCAAATCTGTGAAATGCTGATTGACTGCTTGCTTTTAAAACAGCAAATTTTGATGTTTGAATCTTCAACAATGATATTAATTGATCATTTGCAGAATTTATCAAAATTTGATTTCTTTTCAATCAGAAGTTTTCAATGATTATCTTGTGCTGATCTAGACAAGTTATCAATAAAGACATCATTTCATTCTTGTGTTCTTGAATCATGATTGATGTATACAGAGCATGTGTAATCGACTTTCAATCAGAAGTTTCATCATACAATTAAATTAACTTTGATTTTGACAGCGATATTGACTGAATATCAAAGTGTTCACATAGCTCTGACATCAAAGATTCATCAATGAAAGTCATCTCAGTAACTTCAGTATTTATCAGAATGAGAAATCTGAATATCTTTTCTAGACTATTTAAGATGATGTCAACAGTGAACGACTTGAAATCAAATGAATCGTTAAACATGCTAATGAAACAGAATATGAGTATATCGTTCTCAGTCACTACTTTGACGAAAACAGATTATTTTTCAAATTCGCTGCAATTTCATGCATCTGAGCTGACTTAAGACAGTCATGTGCTCTATGTTCTGCTTTTTTGCATCTGAAGCAAAGTTCTTTTTTGAACAACTTCTTTCTAGCAAAATCAACGTTCAATATTCTAAGTTTTTTTCATGCAAAGATTGAAGCTGAGATTGCAGTAGTGATTATCATCAAGATGCTAGCGATAAAGCAAGCAACTTGAGTCGTTGATGTTTTGAGAGCTGATCAAGCATTCAATTTTGTCAATCGAACGTTGACTTGCATGCAAATGTTGACGAATTCATTCAAATTCATAGTTCATTTATTGATTATGACTCGCTGAAGATCTGAGCTAATCTTATGCTGAAGATTATTTAATAAAGTTTTATTATTGTACTTTAGTTTTGCATTGAGTCTCTGAAATTTCATTTAAAATTCATGAAAGAAGATCTTGTTTTAATACAACTTCAAGAACTGTTGTTGAATTGTGTGATGTTGATTGAGATCATCGTACATTTTATTTATAATCGACAGTATCTCTTCTGCTTCAAGAAATGAATTCGTGATCATGTTTCTCATTCTGAGTGCTATGTGTTTGATCATCGTTTCACTGACTCGACTTTTCACATATGCAATCTTCATTTCTTCAATAGAAAAATGATTCTTGTTCATCTTCAGCTTATTTCACATTCAAGACAATCAATTATTCACATTCTGTCTTGAATCTTCAAACAAAGATGAGTCAGATAGCTTGATTGACTTCAAGAATTGATCTTTTGAAATCAAAGTGCTTAGTTGACTTGATGTTGCTTCTAGATGATGTATAATCACGTTTTTTTTCTTCATTTCTTTCTGTAGACGTGTTTGAACAGCATTCACTGTTGTCTGTGTAACTTTCAACTTGATGTTGATAACTTTCAATTTAATGTTGATCTTGTTGACATCATTCAACATCTGAATCATGTCATTGTGAATCTCAATTTCAATGTCATGCTGTTGTCATATGTACTTGATAAATGCAACGAGATCATTTGCTTCATGAGCATTTATTCAAGCATTCAGTTCAATGCTGATGCTGATCTTGATTATTTCGTGATCAAAAAGTAACGCGTTCATGTTCTTTTCTTCTATATTCAATGACACATTCATGTTTTCTTCTTCTGATGCTGTTTAATTCTGAGATAGAAGTGATTCTCTTTCAGCATTTTGAAGTTCATAGTGAGCAATGCTCACTGATTCTAATTCTGTGCTTCTAGTCATTGTGTGAGTAGAAAATTGCTGATTGAAATTCGGCTGAAATTTCTGATTTTAATTCTAAAACAATGCATTCATGTTCTTCTGTTCTTCTGTTCTGACAACAAGCTCAGTAAAGAGTTAGTCTAGAGTAACGCGTTCATGTTCTTCTGTTCTGTTCTAGAAATTTCTTGATTTCTAATGAGTTTTCTGAGCTCAATTTTCAAGTTTCGATTCTGATTCAAGTTTAAGTGATGTAACTTGTTTTTATATCATCTACACGTCAATAGCAAGATTGATGAGCTTTGAACTAATGTTATGAGTCTGCATAAAGCGAATCATATGAATGTATTCTAACTAGAAGTTCAAAGCTGAAGAAGAAAGAAGATGCAACACGTCGTGAGTTTTACTTATGAAGACACGCTAGATTGCTAACGTGTCAACATCAGCTTTATACTAGTCTATGATAGTCTGACATGATTTATGTTAGACTAATTCAAAGTGCACGATTGCAACAAAATCAAGACGAAGACTAGAAAGAATAAATGAAGACTAGAATCATAACATCATTCTCTCTCTCTGACTATTCATGTTCACATGAATGTTGTTTCTTAGTGCGCTTTTCTTGAATATTTGATATGAAAGTTGTTGATCATCTCTTGAGCGTTCATAAATTCGTCGTCATCAGCGTTATATCAGTTGAGATCATTGTCATAGCTCTTTCATTTGACTTGATATTAAAGTTGTCTTTAATATCATTGAAAGTTCAATATATCATTGATTTCTCATTCGTCTTCATCGTTTATCACTATTGACTTCGAGAGTTCATTCTTCTGATCAGACAGAGAGTCATTGATGACAAGACGAAGAAGCTCTGAATGAAATACATCATATATATGCATAGTGTCTGATAGTTTCAATTTATAGAAGAAGTCAACAGAGTCTGTGACCTTGAATGAATCAAGCATCTTGTCATCTAGCTTTTTGAAGAGTCTTGCTGTAATGATGTTTCGTTCATTCAAAAACAACTTTAATTCAATCTTGTAATTGATCTTCTTTCTATGCTTGTTAGCTTGTTTCATCATTCGTTCTTGTGTTTTGATCAGAGCTTCATGAGCGAAGATCAATGTCTTGTTCATTTGTTCAGATATATTCTTGATTTGATTGATCTGCAAGCGTTCATGAGTGCTTTCATACTCAATAATGTCAGAATCGAAGCTCATATAAGAATAAAAGCTCTTGTTCATGAAGAAGAGAGTCAAGAAGATGATTGAGAACAAGACATTATTGTTGACAAACTTGATCATGAATAGTCACTTGAATCAATCATTCTGCATATATGAATAGAAGAATCGAAGATATTGTTTGATGTTCTGATTGAATTGTTTGCTTTGATCATTAATCTGAGAATGATAAATGATGAACAATCAAAGAAAAATGCTCAGTCATTTGCAAAGAAACTTTCATAGTATAGAGATGAATTATGAACTTCGATCAGATACTATGAAGCTTGATAGATCATAAGTTTAATATACTCATTGAATCAGCATTTCAGCTGTCTTTTTGACAGTGATATCGTCATCATCAGTGATGCAAGAAATATAATGTCTTTCTTTTAACAATTTGCAAATGATTGTCAGAATAGCGTTGTACTTGCTTGAATCAAATAAATTGATAATGAAGTTCATTGCTATGTCTTGTCATTGCTGTTCAGATATTGATAGAGATTGAAGCAAGTCGTTTATTTTATTTCTAGATATCTTTAAACGTTGACAGATATAGCAGTTTTGAATATATCGATCTATCGTTTTTCGCATAAATGATTAATAGTAGTTTCGCTTTATGACTTTCACAGTTCTAAGAATATCAGAATGATCAACTGATGATTGATCATGCATCTCATGAATCAGATTCATTTGTAGAAGCTCATTGAATGAGATTCATAGCTGATTATCATGATACAAAATTTCATTTGTTGTGAGCGTATCAGAACTAGTCAAGATCTAGTCAAGATTTAGTTGAGATTTGACTCAGGTTTGACTCAGATATGACTCAGCATCTTTTCTCTTTTCTAGCATCTTCTAATCAGCTTCTATTGTCTTTTAAACAAACATACTTCTTTGTGTTACAAGTAGTTAACAGATGTCTATAACAAACACATTTCTTTGTGTTGCAAACATCTTTTGAATAAACATCTTTCTTGTGTTTCAACACGTTTTCTTTAAGACTAGCGTTGAATCTGAGTAACTACTATATAGAGCATGTTCTTCTTGCCTTTTGTATCTTCTTTCTTCTGTATTCTTAAAGTCTTAGTTATAACTATCTTTATAGATCAAACATTCTAGTCACGTATGCATTCTGATTAGTTTCTAGACATGATTTCAACATTACTTTAAGAATTTGTTAATCACATGATACTAATTTCATTACTCATTCAAATTCACTTGACTGACAACGAAATGAGTATAAAGAAATTTGTGTATTTGATGATTGACAACATCGAAAAACAGAACAACATCAAGAAATCAATAGAATCAACGAAAACATATGATTGTATGATTGCTAGAGAATCTATCGCTCAGTCAGTAGCATCAGTTCAAATCGATTAATAGAATCAATGATAAAGAATTTTCATTGATTGCTTGAGAATCATAAAAATCTCTCAAATCAGCAACACTTTTCTTTGAAGATTAAACACTTTAACAAATGATCTTTCTACATACTATTAAGCATTGTTCTTCGCTTGATCATCAATTCTTCGCTATGATTCAATCATCTGTGAACAATTTCTTTGAGAGTAATCAAAGCTTTTATTCTTCTGACACTACAGATTCAGTCATTTATTCTGAACTATCATCTTACATATTGAAATATCTTAGAATTGATGTCGTATGAAAACATCAATACTCTTTGTCTCATTCTTAAACTTTTGATGAATCTTGTGAAGCTTCTACTTCATGAAATATAAAAAATGTAAAGCAGCTACAACATTAAGTTGAACAAGACTCAGAAGTTTTTCTAGAAGATTTGAACAGTCTTCGAACTCAACGAGATTTAAGCGTGAAAGCTTGTGAGCTATTTGACAAGATATTAAGCGAACAAATATGAAAGACTTATTTCAAGAAAATGAATAAAGTCAAAGAATATTTGAATCAATTAAATCAGACATTTTGAAATCAAGTGACTGAATTGCAACATCAACTATGATTTTTTAAAGAGATCATTTCTACTTCTTTCATCATGTTCAATTCATTCAAGTGATTTCAAAAGCTTTCAAATTCATCTTTATTTACTGATGAAAAAGAATTTATTTGAAATGATTAACAAGAAAAGATTCGTGACAAGCTAGAAATTAACATCGATTATTTTGATATCAATAAAGCTATTTTGATCTACGTTCACTTTAGAATCGAAGAAGACGCAGTCAAAGCTACTTTAGCTTGATGTTAACAAGATTCATTGAATCTCTATGTCACAGTTGATGATCTGTTAAATGAACTTGCTCAGCTCTACAATGATTTTGATAAAGAGACAAACTTTCGAAGAAAATACGCTAGTTTCACTCAAGAAAAGAGTAAATTCAGTGAATTCTATTCAATGTTTCAGCGTCTGTTCTTTTATTTGAAATATCACGATAAACAGTTAATCGTTGATCTACGAGACAAGATAGTTTATCGTCTTCATGCAGCTTAAAGTAGTCAGTTGATTCAGTCAGAATCTCTTAATGAAATTCGTAGTTATCTGATTCATTTGAACAATGAGCATTGAGTCATGAGTGATATCAAGAAAAAGAAATTTCTGAACAAGATTCAAAAGCAAGTCATCTTTGCTGAGAAATGAGATTCATTGAATTTTTATAAAAAGATCAAAGTCACTACTCTCGTTGATCATTCAAAATCGCGCGACGCGATTTTGACTAATGTCAAAGACATTAATCTACAAGCTGAAATTTGTTTCATCTGTCACAAATCAGATCATACTTTTAAAGAATGCTCTGATTGAACTTTGAGAATCAATGTATTAGAAGATGATAAGTTTGATTGATTTACATTGAACTCTGAGTTTGATTCTGATTCAAAAAACTAACTATCTTTTTCAGAGTCATTGAAGAGATAGAGATCATATCTTTGTGCAGTCAAATTGAAGTTCTATTGAAAGAAAACTATTTTGAAAAGTCATTTCTGATCAATGCTTCTTTTATCTTTCAAAGCAATTCTTTCAGCCTTCGCTCTTTGATAGATAGTGATTTCGTCGTCTACATGCTGATACATGACAAGCTAGTCAATAAGATATGTCAGAAACTTGAAATACAATTTATATTACTAGCAAAAAAGAAGTTAATATGAGACTATGATGAGAAACTAGCTAGAAAGACTATTACTCATAAGATTCTACTCAATCTCACGATCAAAAGTCATAAGAAATTGACTATGTCAATGCTGATAGCTGATATCGAGCATCATGAAGTCATATTAAGCAAACTCTGAATGAACAAAAATGAAATATTATTGAACATGAGACATGATACTATCGTATTCTCTGATCAATTAGATATTTCTATTTCGGTTTTTTCAATTTCGCTCAATACAAAGCACTCAAGTTGATCGCGATTAACTTTGATTTCTTCAGCAGCTCACAGCAAGATCTTTAAGATGCTTAAGCACTCAGTTTCATTCATTCAGAAAGAGTCATTCTTGATTCAAAACATAAACGTCGTTTCTTTTCAAGCACTCATAAAACGAAAAAAGAAGAATCAGACAGAGATTTTTGCTATGTTCATCAAAGACATCAATAGAAAAATCGTCTACAATACTCAATGCAAACTAGATGTCATAAACGTCTTTTCAGTCAATGAAACGACTCAGAATCTAGAAGATATTAAAGTCAAGCTATCATCAAAATATCAGAATTTTCTAGACATCTTTGATTGAGCTCAAGCAGACAAGCTATTGTCTCATCGTTTATATGATCATAAGATAGAGCTTACTAGTGACGCAACGTCATCTTGCTGTCAAGCATATTGAATGTTCTTCTACAAGCTTCAGAAAGTAAAAGAATATCTGAATGAGAATCTTTTCAAAGAATTTATAATCTTTAGCAAAGCTTCATATTCTTCTTTCATTCTGTTCATTCTAAAAGCAAATGAAGATCTATGATTCTGCGTTGACTATTGAAAGCTCAATGCTATTCTCTATCACTCATAAATGAGATGATCAACAAAATAGTTGATTGCAAGCATCTGACTCAATTAGATATTATTTTAACTTTCAACAAATTGCGAATGCATTCTAATAATGAGAACTACACTATCTTTATCATTGCTTTAGAAGCATACAAATCAAAGATGTTATCTTTTGAACTTATCAATGATTCTGCCTCGTTTCAGCAGTATATGAATGACATTCTTTAAGACTTTCTAAATGACTTTTGTCAAGTCTATCTAGACAACATTCTGATCTACAGCAAAACTCAACGAGAACATTAACAACATGTCAAGATGATATTAAATCATCTACAAGAAGCTGATCTACAAGTAAATATTTGAAAGTGCAAATTCGATGTAAAAGAAACTGTATTCTTAAAAGTCATAGTTTCAGAACAAAGTCTTTGTATGAACTTTATCAAAGTGAAAGTCATAATCAACTGAGCTACGTCAATCAATCTAAAAGAGATTCAGAGCTTCGTAAGATTCATTAACTTCTATCGTTGTTTCATTAAAGACTTCTTGAAGCTAGTCAAATCGTTCACTCAGCTGACTAGAAAAAACATGTCGTTTGTTTGAAACAAAGTCTGTGTTCAAGCTTTTGATGATCTAAAGAAACAAGTTAGCTCAATCTCAGTTTTACGACATTTCAATTTAAAACAACAGACTATTCTGAAAATTGATGCATCTGACTACGTCAAAGATGAAATACTATCACAGTATAATGATGAGAGTGTTTTTCACTCAGTAGCATTCTACAGCAAAAGCATGATCTTCGCTGAATGCAATTATCACATCTATGACAAGAAATTGCTAGTCATTATTCAATGTTTTGAACATTGAAGACTCAAGCTAGAATGCACAGAGCTGCTCATTCAGATGTTCATCAATCATCAGACTTTAAAGATTTTTATGAAAAATAAACAGTTAACTTGACGTCAAGTCAATTATCTAGACATTCTATTTAAGTTTAACTTTCAGATCATTTTTCAATCAGACAAAATGAACACTAAAGTTGATGCTTTAATCAGAATGTCTTTGATCAACGTCTCTGAATCAACTCAGCGTATTGAAGATCACTATCAAATCATTCTGACATTCAATAAAGTAAATATTCTAGCTATTGAATTTGAAGTTGATTTCTATCAGTGAGTAAAAGATGTCAACAAGATGAATGAGCTTTGCAATGAGTATAAACAAGCTATAAGCGAAAACAAGCTTAAGCTACATAGCACTGAATTGAAGCATTGTGAGATCATTGATGATGTTCTGTTCAGAAAAGACCTACTGTGAATTTCTGAGAATATGCATACGAAATTGCTAAAGAAAATTCATGATCAGTCTTTCATCTTTTACTCTGACAATTGAAGAACTATTGATTTAGTTCAATGTTTCTACTATTGATCAGATCATTGAGTAATGATTAGACGTTACATTTGAAACTGTGATGTTTATCAACGAAGCAAGACATCTAAAGATAGTATCAATGAACTTCTTCATTCTTTCTCAATTTCACAGAAACGCTGAAAAGATATAGCTATGAACTTCATTACTGAGCTATCTCTATCAGAAGATTATAACATCATTTGCACAATCATATGTTGACTCATCAAGAAACATCACTATGTTTTCTGTCATTGAGAAGACAAAAGCATCTCAGTCGAAGAAACAGTTTGAATCATGCTATAAAACGTTTATCGACTTTATGATTTATTCAGTTTCATTGTTTTGAACAAAGATTTTCAGTTCATATCAACAATGTGATGATTGACAACAAGATTCATCTGTACATGATGTTGACTACGAATCTTTTGATTCTATTCTGTGTTTGAATAAAAGTCAAAAAAGTCAAAAGATCTCAATTCAACGCAGTTTGAATGATGTTAAAACGTTGCGTGGTCAGAAAAGTCATTGTGCAAAGTTTTCACTCACGCGACAACACTTTTTCTAACAGTCACAATCAATCTATGAAGAAGATTAATGACATGTCGATATCAGTAAGAGATGAAAAGATACTACTAGTGAAAAAGACAACTCAGATGAAGAGTCTGCAAATTGTGATTACAAGTGATTGAAGAATTTGCGACTCGTTGACTGCGTCGATATCAAAACGTCTTCATCACATCGACAGTGTCATCAAGTAATTGATGAAAAGATATCAGATAGAATAATCATTTCAAGTATTGAGAGACGTGACTACAGTGCTCGAAGAAGTAGTGACTCGTCGATCACGCTGATATACTGAGAAGACTTGAACTCATCTTCTTTACTTGACGTTAAGTCATTCATCTATTCACGTGAAAAATCGAGAGCTCAAGAGAATGATCAGAATGCATTCTCTTTCATTGATCAGAGTCAAACATCAAACGATTGCAATTGCACGTTTATACTAACAGTTCATTCAACGTCTACGTGACACAAGTCAAATCAAGAGAAGAAAAGAATTACTCAGTATAATCACACTTTATCTTCTCATCGTGTGCATCTCTCTTTCATCACATATTTCTCTGCTCAATGAATGACAATCATTGAGTAAGAGAACACAGTTCTACGTATGTTACAATCACGAGCATCATGAGTGCAAAGAAAACGTCTTTCGTCTTCGAATCAAAGATCGAATCGAAACATCATTGTATAGAATATCATCAATGAAGAGCAAAGCAAAGACGATGCGTCATAATCAAGCAGCACAGACACTTTCATCAAGAGTTTACTTGAGCATCATGCGCTGAATAGAAGCTATAGATTCATTACTTGATAACACAGTGTCAATCTCATTGTTTCAACTGCGTGAAGCAGTTGTATAAACGACAAGTGATTTTCTTTCTCAGAGAGTTTTGTTCACTCAATATAAATAGCATAGAGTCTTTCATGAGTCGAGTCTAAATCAATGTCACAAGAATGTATGAATTACAATTACAATTACAATTACAATTAACAATGTGACAAAGTCTTTGCAAGTGACTAAAAATCACGATCAATCTGTTAACAGTTTATCATTCTGAGATCAACAATCAATCAGAGTGAGTCAATCAAGACGTTGAATGCAAACTTAGAATTTACTGTAACTACATGCAGAACGACTGAGCGAAATGACTTCTCATGATGAAATTCAGCGAGAATTTCAATATCTTCTTGATCATCTCAATGACTTCATTCTACTTCAATGAGAATTTTCACTCACGAATGAGTTTCAATTCAGATACAACTGACTATGAAACTACTCATGAACGTCTTAAAGCTAGAAAAGCAGATGATATTATCATTCAAATGAAAAAGCTTCTAATCTTTAATCTTCAACAATTGAAAAAAACGAAGCAAATCATTAAAGCTAAGATCAATAAACATAGATGAGACGTCATTTATGAAGTAAATGACTGAGTTTGATTATTCTCTAGAAACATAAAGACAACTAAATCATGTAAGAATTTGAAAGATAAACAGCTAGAACTTTATCAAATCACTGTCAAAGTTGAGATCTTTTATCATTTTCGTTTATTGATAAGCATGAAGCAACTGCATTCAATGTTCAGTTCAAAGCTATTATGTTCTTATTTCAATGATCTTTTATCAGAACAGCATTCAGAATCATTTAAATTTCTCACTATTAAAGATGATGAGCACTGAAAGATAAATGACATTTTGAACTTTAGACACTATTGAGATTGAATACAATACAAGATCAAATGAACGAAACTAGATTGAGATGACAAATGATACTATGTTGACAAAGAAGAATTTAAGAACTTGAAAGAAGTTTTAGTTGAATTTCATAAGCTTTATTCAGACAAGTCACACTAAATTGAAAAACAGTGAAAATTTTTGCGTTTCATTTATTCTATTCATGCAAACATGAATTTTCAAAGAGAAGAGTAATGTTACAAGCATATCAGAGCTAGTCAAGATCTAGTCAAGATTTAGTTAAAATCTGACTCAGATTTGACTCAGATATGACTTAGCATCTTTTTTCTTTTCTAGCATCTTCTAATCAGCTTCTATTGTCTTTTAGACAAACACACTTCTTTGTGTTACGAGTGATCAACAGATTTCTATGATAAACACATTTCTTTGTGTTGCAAACATCTTTTGAATAAACATCTTTCTTGTGTTTCAACACGTTTTCTTTGAGACTAACGTTGAATCTGAGTAACTACTATATAAAGCATGTTCTTCTTGTCTTTTATATCTTCTTTCTTCTATATTCTTAAAGTCTTAGTTATAACTATCTTTATAGATTAAACATTCTAGTCACGTACACACTCTGATTAGTTTCTAGACATGATTTCAACATCATTCTGAGTTCAACAATTCTTCAATTTGATATCTTCATATTGTGTCTCATCTTTTGCTATTGCTTCGCAAAGTAACATACAATTCTCGTTGATTTCATTAATCTCAAGAATCTGTTTATAAATTGATTCACTGATGTTCTTCTTTAAATCAGCAATTTTCATTTAATTTGAAGTCAGAATAATAATTCATTGATAGCAAATGCGCTCATCTTCTGAATCTATAGACACAACGTCAGCTCAACAAGTTAATGCATTGATCTTGATGTTTTGTTTGTCAGATTGATACATTATTCTGAAGTTGAAATCAGTGAGCTTCTGAACTCAGCGCATTTGACGTCTGCTCAGCTCTTTATCTTTCATCAACGAAGTAAGCATTTGATGATCGATGAACATCTTGATAGAAATGTCAGTTAGCTTCAGTTCAAATCATCAGTGTTCAAATGTTTAAATAATGATCAAAAGTTCTTTATCATATATTTCATAATTGCATTCAGCAAAAAACATGTTCTTGCTATAAAAGACAATTGAATGTAATACTTCTTCATCATCATATTAAGAGAGAACTTCATCATTGACGTAGTCAAATGAGTCAATTTCAAGAATAGTTTCATGAGTTTGATTAAAGTGACGTAGTATAAAAGTCTTGATCATACGTCTTTTCATATGATTCATCGACGTTTCAACAAAGAACTTAAATAGCTTGTGAGCTAGTGAGCAGAGTTCATTCAATACTAATGCGCTTGAGATGCATATGCTAGCTACTAAATGAGACGTTTGCTACAAGCTAGCTGTCAGCTGAGTTTGCATCGTTAATTAGCTTACATGCTATATAAATCAGCTACAAGCTGATTTAGCTGATTTAGCACTACTCTTCACTTTACTCATTTATCTACTCGCTCATTTACTTTTCATTCTACTCATCTATTTACTCACTCATTTACTCTTCATTCTACTCATTTATCTACTCGCTCATTTACTCTTCATTCTACTCATTTATTTACTCGCTCATTTACTTTTCATTCTACTCATCTATTTACTCACTCATTTACTCTTTATTCTACTTGTTTATTTACTCGCTTATTTACTCTTCATTCTACTCATTTATCTACTCGCTCATTTACTCTTCATTCTACTCATTTATTTACTCACTCATTTACTTTTCATTCTACTCATTTATTTACTTGCTCATCTACTCTTCATTCTACTTGTTTATCTACTCGCTCATCTACTTTTCATTCTACTCATCTATTTACTCGCTCATCTACTCTTCATTCTACTCGTCTATTTACTCACTCATTTACTCTTCACTTTACTCGTTTATCTACTTTTCATTCTACTCTCTATTAAACGCGTTGATTGAGTGCATAAAACACATCAAACAGTGCTTTAAACAATGCTTTCTACATGACTTTCTATCTACTCATCATTCTACATGCTCAGCTACCTACTTGATAATCTTCGCTTTAAGCTATATAAAGCTGACGTTAAAGAGTTTGAAGTTTTCATCTTCTTTTTCCCTTCATAGTTTCTACTTTCTAGAACAACAACAATCAAAATATCAACATATTCAGCTATCAACTCAACTATCTACTCATTCGTCTACTAGTCAGTCTACTCACTTCAAAACATGCTTCAAAAGACGCGTTGATCAAGTGCATAACATAAGTCAAACAATGTTTCAAACAATGCTTTCTACTGAGCTTTTCACTGAGTTTTCTACTGATCTTTTGATTGATCTTTCTACTGATTTTTTGATCGAGTCATCTAGTGAGCTTTCTACTGACCTTTCGATCGATCTTTCTACTGATCTTTCTATCAATCTTTCTATCAACCTTTCTATCAATCTTTCTATCAATCTTTCTATCAATCTTTCTACTGAGCTATCTATTGAGCTATCGACTGAGCTTTCTATCAAATGCTCTATCAAACATTATACATGCTTCAAAATACGCGTTGATCGAGTGCATAACATAAGTTAAACAATGCTTTCTACATGACTTTCTACATGACTCTCTACATGACTTTCTACCAAGCGTTCTTCATGTTTCCCTATCAAGCACCCTTCATGTTTTCCTACCAAGCACTCTTCATGTTTCTCTACCAAGCGTTCTTCATGTTTTTCTACCAAGCACTCTTCATGTTTTTCTATCAAGCATTCTTCATGACTCTCTACATGATTCTCTACCAAGCGCTCTTCATGTTTCTCTACCAAGCACCCTTCATGTTTCCCTATCAAGCACTCTTCATGTTTCCCTACCAAGCACTCTATCAAGCACCCTTCATGTTTCCCTACCAAGCGCCCTTCATGTTTCCCTACCAAGCACCCTTCATGTTTCACCACCAAGCACCCTTCATGTTTTCCTACCAAGCGCCCTTCATGTTTCCCTACCAAGCACTCTTCATGATTCTCTATCAAGCATCTTTTATGTTTCCCTACCAAGCACTCTTCATGATTTCCTACCAAGCGCTCTTCATGTTTCCCTACCAAGCATTCTTCATGTTTTTCTATCAAGCACTCTTCATGACTCTCTACATGATTTTCTACCAAGCATTCTTCATGTTTAAATAGATGGTTAAATAGCTACTTAAATAATCAATTCATCAAATGATTTATTTGATTACATATGAATCTTGAATGTAGAAACGTACAAAAAGTGAACATGTATTGCACATTATATCTTTTGAGCAATTGATGTCTTTTGAGCAAATGACTGTCATCAAAAGATACAAGCGCTTGTAGCTAGCTATTAGTTGTTGATAAGTGACTATTAAAGCTTGTGAGCTAGAAGCTTGACTAAACAGATGTTTTTGACTGATGCTAGCTTGATGAGTCTGTAGTCAATTTTAGCTGATTTCGTCAAATGATCAATGTTGAATGTCATTTGACAGATCTCATTTCATTCAAATATAATCTTCTTTTGAGTAAGTTGAATCATGAGACGAACAATCTTCAAAAAATTCTTGATAAAGCGTTGATAGAAGTTTCAGAAGTTAATGAAGAACTGTATCTGAGTGAGATTATTGAATGTAAATCATTCAACGACTGCTTGTATCTTTCAAGAGTTCATCTTTAGTTCTTTGATTAATATCAAGAGTTCTAGAAAGATAGTTTTGTGAACATGAAACTTGCACTTGTTGATGTCTATCTGTAGATTAGCTTCTCATAGTCTATTCAAGATCAATCATACATGTTACTTATGTTTCTTCAAGATCTTGCTGTAAATGATAATGTTATCTAGATAAATCTAACAGAACTGATGTAGATATTCAAACAACACGTCGTTTATATAATGTTGATAGAATGTTGATTCATTGATTAATTCAAAGAACATTACATGATATTTGTATGAGTTGAAAAAGGTAATAAAGATAGTCAAATCTTCGCTATCTGAATGCATGTGTAGTTTGTTGAACGCGACAATGATGTTCAATTGAGTCAGATACTTGCTTTCTTGTATATGAGCAAAAGTCTCGTTTATCAATGACAAAGAATAGTGATTTCGTTTGATCAAAGCATTGAGCTTTCTGTAATTGACGCAGAAATGCAGACTATCATCTTTCTTTTTAATGAACAAGATGAGCAAGATGTATGATGCAAAGCTGAAGAAAATGAACTCTTTGTTTAAATGATTGTGTTGCAAGCGTGCATCTTAAGTTAGTCTAACATAAATCATGTTAAACTATTATAAACTAGTATAGAGCTGATGTTGACACGTTAGTGATTTAGCGCGTCTTCATAAGTATAAAACTCTTGACGTGTTTCATCTTTTTTCTTCTTTAGCTTTGAACTTCTAGTTAGAATACACTCATATGATTCGCTTTATACAGACTCATAACATTAGTTCAAAGCTCATTAATCTTGCTATCAATGTGTAAATAATATAAAAACAAGCTACACAACTCAAATCAGAAGTTGAAATCAGAAATTTCAACAGCAAAATCAGAACTTAAACTCAGAAAGCTTAATAGAAATCAGAAATTTCTAAAGAAGAATCTTGATTTGAAATCAGAAATTTCGATAGAATCAGAATCAAAGAACATGAACGCGTTGCTCTTGACTAACTCTTTATTGAGCTCGTCATCAGAAATCAGAAATTTCAGCAGTACTTGAACTTAGAAAGTTTGATAAAGTACTAGTCATTGCTTGAACTCAGAAAGTTCAATAGAGTAACATCAGAATCTTGATCAGCAATTTTCTATTCATATCATGACTAGAAGCACAGAATCAGAATCAGTGAGCATTGCTCACTATGACTTTCAAAATGTTAGAAGAGAATCACTTCTATCACAGAATCAAACAGCATCAGAAGAAGAAGACACGAATGTGTCATCAGATACAGAAGAAAAGAACATGAACATGTTGCTTTTTGATCATGAAATGATCAAGATCAGCATCAGCACTGAACTGAATGCTTGAATAAGTGCTCATGAAGCAGACAACATCATTGTCTTTATCAAGTACATATGTCAACAGCACGACATCAAAATCAAGACTCACAATGACATGATTCAGATGTTAAAAGATGTCAACGAGATAAACATCATGTTGAAAGCTGCGCAAACGCGTCTGCAGAAAGAAATGAGAAACAAGAACGTGATTATACATCATTTAAAAACTGCATCAAGTCAACAAAGTACTTCAATTTCTGAAGATTGTTTCTTGAAATCAATTAAATTATCAAACTCTTTACTGTTTGAAGATTCGTTGCAGAATGTAAACAATTGACTATCACAAATGCAAAATAAGCTGAAGATAAACAAGAATCACTTTTCTATCAAAGAATTAAAGATTATTTACATTGAAAGTTGAGTTAGTGAAGCTGCGATCAAGCACATAGCTTCTTGCATGCAAAATATCTTCTTGAACTCATTTCTAGAAGTTGAAGAAGTACTATTAATCATTAATAAGATGTATGATAATCTTAATCATCATTACATGACTTAACGACAGTACTTGAAGCTGTATCAGAACAAGATCTTCTTTCATGAATTTTGAATGAAATTTCAAAGATTCAGCGCAGAACTAAAGTACAATAACAAGACTTTACTAAATGATTTTCAGCATAAGATCAGCTCAGATCTTCAATGAGTAATGCTCAATGAATGAATCATGAATTTGAATGAGTTTATCAACATTTGCATGCAAGTCAATGTTAAATTGATTGAATTGAATGCTCGATTGATCGTCAAAGCTTCAGCAATCTCAGCTGCTCATTCTGTCGCTAACACTTCATCTGCTCGATTCACGTCATCAGTCTCTGCGTGAAAGAAACTCAGAAGATCAAATCTCGATTCTATTCAGAAAGAGTTGTTTAAGAAAAAACTTTGCTTCAAATGTAAAAAGTCAGAATATAAAGCGTATGACTGTTTCAAGATGACTCAAGTGCACAAAATCGTTGCGAATTTGAAAAATGATCTGCTTTCATTAAAGTAGTGATTGAGAATGATATACTCATATTCTGTTTCATCAGCATATTTGATGATTCATTTGATTTCAAGTCATTCACTGTTAATGTCATTTTAAGTAGTTTAGAAAAAATATTCAGATCTTTTGCTTTGATAAATACTGAAGTCACTGACATGACTTTCATTGATGAATCTTTGATGTCAGAGCTATGTGAATGCTTTGATATTCAGTCAATATCGTTGTTAAAATCAAAGTCAATTTGATCATATGATGAAATCTTTGATCAAAAGTCAATTACACACACTTTGTATACATTGATCATGATACAAGAACACAAGAATGAAATGATGTTTCTATTGATAACTTGTCTAAATCAGCACAAGATAATCATTGAAAATCTTTGATTGAAAAGAAATCAAATTTTGATAAATTTTGCAAATGATTAATTAATATCATCATTGAAGATTTGAACATTGAAATCTCTTGTTTCAAAAGTAAACAGTCAATCAGCATTTTACAGATTTGAGTCAAACAAGATTTGCAAAATGAAATGAAAGAACTTGAACTTGATTGTTACATCAATGATTATCTTGAAGAGATTTCTGAATCAGAAATCAGTGAATAAATTCATTAAATCTGCTCGATTCATTGAATCTGCTCTCATAACAAAGCAAAGCTCTTAAGTTGATTTTAATTAACTTTGTTTCTTTCAGTCAACTGAGAAAAAGAAACTCATTAATATTATTATGATCAAAGTTGCTGTGTATTAAACTTTAGTCAAGAATAAAAAGATCAAGATCTTCTTCTTGATTATTAGTGAAATCAACAAAGCACTTAGCTCAGTCGAAGATTTTGCGAAACTGAATGAAATGATTTCTGTCATGTCATTAAATGAACTGAAGAAGAAGCTTTTGATAATTTATCATGACTTTCTGAATGTTTTTGATAGAGAAAAGATAACGCAGTTGCTTTTGCATCAATCATATGATCATAAGATTGAATTAGAAGATGAAAGTCAGTCTTCTAGAAGTTGATTGTATCTCATGTTGAGTCACAAGTTGCAGAAAATCAAGAAGTATTTAAAAAAGAACTTGAAGAAGAAGTTTATTACATTCAGCAAAGCTCTCTTCGCTTCGTCAATACTATTTGTCAAAAAGAAAGATGATAGTCTTTGCTTTTGCATAAACTATTGAAAACTGAATGCTCTGATCAAAAGAGATCGTTATTCAATACTCTTGATAAACGAAGTATTAGCTTGAATTTAAGACAGTAAGTATTTGACTCAACTCAACATTATCGCTGCGTTCAATAAACTGCGAATAAGTTCAGAAAGTGAGAATTTAACTACTTTTGTTACTTTCTTCAACGTTTACAAGTATAGAATAATGCTTTTTAAATTGATCAATGAATTTGCGTTCTTTCAACATTATATCAACGATGTATTGTTCAAATGTCTGCATAAATTCTGTCAGACATATTTGAATGATATTCTTATTTACAGTAAGATCTTGAAGAAACATAAAACTCATGTGAAAGAAGTGTTAAACAAGCTTCGCAAAGTCGACTTGCAGATAAACATTAACAAGTGCAAATTCAAGATTCAGGAAATCTCGTTTCTTGAACTACTGATATTCATCAATGATTTACGAATGAACTCTCAAAAAGTAGATGTGATTCGAAGCTGAAAAGTGCTGCGATCATTGACTCATGTGTAGATCTTCATTGACTTCTGCAATTTCTATCGATGATTCATAAAGAACTTCTCAAAGATTGTTCAATTCATGATAAAGCTGACTTGAAAAGATCATCTTTTTGAATGAACAAAGATTTGTCAGATGATCTTTGAAGAACTAAAGTAACAGATGATGACAGTTTTCGTTCTGAAGCATTTTGACTTGATCAGAAAAGCTATTCTAAAAACGAACTTCTTGAACTATGTGAACGACGAAGTATTGTCTCAGTATGATGATGAAGACATTCTACATTTAGTGATCTTTTATAGCAAGAACATGATTTTCGCAGAATGCAACTACGAGATTTATGACAAAGAACTGCTGATCATTATTCGCTGTTTGAAACATTGACATCTTGAATTGAAATATACAAATATTTCAATCAAGATCTTCATCTATCACCTGAATTTGAAGTACTTCATGATCATCAAAGAACTGACTCGACAACAAGCTAAATAAGCTGAGAAGTTATCTGAATATAACTTCAAGATCATATATCAGTCGAAAAAACAGAATCTGAAAGTCAACACACTGATCAGAATGTCAGATGTCAAGTCAGTTGAAGCAAATGATGATCGAAAGCTATATCAGCATCAGATGCTATTGTCAGAAGGCAAATTTAAGCTGCAGTCAACTGATCAAGAAGATGATCAGAAAGCTGATCAAGATCTGATTCAGATCTTGCTCAGATTTAACTTAGATTCAAAACAAGAATTGAACGCTAACGAAAATTTGATTGAAGAGATGATTTCTATTCAGAATCAAATTATAGTTGAAAATTGAATGAATCAACTGTGTTTTGATATTCAAATAATCATGAAACAGAACAGAAGAACTTGTCAAGATATTGATCTAGACAATTGCAAAGTACTTGATGAAGTACTTTGAAAAGATGATAGACTATGAGTTTTTCAGTCAATGATCATTCTGACATGAATCAAACGTTGAACTTGCTGAGATGATCATATTGCTGATTGAAGATGAGAATGATGATTAAGCGCTACATTCAAAACTGTTACGTTTGTCATAGATCAAAAGCATCAAGAGATTGAGTCAATGAACTGCTGAAGTCATTGCTCATATTCAAGCGACAATGACAGAACATATCATTAAACTTCATTATCAATCTATCAGAAAGTGATGAAAACAACGTGATTCTGACAGTCATAAATTGATTGTCTAAGAAACAACATTATATATCATGTTAGTCAAATGATGAAGAAATCTTCGCAGAATAAACAGTCAAGCTACTGTTGATATGAGTTTTCAGAACTCATGAACTATCAAGATTAATAATGTTTGATCGTGATTCACAATTCATATTGATTGTCTGAAAGTTTCTATGTCTGAGACTCAACATCAAGATAAAACTATTCACAGACTATCATTTGCAAATCAATGATTAAATAGAAAGAGTGAATTAGAATGTGAAATGATATCTATGAAGCTATTACTTGTATATGCAAGATGATTAATTCATCTGATTATCTATGATTGAATTCGTCAATAACAATGCTATTTCGTTATCAATTGAACAGTTGACGTTTTTTCTGAATAAAAACTTTCATTCTCATATGAGTTTTAATTCGAATTCAATCGAATATGAGATCACTTAAGCTAAAATCAAAGCAGACAAAGCAAAAAATATATTCAAATACATGAAATAATCACTAGCATTAATCAAGCAAGTCATAGTAAGAGTCAGAGTCACAATGAAGAAACAGACTAATAAGCATTGAAAGAAAATGATTTACAAGATAAATGACATGATGTTTCTGAATTCTAGAAACATAATGATCTTACGATCATCAAAGAAGCTAAATGATAAGATGCTAAAACTTTTCAAGATTCTGATCAAGATTAAACATGTATATCAACTGAAATTGTCGTTGACTATGAAGATTCATTCAAAGTTTGCGTCAAATCTGCTGCAACTAAATTCAAAAGATGCTTTAAAAGAACAATGAAATGAATCATCTGATTTTATAGTGATTGAAGACAAAGATGAATGAAAAGTGAAGAACATATTAAACTTCAGACACTACGAATGAGACAAATGACTATAATATCATGTTAATTGAAAAGAATACAACATCAATCTACATTGATACAACGTTGATAAAAGTGAATTTGAAGATTGCTTGAAAGTTATCAATGACTTTCATGAACATTATTTAAACAAGTCAAGATAGAAATTGACTCAAGAAAGATTGACTGAACTGCAGCAATGAGAACATTGCTAGATGAAGAGAAGAGATAATGTTGCAAGTGTGCATCTTAAGTTAGTTTAACATAAATCATGTTAAACTATCATAGACTAGTATAAAACTGATGTTGACATGCTAGTAATTTAGCGCGTCTTCGTGAGTATAAATCTCTTGACGTGTTTCATCTTCTTTCTTCTTTAGCTTTGAACTTTTAGTTAGAATACACTCATATGATTCACTCTATGCAAACTCATAACAGATTAATCAGATACTTCTTTATCTTCTGAAGCTTGTGATTAAACATCTGATATAGTTTGCTTTGAAAGAACATTTCTTCATCAATTAACTTAATTTTGTGATCATAGAAACGATGCAATGATAGCTGATTAATCATTGCTCAATCGAAGATGTTTAAATAGTCGTGATATTCAGAGAAAAGCTTAATCTTGACTTGCTTGAGAGCTTCAGCATGAAAAAGCTCATGCAGATTCACTTCTTCAGACTTGTTTTTGATGATAGTTATAAGTCGATCGATTTTCAAGACAATAACAGCAAAGATCTTGACATCTGATTGTTTAATTAACATTCTATATGTTGCTGTCTTTATCATTGTTATATTCATTGAACTGAAAGAGAATGATTTCAGACTGAACGTTGATTTAGAATTTTTAACATTAGTTAAAGTCACGTCACGCGATTTTAACTGTTCAATTAGTTTAACTGACTTCTCATTGAACTGACTGAAAGAGAATGATTTCAGACTGAATTAAAATGTAGTGAAAGATCTTTTCAGTATATGAGTAGAAGTCAAAATCTTCTGCTTCGTGATTGTCTTGTTACTTAAGAATAGAACAATCAATTTCTGACTAGAAGTGAAATTCGAAAATTGAAGAAAATTGATTTGCATATCAATTATTAGATTGATTTTGTTCATTCATGTTTTTTCAAAAATTATTTGATATTGATTTAATCAAGTGATTAACATAGAAGCTATGTCAATCATATGATCTTGAACAGTCAGATTTGAATAAATGACATGAATAATGAGTTTCTTAGCATAATGATCATCAAATTCTCGAATTGACTTCGCTTTGATCAAAGTCAAAGTGTTATGAGTCTGCATAGAGTGAATCATATGAGTGTATTCTAACTAGAAGTTCAAAGCTAAAGAAGAAAGAAGATGAAACATGTCAAAAGTTTTATACTCATGAAGACGCGTTAGATTACTAGCGTGTCAACATCAGCTCTGTACTAGTTTATAATAGTCTGACATGATTTATGTTAGACTAACTCAGAGTAATGAGACATGCTTGCAACATTACTCTTTCTCTTTGTTAGAGATCTGTCTAGATCGAGTCAGATAGAGATGTCATTTAACTAGAAGATAAATGCTAAGAAAGAAAGATAACTACAGAAAAGAAGCTGACTACATATGTGTGTTTCTCAGTCGACGCTAGACTCAATAAAAACTAGTCAAGATGACGAAGCGAGAATAAATCTGACAAGACTAGAAGATTGAGTCTGACAAGGCTAAAATCGTGACATTACTTTTCTTCTTTGATGATTCATGTTTGCATGAATGTATTTTCTGCTCGACTTGATTGATTGCTCAATCTAAATCATGATTGATTGAATTGTTGATTAGCGCGATTTGTTCAAGTATCAAATATGAAAATCGTTAACGATCTTCTGAGCGTTCATAAATTCGTCGTCATCAGCGTTGTATCAATTGAGATCATTGTCATAGTCATTTCATTTGACTCTATACTGAAGTCATCTTTGATATCAACGAGAGTTCAATATATCATCGATTTTTCACTCGTCTTCGTCGTTTATCACTATTGAATCTGAGAGTTCATTCTTTTGACCAGGCAAGAGATCATCGACGGCAGAGCGAAGCAGGTCAGAGTGAAATACATCATGTACATGCATAGACTCTGATAATTTCAGTTTATATGAAGAGTCGATGAAATCTAGATTGATGAAAGAACTGAGCATTTTATCATCTAGCTTCTTGAAAGATCTTGCTGTAATGATGTTTCTTTCATTCAGAAACATCTTTGATTTGATCTCATAATCAACTTCTTTTCTATGCTTATTGACTTGTTTCATCATTTGTTCTCGTGTTTTGACTAGCGATTCGCGAGCAAACTTCAGTGTTTTGTTCATATGTTCAGATATATTCTCGACTTTAGTCGTCTGCAAGTGTTCACAAGAACTTTCATATTCAATGACATTGAGTTCAAAGCTCATATGAGAATGAAAGTCTTTGTTTAGAAAGAAAGAAATCGAGAAAATGACTGAGAACAGAGCATTATTGTCAACGAACTCAATCATGAATAGTAGCTTAGCTCAGTCATTCTGTATATACAAACAGAAGAATCGAAAATATCTTTTGATGTTCTGATTGACTTGTTCACTTTGATCGTTGATCTGAGAGTGATAAACTGTGAAGAGTTGAAGATTAATGTCTAGTCTTTTGCAAAGCGACTTTCATAAAATGAAGGTAAATTGAAGATCTTGATTCAAAACAATGAAATCGAGTAAATCGTGTATTTGATATATTCACTGAAGCATTAGCTCAACTGTTTTTTCTGCTGTGATTTTCTCGTCATCAGTGAAGCAAGAAATATAATGTTGTTTCTTTGTCAATCTACATATCACTGTTAGTATGATGTTTTTGCCTTTTGAAAGAGGTAAGTCGATGATGAAATTCATGACTATGTTCTTTCATTGCTGTTCGAGTATGAGTAGAAAATGTAGTAGTTCATTGAATTTATTTCAAGAAGTTTTTGATCGCTGACAAATGTAGCAGTTTCAAATATATCGACTTATTGTCTTTTGCATTGAAGATCAATAGTAGTATCTTCTTATGATTTTCATCGTTCTGAGAATTTCGAAATGATCAATAGAAGATTGATCGTGAACTTCTTGAATTAGCTTCATTTGAAGATGCTTGTCGAAGAAAACTCATAGAAGATCATCTCGATATAGTATTTCGTTCTGAACTCGACAATTTCTTAATTTAATATCTTTGTATTGAGCTTCATCTTTTAATACGACTTCACGAAGTAGAATACAATTCTCGTTGATTCTGTTAGCTTTTAGAATCAACTGATAAATTGATTCATCGTTCTCTTTTTCTTTTAGATCAGCAATTTTCATTCAATTTAACGTGAGAATTGTAGTTCGCTGATAGTGACATCGTTCATTCTCAAAACTTCTAGAAACTGAATTGACTCAACAAGTCAATGCATCAACTTTGATGTTTTATTTGTCTGAGCGATACATGATTTTGAAGTTGAAGTCAATGAGCTTTTGTATTCAACGCATTTAACGTCTACTTAGCTCTTTATCTTTCATTAATGATGTTAAAGCTTGATGATCAGTGAACATCTTGATGAGTAGCTCAGTCAATTTCAGCTCAGGTCATCAATGCTCAAAGACACGAATGATTGCTAGTAGTTTCTTGTCATAGATCTCGTAATTGCACTCAGCGAAACTCAGATTCTTACTGTAGTAAATCATTGAATGCAATGTTTCTTTGTCATCATATTGAGAAAGTATGTCATCATTGACGTAGTTGAATGAGTCTGTTTCAAGAATAGTCTTTTTATTCTGATCAAAATGACGAAGAATAAAGACTTCAATCATTCGTTTCTTCATATGATCAAAGATTGTTTGACAAGCCTTATTTTATTCAAATATCACCTCTTTTTGAGTTAGTTGAATCAGAGAACAAACAATCTTCGAAAAGTTCTTTATAAAACGTCGATAGAAATTGCAGAAGTTGATCAAGAACTGCATCTGAGTGAGATTTGTAGAAGTAGATCATTCAACTACTGCTTGTAATTTTCTGAGATTCATCTTTAGTTCTTCAATAAATAGCAATACTTTCAGAAAGAAGATTTTCTGAACATGAAACTTGCATTTGTTTATATTCATCTGAAGATCAGTCTCTTGTAGTCTATGTAGAACTAATCATACGTGTCGCTTATGTTTCTTCAGTGTTTTGCTGTAGATGATAATGTCATTTAGGTAGATTTGACAAAACTGATGAAGATAGTCAAATAGCACGTCGTTCATATAATGTTGGTAGAAAGTTGAGTCGTTGATTAATTTGAAAGACATCACGTAATATTTGTAGAAATCAAAAGAGATGATAAAGATAGTCAAATCTTCACTGCTCAAATGCATACGCAGTTTGTTGAAGATGACAATGATGTTCAATCGAGTCAGATACTTGCTATCTTGAATACAAGCGAAAGTTTCGTCTATTAGCGATAAGAGATAGCGATTTCGTTTGATCAAAGCATTGAGCTTTCTGTAGTTTACACAGAAACGCAAGCTATCGTCTTTCTTTTTGATGAATAGTATGAGCGAAGCATATGAAGCTGAGCTTGAAGATATGAAGTCTTTATTCAGATGCTTGATCAGGTAATTCTTCATCTTTTGAAGCTTGTAGTCAGACATATGATAGAGACGACTTCGAGAAGATGTTCTCTTGTTGATCAACTCAATTTTATGATTGTAGAGATGATGAGAAAGTAGTTAATCAGTCATCGCTCGATCAAACACGTCTAAATAGTCATGATATTTCAAAGAAAGCTTAGCTTTGACTTCTTTCAAGATCTCTTCATGTAAAAGCTCTTGTAAATTTACATCTTTGAGTTTATTTCTAGCTGTTTTTAGAAGTCGATTGATTTTCGTGATGATGATCGCGAAAGTAGTCACATTCAACCGTTTGACTAGTGATTTATATGCTGCAGTCTCTATCATTGCTATGTTCATTGAATTGAAAGACGAAGATTTGACTGAATTAAATGATTTCATGATTTTACTGAATGAAGATGACTTCTCGCTGAGTCGAGTGATGACAGAAGAAATAGATCTCTTTAGTATTTGAATAAAGGTTGAACTTTTCTGTTTTATCGCGATTTTCTTGCTTGAAAGAACAGTCGAATGAGCTTTGATAGAAGCTTTGATATGAGCTTCGAAACTAGAAAATTGAAGACGATCATCTCTCATATCAATAGTCATCTCGATCTTGTTCATTCATGTTTTTTCAAGAATCATCTGATGTTGACCTAATCAAGTGATCAGCATAAAGACGAAACGTTTCATATGATCTTGAACAGTTAGATTCAAATAAATCGCATGAGTAATGAGCTTTTTTGCATAATGATCATCGAATTTTCTTATTGATTTGAGCTTGATTAAAGATAAAGATTCAATTTGCAAATGATCACAAACATTCTGCGCGATTAATTCATCAATGAACGAATAGTCAGCTGCTTCAGTGTCAATCAATGACTTTAATGAGTAACTAATTTCATTGCTAGATAGTACACATTCAGTAGTCAAAGATTTCGAAGCAAAGAGATCATTTGAGCTGCTCGTTGTTGAAGAAATTAACACATCTTTCATCACGTCTTTGATGAAAGTCACTAGTTTTTTGCCTCATTCTTCGATTTCTCTGTAAATAATTTCTTCTCTTCTTTCGACATGACGATCTCATTGAGACGAGAGGTGAATGCATGAGATGTCGAAGTACTAGTCTTCAGCTGAGAACAGTTCTTTGAAAGATGACTCGATGCTTTGCAGTTGAAGCAGATGATTGACATTCTTGATCGTTCAGGTTCAAGGGTGAAAAAAGTAGCGAGTCGAACATAGCTAGTAGTTGAGGCTGAAGCTGATGTTGACGAAGAAACAAAACGTTTTTCCGAAGCTGCTATTGATTTGACTGTTTATTGCTCGTCACGTAGCTGATAATTGACTCGTTGTTTGTTATTCACATCTTGAAGAAAGGTCTTAAGCTTATCAAGCGAGCTAAACTTTATGAGGCAAACTGACAACGCGTTCTGAAGACGATTGTTGATTTTATTCTGAATGTCGTTCATCAGAGTGATATCATCGTAGTTTAGAAAGCTGAATATTCTAGTGAATTCTGAATAGAAAGAGCTGAAGAGCTTGTTGAGCTGCTTCAGAGCAATGTATTCATGATGACACTTTCGAATCAGATTCTGATCTTCGTAAATTTCTTTCAGATGTTTCAGTAACTCTGATAGTGATTGATAGAATGAGAAAGCTTTAACATGATGCTTTGCATAAATTTGCTGATCAGCATCGTCTTCTAGTCTGAAAATCACATAGACAATATGAATCTTTTCAGTAGAATAATGATTCGCGTTAACATTGAGCTTGTCAGCTATTTTGATGTTTCATGTCTTTCAGGTAGAATCATCTGTTTCGATGAAGATGAGTGAATTCGAAAGCTTAATGAACTTGTGATGATCATTCTCGTTTTCGTTATCAGATAGAGTAGAAGATTCTCGTTGAGAGCGAGCTTCTTTCTGATTGACTCGTTGCTCAGCTGACTGAGTATCTTGACAAAGCATAGATCGATCAGCTTGACGTTGTTTCACTCTGAAGTTCAATCGCTCGCCTTGTAGCTGATTGATCTTTTTCTCTAGCTTATTGTTTTTATCAAAAGTGACTTCTAGTTGTTTCGCTCTCTTCTTGTGATCGTCTTGTATGAGAAGTCAGTGTTCATTGAGTTGTAAAGTCAAGTCTCGCTGACTTCAAAGCTCGTTCAACATATTGATGACTTCATCAAGTTAATTGCTGACTCAATGACACAGTTGTTCTTCGATGTTTATGTTTCATGAAGTGTCAGCTTTCTTAGCTTTGACTGAAGCATTGATGAGTAGAAGTAAAACTCTTCTATTAACAGTGCTTTTAAGCAGATGAGTTGTTCAAGAATCAACTGACTCAACGTTGCATGTCATGATGAGAGAAGATAAAAGTAAATGAGAGATTGATGTTTTGAATTGATGTTTTTTGATGAGTGAAAATTCAAAGAATTTCTTGTGAATTTCAGGTAATAATTGAGTGCTTTATTCGAAGAATTTCTTGCGAATAGAATGATGCAAATAAGTGTAGAATCGAAGAATTTCTTGCGATCTAAAATGATGATGCAAATTTGAAAAATCTCTTGCAAATTTTTCTTACTGAATAAATTGTTTCGTATCATTTATTTGTTGATAGCAGAGTAGATGATGAGCATTTATCTAATGTTAGAGACCTGTCTAGAGCGAGTCAGATAGAAGTATCATTTAACTAGAAGATAAATGCTAAGAAAGAAAGATAGCTACAGAAAAGAAGCTGACTACATATGTGTGTTTCTCAGTCGACGCTAGACTCAATAGAAACTAGTTAAGATGACGAAGTGAGAATAAATCTGATAAGACTAGAAGACTGAGTCTGACAAGGCTAGAATCGTGACACTCTTCATTTAGCAATGTTTTCATTGCTGCAGTTCAATCAATCTTTCTTGAGTTAATTTCTATCTTGACTTGTTTGAATAATGTTCATGAAAGTCATTGATGACTTTCAAGCAATCTTCAAATTCACTTTCATTGACGTTGTATCAATGTAGATTGACGTTGTATTCTTTTCAATTAACATGATATTGTAGTCATTTATCTCGTTCATAGTGTCTGAAGTTCAATATGTTCTTCACTTTTCATTCATCTTCATCTTCAATCACTATAAAATCAGACAACTCATTTCATTGTTCTTTTAAAGCATCTTTTAAATCTAGTTGCAGCAAATTTGATGCAAACTTCGAATGAATCTTCATAGTCAATGACAGTTTCAGTTGATATGCATGTTTAATCTCAATCAGAATCTTGAAGAGTTCTAGCATTTTATCATTTAGTTTCTTTAATGATCTTGAAATCATGATGTTTCTTGAGTTTAGAAACATCATGTCATTTATCTTGTAAATCATTTCTTTTCAATGCTTATCAATCTGTTTCTTTATTGTGACTTTGACTCTTGCTAATGCTTGCTTAATCAATGCTAGTGATTATTTCATGTATTTGAATATATTTTTTGCTTTGTCTGCTTTGATTTTAGCTTGAGTGATCTCATATTCGATTGAATTCGAATCAAAACTCATATGAGAATGAAAGTTTTTATTCAGAAAAAACGTCAACTGTTCAATTGATAACGAAATAGCATTGTTATTGACGAATTCAATCATAGATAATCAGATGAATTAATCATCTTGCATATACAAGTAATAGCTTCATAGATATCATTTCACATTCTAATTCGCTCTTTCTATTTAATCATTTGTTTGCAAATGATAGTTTGTGAATAGTTTCATCTTTATGTCAAGTCTCAGACATAGAGACTTTCAGACAATTAATATGAATTGTGAATCACAATTGAACATTATTGATCTTGATAGTTAATGAGTTCTGAAGATTCATATCAACAGTAGCTTGACTGTTTGTTCTGCAAAGATTTCTTCATCATCTGATTAACACAGTATGTAATGTTGTTTCTTAGACAATTGATCTATGACTGTCAGAATCACGTTGTTTTTATCACTTTCTAATAAATCAATAATGAAGTTTAATGATATGTTCTGTCATTGCTGCTCAAGTATGAGCAATGACTTTAATAATTCATTGATTCAATCTCTCAATGCTTTTGATCTACGACAAACATAACAGTTTTGAATGTAGCGCTTGATCATCATTCTCATCTTCAATCAGCAATATGATTGTCTCAGCAAGTTCAACGTTCAATTCATGTCAGAATAATCACTGATCAAAAAATCATGTACTTCTCTTATCAATTGAATGATCATTGACTGAGAAACTCATATTCTATCATCTTTTCAGAGTACTTCATCAAGTACTTTGCAATTGTCTAAATCAATATCTTGACAAGTTTTTCTGTTCTGTTTCATGACTATTCAAATATCAAAGCACAGTTGATTCATTTGATTTTCAACTATAATTTGATTCTGAATAAAAATCATTTCTTCGATCGAATTTTGATTAGCTTTCAATTCAAGTTTCAAATCTGAGTCAAATTCTGAGTCAGATCTGAGCAAGATCTGAGTCAGATCTTAATCAGCTTTTATTGACTGCAATTCAAACTTGCTTTCTGACAATAGCATTTAATGCTGATATAGCTTTCAATCATCATTTGCTTCAATTGACTTGACGTCTGACATTCTGATCAGCGCGTCGACTTTCAGATTCTGTTTTTCTGACTGATATATGATTTTGAAGTTATATTCAGATAACTTTTCAGCTCATTTAGTCTGTTGTCTGATCAGTTCTTTGATCATCATGAAGTACTTCAAATTCAGATGATCAATGAAGATCTTGATCAAAATATCTGTACATTTCAATTCAGAGCATCAGTGCTTCAAGCAATAAATAATGATCAGCAGTTTCTTGTCATAGATCTCGTAGTTGCATTCTGCGAGAATCATGTTCTTGCTGTAGAAGATCATTGAATGTAAAATGTCTTCATCATCATATTGAGACAATACTTCGTCGTTGACATAGTTCAAGAAGTCAATTTTCAGAATAACTTTTCTGATTGAGTTGAAATGCTTCAGAATGAAAGCTGTTGTCACTTATTACTTCAGTTCTTCAAAGATCATCTGACAGATCTTTGTTCATTCAAAGAAGTGATTTTTTCAAATCAGCTTTACCATGAGTTGAACAATCTTTGAGAAATTCTTTATGAATTGTCGATAGAAATTGCAGAAGTCAATGAAGATCTGCATATGAGTCAACGATCATAACACTTTTCAGTTTCAAATCACATCTACTTTCTGAGAATTCATTCACAGATCATTGATGAATATCAGTAGTTCAAGAAACGAGATTTTCTGAATCTTGAATTTATACTTATTAATGTTTATTTGCAGATTGACTTCATGAAGCTTGTTTAGCACTTTTTTCACATGAGTTCTATGTTCTTTCAAGATCTTACTATAGATGAGAATATCATTCAAGTATGTCTGACAAAACTTGTGCAGACAGTCAAACAATACATCGTTGATATAATGCTGAAAGAACGCAAGTTCATTGATTAATTCAAAGAGCATTACTTTATACTTGTAAACATTGAAGAAAGTAACAAAAGTAGTTAAATTTTCGCTTTCTGAACTCATGCGCAGTTTATTGAATGTGATGATAATGTTGAATCAAGTCAGATACTTACTGTCTTGAATTCAAGTGAGTAATTCATTTATCAAGAGTATTGAATAATGATCTCTTTTAATCAAAGCATTCAGTTTTCAATAATTCACGCAAAAGTGAAGACTATCATCTTTCTTTTTGACAAATAGTATTGACGAAGCGAAGAGAGCTTTGCTGAATGTAATAAACTTTTTCTTCAAGTTCTCTTCTAAATACTTCTTGATCTTCTGCAACTTGTAACTCAACATAAGATACAATCAACTTCTAGAAGATTAATTCTCATTTTCTAATTCAATCTTGTGATTATATGATCAATGCAAAGACAACTGCGTTGTCTTTTCTCTATCAAAGACATCTAGAAAGTTATGATAAACTATTGAAAGCTTCTTCTTCAGTTCACTCAGTGACATGACAAAGATCACTTCATTTAGTTTCATCAAATCTTTGACTGAGCTAAGTGCTTTGTTGATTTCACTAATGATTAAGAAGAAGATCTTGATCTTCTTATTCTTAACTAGAGTTTGATATGCAGCGACTTCAATTATGATAATATTAATGAGTTCTTCTTTCTTTAATGACTGAATTAGTCGAGATTGATCGAGATCAACTTAAATGCTTGACTTCACTAAAAGTAATGATTCAATAAATTGAACAGATTTAATGAATTAATTCACTAGTTTCTGATTCGTGAGTCGCTTCAAAATGATAGTCAACGTAACAATTGAGTTCAAGTTCTTTTATTTCATTTTGCAGATTTCGCTTGACTCAGATCTGTAAAATGCTGATTGATTGCTTGCTTTTGAAACAACAGATTTCAATGTTCAAATCTTCAATGATGATATTAATCAATCATTTGCAGAATTTATCAAAATTTGATTTCTTTTCAATCAGAAGTTTTCAATGATTATCTTGTGCTGATTTAAACAAGTTATCAATAAAGACATCATTTCATTCTTGTGTTCTTGTATCATGATCAATGTATACAGAGCATGTGTAATTGACTTTTGATCAGAAATTTCATCATATGATTGAATCAACTTTGATTTCAACAACGATATTAACTGAATATTAAAGCATTCACATAGTTCTGACATCAAAGATTCATCAATGAAAGTCATGTCAATGACTTCAATATTTATCAGAGCGAGAAATCTGAATATTTTTTCTAGACTACTTAAGATGATGTCAACAATGAACAACTTGAAATCAAATGAATCATCAGACATGTTGATGAAACAAAATATAAGTATATTGTCTTCAGTCACTACTTTGACGAGAGCAGATTGTTTTTCAAATTCGCAGCAATCTCATGCACTTAAGTCATCTTAAGACAGTCATATACTTTATGTTCTGACTTCTTGCATTTGAAACAGAGTTCTTTCTTAAACAACTCTTTCTGAATAAAATCAAGATTTGATCTTCTGAGTTTCTTTCATGAAGAAACTGATGACGTAAGTTGAGCAGTCAATGTGCTAAAGACAGATCAAGAAGCTTAAGTCATCAATGCTTTGATGACTGATCAAGCATTCAATTCAGTCAATCTAATATCGACTTGCATGCAAATGTCAACAAACTCATTCAAATTCGTGATTTGTTCATTAAGCGTTGCTCGCTGAAGATCTGAACTGATCTTATGCTGAAGATCATTTAGTAGAGTCTCATTATTGTATTCTAGTTCTGTGTTAAATCTCTGAAATTTCATTCAAAATTCATGAAAGAAGATCTTGTTCTGATACAGCTTCAAGTACTGTCGTTGAGTTGTATGATGATGATTGAGATCATCGTACATCTTATTAATGATTGATAGTACTTCTTCAACTTCTAGAAAGAGATTCAGAGATGTGTTTCTCATTCGTGATGCTATATGCTTGATCACAGCTTCACTAACTTGATTTTCAATGTAAGCAATCTTCAACTCTTTGATAGAAAAGTGATTCTTGTTTGTCTTCAGCTTATTTCGCATTCGCGATAGTCAATTATCTACATTCTGCAATGAATCTTCAAACAAAAATGAGTTGAGTAACTTGATCAACTTTAAAGATTAATCTTCAGAAATCAAAGTGCTTTGTCAACTTGATGCAGCTTCTAGATGATATATAATCATGTTCTTGTTTCTATTTTCTTTCTGCAGACGTGTCTGTGTAATCTTCAATGTGATGTTTATCTCGTTGACATTTTCTAACATCTGAATCATGTCATTGTGAATCTCGATCTCGATGTTGTGCTGTTGATATATGTACTTGATAAAGACAATGATGTCGTCTGCTTTATAAATGTTTATTCAAGCATTCAATTCAGTGCTGATGCTGATCTTAATCATTTCGTGATCAAAAAGCAACACGTTCGTGTTCTCTTCTTCTGTATCTGATGACGCATTCGTGTCTTCTTCTTCTGATGCTGTTTGATTCTGTGATAGAAGTGATTCTCTTCTAGCATTTCGAAGATCATAGCAAGCAATGCTCGTTGATTCTGAGCTTCTAGTCATGATACAAGTAGAAAATTGCTGATTGAAGAATTCTGATGTTACTCTATTAAACTTTCTGAGTTCAAGCAACAACTAGTACTCTATCAAACTTTCTGAGTTCAAGTACTGCTGAAATTTCTGATTTCTGATGACGAGCTCAATAAAGAGTTAATCAAGAGCAACGCATTCATGTTTTTTAATTCTGATTCTATTGAAATTTCTGATTTTAAATCAAGATTCTTCTTTAGAAATTTCTGATTTCTATCAAGCTTTCTGAGCTCAAGTTCTGATTTTGCTGTCAAAATTTCTGAGTTCAACTTCTGATTTAAGTTGTGTAACTTGTTTTTATATCGTTTACACGTTGATAGCAAGATTAATGAGCTTTGAACTAATGTTATGAGTCTGCATAAAGCGAATCATATGAGTGTATTCTAACTAGAAGTTCAAAGCTAAAGAAGAAAGAAGATGAAACATGTCAAGAGTCTTATACTCATGAAGACGCGCTAGATCACTAGCGTGTCAACATCAGCTCTGTACTAGTCTATGATAGTTTGACATGATTTATGTTAGACTAACTCAGAGTAATGAGACATGCTTGTAACACAAAGACTTGATTTGCAACTTATCACAAACAATCTGCGCGATCACTTCATTAATGAATGAATAGTCAGCAGCTTCAATGTCAATCAATGACTTCAATGAGTAATTAATTTCATTGCTAGAAAGTACACATTCAATAGTCAAAGATTCAGAAGCAAAAGACTCATCTGACATACTCATCATTGAAGAAATTAACACATCTTTCATTGCATCTTTGATGAAAGTCTCTAGTTTTTTACCTTGTTATTCTTGAAAGAAGATATTTTCTCATTCTCTTTATTTTTTGAAATGATGATTTCATGTAAATGAGAAGTGAAAGCTCAAGAAGCAGAAGTGTCAATCTTGTTCAGCTGAAAGCAATTCTTAAACAAATGATCGAGAATTTTGCAAATGTAGCAAATAATTGATGATCTCGCTGACTCAGAGATAAAAGAGATAGTTGACTTAACATAATTAATTATCAAAGTTGTTACTGACAGAAAAGTAGCATGTTTATCAGATATGACAATGACTTTGATGATGCAACGTTGTTACGAGCATATCAAGACTGAAGCTTTAATCAATTTGCAGTGAACACTAGCGAGTTTTCTGTGTAATGATTAGAACTAGTCAATGATTTAGTCGAGATCTGATCTAGATCTGACTCAGATTTGACTCAGATATGACTCAACTTCTTTTTTCTTTCTTAACACTCTTTTCTTTCAACAACATCTTGTTCATCTACATTATATTCTTCTCATGTCACAAACACATTTCTTTCAAGTTTAGTGCAGTCTCTGAACATTACATAAATAAAAGCTTTTGTATCAACTTTTTTCTGTATTCTTAATATTCAGTTATAACTATCTTTAAAGATCAAGCATTATCAATTCTGATCTTCATTGATTGTATCATTTAAACATGATTCTGACATTATATTAAGAATTCGTTAATCACATGATACTGATCTCATTACTCATTCAACATACTTATTTAGACAGAACGAGTTTAAAGAAATTCATTTATCTGATGATTGATGACAATTGAAAGATAGAACAACACTAAAGAATTGAATAAAATCAACGACAAAGCTGTTTGAATTGCTAGACTACTTATTGCTCATTAAGTACGCAAAGTTCACTCGATTATGAGAATCATGATAAAGAATCTTCGTGAATTGCTCAAGAATCAAATCGATCAATAGATTCAATGATAAAGAATCTTCGTTGTTTGCTAGAGAATTAATTAAATCAATCAACAAATAAATCTTATCTTCTTTGTTGAAGATTGAATCTCATTTCATACGTCTTTCTTCTTCAATCATCAAGCATCGTCATTTATTCAATTCTCTTTCAAATAAATCTCATCATGTTTAGTCATTCATTTATTGAAGAGCGTTCTGAAGAATTTCGAAACCGTTTCTCTCAAATCTCTGATGCTGATTCATTGAAATCACAAACGAAATCATTAAGTGCTGCGTCATTCATTCATGAAGATGATGAATTCTTCGCTGAAACGATAATATCTTTCGTGTTCTACGAAATTTAAAAGACTCGAAGTCTAGTTCTTGATGAAGAAACAAATTAAATCTATGAGTTAAATAAACAACAAGAAGATGAAATCAAAGAGTTGAAGACTAGACTTCAAGCTAAAGAAAACACTTCTTCTGATTTCATCTACTTTGAGCATTCTAGATCTCAAAAAATATCTGATTCTTCGCTGTTTACTGATGAAAAGAACTCTATTTGAAAGAATTGATACGAAAAAATTCAAAATAAACTAGAGATTAACGTCAATCTCTTTTCTAATGAACGAGTCAAATTGAGCTATGTACATTCTAGATTATTCAATGATGCAGCTGAGATCACTCAAGCTAAACGTGAACGTGACTATGTCAATCTTTATAAAATCGTCGAAGATCTTTTGAAAGAGTTAGCTCAGTTGTTCAATGACTCAAATAAGAAAGTCAACTTTCGTAAAGAATACTACAACTTGATTCAAGAATTTAAGAAATTCAATGAATTTTATACTCAGTTTCAACGTCTATCTTTCTATCTAGACTATCATGAGAAGCAACTGATCGCTGATCTGAAAGATAAAATACATTCTCATCTTTGATTCATTTGAATAGATCAACTAGTTCAATCTGATTCTCTAAAAGAAATTCGTTTCTATCTGATTCATTTGAATAATGATCAGTGAATCATTTGAAAGATCAAGAACAAGATCAAACACGTCAATGATCTTTCTAAGACTATCTTTCATAAAGTGACTGTTATCACTCAGTCAGTTGATCACTTGAAGTCTGATCAGCTAAAGTCGCGCGACGCGATTTTAACTAGCGTCAAAGAAGCAGACATTTTATTTAAAAGCTGTTTCATATGTCATAAATCAGATTATAGCTTTAAAGAGTGCTTCAATTGATCTACTAGAATTAATGCAGTAAACAATGAATATGATTGCTTCGATTTCAATTCAAATTTCGATTCAAAAAACTAGTCATCTCTTCAAAAGTCATTGAAGAGATAGAAATTATATCTTTGTGCAAACTAGACGAAATTCTATTGAAAGAGAATTACTTTGAAAAGTCGTTTCTAATTGATGCTTATCTCATCTCTCAGAATTGATCTTTCAGCCTTCGTTCTTTAATAGACAGTGATTCAGTCGTCTACATGATCATACATTCTAACCTAGTTAATAAAGTATGTGAGAAACTGAAAATTCAATCTATATCACTGACAAAAGAGAAGCTAATAAGAGATTATGATGAAAAGATATTTAAGAAGATCATCACTCATAAAATTCTATTCAATCTCATCATCAAAAGTTATAAGAAATTGACTGTATCAATGTTGATAGTTGATATTAATTATCATGAAGTCATATTGAGTAAGCTCTGAATGAATAAAAACGAAATATTATTGAATATGCAAAACAACGTCATTGTTTTTTCAAATCAATTAAATACTTCTATTTCGGTTTTTTGATTCTTCTTAATTCAAAGCACTCAAGTTGATCACAATCATCTTCATTCTCTTCAATCATTCAGACTAAGATCTTTACGATGCTCAAATGACTTGTTTCAATCACTGCTCAGAAAGAGTCATTCTTGATTTGAAGCATAAACGCAGCTTCATTCAAAACACTGTTAAATCATTCAAAGAAGAACAAGATCAAAGTCTTTGCTTTATTCATGATGAACATTAATAGAAAAATTGCGTACAATACTCAGTGCGATTTGAACGCTCTAAACGTCTCTTCAATCGAAGAAACGACTCAGAATTTGAAAAATATTAAAGCGAAGTTGTTTTCGAAATATCACGAGTTTCTAAATGTTTTTGATCGAGCTGAATTGAATATACTATTCTCTCATTGCTTCTACGATCATAAAATCAAACTCATCAATGATTCAACGTTCTCTTGCTGTCGAGCATATCAAATGTTCTCTGTCAAACTTCTGAAAGTAAAGAAGTATCTGAACGAGAATCTGTCAAAGAAATTCATCACTCTCAGTCAGATTCTCTATTTCTTCTCTGTTTTATTTGTTCTCAAAGCAAATAAAGATCTTTGATTTTGCGTGAACTATTAAAAGCTAAATGTCATTTTCAAAAGAAATAAATATTCTTTATTACTGATAGACAAGATCATTGATAAAATAGTGAGTTGCAAGCATCTGACTAGATTGAACATCATATCAACGTTCAACAAACTTCAAATGCATCTTGATAATGAGAATTACATCATTTTTATCACTGCTTTAAAAGCATATAAATACAAGATGTTATCATTTGAACTGATTAATGAATCGATCTTCTTTCAGCAATATATGAATGATATTCTATGAGACTTTTTGAACGACTTTTGTCAAGTCTATCTAGATGACATTCTCATCTATAGCAAAATGAGAAAGAAATATAAAGATCACATTAAACTAGTATTGAGTTGACTGCATGAAGCTGAACTGCAGATGAATATTCGAAAGTGCAAATTCAATGTAGAAAAAACTGTCTTTCTAAAAGTCATTGTATCAGAACTAAATCTTTGTATGAATTTCAGCAAAGTAACAGTCATAGTCAGCTGAATCACTTTAATCAATCTAAAAGAAATTCAGAGCTTCGTGAAATTTGTTAACTTCTATCGTCGTTTCATTAAAAACTTTTTGAAGTTAGTCAAATTGTTCACTCAGTTGACTAGAAAGAACATGTCTTTTGTTTGAAATGAAATCTGTGTTTAAGCTTTTGACAATCTAAAGAAACAAGTCAGCTCAGTCTCAGTACTTCGTCACTTTGATCTCAAACAACAAGCTATTCTGAAGATTGATGCTTCAAACTATGTAAAAGGTGAAATACTATCTCAGTATGATGACGAGAGAGTTTTCCATTCGATGATTTTCTACAGCAAAAGCATGATTCTTGCTGAAATCAATTATCACATTTATGACAAGAAATTACTAGTCATTATTCAATGCTTCGAACACTGATGACTCAAATTGAAATGCATTAAACTACTCATTCAGATGTTTATTGATCATCAGACTTTGAAGATCTTCATGAAAAACAAACAGTTAAGTCAATAACAAGTCAACTATCTGAACATTCTATCAAAGTTCAACTTTCAAATCATTTTTAAATCAGGCAAAATAAACACTAAAGTCAATGCTTTAATCAGAATGTCTTTAGCAAACATCTCTGAATCAGCTCAAAGACTTGAAGATTGTTTTCAGACTATTCTGATCTTTGATAGAGTCAATGTTTTATCTGTTGAATCAAAAGCAAATCTTTATCAATGAGTATGTATGATCAATCAAACAGATGAGCTCTGCAGCGAATATAGACAAGCTATAAACAAAAACAAGCTCAAATTTCATATCATTAAATTAAAAGACTGCAAAATCATTGACGACGTTTTATTTAGAAAAGATCTACTGTGAGTTTCTGAGAACATGCACACGAAATTACTACAAGAAGTGCATGATCAATCTTTAATCTCTCACTTTGACAATAAATGAATCATCAATCTAGTTCAGCGTTTCTACTATTGATCAAATCATCAAGCTACTATTTGATGATACATTTGAAACTGTCATGCTTATCAGTGAAGCAAAGTCTTTAAAGATAGCATCAATGAACTTCATTATTCTCTCTTGATTTCACAGAAATGCTGAAAAGATATAGCTATGAACTTCATCACTGAACTATTTCTGTCAAAAGACTATAATATCATTTGCATAATCATATGTTGTTTCATCAAAGAACATCACTATGTTCTTTGTCATTGAGAAGACGATGACATCTCAGTCAAAGAAACAGTTTAAATCATGCTATGAAACGTTTATTGACTGTATGATTTATTTAGTTCTATTGTTTCAAACAGAAACTTTCAATTTATATCAACTATGTGAAAAAGTCTTTGCAAGCGACTGAGAATCACAGCTAGTTTATTCACAGTTTATCATTCTGAGATCAACAATCAATCAAAACAAGTCAATCAAGACGTTGAACGCGAACTTAGAATCTACTGCAATTACATGCAGAACGACTGAATCAAATAAATATCTATGATGAAATTCAGCGACAATTTCAATATTTTCTCAATCACTTCAATGATTCTCTTTTACATCAATAAAGAATTTCACTCTTGAATGAGTTTTGATTCAGATACAACTGACTACAAAACAACTTGTGAACAACTTGAAGCTAAAAAAGCAAATGATATTATCATTTAAATGAAATAGTTACTGAGCTTCGATCATCAACAATTGAAAAAGACGAAGCTGATCATCAAAGTTCAAATTAATAAACATAGATGAAACGTCATCTATGAAGTAAATGATTGAGTTTGACTATCTTTCAGAAACGTCAAGACAACGAGACTCTGCAAAGATTTGAAAGATAAACAGCTGAGTCTTTATCAAATCACTGCGAAAGTGAATATCTTTTATCATCTTCATTTATCAGTCAGCATAAAGCATTTGCATTCAATGTTCAGCTTGAAGCTACTGCAATCATATTCAAAAAACTCTTTATTAAAACAGCATTCAAAATCACTCAGATCAATCACTATTAAAGACGATAAACATTGAAAGATAGATGATATATTGAACTTCAGACGTTATCGAGATCAAATACAGTACAAAGTCAAATGAACAGATCTAGATAGAAACGACGAATAATACTATGTTGATAAAGAGAAATTCGATGACTCAGAGAAAGTTTTGAACGAATTTCATAAGCTAAATTTAAACAAATCGCGTTAAGTATTGAAATAACTATTAACAAAAGCGAGCAAAGAAACTACATTCATGCAAACATAAATTTTCAAAGAAAAGAGTAATGTTACGAGCGTATCAAGATTGAAGCTCTAATCAATTCGCAGTGAACGCTAGCGAGTTTTCTGCGTAATGATTAAAATTAGTCAATGATTTAGTCGAGATCTGACCTAGATCTGATTCAGATTTGACTCAGATATGACTTAACTTCTTTTTTCTTTCCCAACATTCTTTTCTTTCAACAACCTTTTGTTCATCTACATCATATTCTTTTCATGTCACAAACACATTTCTTTCAAGTCTAGCACAGTCTTTGAACATTACATAAATAAAAGCTTTTGTATCAACTTTCTTCTATATTCTTAATATTCAGTTATAGCTATCTTTAAAGATCAAGCATTATCAATTCTGATCTTCATTGATTGTATCATTTAAACATGATTCTGACAAACGTTCGCTGCAAAGCTGATGATTGACTCATTGTTTACTATTCACATCTTGAAGAAAGATTCTTAAGCGAGTGAGCGAAGTAAAGTTCTCTGAACAGATTGATAAAGCATTCTGCAAGCGATTATTGATTTTATTCTGAAGATCATTCATCAGAGTGCAATCATTGTATTCAAGATAATTGAATAGCTTCATAAAGTTGAAGTAGAAGACATTGAAAGACTTGTCTGCTTGTTTCAAAGCGTTGTACTTGCAATGATACTTTCGATTCTTATTCAGTTCATCATATATTTCTTTCAGATGCTCAAATAGCTCGTTGATCAAGATGTATGAATGCAAAGCATCATGTCAACATCAAGTGAAGATGTGCTCAGCAGCATTATCTTTTAGTCTAGATATCACATAGACAATACAAATATTCTCATTATCGAAGTGATCAACATTTGTTTAAAGCTTGTCGTTTATCTTGATTCTTCAGCTGTCTTATGTTGATTCATCTTCATCAGTGAATATAAATGAATTTGAAAACTTAAAGAACTTGTGATGATCATTGTCGAATAAAGTAGACAACTTTCGTCAAGTATAGTTCTTGATAGAAGCTCAAGACTTCATAGACTGTCGAGATTGAGACTAATTTGCTGAACGCTGACTCTTTTTTAGATTTAATACTTTCTTTTATAGTTCAATGATAGTCTCTTCTTGAATGTCTATTGTTGTTTGATTAATTTCTAGCTCATCAAGTTTCTTGATGTGATTGACTTGTAGATTGATTCATTGCTCATTGAGTTTCAAAGTTATGTTTCGTTGATCTCTTAGCTCAATCAGCATCTTAATAATCTCATCTGACTGATTAATAGCTTATTGTCGAAGTTGTTGACTTGTGTTGATGTCTCATGAGATAGCGACATTCTGAGATCTCGCTGAAGCATTGAAAGAAATAAGAGAAACTCATTTACTAGCAGTGCTTCTAAACAGATGAGCTGTTCGTGACTCAACTGATTCAGAGTCGCGTGTTATTGTGAGAAATTAAAGATAAAGATAGATAAATAAATTTGAATGTGATAAGATTAAGTGATTAATTTGATAAATTTGAGTAAATTTGAATGTATGTTTTGATAAAAGTAATTCAAAGAATCTCTTGCAAATTTTCTGAATAAACGAAGTAGATTATTTTGTATTATCTACACGTCAATAGCAGAGTAGTTGATTAGCATTTATCTACTGTTAGAGATTGATCTAAAGCGAGTCATAGAAATGTCATTTAACTAATAGATAAATGCTAAGAAAGAAAAATATCTACAAAAAAGAACTTGATTCTTATATGTATGTTTCTCAGCTCTGTGCTAGACTTGATTGAGTTGACGTTTTACACATATGATGCAAAGTTTCAATGACATCATCTTTAGCTTAAATGCTCACTAGACTCAATTAGAATAAAATCAAGACGAAGACTAGAAAGAATAAATGAAGACTAGAATCATAATAAAATCATTCATGAAAAAGAAAATCTTTCAGACATTAAAAAGACGTTGCACATGTTAAAAGAAAGCATTCTTGTAAAAAACTTCAATCTGCATCACTTCATATGAAAAGAATCATTTTACTCAAAATAATATTTATTGTTGAATGAGTTAATTAAAATGATCACAAACATTGATGCATTACTAGCATTATTTCAAGATACAATTACAAGAAATTATCAAGAATCTCAAATGACAATAAATTTAATCTTCATGACAAATAATATTATGAATTGATTAATACAAAAAAAAACAATCACAACGCATGCATCACAAATTTTGAAAAAGAGCATTACAAACAAGACAGAGTGAATCTAGAAGATGATGAAACGACGATGAATTGCATGAATTGCAACAATGTTGATTCAAAGATGATTGCAAGCGACGTTGATTCATTACAAGAAAACAGAGATTCAAAGTCAAAATGCTCACGCAATAATGAAAAGAACATTGCTAACATTATTGATCTACTAATAAAGATATCAACGTTAGAGAAAGAGAAGAGCAAAGATCATTCATGAAAAGAGATAGCATTGAAGCTGATTTAATGTCTTTGACTCAACTCAGAAGAAAAACATCATGCAAATCAGAATGCATTCATCGCAAAGAATGTACAGAAACTGAAGACATCAGTTTAACTGCTTAACAAGCAGTTGCATATACAGAAAAGCACACATCTTTCAACGAAAATCACGTCATGAGCGAACGTGACAAGAGAAGAAATAGCGACGAAAGAGCAACGTCTCAGAGATGACTTGTCGTCGCTTCGCAAAAGATGAGAAGTCATGATTAAGATAATGAACAGAAGAGAAATAAAAGAGATACAGAAGAAGTTGATTAAACAGATTCTACAGAAAATCGCAGATGTGTTGACAGATCAAAGAGATTTAATCATGTCACTTCGCAAGCTGAGTAGTGATGACATTTTTCTTCATGCAGTCAGCTCAGATGCTTGAGCAAATCTGAAAAAGATTCAAGCATGAGCAAAAGAAATCACGAGTTTGACATGCATAACACGTTGAATCTTCGCAGTGCTGACATATAAAGTACACACTACAATAAACATGAGCAATCAGAAAAAAATCATTGAAAGATTGATAAAAGATAATGCAAGACTTCATGAAGATCTGAAAGTTCTAAGAATAGTCTGACTCAAGAAGATAGTAGAAAGTGAAAAGACTTATTCATTGCTCATTGTAAAGATCATGATCGAAGTGATGAAAAATCAATTAATGAACATAAGCATGTTAAACTTGTATCAAGAATGTGCATGCAAGCTATTTGAAAAGAACTGTTGCATCACACAGTGCTTCAGATGTCACGAATTTAATTATATGACTAAGTTTTGCAGAAAGAATCAGCGCTGTGAAAAGTGCGCAGACAAGCATCACATCAAGAAGTGCATGATGTCTTTGAACAGAAGACGTTGCATCAACTGCAACGAAAATCACGAACTTTGAAAATGCATCTGTTTCAAGTGATAACAGCAGATGAAACAAGTGTTTGAAATCTATAAAAACAGATCGTTCAGATACTCTGAAACATTTAAATACAATCGCGCATTCTTCTCGCTGTCTCTGAACTCTTTAAATTCAACGAACTCTTTAAATTCAATGAACTCTTCAGATTCAATGAATTCTCTCGATTCAATGAATCTCTCAAGCTCAGCAACAGTCATGTTGAAAACATGCAGTTAAATTGTTGATGAATCAGCTTAATAAATAGTAAAGATCAAGAAGAGATGAGTCAATCTTTTCTCTTGCGTAAGTAGTGACTCAGAAGAGACGACATCTGAGCAGATTCAGAAACGTTTAATCAGAAAGTGAGAAAGATTCTTAATGATTGAAAGCATATAAAGAGTCTTCTCATTGCAGAGTCAACAACAGCTACAAATAACTTTATGACAAAACAATCTTTTCTACAAATTCTACAGTACAACATCAGAAAGTCATTAAGAATTCAAGAATCATTTCTAATTAACAGAAAAGTTCACGAATTCAACATAGTAGCTATACAGAAGCAAGATTGCAACAACAATGATTCACAGTCATTTAGCTTAGCACACAACTTCTTTCATTTAGTGAAAAACTCGTTATCTCAATCAAGAACATGCATATACATTAACAAATATTTAAGATTCAATTAATGAATAGTAGAAACAGCTGAGTCAGACATTTGCTCAATCAGAATATTAACTCGCAATGCAGATGACGAAATGCAGACACTAAGACTTCTAAATATCTACAATTCATGCTCATTATTTACTACATTCACAGAGAGATTTTCAATCATTTCTCGTTTGAATGAATTACTCAAGAATGATTGCAAACAACTGATTGTAAAAGATTTCAATCTACATCATTCTCACTGAGAGAAATGAAGATGCTTCACTCGTCATACAATGACTGATACTCTGCTAAACATCATTACAAACGCAAGATTGAAATTATTGCTGAAATCAGACATTATTACTTGCGAAGCTTACAATCAATTTATGACGATTGATTTAGTCTTTAGCAGCGAGAAAATACAGTTCATGACATGCAAGTGCAAAATATGAATTAATCTGCATCAGAAGTCAAATCATCTTTCGATCATTACAAAACTATGTTTACAAACAATCTTAGTGCAGCTCTCGACTTGATGACTTTGGAAAAAAATGAATACAGAAGCATTAAGTGCTTATCTGCAAATACATCTACCTTTGAAACACTCTTTAGATGACAAGACTATGATGAATAACAGAGTGTGTAAGATTATCAAAGTACTACAGAAAATCATCGAGAAATCTACTCTCTTGACAAAATCATCAAATTGAGCAAGAGACTTTTAAAATCAAAGCTGCTTCAAAGTAGTAATGAAATCAAGACGACTGCAAATCATATGAAAGACGCAAGACACATTAGAAGTGTGAAATGAATATCTGAAGCACAACGATCATAAAAATAAGATCATTTGACAAATGAAATGTGCACACTTCAGATTACAAATACATGAGCTGAGCGAAGTACTCAAATCGATATGATGCTTTGCAAAATGAGCTAGAATCGAAAGTCAGCTATTTAAAAAGCTTTCTCAGTTTTCATCACTGAAGCAAAGCAACATCGATTATATAATAACAACGTTTGAGAAAAAAATCGAGATACTGCGAGAAAAGTTCTTTTTCTCATCTTCTCAAGTGAATGTCAACGACATTGCAAAGTCATTCATATCTTGAGCAGTCTCATTCAATTCATGCATTACAAAAGATGAAGTGAAGCAAACAATTAAATGAGTAAAAGCAGACAAAGTGTCAAACACTTCAGATATTTCAAACAGAGTGCTTCAAGCGAGTCTTGCAGAACTGATCTCAGTATTGACGAGTTTATTCAACACATGCATAACACATAAATATTATTTGAAACAGTTCAAAAAGACTCAAACAATAGTACTATGCAAATCAAAGAAAAGTGACTATATCAATTCAAAGATGTATCGACTCATTGCTCTGCTTGATATCATGAGCAAAGTTCTGAAGTCAATCATGATCAAAAGACTGAGTGATATAATCAAAACTCATTGCATGCTATTTAATGCTCAAATAAGAGCAAGACGCAAGTGATTCATGATTTTGACGCTAGATTTACTGATAGATCAAGTTCACACAGTATAAAGTTGCAAAATTAAATATGTAACGTTCATGCTAAGTTTAAACATCATTGAAGCATTTAATTGAGTCTCACACATCAGACTTCTGCATACGCTGAAGATGAAAAGAACATCAAGCTACATAATTGAATGAACATGCAACTTTCTAAAAGATTGAGAAACATCACTAATATTCAATGAACAAATGAGCAACATGTGCAAGATAAACGCAAACATATCACAGAAATCTTTCATTTCATCGATTCTCTTTCTATTCTTCAACGCAAGTTTAATTGAAAAATGCAAAGCACTGAAAATTAAAATCAAAGTGCTTAACTTCATAAATGATATTAACATTCTAGTCTACGACAGATTCACTGAAGAAATCTGCAGAACACTGAGCAAAGCACATGATGTCTGCGCGAAATGAGCTTGCACTCATGACACAACGTTTGCATCAGAAAAGTATGTGTCACAATTCTAGTCTTGTCAGACTCAGTCTTTTAGTCTTGTCAGATTTATTCTTGCTTTGTCATCTTTACTAGTTTCTATTGAGTCTAGCGTCGACTGAGAAACACACATATGTAGTCAGCTTCTTTCCTGTAGTTATCTTTCTTTCTTAGCATTTATCTTCTAGTTAAATGACATCTCTATCTGACTCGCTCTAGACAGATCTCTAACATTAGATAAATGCTCATCATTTACTCTGCTATCGACGAATAGATGATACGAAACAATCTATTCAGTAAGAAAAATTTGCAAGAAATTCTTCAAATTTGCATCATCATTTTAGATCGCAAGAAATTCTTCGATTCTACACTCATTTTCACCATTATATTCGCAAGAAATTCTTTGAATAAAGTACTCAATTATTACCTGAAATTCACAAGAAATTCTTTGAATTTTCACTCATCAAAAAACATCAATTCAAAACATCAATCTCTCATTTACTTTTACCTCAACAACTTCTATCTTCTCTCATCATGACATGCAACGTTAAGTCAGTTGAGTCTTGAACAACTCGCCTGCTTAAAAGCATTGTCAATAGAAGAGTTTCACTTCTACTCATTAATGCTTCAGTTGAAGCTGAGAAAGCTGACATTTCATGAAACATAAACATCGAAGAACAACTGTTTCATTGAGTCAGCAATTAATTCGATGAAGTCATTAATATGCTGAACGAGCTTTGAAGTCAGCGAGACTTGACTCTACAACTCAATGAACACTGACTTCTTGTACAAGATGATCACAAAAAGAAAGCAAAACAACTAGAAGTCGCTTTTGATAAAAACGATGAGCTAGAGAAAAAGATCAGTCAGCTACAAGGCGAGCGATTGAACTTCAGAGCGAAACAACGTCAAGCTGATCAATCTATGCCTCGTCAAGATACTCAGTCAGCTGAGCAACGAGTCAATCAGAAAAAAGCTCACTTTCAATGAGAATCTTCTACTCTATTTAATAACGAGAATGATCATCACAAGTTCATCAAGCTTTTGAATTCACTCATCTTCACTGAAACAAATGACTCTATCTGAGAGACATGAAACATCAAAATAGCTGACAAGCTCGATGTCAACGCGAATCATTACTCTACTGAAAAGATTCGTATTGTCTATGTGATTTTCAGGCTAGAAGACGATGCTGATCAGCAAATCTATGCAAAGCATCATGTTGATGCTTTCTCATTCTATCAATCACTATCAAAGCTACTGAAACATCTGAAAGAAATTTACGAAGATCAGAATTTGACTCGAAAGTATCATCGCAAATACGTCGCTCTGAAGCAGCTCAACAAGCTCTTCAGCTCTTTCTATTCAGAATTCACTAGAATATTCAGCTTTCTGAACTATGACGATGTCATTCTGATGAACGACATTCAGAATAAAATCAACAATCATCTTCAGAACGTGTTGTCAGTTTGTCTCATAAAGTTTAGCTCACTTGATAAGCTCAAGATCTTTCTTCAAGATGTAAATAACAAACAATGAGTCAATTATCAGCTACGTGATGAGCAATGAACAGTCAAATTGATAGCAGCTTCGAAAAAACGTTTTGTTTCTTCGTTGACATCAGCTTCAGCCTTGACTACTAATTATGTTCGACTTGCTACTTTTTGCACTCTCGAATCTGAATGATCAAGAATGTCAATCATCTGCTTCAACTGCAAAGTATCGAGTCATCTTTCAAAGAACTGCTCTTAGCTGAAGACTAGTACTTTGACATCTTGTGCATTCACTTCTTGTCTCAATGAGATCATCATGTTGAAAGAAGAGAAGAAATTATTTACAGAAAAATCGAAGAATGAGGCAAAAAACTAGTGACTTTCATCAAAGACGCGATGAAAGATGTGTTAATTTCTTCAACAACAAGCAGCTCAGATGATCTCTTTGCTTCAAAATCTTTGACTATTGAATGTATACTATTTAGCAATGAAATTAGTTACTCATTAAAGTCATTGATTGACATTGAAGCAGCTGACTATTTGTTCATTGATGAATTAATCGCGTAGAATGTTTGTGATCATTTGCAAATCGAATCTTTATCTTTAATCAAGCTCAAATCAATAAGAAGATTCGATGATCATTATGCAAAAAAGCTCATTACTCATGCAATTTATTTGAATCTAACTGTTCAAGATCATATGAAACGTTTCGTCTTTATGCTGATCACTTGATTAAATCAACATCAGATGATTCTTGAAAAAACATGAATGAACAAGATCAAGATGACTATTGATATGAAAGATGATCGTCTTCAATTTTCTAGTTTCAAAGCTCATATCAAAGCTTCTATCAAAGCTCATTTGACTGTTCTTTCAAGCAAGAAAATCGCGATAGAACAGAAGAGTTTGATCTTTACTCAAATACTAAAGAGATTTATTTCTTCTGTTGTCACTCGACTCAGCGAGAAGTCATCTTCATTCAGTAAAATCGTGAAATCATTTAATTCAGTCAAATCTTCGTCTTTTGATTCAATGAACATAGCAATGATAAAGACTGCAGCATATAGATCATTGATCAAACGATTGAATGTGACTACTTTCGCGATCATCATCACGAAAATTGATCGACTTCTAAAAACAGCTAGAAATAAACTCGAAGATGTAAATCTATAAAAGCTTTCACATGAAGAGATCTTGAAAGAAGTCAAAGCTAAGCTTTCTTCGAAATATCATGACTATCTAGACGTGTTTGATTGAGCGATGACTGATCAACTATCTTCTCATCATCTCTACAATCATAAAATTGAGTTGATTGACAAGAAAACATCTTCTCGAAGTCGTCTCTATCATATGTCTGGTTACAAGCTTCAAAAGATGAAGAATTATCTGATTGAGCATCTGAATAAAGACTTTATATCTTCTAGCTCAGCTTCATACACTTCGCTCATACTATTCATCGAAAAGAAAGACGATAGCTTGCGTTTCTGCGTTGATTACAGAAAGCTCAATGCTTTGATCAAACGAGATCACTACTCTTTGCCATTAATAGACAAGACTCTCGCTTGTATACAAGAAAGCAAGTATCTGACTCGATTGAACATCATTGTCACGTTCAACAAACTACGCATGCACTCAGATAACGAAGATTTGACTATCTTTATCACCTCTTTTGATTTCTACAAATATCACATGATGTCTTTTGAATTAATCAACGGCTCGACTTTCTATCAACACTATATGAACGACGTGCTATTTGACTATCTTCATCAGTTTTGTCAGACCTATCTAGATGACATTATCATTTACAGCAAAACACTGAAGAAACATAAGCAACACGTATGATTAGTTCTACATAGATTACGAGAGACTGATCTTCAGATGAATATAAACAAATGCAAGTTTCATGTTCAGAAGATCTTCTTTCTGAGACTATTGCTATTCATCGAAGAACTAAAGATGAATCTCAGAAAAGTACAAGCAGTAGTCGAATGATCTA
>JAABUW010000640.1_pt1 | contig 66351 bp, 67 predicted proteins | sample 5560081 | NCBI WGS metagenome assembly JAABUW01 (sample SAMN10711882, study PRJNA513363) | rock metagenome | isolation source: Antarctica rocks | place: Antarctica: Victoria Land, Knobhead sud | reverse complement strand
TGATCAGAAAAGTCATCATGCAGAGTTTTCATTCATGCGACAACATTTCTTCTAACAGTCACAATCAATCTACGAAGAAGATTAATGACATGTCGATGTCAGTAAGAGATGAAAAGATACTACTAGTGAAAAAGACAACTCAGATGAAGAGTCTGCAAGTTGTGACTACAAGTGATCGAAGAATTTGCAACTCGTTGACTGCGTCAATATCAAAACGTCTTCATCACATCAACAGTATCATCAAGTAATTGATGAAAAGATATCAGATAGAATAGTCATTTCAAGTATTGAAAGACGTGATTACAGTGCTCGAAGAAGTAGTGACTCGTCGATCACGCTGATATACTGAGAAGACTTGAGCTCATCTTCTTTACTTGACGTCAAGTCATTCATCTATTCACGTGAAAAATCAAGAGCTCAAGAGAACAATCAGAATGCATTCTCTTTCATTGATCAGAGTCAAACATCGAATGATTGCGATCGCACGTCTATACTAACAATTCATTCAACGTCTACGTGACATAAGTCAAATCAAAAGAAGAAAAGAATTACACAGTACAATCACACTTTATCTTCTCATCATGTGCATCTTTCTTTCATCACATATTTCTCTGCTCAATGAATGATAATCATTGAGTAAGAGAACACAGCTCTACATACGTTACAATCACAAGCATCATGAATGCAAAGAAAACATCTTTCGTCTTTGAATCGAGAATTAAATCGAAACATCGTTGTATAGAATATCATCAATGAAGAGCAGAGCAAAGATGATGTGTCATAATCAAACAGCACAGACATTCTCATCAAGAGTTTACTTGAGCATCACATGCTGAATAGAAGCTATAGATTCATTACTTGATAACACAGTGTCAATCTCATTGTTTCAACTGCATGAAGCAGTTGTATAAACAACAAGTGATTTTCTTTCTCAGAGAGTTTTGTTCACTCGATATAAATAGCATAAAGTTTCTCATGAGTTGAGTCTAAATTGATGTCACAAGAATGTATGAATTACAATTACAATTACAATATAAGATTCTTTTTCTTTTTCACTTCTGTAAAATCTTTTCTATGTTTCATTCTTATTCATCATTAATAAGCTTAAATGCAAAATACTTAAATATAAAATCATCATTTAATTTATAATCATACAACTTTAAGAGAAATACATGAAAGATAAAATGAATTTTATATATGATTGAAAGAAGTGCAACTGAACATGAAACTACAATGAGATTTGCATCTTCATCAAATAGAAGCAGATCACGTCATCAAGATGCTGATGCTTAGTTGACTTGAGATCTTCATCTGAAGAGCTACATTCGCAAAAGCAAGACAGATATACTCAGCGATGATAAGATCAAGAATGATGTTCAAAGCATTAATATGACATCAACGTAATAAAGAAGAGAAATTGTTGAGTATGAAATGAAGACTAGAAACTCTTCAGAATCAAGCGTTGTGTCATGTGATCAACGTCTTCAGAAAAGTGAACATCGAAATGCTGAAAGTCAAAACATATACATTTTCGCTACATGTTCATCTGAACAAGCTACAGAATCAAGTCACACTACGCAGTTAAATCAACGACAGAACACAGAAGACTTAATGAGCATGCAAGATCATACGTGCTCATCAGATAAAAACTAATAGACTCATTTCTCACTTTTCAATCTTCAAAAAAACGACGTTTCTGAACGTTTCAATTCGCGAAGAAGCAAAGATACAGTCTGAACGTGAACGACTCAATCTTTTAACAACAACTTAAACGAGTGAACGTGCAATTGCACAGTTTCACAAAAGTCAATGAAATCTTCGATGAAAAAACTACAAAAAACACATTGCAGACATTAATGCATCTTTCGCTCAAAGATCTCATCTATTCAAGAAGTCAGTAAAGATGCGTGATGATCTTCAGAAGGTTGAAAGCATTCTTGCAACTCACATCAGAATTGAACGCATAGAGCTGAATGTTTATCTGCACTCAAGAAACGTGTTGAGCGCGAATAGCTTTCGATGCAACTGCGAATGAAGTCATCAGACAGTCAAGCATATTCTGATGCACTGCTTGAATTCAACGCATCTTTGATCAAATATGTTACAAGACGTTGACTTCACGAACTATCGAGTCATCATCTCAATCACGAAGAATCTCAAGGCAACAGCGAGAATGATGATGAAAATGAAGCTGCTGAAGCAGTTTAGAATGACAAGAACACTCATTCTCTAACATGCAATCATCGCGAACAAATTTGATACATAGTCTCAGTTTTATTGTCTCAACTGCGTGTAACAGTCATATAGACAGCGAGCGATTTTCTACCTCAGAGAATTTTGTTCACTCAACACACATAGCATAGAGTCTTTCATGAGTCGATCTGATCGATGTCACAAGAGTGTATGAATTTATTATTATTATTATTATTATTATATGATTGAAAGAAATGTCTACAATTCATGCTCACTGTTTACTACATTCACAGAGAAATTTTTAATTATTTCTTGTTTGAATGAACTACTCAAGAATGACTGTGAACAACTGATTATAAAAGATTTCAATTTACATCATTCTCACTGAAGAAAGCGAAGATGCTTCACTCGTCATACAACGACTGATATTCTACTAAACATCATTACAAATGCAAGACTGAAATTATTGCTGAAATCAGACACTATTACTTGCAAAGCTCACAATCAATTTACGACGATTGATTTAGTCTTTAACAGCGAGAAAATACAGTTCATGACATGCAAGTGCAAGATATGAATCAATCTGCATCAAAGATTGAATCATCTTTCAATCATTACAGAGCTATGTTTACAAACAATCTCAGTGCAACTCTCAATTCAATAACTTTGAAAAAAAATGAATACAGAAGCATTAAGTGCTTATCTGCAAATACATCTATCTTTGAATCGCTCTTTAGATGACAAGACTATGATGAATGACAGAGTGTGTAAGATTATCAGAGTGTTACAAAAGATCATTGAGAAATTTATTTTCTTGACAAAGTCATTAAATTAAGCAAAAGACTTTTGAAATCAAAGCTGCTTCGAAGTAGTAATGAAATCAAGATGACTGCAAATCATATGAAAAATGCAAGATACATTAGAAGCATGAAATAAATGTTTGAAGCACAACGATCATAAAAACAAGATCATTTGACAAATGAAATGTGCACACTTCAGATCACAAATGCATGAGCTGAGCAAAACACTCAAATCGATATGACGCTTTGCAAAATGAGCTAGAATTGAAAGTCAATTATCTAAAAAGCTTTCTCAGTTCTCATCACTGAAGCAAAGCGATATTAATCATATGACAACGACATTCAAGAAAAAAATCGAGATACTGCAAGAAAAGTTCTTTTTCTCATCTTCTTAAGCGAATGTCAATGACATCACAAAATCATTCATATTTCTGACAGTCTCATTCAATTCACGCATCACGAAAGATGAAGTGAAGCAGACAATCAGATGAGTAAAAGCAAACAAAGCATCAGACGCTTCAGATATTTCAAACAAAGCGCTTCAAGCAAGTCTTGCAGAACTGATCTCAGTACTGATGAGTTTATTCAACGCATGCATGATACACAAGTATCATTCAAAGCAGTTCAAAAAGACTCAGACAATAGTATTATGCAAATCAAAGAAAAGCGACTATATCAATTCAAAGATGTATCAATTCATTACTTTACTTGATATCATGAGCAAAGCGCTGAAGTTGATCATGATAAAAAAACTGAGTGACATAGTCGAGACTCATCACATGCTATCAAATGCTTAAATGAGAGCAAGATGCAAGCAATTCATGATCTCAACGTTAAATTTACTGATAAATCAAGTTCACACAGTGTGAGACTGTGAAATCAAATATGTGATCTTCATGCTAAGCTTAAATGTCGTTGAAGCGTTTAATCAAGTCTTACATGTCAGACTTCTGCATACACTGAAAATGAAAAGAACATTAAGCTACATAATTGAATGAACATGCAGCTTTTTAAAGAATTGAAAGACATCGCTAATATTCAATGAATAAATGAGCGACATGCATAAGATAAATGCAGACATATTATAAAAGTTTCTTATTTCATTGATTCTCTTTCTATTTTTCAACGCAAGTTTAATTAAAAAATGCAAAGCATTGAGAATTAAAATTGAAGTGCTTGACTTTGTAAATGATATTAACATTCTAGTCTATGACAGATTCACTGAAGAAATTTGCAAAATATTGAGCAAAGCACATAACGTCTGCGCGAAATGAGTTTGCACTTATGACGCAACGTTCACATCAGAAAAGTACAAGCTCATGCATTTCACTAGAAAATTGAAGAGATTCAACATGATGACTAGCATATAAATAGAAAACTTAGTTATCAAATCAAAATCAGATGTACAGATTCTAAAGATGCAACTGAACATGAAACTGCAATGAGATGTGCATCTTTGACAAATAGAAGTGAATTACGTCACAAGAATGCTGACACTTAATTATTTTTGTCATGATTCTAGCCTTGTCAGACTCAGTCTTCTAGCCTTGTCAGATTTATTCTCGCTTTGTCATCTTGACTAGTTTCTATTGAGTCTAGCGTCGGCTGAGAAACACATATATGTAGTCAGCTTCTTTTCTGTAGCTATCTTTCTTTCTTAGCATTTATCTTCTAGTTAAATGACATCTCTATCTGACTCGCTCTAGACAGACTTCTAACATTAGATAAATGCTCATCAACTACTCTGCTATCGATGAATAGACGATATGAAACAATCTATTCAGTAAGGAAAATTTGCAAGAAATTCTTCAAATTTGCACCATCATTTTAGATTGCAAGAAATTCTTCGATTCTACACTCATTTTCACCATTCTATTCGCAAGAAATTCTTCAAATAAAGCACTCAATTATTACCTGAAATTCACAAGAAATTCTTTGAATTTTCACTCATCAAAAAACATCAATTCAAAACATCAACCTCTCATCTACTCTTACCTCAACAACTTCTATCTTCTCTCATCATGACATGCAACGTCGAGTCAGTTGAGTCTTGAACAACTCGCCTGCTTAGAAGCACTGTCAATAGAAGAGTTTCACTTCTACTCATTGATGTCTCAGTTGAAGCTGAGAAAGCTGTCATTGCATGAAACATAAACATCGAAGAACAACTGTTTCATTGAGTCAGCAATCAACTCAACGAAGTCATCAATATGCTGAACGAGCTTTGAAGTCAGCGAGACTTGACTCTACAACTCAATGAACACTGACTTCTTGTACAAGATGATCACAAAAAGAGAGCGAAACAACTAGAAGTCGCTTTTGATAAAAATGATGAGCTAGAGAAAAAGATCAATCAGCTACAAGACGAGCGATTGAACTTCAGAGCGAAACAACGTCAAGCTGATCGACCTATGCTTCGTCAAGATACTCAGCCAGCTGAGCAACGAGTCAATCAGAAAGAAGCTCGCTCTCAACAAGAATCTTCTACTCTATCTGATAACAAAAACGAAAATGATCATCACAAGTTCGTCAAGCTTTCAAATTCATTCATCTTCATCGAAACAGATGATTCTACCTGAAAGACATGAAACATCAAAATAGCTGACAAGCTCAATGTCAACGTGAATCATTACTTTACTGAAAAGATTCGTATTGTCTATGTGATTTTCAGACTAGAAGGCGATGCTGATCAGCAAATTTATGCAAAGCGTTATGTTGATGCTTTCTCATTCTACCAGTCACTATCAGAGCTACTGAAACATCTGAAAGAAATTTACGAAGATCAGAACCTGATTCGAAAGTGTCGTTGCAAATACGTTGCTCTGAAGCAGCTCAACAAGTCTTTCAGCTCTTTCTATTCAGAATTCACTAGAATATTCAGCTTTCTGAACTACGACGATATCATTCTGATAAACGACATTCAGAATAAAATCAACAATCATCTTCAGAACGCGTTGTCAGTTTGCCTCATAGAGTTTAGCTCGCTTGATAAGCTCAAGATCTTTCTTCAAGATGTGAATAACAAACAACGAGTCAATTACCAGCTACGTGACGAGCAATGAACAGTCAAATCAATAGCAGCTTTGAAAAAACGTTTTGTTTCTTCGTCGACATCAGCTTCAGCCTCGACTACTAGCTATGTTTGACTCGCTATTTTTTCCACCCTCGAATCTGAACGATCAAGAATGTCAATCATCTGCTTCAACTGCAAAGTATTGAATCATCTTTCAAAGAACTGCTCTCAGCTGAAGACTAGTACTTCAACATCTCGTGCATTCATTTCTTGCCTCAATGAGATCATCATGTCGAAAGAAGAGAAGAAATTATTTACAGAGAAATCGAAGAATGAGGCAAAAAACTAGTGACTTTCATCAAAGATGCAATGAAAGATGTGTTAATTTCTTCAACAACAAGCAGCTCAGATGATTTCTTTGCTTCGAAATCTTTGACTACTGAATGTGTACTATCTAGCAATGAAATTAGTTACTCATTAAAGTCATTGATTGACATTGAAGCAGCTGACTATTCGTTCATTGATGAATTAATCGCGCAGAATGTTTGTGATCATTTGTAAATCAAGTCTCTGACTTTGATCAAAGCGAAGTCAATTCGAGAATTCGACGATCATTATGCTAAGAAAATCATTATTCATGCCATCTATTTGAATCTGACTGTTCAAGATCATACGGTTGACACAGCTTCTATGTTGATCACTCGATTAGATCAACATCAAATGATTCTCGAAAAAACATAAATGAACAAAATCGGTCTAGTAATTGATATGCGAATCGATTTTCTTCGGTTTTCGAATTTCACCCCTAGTCAGAAATCGATTGTTCTACTCTCAAGCAACAAGACAATCACGAAGCAGAAGAGTTTGACTTCTATTCAAATACTAAAGAAATCTACTTCTTCTGTTGTCACTCGACTCAGCGAGAAGTCAGCTTCATTCAGTAAAATCGTGATATCATCTAATTCAGTCAACTTCGCTTCGCCTTTCAATTCAATGAACATAGCAATGATAGAGACTGCAGCATATAGATCACTAGTCAAACGGTCGAATGTGACTACTTTCGCGATCATCATTACGAAAATCGATCAACTTCTAAAAACAGCTAGAAATAAATCAGAAGACGTAAATCTACAAGAGCTTTCACATGAAGAGATCTTAAAAGAAGTCAAAGCTAAGCTTTATTCGAAATATCATGACTATCTAGACGTGTTTGATCGAGCGATGACTGATCAACTACCTTCTCATCATCTCTATGATCATAAAATTGAGTTGATCGACGAGAAAACATCTTCTCGAAGTCGTCTCTATCATATGTCTGACTACAAGCTTCAAAAGATGAAGAATTACCTGATTGAGCATCTGAATAAAGACTTTATATCTTCTAGCTCAGCTTCATACGCTTCGCTCATACTATTCGTCGAAAAGAAAGACAATAGCTTGCGTTTCTGTATAGACTACAGAAAGCTCAATGCTTTGACCAAACGAGACCGCTATTTCTTACCGCTAATAGACGAAACTCTCGCTTGTATTCAAGATAGCAAGTATCTGACTCGATTGAACATCATTGTCGTCTTCAACAAACTGCGTATGCATTCAAGCAGCGAAGATTTGACTATCTTTATCATCTCTTTTGATTTCTACAAATATCACGTGATGTCTTTTGAATTAATCAACGACTCGACTTTCTATCAACACTATATGAACAACGTGCTATTTGACTATCTTCATCAGTTTTGTCAGATTTACCTAGATGACATTATCATCTACAGCAAAACACTGAAGAAACATAAGCAACATGTACGATTAGTTCTACATAGACTACGAAAGACTGACCTTCAGGTAAATATAAACAAATGCGAGTTTCATGTTCAGAAAATCTTCTTTCTGAGACTATTGCTATTCATTGAAGAACTAAAGATGAATCTCAGAAAAGTATAAGCAGTAGTTGAATGATCTACTTCTACAAACCTCACTCAGATGCAGTTCTTCGTCAATTTCTGCAATTTCTATCGACGTTTTATAAAGAACTTTTCAAAGATTGTTCATTTTCTGGTTCAACTAACTCAAAAAGAGATGATATTTGAATGAAATCAAGCTTGTCAAACGATCTTTGATCATATGAAGAAACGAATGACTGAAGCTTCTATTCTTCGTCATTTTGATCAGAATAGAGAGACTATTCTTGAAACAGACTCATTTGACTACGTCAACGATGACATACTTTCTCAGTATGACGACGAAGAAACATTGCATTCGATGATTTACTACAGCAAGAACCTGAGTCTTGCTAAGTGCAATTACGAGATCTATGACAAGAAACTACTAGCAATCATTCGTGTCTTCAAGCATTGACGACTCGAGCTGAAATTGACTAAGTTACTTATCAAGATGTTCACTGATCATCAAGCTTTAACGTCATTAATGAAAGATAAAGAGCTAAGTAGACGTCAAATGCGCTGAGTACAAAAGCTTGTTGACTTCAACTTCAAAATCATGTATCGCTCAGGCAAACAAAACATCAAAGTCGATGCATTGACTCGTCGAGTCGATTCAGTTTCTAGAAGTCTCGAGAATGAACGATGTCGCTATCAGCGAACTACAATTCTCACATTGAATCGAATGAAAATTGCTGATCTAGAAGAGAAAGAGAATGATGAATCAATTTATTGATTGATTCTAGAAGCTAACAGAATCAACGAGAATTGTATTCTACTTCGTGAAGTCATATTAAAAGATGAAGCTCAATACGAAGATACTAAATTAAGAAATTGTCGAGTTCAGAATGAAATACTATATCGAGATAATCTTCTATGAGTTTTCTTCAATGAGCATCTTCAAATGAAGCTAATTCGGGAAGTTCACGATCAATCTTCTATTGATCATTCCGAAATTCTCAGAACGATGAAAATCATAAAAAGATACTACTATTGATCTTCAATGCGAAAGACAATAGATCAATATATTCAAAATTGCTACATTTGTCAGCGATCAAAGACTTCTTGAAATAAATTCAATGAACTACTACATTCTCTACTCATACTTGAACAGCAATGAAAGAATATAGTCATGAATTTCGTCATCAACTTATCTTCTTCAAAAGGCAAAAACGTCATACTAACAGTGATATGTAGACTGACAAAGAAACGACATTATATTTCTTGCTTCACTGATGACGAGAAAATCACAGCAGAAAAAACAGCTGAGCTAATGCTTCAGTGAATATATTGAATATATGATTTACTCGATTTCATTGTTTCGAATCGAGACTCTCAATTTACCTTCATTCTATGAAAGTTGCTTTGCAAAAGGCTAGACATTAACCTTCGACTCTTTACAGCTTATCACTCTCAGATTGATGATCAAAGTGAACGAGTCAATCAGAACGTCGAAAGATATCTTCGATTCTTCTGTTTGTACATGCAGAATGACTGAACTAAGCTACTACTCATGATTGAGTTCATTGACAATAATGCTCTGTTCTCAGTCATCTTCTCGACTTCTTTCTTTCTAAACAAAGACTTTCATTCTTGTATGAGCTTTGAACTCAATGTCATCAAATATGAAAGTTCTCATGAACGCTTGCAGACGGCTAAAGTCGAGAATATATCTGAACATATGAACAAAACACTGAAGTTTGCTCGCGAGTCGCTAGTCAAAACACGAGAACAAATGATGAAACAAGTCAATAAGCATAGAAAAGAAGTTGATTATGAGATTGAATCAAAGATGTTTTTGAATGAAAGAAACATCGTTACAGCGAGATCTTTCAAGAAGCTAGATGACAAAATGCTCGATTCTTTCACCAATCTAGATTTCATCGACTCTTCATATAAACTGAAATTATCAGAGTCTATGCATGTTCATGATGTATTTCATTCTGATCTGCTTCGCTCTGTCGTCGACGACTTCTTGCCTGGTCAAAAGAACGAACCCTCAGGTTCAATAGTGGTAAACGACGAAGACGAGTGAAAAATCGATGATATATTGAATTTTCGTCGATATCAAAGACGACTTCAGTATAGAGTCAAATGAAATGACTATGATAATGATCTCAATTGATACAACGCTGATGATGATGAATTTATGAACATTCAGAAGATGATTGATGATTTTCATATTTGATACTTGAACAAATCGCGCTAATTGACAATTCAATCAATCACGATTTAACAGATCTGAGTCTGTGAAATCATGATTGAGCAATCAATCGAGTCGAGCAGAAAATACATTCATGCAAACATGAATCGTCAAAGAGAGAGAGTAATGTCACGATTCTAGCCTTGTCAGACTCAGTCTTCTAGCCTTGTCAGATTTATTCTCGCTTCGTCACCTTGACTAGTTTCTATTGAGTCTAGCGTCGACTGAGAAACACATATATGTAGTCAGCTTCTTTTCTGTAGCTATCTTTCTTTCTTAGCATTTATCTTCTAGTTAAATGACACTTCTATCTGACTCACTCTAGACAGATCTCTAACAATTTTAAAGTCTTTACATAAGAAGTTATCTTCACAAAAGTGAAACAAGTATACTTAGCAGTAGTGAGATTAGAAATTGCATTTGAAGCATCAATCTGACATCAGCGTGACAAGAAAAATAAACTGTTGAGCAAAAAATGCAAACTAGAAACACTTCAGAATCAGACTCTGCATCACGTAGTAGAAATGTTCAAAAGAGTAGGCATCGAAACTTTAAAGATAGAAACATACATAAGCTCATTACATGTTCATTTGAACATGTTACAGAACAAGATCACGCTACACAGTTAAGTCAATGATTGAATGCAAAAGATCAGACAAGCATGCAAACTAATACACGTTCGTTTGACGAAAGTTAATTACATCATTTCTTGCTTACTCATCATCAAGAAAGTAATGATTCTGAACATTTTAATTCAAGAAGATACAAGAATACAGATGAGATGCAGATGATTATTTCTCTCTGCAACAGCTTTGATAAGTGATAGCATTGTAATAGCGCAGTATCATAAGAATCAATGAGATCAAAGATGAAAAAACTACAGAAAATGCATTGCAAATGTTAATGTCATCTCAACACAAAGATTGCATCTATTCAACAAGATGATGAAGATGCATGATGATTTTTAAAAAGCAGAAAGTACTTTTGCAACTTATATCAGAATTGAACGCATAGATTTGAACATTTATTTGCACTTTAGAAACATTTCAGACATAAATAGCTTGCGATGCAACTGTGAATGAAGTCATCAGACGACGAAGCATGTACTCATGCATTGCTTGAACTGATTGCATCTGCAATTAAAAATGCTACAAGATGCTGACTTCTTAAACTATTGAATAATCATCATCATCACAAAGAGTCTCAGAACAGTAGTAAAGATGATGATGAAAACGAAGCTCTTGAAGCAATTTAAAGTGATTAAAACACTCATTCTTTAATATGCAATCAATGCAAACAAATTTGATACATAGTCTCAAAACTTACTGTTTTGACTGCATGAAGTAATTATATAGACTGTGAGTGATTTTCTATCTCAGAGAGTTTTGTTCACTCAATATAAATAGCATAAAGTTTCTCATGAGTTGATTTAATTGATGTCACAAAAGTGTATGAATTTATTATTATTATTATTATATGATTGAAAGATTAAAATAATACATTTGCTTATTTATAAATTCTTGTATATAAAAGATTTTATCAGCTTATTAAATAACTTCTTACTCAACTTCTTCTGCTTCAGATTTTTTGCTGATAGCATGATTAAATCATTAATAATAATAATAATAATAATAAATTCATACACTCTTGTGACATCGATTAAATCAATTCATGAGAAACTCTATGCTATTTGTATCAAGTGAACAAAACTTTCTGAGGTAGAAAATCACTCGCAGTTTACATGACTGCTTCACGCAGTTGAAACAGTGAGTTTTGAGACTATGTATCAAATTTGTTCACATTGATTGCACATTAGAGAACGAGTGTTCTAGTCACTTTAAATTGCTTCAAGAGCTTCGTTTTCATCATCATCTTTGCCACTGCTTTGAGACTCTTCGTGATGACGATGATTATTCAATAGTTCAAGAAGTCAGCATCTTGTAGCATTTTTAATCGCAGGTGCAATCAGTTTGAGCAGTGCATGAGTACATGCTTCATCATCTGATGACTTTATTTGCAGTTGCATCGCGAGCTATTCATGTCTGAAACGTTTCTAAAGTGCAGATAAGTGTTCAGATTTATGCGTTTGATTTTGATGTGCATTGCAAGAATGCTTTCTGCTTTCTGAAGATCATCATGCATATTTATCATCTTATTGCTCAGATGCAATCTTTGTGCTGAGATTGTGTTGACATCTGCAACGCGTTCTCTGTACTTTTTCCATCGTTGATTTCATTGATCTTTGTGATACTGCGTTATTGCGATGCTATCGTTTGTTGAAATCATTGTGAAGAAGAGAGTATGTCATCTGCATCTCAACTGTATCTTCGCATCTTTTTGAATGAAGACATTCAGAAGTACTATTTTCTTGATGACGAGTGAGCGAGAAATGACGCGATTAACTTTCGTCAAACGAGCGCATATTAGTTTGCATGCTTATCTGATCTCTTGCGTTCGATCATTGACTTGACTGTGTAGCGTGATCTTGTTCTGTAGCATGTTCAAATGAACATGTAACGAACTCATGTATGTTTCTGTCTCTAGAGTTTCGATGTTTACTCTTTTGAACACTTCTGCTATGTGACACAAAGTCTGATTCTGAAGTGTTTCTAGTCTGTGTTCTTTGCTCAACAGTTCATCTTTCTTGTCACGCTGATGTCAGACTGATGCTTCGAATGTGATTTCTGATCTCACTACTGCTGAGTATACTTGTCTCGCTTTTGTGAAAATAGCTTCTCATGTGAAGACTTCAAGATGACTAAGTGTCAGCATTCTTGTGACGTGATTCATCTCTATTTGTTGAAGATGCGCGTCTCATTGCAGTTTCATGTTCAGTTGCATCTCTAGAACTCATATGTCTGATTTTGATTTGATAACTAAGCTTTCTATTTGTATGCTAGTCATCATGTCGAATCTCTTCAATTTTCTAGTGAAATGCGTGAGCTTGTACTTTTCTGATGCGAACGTTGCGTCATGAGTGCAAGCTCATTTCGCGCAGACGTCGTGTGCTTTGCTCAGTGTTCTGCAGATTTCTTCAGTGAATCTGTCATAAACTAGAATGTTAATATCATTTACGAAGTCAAGCACTTCGATTTTAATTCTCAGTGCTTCGCATTTTTCAATTAAACTTGCGTTGAAGAATAAAAAGAGAATCGATGAAATGAAAGATTTCTGTGATATGTCTGCGTTTATCTTGCGCATGTTGCTCGTTTGTTCATTGAATATTAGCAACGTCTTTCGATTCTTTAGAAAGCTGCGTGTTCATTCGATTATGTAACTTGACGTTCTTTTCATTTTCAGCGTGTGCAGAAGTCTGACGTGTGAGACTTAATTGAACGCTTCGACGACGTCTAAGCTTAGCATGAAGATCACATATTTGATTTCACAGCTTCACACTGTGTGAACTTGATCTACTAGTAGATTTAACGTCGAGATCACGAATCGCTTGCGCCTCACTCTCATTTGAGCATTTGATAGCATGCAATGAATCTCAACTATGTTACTCAGTCTTTTGATCATGATCGACTTCAGTGCTTTGCTCATGATATTGAGCAAAGCAATGAGTCGATACATCTTTGAATCAATATAGTCGCTTTTCTTTGATTTGCATAGTACTATTGTCTGAGTCTTTTTGAACTGCTTCAAATGATACTTGTGTGTTACACATGCGTTGAATAAACTCGTCAGTACTGAAATCAGTTCTGCAAGACTTGCTTGAAGCACTCTGTTTAAAATATCTGAAGCGTTTGATGCTTTGTCTGCTTTTACTCATCTGATTGTTTGCTTTACTTCATCTTCTGTGATGCGTGAATTGAATGAAACTGTCAGAGATATGAATGATTCTGCGATGTCGCTGACATTCGCTTGAGAAGATGAGAGAAAGAACTTTTCTCGTAGTATCTCAATTTTTTCCTCGAACATCGTTGTCATATGATCGATGTCACTTCACTTCAGTGACGAAAACTGAGAAAGCTTTTTAGATAGCTGACTTTCGATTCTAGCTCATTTTGCAAAGCATCATATTGATTTGAGTGCTTTGCTCAGCTCATGCATTTGTGTTCTGAAGTGTGCGCATTTTGTTTGTTGAATGATCTTGTTTTTATGATCATTGTGCTTCAGATATTCATTTCACGCTTCTAATGTGTCTTGCGTTTTTCATATGATTCGCAGTCATCTTGATTTCATTACTACTTCGAAGCAGCTTTGATTTCAAAAGTCTCTTGCTCAATTTGATGACTTTGTCAAGAGAGTAAATTTCTCGATGATCTTCTGTAGCACTCTGATAATCTTGCACACTCTGTCATTCATCATAGTCTTGTCATCTAGAGAGCGTTTCAAAGGTAGATGTATTTGCAGATAAGCACTCAATGCTTCTGTATTCATTTTCTTTCAAAGTCATCAAGTCGAGAATTGCACTGAGATTGTTTGTAAACATAGCTCTGTGATGATCGAAAGATGATTCAATCTCTGATGCAGATCAATTCATATCTCGCACTTGCGTGTCATGAACTGTATTTTCTCGCTGCTAAAGACTAGATCAATCGTCGTAAATTGATTGTGAGCTTCGCGAGTAATAATGTCTGATTTCAGTAATAATTTCAGCCTTGCGTTTGTAATGACGTTTAGTAGAGTATCAGTCATCGTATGACGAGTGAAGCATCTTCGTTTCTCTTAGTGAGAATGATGTAGATTGAAATCTTCTACAATCAGTTGTTTGCAGTCATTCTTGAGTAGTTCGTTCAAACGAGAAATGATTAAAGGTTTCTTTGTGAATGTAGTAGACAGTGAGCATGAGTTGTAGACGTTTAGAAGTCTTAGCATCTGCGTTTCATCATCTGTGTTGCGAGTTAATATTCTGATTGAGCAAATGTCTGACTCAGCTGTTTCTACTATTCATTGATCGAGTCTTAAACATTTGTTAACATATATGCATGTTCTTGATTGAGATGACGAGTTTTTCACTAGGTGAAAGAAGTTGTGTGCTGAGCTAAATGACTGCAAGTCGTTGTTGTTGCGACCTTGCTTCTGTATAGCTACTATGTCGAATTCGCGAACTTCTTTGTCAATTAGAAACGATTCTTGAATTCTTAATGATTTTCTGATGTTGTACTGTAGAATTCGTAAAAAAGACTGTTTTGTCATAGAGTTATTCGTAGCTGTTGTTGACTTTGCAATGAGAAGACTCTTTGTATGCTTTCAATCATTGACAATCTTTCTTGCTTTCTGATTGAACGTTTCTGAATCTGCTCAGATGTCGTCTCGTCTGAGTCACTACTTACGCAAGAGAAAAGATCGACTCATCTCTTCTTGATCTCTACTATCTGTCAAGCTGATTCATCAGCAATTCAACTGCGTGTTTTCAGCATGACTGTTGCTGAGCTCGAGAAGTTCGTTGAATCGAAAGAATTCGTTGAATCTGAAGAGTTTGTTGAATTTAAAGAGTTCAGAGACAGCAAGAAGAGTGTGTGATTGTATTTAGACATCTCAGAGTATCTGAACGATCTATTTCTATAGATTTTGAACGCTTGTTTTATCTGCTGTCATCACTTGAAACAGATGCGTCTTCAGAGTTCGTGATTTTCGTTGCAGTTGACGCAACGTCTTCTATTCAAAGACATCACACACTTCTCTATGTGATGCTTGCCTGCGCATTTTTCGCAGCGCTGATTCTTTCTGCAGATCTTAATCATGTGATCAAATTCGTGACAATTAAATCATTAATATTAAAGAACTTAAACTTATGTTTTTAATTATAATACTTTATCTGAACATTAACTGCATTTTATTATTATTGCATTAACATGTCTTGCACATCTTGCAGCATTTCAATGCATTCTTTTGCTGCTAATACTTCTTCTTTCATAACATTGTTCTTAATATATATAATTTTTTTTTTTGATTCTTACTCGATTCAACACTCATTATGAGTCTATGCAAGATTCTATATATTGTAGCGAACGCTGCGTTAGCGTAGCGCTCTTTTCATATCTACTATCGCTTTTTTCTGCGCTTTATACTGTAACTGTTTTCAATGCAAGAACTTTATGAGCTTGTTTCTTCTTTACTTTCTCTCTCTTTCATTTAACTCTTTAATGATGTCACAGTCTGAAATTGATTCAGTATGCTTGTTGAGAGTATTATTTGAATGATCATTGTCATCATGCTTATGATTTCTAGAAGCTTTCTCAAGTTCGTGATGTTCTTTTCACATTGCATCATCTTTTGTTCTATCTTTCATTTAGAACATGTTAATAGAATGTGCTTGATCAATATTTGATCTTTGTCACATTCATATGTTGTTGTAGCAACATCAAGTATTCATCTCTCATGTAGAAATTGATTGAAGTCAATTTTTCTCATGCGTAGCTGCGTCAGTAACATGCTGTAAGATTTCGCACAACTCTTGTGCAGTCACAGATGTCAATGTATCATCTTTGATGTCAAATATTGAAAATGAGTTGTGTTGAATTTCTCTTTTCAGACTATTCTTCATGTTTATCTGATCTGTTTCTGTATGAGCATCAGTCTTGTTATCACTTCAATGCATTGATACTCAGTCAGCAATAGAGACAAATTGTGTGCATCGTCAGTTATCTTGTTCATTGCTTCATTTTCAAGTACTTCTGCATGTCTCGTCATTCAATATAGCTTCAGCATGACTTCTTAAGATTGAATGCTCTCATGTGTAATCTGAACTTGTTGCAGACGTGTCTGATCTTTTGTTGATATCATAGCTTTCACTGTTTTCAGAGAAGTCTGACTATCACTGTATACTTTGTATATCTTTTCATAATACTCTTGATTTGCTGTTGCTACGTCTGTGAGATGTTTTGTCTTCGCGACTAATTCTTTCAGCTCATCATGATGAGTGATAACTAAAGTCAATTCTCTCAGTCTCTTATTTAGCTTTCAGTTCATTCTCATTGTGATCGTTGTAACATTGTCTTTGCTGTTGCTATCATTCAAGTAAACTCTTTGCTTTAATGTGAACATGTTGAGATTGTATTATCTTATTAACATTTTCTTGTTTGCAACTATAACTATCTTTGATGACTTTAATCAGAGAGTCGCTGTGTAAAAATGACTTTGATTCATCTTCATTTATTCAAGTATTTCTTTCATTCACTTTTGCTTCAGCTGTAAAGATATCTTGTGCAGCTTTGATTTTCAATCTCTTTTGAGTGTCAAGTTGTTGCAAATTCAACGCATTATCATCTCAATAACTTCGTCTGATTTTCAAGAGTTCATGTTTGTTATTGATCTTTGTATCAGCTTTCATAAGTGAATATCTATCAATGTCATGTTTGTTTTCATCTGTAGAGTCTCTGTTGATATTGCACGATAGACATCAATGATCTGTCATAATGCTCTTTCTTGCACTGATTTCAGCTTGACGTTCAAACTCTTTTAATGATCTTTTACTCTTTGTGATGTATATCATATGATGACTTCATGACTAAGCAGAGAACGCGTCATCGCGAAGTATATTTACTTACTCGTCATTATTGATGAATCTCAAGTAAACTCAATGATTGTCTGCATGATCTTTTGTTTAATCACTAGTTTTGCTTTGACATGATGCATGTGAATTATTCATCTCAGCTTGAAGTTCAGTTGAACTCTCAAGATTCTGATATTTGATTTTAAGTCAATCTGATGTTTCATCAGCTTTACATCAACTTTCATATTGAATCATTTAAAGATTTTCATAAAGTGAATCAGCTTATGCTTTGTCATCAAGAATTTGATGTCATGCGTTTTTGATCACTGTTCGCATTTATTATAAATCTTGCTAAGAACTTTGCAGTTGCATTTCATAAACTCTTTGTATGTCAAGATATTGATGTTGTTCACGAAGTCTGTAAAGTTAGTTCTCAGCTTAATGTCATCACATGCTTCTAACAAGTTCACATTGTAGAACAGATATAATATTGATGATAGCAAAGAGTTTTGTAATATGTTAATGTTCATGCTGCGTTTCATCGTCGTGTAGTCATCAATTGTGATCATGATGCGTTGATCTTTCAGAAAGTTCTTCACAAATTCAAGAAGCAGTCTAGAAACTTTTCTCTTCTTCATGTTGTGTAAAAGTTTGCTGTGCATCACATTGTCAAATGCATTCTTCTCATTCAGACTCAGCAGTGAGACTACTCTTCTTCTTGTGTCACTTCACACAGTATGTATCTTTTCTATAATTAGTTGCAAAGTCATATCTGTTGATCTGTGCTTGCAAACTTTCATCTGAATGTTCAATATTGAGTTGCAAGCTTCTACAACATTTCGCAGATGTTCAAATATGATGAACTTCAGTATTTTGCTCAGTGTGTTGAATAACGCAATTGATTTATATATTTTTGCATTGAAGTAATTTTTCTTGTCTGACTTTCACATCACTATTATGATTGTGCTCTTAAACTGAGTTGATTGTATTCTCTTCTGTAGACATTTTTCAAAGAAAGAATGTATTTGTTCTGATGCATCATCAACAAGTTTGCACATTATTCTATTTATGTATTTCATATGTTTCAACGTCTTGTCAGATGTTGCTTTGTAGATGATTCTTTTAATTTTACGATGCATTAGCAAAGCATCATCTTCAATCGAGAACAAGTACTTGAAGTCTATTGTGTTCAGCATGAAAATTTCTGAAGATGATGAAAAGTGAATCTGAAACATTATCTTCACTTTATTCTGCGCTGTTGTGACGATGTCAAAGCATTCTGACTTGATCAGAGAAAAAATTGTCGTTTGAGTCAATGTGTTTGTGACTGCATTTCTTGCTCATTTTGCAGTTTTAAACAGTTCTCTCAAGAATTGTTCAACGTTCTGCATGATCTTTTGATACTTACTGCATTTTCATTTTCTGATGATTTTGCTCTTCTTGTCACATGCTTGAATGTACTCTGTTCAGTCATCGATGATTCAACAGCTTCTTCTCATTCATTGCACACTCTTAATGATCTTTGTACACTTCTTCATTCATTCTGCTTTGATCATTTCATGTGATCTCGCTCAGAAAGTGAAAATCTTGATGATCTTCTTCAGTGCATCTAGCAGTTGCTTGATGTACTCATCTATGCATCAATGCTTCATATCATGATTCAACAGTGATTTTGACATTTATTCTTTCAGAATATTGATGAACTTCTCTTTATTCATTGTCTTTTAATTGCAACGTGATTTTCGCGCTGACTCTTTGCAGACTCTGAGATTTATAATTGTCTGTATTGACAGATGATCTGAGAAGTTTTTCATTTCTTCATTGATTTCACATCATATTAATCAATTCATAATGTCATTTGTCATGAAGATCAGATCTATTGTTGTTTGAGATTCTTGATAATTTCTCGTAATTGTGCTTTGAAATAATGCTAGCGATGCATCGATGTTTGTGATCATTTTAATTAACTTATTCAACAATAAATGTTGTCTTGAGTAGAATGATTCTTCTTATGTGAAGTGATGCAGATTGAAGTCTTCTACAAGAATGCTTTCTTTCGACATGTGTAACATCTTTTTGATGTCTGAAAGATTTTCTTTTTCATAAATGATTTCATGATTTCTGAATGATGAATTGTATGCTTCATGAATGTGTATAGCTTTCTGAATCATCTGTGCATTGTCTGTTAATGTTTATAGTGTAATTGTGTTTACATCTTTGAAGTATTATGTTGAGTATCAGATGTTGCTGTCGATTTTCTTGTTTATGTAGAAACAGATTCTATCTTCATTATTCTTCAGCATGAAGTCAACAGTTGCTGAGCAATATGCTTTGAAAATGTCATCAAATCATCAAAGTTCTTGAAGAATCAAAATGTCATAGTTCTTTATCTTTTTCTCATGTAGTAGCATTATCATCATCTTGTTTCTGAACTTGTGAACGTTGTACTGTAGTATTCAAAGCTTCTTTTGCTGAGATATTAAAGTTTACATTTCAGACTGTTTAATGTTCTCTTGAGTATCTGTGAAGCACTTACTTCACTTGTAAGATTCTCAACAAAAGATGACATTGACAACAATGTGATTGACATTAACTTCAATTCATTTGATCTTAACTTCTTGATCAAGTGATTCAGTATAGTGTTTTCTGATGTGACGACTGCGCTGAGCAAATGACTTTCATTCGTTGATTGTTTCTGCTTTCTCTTTAAGTTGTTGTTCATCATCGATTTCAGACTGATAAATGTTTCTGTGAATGTCTTTGACATCACTGTCTTTAGTTCTTTCTGCTCTCGTACAACATGATATAAAGATCTGTGCTTTGTGACTCTCTTTATTCTTTCTTTTTCAGCTTGTCGTTTATGACATTGAAAATCAAAGACTCTGTGTATGTCTCAACATGCTTCACATTTTCACATGTTTTGAATCTGTTTATAAAAACAGTGCTTTAAGCGATGATTCAGCATGCAGTAAACACATCTCTGCTTGTTTTTGCATTCATACATCTTGTGATTGTATTCTTGATACTTTAGACACTGATGCACTCTGCAATTCAAGTCGTAAAACTGTGTGATCTTTATGTTGATCTCATGACATATTCTCTCATTGATCAGCTTGTTCATCATCTCAGCGCTGACTATGCATATCATCAGCAAGACATATTTCTTCTGCTCACTCTTCTTTGTGAGTTACTTAATCTTCTCGATCATCATTTCTGAATGTATGTTTTTATTGATCTTGATGAGCATTCTTGCTTCTTTCTTCTCTATGTTCTTAGACATTTCTTCGACTTTAATTTCATGTATCACTACTTCAAAACTGATTTCATGCAAACATGTGTTCAATGATATCTCTTTGATTCAAAAATCGTTTTTCTTCAATGTTTTTTTGCTGCTTTTCGTCTTAACTTGAAATATCAGCAGTCTTGATTATCTCTTCATCGTCTTTATGTTTTTGCGCGTCAACAACGTCTTGTCGACGTCAATCTTTCTTGCTCATTTCACTATGTTCTTTGTTGTTGTTGTCATAATTCTCTTTACTTCTTCTTCTTTGATGAAGATTTTTACTTCAAATTTCTCACAATGATTTTGCACTGATGATGATATGCTGATGTTGAACACAAGATGACTCTCAAATGATGTCGTTGACTTCATGCTCGCTCTCTTCGCTCAGCTGTTGACGTGTTCTTTCTTCTTCATAAACTCTTTTTCAAGTTTGCTCATTATCTTTTTCAATCTCTTCAGCTGATTTTTCATGCACTGATTGACAGTCAACGCAGCGACATGTTGACGCGTCAGCTTTTCTATCATCTTTGTCAAACTTTTCATCTCTTTTCAGAGCATCAGCTTGTTGTTTTTATGTTCATTGAGCTCATAAAGTACTTGCAACTTGTGTAATTTCTTCTGTATATCTTTCGCCTTGACTGAATTCTTCTGCAAGATAGTAATAATTGCTTCTCGTTCACTCGTTGACATCACATCAACAATGCTTCTCATCTGCTTTTGATGATCAGAATAAAGTGTAAGCATCATGTCAATGATGTGCTTTGTCTCTAGATAGTTTAAGTAATTCATTTTCGTGAATTTTTTTTCAATATATATTTTAAAGATTGATTTATAATCATACATGATTTAAAAGAAACTACAACTCAATGAAGAATGCTTTATTTAATGATACATAAACTCAATTACAAGTAAAAGCATAACTCAGTTATTTTGCTTTTCTGAACAATATATTTACAAATAATGTTTCAACATTTAATTCTAATGTTTTGTTTAATCATTTGTAGATTAATTGCATCAAGTTGAGTATTTAAGTTCAAGTTGAGTTGAAATTTTTTTAAAAAAGTATTAAGTCAAATTGAGAAGTTGAATCTGAAAACTCAGATTGAGTTAAGAAGCTTGATTCAACAACTCGACTTAAAAACTTGACTTGATTCAACAAGATAAATTTTTTTTTTTAATTCTTACTTAATTTAACACTCATTATGAATCTATGCAAGATTTTATATATTGTAACAAGCGCTGCGTTAGCGCAGCGTTCTTTTCGCATCAAAAATTACTTCTTTCTGCATTTTATATTATAACTGTTCTCAATGTGAAAACTTTATGAGTTTATTTCTTTTCTATTTTTTCTCTCTTTCATCTGATTCTTTGATGATGTCACAGCTTGAAATTGATTCAGTATGCTCGTTGAAAGTATCATTTGAATGATCATCATCATTGCGCTCATGATTTCTAAAAGCTTTCTCAAGTTCATGATGTTCTCTTCTCATTGCATTGCTTTTCATTCTACTTTTCATCTGAGACATGTTAATAGAATGTGCTTGATTGACATTCAATCTTTATCACACTTGCACGTCATCATAACAACATTGAGTACTCATCTTTCATGTAAAAATTGATTGAAGTCAATTTTTCTTGTGCGTAGCTGCATCAATAGTGCACTGTGAGACTTTGCATGATTTCTGTGTAAATGCAAATGCTAATGAATCATCTTTGATGTCAAATATTAAAAATGAGCTGCATTAAATTTCTTTCTTCAAACTACTCTTCATGTCTGTCTGATTTGTTTCTGTATGAGCATCAGTCATGTTATCATCTCAGTGCATTGATGCTCAATCAGCAATAGAGACAATTCATATGCATCATCAATCATCTTGTTTGCTGCTTCATTTTTAAGCACTTCTGTGTATTCTGTCATTCAATGTAACTTCAGCATGACTTCTTAAGATTGAATGTTCTTATATGCAGTTTAAACTTGTTGCAGACGTGTTTGATTTTTTATTGATGTCATGACTTTCATTGTTTTCAAAAAGATTTGATTGTCACTGTATATTTTGTATATCTTTTCATGACATTCTTGATTCACTGTTGCTACGTCTGCAAGATGTTTCGCTCTTGCAACTAATTCTTTCAGCTCATCATGATGAGTGATGACTAAAGTCGATCTTCTCAGTCTTTTATTTAGCTCTCAGTTCATTCTCATCATGATCACTATAACATTGTCTTTGCTGTCATTATTATTTAAGTAAACTCTTTGCTTTGATGCAAATGTGTCAAGATTGTGTTATTTTATTGACATTTTCTTGTTTGCAACTATAATTATCTTCAATGACTTTGATCAGAAAGTCGCTGTGTAGAAATGACTTCAATTCATCTTCATCTACTTTAAACTGATTGTCAAGTCGAGTTTCGAGTTGACATTTTGAATTCAAATCAATATCAAGTCGAATTGCTTACATTTTCAACTTGATTCAAGTCGAGTTGCTCATATTTTCAACTTGACGCGACTCGACTCGACTGAAAATTGAGTCAACTCAACTTGACTCGTCAAGAACTTGAGCTTGACGTCAAGAGAGTTAAATATAGAAATTTTTCCGGTTTTTTGCTTTTGCATTACCTTTTTGCATTATCTTTTTGATAGAGAGTCATGACGAGAAACATGAAGACTATATGATAGAAAGTCATGAAGAGAAGTCATAGTAAAGAGTCATGATAGAAAGTCATGACGGAAAAACATAAAGATTATTTGATGAAGAGTCATGAAGAGAAACATGAAGAGAGTCATGACGAGAAACATGAAGAAAGTCATGATGAGAAACATGAAGAGAAACATGAAGAGAAATATGAAGAGAAACATGAAGAGAAACATGAAGAGAAACATGAAGAAAAACATGAAGAAGAACATGAAGAAAAACATGAAGAAAAAACATGAAGATCGTTTGACTTTGATAGAAAGTCATGAAGAGAATCATGAAGACTGTTCGATTAAGCTATTTACATCTATCTAATATCTTGTCGAGTCGAGTCGAGTTTTCAAATCGAGTTGTTAAATCAAGCTTCTCAATTTGATTCGATCTCTCAAATTCAACTTCTCAACTCAATTCAACACTTTTTCAAAAAAATTTCAACTCGACTCAACACTTTTCAAGTCGAGTACTCGACTTAAACTCAAGTACTCGACTTGACGCGATCAGTTTAATCTGCTTGAGTGTTTCTTTCATTCACTTTCGCTTCAACTGTAAAGATGTCTTGCACAGCTTTGATTTTCAATCTCTTTTGAATGTCAAGTTGTTGCAAATTCAACGCACTGTCATCTCAATAACTTCGTCTGATTTTCAAGAGTTCATGTTTATTATCAATCTTTGTATCAGCTTTTATAAGTAAATATTTATTAATGTCATGTTTATTTTCATTTGTAAAGTCTCTGTTAATGTTGCATAATAAATGTCAATGATCTGTCACAATGCTCTTTCTTGCACTGATTTCAGCTTGATGTTCAGACTCTTTCAATGATCTTTCACTTTCTGTAATGTATATCATATGATGACTTCGTGACTAAGCAGAGAACGTGTCATCGTGAAGTATATTTGCTTATTCATCGTCATTGATGAGTCTCAAGTAAACTCAATGATTTTCTGCATGATCTTTTGTCTAATCATTAGTTTTGCTTCAATATAATGCATGTGAATCACTCATTTCAGCTTGAAATTCAGTTGAACTTTCAAGATTCTAATATTTGATTTCAAGTCAATCTGATGTTTTGTCAGCTTTACATCAACTTTCATATTGAATCATTTAAAAGTTTTCATAAAGTGAATCAACTTATGCTTTGTGATTAAGAATTTGATGTCATGCGTTTTTGATCACTGTTCACATCTATCATAAATCTCATTAAGAACTCTGCAGTTGCATTTTGTAAACTCTTTATATATCAAGATATTGATGTCATTCATGAAGTTTATGAAGTTAATTCTCAGCTTGATATCATCACATGCTTTTAACAAGTTTGCATTGTAAAACAAATATAATATCAATGATAGCAAAAAGTCTTGTGATATGTTGATGTTTACACTGCATTTCATCATTGTGTAATCATCAATTGTGATCATAATGCGTCAATTTCTCAGAAAGTTCTTCACAAACTCAAGAAGCAGTCTAGAAACTTTTCTCTTCTTCATGTCATGTAAAAGTTTGCTGTGCATCATATTGTTAAATGCACTCTCTTTATTCAGACTCAGTAATGAAACTACTTTTCTTCTCATGTCACTTTACACAGTATGTATCTTTTCTGTAATTAGTTGCAAAATCATATCTGTTGATTTGTGCTTACAAACTTTCATCTGAATGTTTGATATTGAGTTGCAAGCTTTTATGACATTTCACAGATGTTCAAATATGATGAACTTCAGTATTTTGCTCAGTATGTTAAGTAACGCAATTGATTTATATATTTTTGCATTGAAGTAATTTTTCTTATCTGACTTTTACATCACTATTGTGACTGCGCTCTTAAACTGAGTTGACTGTATTCTCTTCTATAAACATCTTTCAAAGAAAGAGCATATTTGTTTTGATGCATTATCAACGAGTCTGCGCATTATTCTATTTGTATATTTCATGTGTTTCAACATCTTATCAAATGTCACTTTGTAGATAACTCTTTTAATCTTACAATGTATCAGCGAAATATCATCTTCAATCAAGAATAAGTACTTGAAGTCTATTGTATTCTGCATGAAAATCTTTGAAGATGATGAAAAGTAAATTTGAAACATTATTTTCACTTTATTCTGTGCTGTTATGATAATGTCAGAGTATTCTGACTTCGTCAGTGAGAAAATTGTCGCTTAAGTGAGTGTGTTTGCAATTGCATTTCTTGCTCATTTCATGATTTAAAACAGTTCTCTTGAGAATTGCTTGACATTCTGCATGATCTTTTAATATTCACTGCGCTTTTGTTTTCTGATAATCTTGCTCTTTTTATTGCATGCTTGAATGTACTTTACTCAATCATTGATGATTTAACAGCTTCTTCTCATTTATTGCATGCTTTTGACAATCTTTGTACACTTTTTCGTTCACTCTGCTTTGATCATTTCATATGATCTCGCTCAGAAAGTGAAAATCTTGATGATTTTTCTCAATGCATTCAGCAGTTGCTTCATGTATTCATTTATGCGCTGACGTTTCATCTTTTAATTCAACAATGATTCTGACATTTGTTCTTTCAAAGTATTGATGAATTTCTCTTTATTCATTGTTTTTCAGTTGCAACGCAATCTTTGCGCTGACTTTTTGCAAACTTTAAGATTTATTACTGTCTGTATTAATAAATGATTTAAGAAGTTTTTCATTTCTTCATTGATTTTGCATTGTATCAATCTGTTTGTGATGCTCTTTGTTGTGAAGATTAAATTTATTATCATTTGAGATTCTGAATAATTTCTCGTAATTATGTCTTAAGATAATGCTAGCGATGTATCAATGTTTGTGATCATTTCAATTAACTCATTCAACAATAAATGTTGTTTTAAGTAAAATGATTCTTCTCATGTGAAGTGATGCAGATTGAAGTTTTCTACAAGAATGCTTTCTTTCAACATGTGCAGCATCTTTTCAATATTTGAAAGATTTTCGTTTTCATAAATGATTTCATGATTTCTGAGTGATAAATTGTATGCTTCATGAATGTGTATAGCTTTCTGAATCATCTGTTAATGTTTATAACATAATTGTATTTATGTCTTTGAAATATCATGTTGAATGTCAGATATTGCTGTTGATTCTTTTATTTATGTAGAAACAGATTTTATCTTCATTATTCTTCAGTGTGAAGTTGACAGTTGCTGAGCAGTATGCTCTGAAAATGTTATCAAATCATCAAAGTTCTTAAAGAATCAGAATGTCATAGTTCTTTATTTTTTTCTCATGTAGTAACATTATCATTATCTTGTTTCTGAACTTGTGAATGTTGTACTGTAGTATTCAAAGCTTCTTTTGCTGAAACATTAAAGTTCACATTTCAGATTGTTTAATGTTTTCTTGAGTGTTTGCAAAGTGCTTGCTTCACTTGTAAGATTCTCAACAAAAGATGACATTAATAATGATGTGATTGATGTTGATTTTAATTCATTTAATCTTGACTTCTTGATCAAGTGATTTAGTATAGTGTTTTCTGATGTAATGACTGCGCTGAGCAGATAACTTTTATTCATTGAGCATCTCTGCTTTCTTTTCAAGTCATTGTTCATCAACAATTTCAGACTGATAAATGTTTTTATGAATGTTTTTGACATCACTGCTTTGAATTCTTTCTGCTCTTGTATGACATGATATAGAAATCTGTGCTTTGTGATTCTCTTTATTCTTTCTTTTTCAGCTTGTCATTTATGACATTGAGAGTCAAAGACTTTGTATATGTCTTGACATACTTTACATTTTCATATGTTTCAAGTTTGTTTGTAAAAACAGTGCTTTAAGCGATGATTCAGCATGCAATAAATGCATTTCTGCTTGTTTTTGCACTCATACATTTTGTGATCATATTCTTGATACTTTAGACATTGATGCACTTTGCAGCTTAAGTTGTAAAACTGTGTGATTTTTATGTTGATTTCATGACACACTTTCTCATTGATCAGCTTATTCATCATCTCAACGCTGATTACATGTATCATCAGCAAAATGTATCTCTTTTGCTCATTCTTCTTTGTGAGTCATTTAATCTTCTCAATCATTATTTCTGAATATATGTTTTTGTTGATCTTGATGAGCATTCTCATCTCTTTCTTCTTTATATTCTTAAACATTTCTTTGATTTTAATTTCATGTATCATTACTTCAAAACTGATCTCATGCAGACATGCATTTGATGATATCTTTTTGATTCAAAAATCATTTTTCTTCAATGTTCTTTTGCTGCTTTTCATCTTGATTCAAAATATCAACAATCTTAATCATTTCTTCATCATCTTTATATTCTTGCATGTCAACAATGTCTTGTTAACATCAATCTCTTTTGCTCATCTTACTATGTTCTTTGTTGTTATCATCATGATTCTCTTTACTTCTTCTTCTTCTTTGATGAAGATCTTTACTTCAAATTTCTCACAATGATTTTGCACTGATAATGATATGTCAATGTTAAATGCAAGATGACTTTCAAATGATGTTGTTGACTTCACACTTATTCTTTTCGCTCAGCTGTCAACGTGTTCTTTCTTCTTCATGAACTTTTTTTCAAGTCTGCTCATTATCTTTTTCAGTCTCTTCAGCTGATTCTTCATGCGCTGATTGACAGTTGATGCAGCAACACGTTGACGCGTCAGCTTTTTTATTATCTTTGTCAAACTTTTCATCTTCTTTCAGAGCATCAGCTTGTTGTTTCTACATTCATTAAGCTCATAAAGTATTTGCAACTTGTATAATTCTCTTTGTATATCTTTTGTCTTGACTGAATTCTTCTGCAAGATAATGATAATTGCTTCTCATTCACTCGTCAACATCATGTTAATGATGTTTCTCATTTGCTTTTGACAATCAGAATGAAGCGCAAGCATCATGTCAATGATGTGCTCTGTTTTTAAATAGTTTAAGTAATTCATTTTCGTGATTTTTCATCTTTGATCAATAACTTTTAACAAAATATTAAATAAATGTAAATAGCTTAATTGAACAGTTTACATGATTTTTCTTCATGACTTTCTATCATGTTTTCTCGTCATGACTTTCTATTAAAGTCAAATGATCTTCATGTTTTCTTGTCATGATCTTCTATTAAACAATCTTTATGTTCTTTTTTATGTTTCTCATTATGACTTTCTATCAAATAATCTTCATGTTTCTCTTTATGTTTCTCTTTATGTTTCTTGTCATGATTTTTTATCAAACAATCTTCAATTCTTCATAATGAAAACAATGTCTGTAGGGAAAATACATTCTGATTAAAGAACTTTTCAAAGATTACTTAAGATCAATCTCTTTTGACAATAAAATATCATTGACATGATGCTTGTGTTTCATTCTGATTGTCAAGAGCAAATAATGAGCATCATTGATGTGATGTCAGCAAGTGAGCGAGAAGTGAGTATTGTTATCTTGCAGAAGAATTCAATTAAGACGAAGAATATACATGAGAAATTGAACAAGCTGCAAGTACTTTATGAGTTCAATGAACGTAGAAACAACGAGCTAATGCTCTGAAGAAAGATGAAAAGATTAACAAAGATGATAAAAAAGCTGACACGTTAATGTGTTGCTGCATTAACTGTTAATCGATGCATAAAGAATCAGCTGAATAGATTGAAAAAAATAACAAGCAGACTTGAAAAGAAGTTCGCAAAGAAGAAAAAATGTGTTGACAACTGAGCGAAGAGAGTGAATGAGAAGTCAATGACATCATTTGAAAATTATCTTGTCTTCAGCGCTGACGTTGTGTCATCAGTGCAAAATCATTGCAAGAAATTCAAGACTAAAATCTTCATTAAAAAGAAAGAGAAGATCAAGAGAATCATAATGACAACAACAAAGAACATAGTGTTGAGATTGTGCCTAGATCATTCAATCAAAGAGACTCAAGACTGATATGTATGTATTGCTCTTTAAAGATAGCTATAACAAGACATTAAGAATACAGAAGAGAAAGAGTGCGAGCTCTTCTATAAATAATGGCTTGAGACTGCGCTAGGCTTGATACAAATGTGATGTAATATGTCAGACGTGTTTGCCTAAAAGAATGATGAAAGAGATGAATGAAGAAAGTGCTGAACAACGAGAAGAAGTGCTGAGAATGACTCGAAGAATTCAATAAAGATGCGCTAGATTTAAACTAGGCATAGCATCATGACTTGCTTTAATCAAATTGATTAAAGTTAAATCTGAACTCTGATTGATTCAGGCATGTTCATAACATTATCTCTTTCTTTGAACATTCATGTTTGCATGAATAGAAAAGAAATAAAAGCAAAAAAAAAAATTCATCGTGTTTTCAATTTAGTGCGACTTATTCGAGTATAGCTTGTGAAATTCGTTCAGAACTTTCTTCGAGTCATCGAATTTCTCTTTATCGACATAGTATCATTCGTCGTCACGATCTACCTCGATTCATTTGACCTTGTATTGTAGTCTTTCTCTATATCGCCTGAAGTTCAATATATCATCTACTTCTCAGTGCTTTTCATTCTCTTCAATGATCAATGATCTAAAGAACTCAGAATGTTGTTTCGATAGAAGATCGTTTGATGAAGATCGTAGATACTTCGAGCTGAACACTGAATGTATATGCTTCATGCTTCTAGATAGCTGAAGACGATAGAAGGTTTCAACTTTGACTGTGATTGAATAGAGATTGAGCTGCTTGTCTTTTAAATTCTTGCATGATCTAGTGATTTTGATGTTTTCAAAGGCTAATCAAACTTGATCATCTACTTCATAGATGACGTCTCATCTATGCTTGTTCATCTGAGCTTCAGTGATCTGCTTGATCTTTTTCAATTGTTGATGATCGAAGGTAAGAAGCTCGCTCATTCAAATGATAATGTCATCGATCTTTCTAGCTTCAATACGTTGACGAGTCGTTTTGTAATCAGTTGTATCTGAATCGAAACTCATTCGAGGGTGAAAGTCTTTATTGAAGTAGAAAGAGATCATCAAGATAGTCGAGAACGTATTGAAATTGTCACTGAATTTCATCATTGAAAGTCATTTAGCTCAGTCATTCTGCATGTAATTGCAGTAGGTTCGAAGTTTGCGTTCAACATCTTGATTAGCTCGTTTCAACTGATCGTCGATCTCTGAATGATAGACTGTTGATAGATTGACTTTGATCTTCAGTCGTTTGCAAAGACTTTGTCACATGATTGATATGAACTGAGAGTCTCTATTTGAAACGATAGAACTGAGTAGATCATGAAGTCGATAGACGTTTCATAGCATGATTCATACTGTTTCTTCGATTGAGATGTCATCGTCTTCTCAATGACAGGAAACATAGTGACGTTCTTTGAAGAAACGACATATGATCATGCAAATGACGTTATAGTTTTTCGATAAAAGTAACTCAGTGATGAAGTTCATAACTATATCTTGTCAACGCTGCTGAAAGATCAATAGAGGCTGAAGCAAATCATTTGTATCATCTTGAGATGCTTTGCTTCGCTGACAGGCATGACAGTTTCGAATGTATTGTCGAATAGTTGCTCAATGACCTGACTAATAGTAGAAGCGTTGAACTAGATCAATCATTCGTCTAATGTCAGAGTGCAAGATTAATGGTTGATCGTGAATCTTTCGAAGCAATTTCATATGCATTTGTTTCAACACTCATAGTAGACTCTTTTTGAATAGAACGTTGTCAATGATTTGACAGTTCTTTAGCTTCATGTCATGAAGCTTCAGTTCATCTTTGTTCATAGCTTGTCGATACTCATTGCATAGTTCATTCTTCTGATTGACTAGACGTACGCGTTGATAGAAATTAGTCTCGTATTCAGGTTCGATTTCGAACTTGATCGATAAAACGTCTATTCAATTCGAAGTCAGTATAGTCTGAAAACGATCATCTATGTCTTTAGCTGATTCAGAACTATCGATCATCGACATTCTAGTTAAAGCATTGACTTTGATGTTTGTTTTGCCTGATCGAAAGATAATCTGAAAGTTAAACTTTGATAGAATATTCAGATAGTTCGCTTGTCATCGAGTCAGCTGTTTGTTTTTCATAAAGATCTTCAAAGTCTGATGATCAGTAAACATCTGAATAAATAGCTCAGTGTCTTCTAGTTTGAGTCATCAATGTTCAAAGCATCAAATGATAGTTAGCAATTTCTTGTCATAGATGTGATAATTGCATTCAACTGAAACCATGCTCTTGCTATAGAAGACTATCGAGTGAAGCACACTCTCGTCATCGTACTGAGATAGTATGTCGTCTTTTACATAGTTGAATGCATCGATTTTCAAAATAGCTTGACGTTTGACATCGAAATGACGTAGAACTGAAATCGAGCTGACCTGCTTCTTTAGATTGTCAAAGACTTCGACGCAGACTTCGTTTCAAACAAAAGATGTGTCTTTTCAAGTCAGCTGAGTGAATGACTTGACTAGTTTTGAAAAGTTCTTAATGAAGCGTCGATAGAAATTGACGAAGTCAACGAAGTCTTGTATCTCTTTTAGGTTAGTAGATGTAGCTCAATTGACTATAACTTTCACTTTGATAGAGTTCATGCAAAGATCTTGTTCTGATACTATGATCTCTAAGAAGACTGTTTCTTCTACGTTGAATTTGCACTTTCGAATATCTACCTGCAGATCAGCGTCTCATAGACGATCTAGTATCATCTTGACATGTTGTCTATGCTTCTTTTGAGTCTTGCTGTATATGAGAATGTCGTTTAAATAAGCTTGGCAGAAGTCATTTAGAAAGTCTCATAGAACATCGTTCATATATTGCTGAAACGAGGTCGAATCGTTTGTTAATTCAAATGATAGAACCTTTGATTTGTACGCTTCTAGAGCGGTAATGAAGGTCGTATAGTTCTCACTATCGAGATGCATACGAAGTTTGTTGAAAGCGAAAATTATATTCAGTCGAGTCAGATGCTTGCAGTCAACGATTTTGCCAATCACCTCATTTATGAGCAATAGAGAATAGCGATTTCTTTTGGTAATGACATTGAGCTTTCAATAGTCAACGCAGAAGCGAAGATTGTCATTGATCTTCAGAGCGAATAGAACGAGTGAGAAATATGAGGTCTTGCTAGAAGTAATAAAATTCTTTGACAGGTTTTCGTTCAGATATTCTTTGATCTTCTGAAGCTTGTAGAGTGACATTCGATAAGCTCGACATCTAGAAGAAGTGACATCGTTAGTGAGCTCTATCTTATGATCATATGAACGATGAGGTGATAGCTTATCGACTTGAGCTCGATCAAACACGTCGATGAAATTCTGATATTTCGAAGATAGCTTGACTTTGATGTCTTCTAGATTTTGAGCTGATGCATCGATGAAAGCGACGTCTAGAACGTTCAGTTCGCATTGAGTGTTGTAGACTATTTTTCTATCAATATCTTCGATCGACATAGCGAAAATCTCGATGCGATTCTTCTTTGATCATTTAATCAGTGCATGAAAAGATGCAGTTTTCACACTGAACATAGAAAAGTTCTTTTTCGAAGCAGTAGAAGCTGATCGTTGAAGCACTTTGAGAGCTGAACTGATAGAAGAATTTGATGATCGTGATCATTTTGAGTGTGAAGCTCTGACTGACATCGAAAAAACAGAAATGAGAGCTTCTAATTGATTCGGAAAAACGATGACATCGTTTCGCATATCTAGTAGTATTTCATTTTTGTTCATTCAGAACTTTTTCAATATGACGTCATGATGATCTATATCAGCTATTAACATTGAAACAGTCAATTTCTTATGACTTTCGACTGTGAGATTGAGTAGAATTTTATGAATAATGATCTTTCTTGCCAGCTTTCCGTCATATTCTCTTATTAACTTCTCTTTAGCTAGTCGTATGAGTTGAATTTCGAGCTTCTGACATATTTGATCGACTAGCTTTGTATGAATCAAGATGTAGATCGTCGAGTCACTATCTATCAGAGATCGTAGCTTGAAGAATTCGCCTTGCGAGAATAGAGTGACATCGACTAGAAATGACTTTTCGAAGTAGTTCTCTTCGATAGATGAAATTTCGTCGATTAGATTGCACAAAGAAATGATCTCTATCTCTTCGATGACTCTGAAAGAGATGACTAGTTTTTTGAATCAGACTCTGAATCAAAGTTCGAAGAATGATCAAACTCGTCATCTAATGCATTAATTCTGAAAGATCTATTCGAACACTCTTTAGAAGTATGATCAGACTTATGACAAAGAAAGCAATTTTCGATTAGTAAGTCATTTTCTTTGACGCTAGTCAAAACAGCGTCGCGTGATTTTGACTGGTCAGTCACCTTCGTTTCTATGATTCTACGAGTAGCTTTGACTGATTCTTCAGCGAAGATGATCTGTTTAGTTGTTCTAGCTTTGATCATTGCTTCTCTATTCTTGATCTCTCAAATAGCTCGTTGATCGTTATTCAATTGAATGAGGTAGAAACGAATTTCTTTCAGAGTACTGAGTTGAATCAATTGAGTTACTCAAGTGAATCGAAGTCGAGAGTTTATTTTATTCTTTAGATCGATGATCAGCTGTTTTTCTTGATAGTCTAGGTAGAAGAATAGTCGTTGAAATTGAGTATAAAACTCGCTGAATTTCTTCTGTTCTTGAATCAAGTTGTAGTAGTTTCTACGAAAGTTGACTTCTTTATCTGAGTCATCGAACAACTGAGCTAGCTCTTTCAAAAGCTCATCGACGATCTTGTATGAGTTGAAACAGTCACGTTCGCGTTTTGACTGAGTGATCTCAGCTGCATCATCGAATAATCTGAAATGTACGTAGCTCAGCTTGACTCGTTCACTTGAAAAGAGGTCGACGTTGATTTTCAGCTTGTTCTGAACTTTTTCATATCAGTTCTTTCAGGTAGAATTCTTTTCATCAGTGAACAACGAAGAATCAAGTATTTTCTGAGACCTAGAACGCTCAGAGTAGATTGACGATGACGAAGTAATCTCTCTAGCTTGTAGCCTAGCTTTCAGCTCTTCGCATCGTTTCTTCAAAGCTTTCATAGTCATAGCTTTCATAGTCATAGAAGGTGTTATGATTTCAGCGAATGAATAATTATCTTCAACAATGAAGAATGAAGTTTCGAAACGCTCTTTGAAGAAACAAGACATGATGAAGAAGAAAGAAGAGGTTGAATTGAACGAGTGTTTTAAAAGAAAAGAGATCGAGCGAAGAGCGATGCTCGACAATAGAAGATGAAGTCGTTTTTGTTGTTTGATTTGAGGGTTGATTGATTCTCTTGATCGATTTGATTCTCTAGCAACTAACGAAGATTCTTTATCGCTGATTCTATTAATCGGAATGAACGATGCGTACTTAATGAGCTGTAAGTCGTCTAGCAATTCAACCAGCCTCGCTGTTGATTTTATAGACTCTTTAGTGTTGTTCTGTCTTTCGATTGCGTCGATCATCAGGTAAACGAATTTCTTTAGACTCGATCTGCCTGAACGAGTATATTGAACGAGTAATGAGTATCTGTATCGTATGATAAACGAGATTCTTAATGTAATGTTGAAATCGTGCCTAGATCATTCAACCAAAGAAACTCGAAGCTGATATGTATGTATTGCTCTTTAGAGATAGCTATAACAAGACATTAAGAATACAGAAGAGAAAGAGTGCGAGCTCTTCTATAAATAATGGCTTGAGGCTGCGCTAGGCTCGATACAGATGTGATGTAATATGTCAGACGTGTTTGCCTAAAAGAATGATGAAAGAAATGAATGAAGAAAGTGCTGAACAACGAGAAGAAGTGCTGAGAATGACTTGAAGAATTCAATAGGGGTGCGCTAGGTTCAAACTAGGCATAGCATCATGACTTGCTCTAATCAAATTGATTAGAGTTAGATCTGAACCCTGGTCGATTCAGGCATGTTCGTAACACATAGTGAGATGAACGAGAGAAATTGATGTCAACAAGATGCTATTGATGTGCAAGAACATAAAGACTATAAAAAAATAATTAAATTTATTGATATTTTGAGTCAAGATGAAAAACAGTAAAAGAATACTGAAGAAAAATGGTTTTTGAATCAAAGAGATTTCATTGAATGCAAGTCTGTGTAAAGTTAATTTCAAGATAGTGATACATGAAATTAAAATTGAAGAAATGTTTAAAGACATAAAGAAGAAAAGAATGAAAGCACTCATCAAGATCAATAAAGACATACATTTGAAGATGATGATTAAGAAAGTCAAGTGATTTACAAAGAATAATGAACAGAAGAGATATATCTCATTGATGATATGCGTAGTCAGCGCTGAGATGATAAACAAGCTAATTGATGAGAAAGTATATCATGAGATCGACATAAAAATCACGCAATTCTATGATTCAAATTGTAGAACACATCAGTGTTTAAAGTGTCAAGACTACAATCATAAAACATATAAATGCAAAAACAAGCAAAGATGTATTTATTGCATGTTAAATCATCACTTAAAGCACTGTTTTTATACATAGACTCAAGACATGTGAAAATGTGAAATGTGTTAAAATATAAATAAAGTCTTTGACTCTTAATGTCATAAACAACAGATTGAAAAAGAAAGAATAAAAAGATTCATGAAACATAGATCTTTATATCATGTTGTACAAGAGCAGAGAGAACTTAAAATGATGATGTTGAAGATGTTCATAATAACATTTATCAATCTGAGATTGCTGATAAACAATGACTTGAAGAGAAAACAGAGATGCTCAACAAATGAAAGTTATCTACTTAGCATAATCATCACATTCAAAAACATTATATTGAATCATTTAGTTAAGAAGTCAAAAACAAATGAGTTAAAGTCAACATCAATTACATCAATTTCAGTATCATCTTCTTTTGAAAATTTTACAAGTGAAGTAAGCACATTGCAGATGCTTAAGAAAACATCAAACAGCTTTGAATGTGAATTTTAATGTTTCAGCAAAAGAAGCTTTGAATACTACAGTACAACGTTCACAAGTTCAGAGAAAAGATGATGATAGCATTATTACATGAGAAAAAGATAAAAAATTATGACATTTTGATTCTTCAAAAACTCTGATGATTTGATGAGAATTTCAAAGCATACTGTTCAACAATTGTTAACTTCATGCTGAAGAATAATGAAAGTAGAATCTGTTTCTACATAAACAAGAGAATTGACAGCAACATCTGACACTCAACATGACACTTTAAAGATGTAGATACAATTACGTTACAGACATTAACAAATGATACACAGATGATTCAGAAAGTTATACACATTCATGAAACATACAATTTGTCACTCAAAAATCATAAAGTTATTCATGAAAAAGAAAGTTTTTCAGACATTGAAAAGACATTACACATGTTGAAAGAATGCATTCTTGTAGAAGACTTCAATCTGCATTATCTCATATGAGAAAGATCATTTTATTCAAGATAACATTTATTGTCAAATGATTTAATTGAAATGATCACAAATATTAACACATCATTGATGCTATTTCAAGACATGATTACGAGAAATTATCAGAAATCTCAAATGATAATAAATCTGATCTTCATGACAGATGACATTATGAATAGACTGATTGCGTCAAGTCGAGTTGAGTTGAAATTTTTTTGAAAACTGTTGAGTCAAATTAAGAAGTTGAACTCAAGAACTCAAGTCAAGTTGAGAAGCTTGACTCAACAACTCAACTCAAAAACTTGACTTGACTCGACAAAATATTAAATAAATGTAAATAGCTTAATTAAACAATCTACATGATTTTTCTTCATGACTTTCTATCATGTTTTTTCATCATGACTTTCTATCAAAGTTAAACGATCTTCATGTTTTCTCATCATGATTCTTTATCAAATGATCTTCATGTTTTTCTTCATGTTTTTCTTCATGTTTCTCTTCATGTTTCTCTTCATATTTCTCTTCATGTTTCTCTTTATATTTTTCATCATGATTCTCTATCAAATGATCTTCATGTTTATCTTCATGTTTCTTTTCATGTTTCTCTTTATGTTTCTCATCATGTTTTTCTTCATGACTTTCTATCAAAAAGATAATGCAAAAAGATAATGCAAAAGCAAAAACTCGAAAAAATTTCTATATTTAACTCTCTTGATGTCAAGCTCAAGTTCTTGATGAATTGAGTCAAGTTGACTCAATTCTCAGTTGAATCAAGTCAAGTTAAGTTGAAAATATGCGTAATTCAACTTAAGTCAAGTTGAAAATGTAAGCAACTTGACTTTAAATTGAGTTGAATTCAAAATGTCAACTTAAAACTCAATTTGATAATCAGTTTAATTATGAATTGATTAATACGATGTGAAATCAATGAAGAAATGAAAAACTTCTCAGATCATCTGTCAATACAAACAATTATAAATCTCAGAGTCTGCAAAAAGTCAGTGCAAAAATCGCGTTGTAACTGAAAGATAATGAATGAAAAGAAATTCATCAATATTCTGAAAGAACAAATGTTGAAATCACTGTTGAATCATAAGATGAAGCATCAATGCATAAATGAGTACATTAAGCAACTGCTGAATGCATTGAAGAAGATCATCAAGATTTCTACTTTTTGAGCAAGATCACATGAAATGATCAAAGCAAAATGAACGAAAAAGTGTATGAAGATCATTAAAAGCATGCAATGAATGAGAAGAAGTTGTTAAATCATCAATGATTGAACAGAGTACATTCAAGCATATGACAAGAAGAACAAGATCATCAGAAAACAGAAACGCAGTGAATATCAAGAGATCATGCAGAATGTTAAATAATTCTTAAGAAGACTGTTTAAAACTGCGAAATGAGCAAGAAATGCAGTCATAGATACATTGATTCAAACGACAATTTTCTCTTTGATCAAGTCAGAATGCTTCAACATCATTACGACAATGCAGAATAAAATCAAGATAATGTTTCAGACTCACTTTTCATCATCTTCAGAGATTCTTATGCTGAATACAGAAGATTTCAAGTATTCATTCTTAATTGAGAATGATGCTTTGCTGATGCATTGCAAGATTAAGAAAATCATCTACAAAATGATGTTTAACAAGACTTTGAAACACATAAAATACATAAATAGAACAATGCTCAGACTTGTCAATAATGCATCAAAACAAATATGCTTTCTTTTTGAAAGATGTTTGCAGAAGAGAATATAGTCAACTCAGTTCAAGAGCGCAATCACAATAGTGATGCAAAAGTTAAACAAGAAGAATTACTTTAATGCAAAAACATATAAATCAATTGTGTTATTTAACATGTTGAGCAAAATACTGAAGTTCATCATATTTGAACATCTGCAAAACATTGTAAAAGCATGCAACTTAATATCAAACACTTAAATGAGAACTTGCAAACACAAATTAACAGATACAACTTTGTAACTGATTATAGAAAAGATACACATTGTATGAAGTGATACAAGAAAAAAAGTAGTCTTACTGCTGAATTTGAATGAAAAGAGTGCGTTTGACAATGTAATGCATAGCAGACTCTTGCATGACATGAAAAAGAAAAGAGTTTTCAGACTGCTTCTTGAATTTGTGAAGAACTTTCTGAGAAATTGATGCATCATGATCACAATCAATGATTACATGATGATAAAACGCAGCATGAATGTCAATATATCATAAGATTCTTCACTATCATCAATATTATATCTGTTTTACAACGTGAACTTGCTAAAAGCATGTGATGACATCAGATTAAGAATAAGCTTCACAAATTTCATAAACAATGTCAATATCTTAACATATGAAAAGTTCATGAAGTGCAACTGCAAAGTTCTTAGCGAGATTTATGATAGATGCAAACAGTGATCAAAAATGCACAACATCAAGTTTTCAAAGACAAAGCATAAGTTGATTTACTTTACAAGAATTTCTAAGTGATTCAATATGAACGTCAATGTAAAGTTAATGAAACATCAGATTAACTTGAAATCAGATATCAGAGTTTTGAGAATTCAACTGAACTTCAAGCTGAAATGAGTAACTTACATGCATCATGTCAAAGTAAAACTAGTAATTAAACAAAAGATCATGCAAACAATCATTGAGTTTACTTGAGATTCATCAATGATGACAAGAAAGCAAATATACTTCGCGATGATGTATTTTCTGCTTAGTTATGAAGTCATCATATGATACATGTTACAGAAAGTGAAGAGTCATCAAAAAGATTTGAACATCAAGCTGAGATCAGTATAAGAAAGAACATTGCAACAAATCATCAATGTTTATCATGCAATATTAACAGAGACTTTACAGATGAAAATAAACACAGCATTAATAAATATTTATTTACAAAAGTTGATATAAAAGTTGATAATGAACATGAACTTTTGAAAAATCAGATGAAGTTATTGAAACAACAATGCATTGAATTTGCAACAACTTGATACTCAAAAGAAATTGAAAATCAAAGCTGCATAAAATGTCTTTGCAGCTGAAGCAAAAGTGAATGAAAGAAATACTTGAATAAACAAAGATGAAGTAAAGTCATTTCTACATGATGACTTTCTGATCAAAGTTATCAAGAATAGTTATAGTTGCAAACAAAAAAATGTCAATAAGTCAACATCATCTTGACATATTCACATTGAAGCAAAGAGTTTACTTGAATGATAGCAACAGTAGAAAGAATGTTATGATGATTGCAATGAGAATTAACTGAAAGTTAGATAAAAGACTAAGAGAATCAACTTTAATCATTACTCATCATGAAGAACTGAAAGAATTGATTGCAAGAGTGAAACATTTTGCAGATGTAGCAACAAAGAATCGAAAGTATCATGAAAAGATATACAAAGTATACAGTGATAGTTAAACTTCTTTGAAAACAGTGAAAGTTATGATATCAACAAAAGATCAAACACGTCTGCAATGAGTTCAGATTGCACATGAAAGCATTTAATCTTAAGAAGTCACGCTGAAGCTACATTGAGTGACAAAACATGCAGAAGTACTTGAAAATGAAGTGATGAACAAGATGATTAATGATGCACATGATTTGTCTCTATTGTTGATTGAGCATCAATGCATTGAAGTGATGATAAGATTAACACTCATACAGAAACAGATTAAATAAACATGAAGAATAGTCTGAAAAGAGAAATTCAACGCAGCTCATTTTCAATATTTAACATCAAAGATGACACATCAACATCTGCAATTGCACAAAAATCATGCAAAGTTTTACAATGCATTATTGACGCAGCTATGCATAAGAAAAATTGACTTCAATCAATTTTTACATGAGAGACAAGTACTTGATGTTACTATGATGATGTACAAGTGTAACAGAAATTGAATGTTAATCAAGCACATTTTATTAACATGTTTCAGATGAAAAGTAGAATGAAAAGCAATGCAATGAGAAGAGAACATCACGAACTTGAAAAAGCTCTTAGAAATCATGAGCGCAGTGATGATGATTATTCAAATGATACTTTCAATGAGCATACTGAATCAATTTCAAGCTGTGACATCATTAAAGAATCAGATGAAAGAGAGAGAAAATAGAAAAGAAATAAACTTATAAAGTTCTTGCATTGAAAACAGTTATAGTATAAAGCGCAGAAAGAAGTGATTTTTGATGCGAAAAGAACGCTGTGCTAGCGCAGCATTCGCTACAGTATATAGAATCTTGCATAGACTCATAATGAGTGTTGAATCGAGTAAGAATTAAAAAAAAATTCTTCTTCATGTTTTTCTTCATGTTTTTCTTTATGTTTCTCATTATGTTTCTCTTCATGACTTTCTATCAAAAAGATAATGCAAAAAGATAATGCAAAAGCAAAAAATTGAAAAAATTTCTATATTTAACTTTCTTGACATCAAGCTTGAGTTCTTGATGAGTTGAGTTGAGTTAATTCAATTTTCAGTCGAATTGAGTCACGTCAAGTTGAAAATATGAGCAACTTGACTTGAATTGAGTTGAAAATGTGAGCAATTCAACTCAATATCAATTCAAGTTCAAAATATCAACTCAAAACTTAACTTGATGATCAATTTAATCATCTGTTTACAAATAAAAAATAATGCTTAGTTTATGTTTCATTTTTGCATGAAAGCAAACTTCTGATCAGAACACATTGATAAATAAATTATGTTTATCAATGATTATATCATTAAATATCTCATATTTTAAAGCTACTTCTTCAAAGAACAACTCTGTTAACTTTACAATAGTCAGAATTTTCTTCATAGAAAGATAATGCATCATCTTTATATAATGTATAACTATCACAAGAATTAAGTCATATACAACTTTTTTTCATTTATTAAACAACAAATTTGTTATTAAATTCATTATGATTTCTTTTCAAAAATCTGTGAGTTGAAGTAATATTCTCAACTCATTATATGATAAATGATGTTTTATTTTTATTTTTTAACAAATGTTATAAGTATTTATGTATTCTTTAACATCTTTGATTATACTTTTTCAGTAATATTTATGATTTAACAGTTCACTGATTTTATTAACATTAAAATGTCTTATTAAAATATCATCATGATGATCTTTTAATAATTTTTCTCTGACAGAAATGTCTTCTGAAACATACAACATTTTGTTGTACTTTATCATTTCTTGATTATTTAATGTTCAAGCTTCAAAATCATTTTTTTGCATGTTCATCATTTTATCTGCTCTTAATCTTACAGCAAATTCATCTTCTTGCTGTAAAATCTTGATGAGTTTAACTATGAATGTATTACTAAAATTGTATATTATTTTATAAATTATTAATACTTTGACAATTGTATATTGTTATGAGTCTGCATGAAGCGAATCATATGAGTGTATTTTAACTAGAAGTTCAAAGCTGAAGAAGAAAGAAGATGCAACACATCATGAGTTTTACTCATGAAGACACGCTAGGTCGCTAGCGTGTCAACATCAGCTCTATACTAGTCTATGATAGTTTGACATAATCTATGTTAAACTAACTTGAAGTGCACGCTTGCAACATTACTCTCTCTCTTCATTTAACAATGTTCTCATTGCTGCAGTTCAATCAATCTTTCTTAAGTTAATTTCTATCTTAACTTGTTCAAATATCATTCATGAAAGTCATTTACAATCTTTAAGCATTCTTTGAATTCACTTTTATTGATGTTGTATTAATGTAAATCGACGTTGTATTCTTTTCAATTGACATGATATTGTAGTTGTTTATCTCGTTCGTAGTGTCTGAAGTTCAGTATATTCTTCACTTTTCATTCATCTTTGTCATCAATCATTATAGAGTCAGACGATTTATTTCATTGTTCATTCAGAGAGTTTTTTAAATCTAGTTGCAGCAGATTTGATGCAAACTTCGAATGTATCTTCATAGTCAATGATAGTTTCAGTTGATAAACATGTTCAATCTTAATCAGAATCTTGAAGAGTTCTAGCATTTTATCGTCTAGCTTCTTTAATGATCATAAGATCATTATGTTTCTAGAATTCAGAAACATCATGTCATTTATCTTGTAAATCATTTTCTTTTGATGTTTATTAATCTGTTTCTTCATTGTGATTCTGACTCTTGCTAAGACTTGCTTAATCAATGCTAGTGATCATTTTATGTGTTTGAATATATTCTTTGCTTTGCCTGCTTCAATTCTAGCTCAAGTGATCTCATATTTGATTGAGTTCAAATCAAAGCTTATATGAGAGTGAAAGTTCTTATTCAGAAAGAACGTTGACTGTTTAATTGATGATGAAATAGCATTGTTATTAATGAATTCAATCATGAATAAACAGATGAATCAATCATCTTGCATATATGAGCAGTAACTTCGTAGATATCATTCTACATTCTGATTCACTCTTTCTGTCTGATCATTGATTTGAGAATGATAATTGATGAATAGTTTCATCTTGATGTTTAGTTTTAAACATAGAGACTTTCAGACAATTGATATGAATTGTGAATCATGATTGAACATTATTGATCTTGATAGTTCATGAGTTCTGAAGATTCATGTCAGAAACTAGACTGAACTAGAGATTCTATCAATATAAAGAATTAATTATTATATTACTTGAACTAGATACAGAACAATACATCAAATAATGTACAAGATGAAAGACAAGAAATGAAAGAAAAGAATGAAAACTCGACTTCTATATACATGAATTGAGTAATGTCAGAACTGAGCAGCAGTTTTATGACTTAAAATTGCAAAGACATGAAACAGATTTTGATGTGACTAGATTAAGATGACGATGACTAGATTAGTGACTTAGTTCAATGAATCAAGACTTTCTAAGATATTGATGATACTAGATTGAGTTGACGATATATTTTATGCTTTGAGCTGAGATGATGATCTGACATCATGACAGTAGCTTTTCTCTCAAAGACTGAGCTTCTGCAAGACGATGAAGAGAACAAGATGAGATGAGAATTGAAACTAGATGAGACGAGACGTAAACGAGACAAGACAAGAACGAGACGAGATGAGAAAGAATTGAAGATAACGATGAGAACTGAAACTAGACGAGACGAGACGAGATGAAATACAGCGAGATGCATTTTATAGTGATGAAGCACTGACGAGACAAGAATACATCTGAGCAAGATGTCTGAGCTGAATTGATGATGAATATTGAACTTAAAGTTCTTGACATTGACATTGAGACATTGTACACAATATTACATGTGATTCTTCGACGACAGAATTGACGAGGTGAAATTCATTGAGCGTTTGCTCACAGTTATCTAAAAGATTGAAAGATTCTCAAGTAGAAAAATGATCTTCTTAATCGACGTAATACTTGAGCAAAGATGAATTGTAACATCTATCACGCTTGAAGTTTAGTATGCTGTTTACATATCAGAATCTTTCGTCGTTTTTGATGATGACAAGTTCTCAAGATTTCTGACGTTGACTTGAGAGAAAGTCATTTGCGATGTGACTCAGAAGAATAGCATGAAAGACTGAATGAACTTTCATAGATGTTGAAAGATCTAACTCGATGATCAGAGAATTTTGCTCAAAGACACGCTTGATCTTGAAGAATTCAACGTTACAATCGTTTAACTTGACAGCGAAGCGAGCGATGCTAAGATTGCAAGCATTCAGTCAGACTTCATCTTCAACGAAGTATCTAGAACAAGAACGACGAGAGAGATTGACATTGAACTCATAAATGACTTGAGCTATGAGCATCTCATCACGTAAATGATCAGTCAATTCTCTCATCTTCTTGATGAACTCTTCGACATTGATTAACTTGTCTCGAGCTTGAGACGTAAGATTCTCTGACAGAGATTTGAAAAACTTGAAGTCTAGACGTGAGTTCTGACTTGTATTGATCAAGAAGAGAAATGCTAGAGTGATTGATGAAGATGTGTTATTGATCGCGAATTCAACTTCAAGAAGTCACTTAGCTCAGTCATCTTGCATGTAGTTGACATAGACTTGAAGATAATGCTTCATGACAGCATTGAATCTCTCGATTTGATCATCGATCTTGAAGTGATATGCTGTGAATAACTTGACGTCTATCTTCAGCATCTTACACATATGCTTTCAGACATCGAAGATGAATTGTGTGTCTCGATCAGACATAAAGAACTCAAGTAAATCATGATGTTTTTAAACATAAGCATAAAAGCTGTTGATAACTTCTTCAACTTTCATAGAGATGATGAGAACTAAATGTCTCATTTTGCTAAGATGATTGACGAAGGCTAGCACATATCTATATGTGATATTCATGAAGATACTGAGCGATAAAGAATCTACATAGTTCATGAAGATATCACGTCAGCGATGTTCAAGAACTGAAAGAAGATGCAATCATTCTTGAGTTCATTGTTTAGAGAGCTTGAAACGTGTACACACGTGATAGTTTCATACGAAGCGCTGAACATACTTATATATGTTGAGTCATCAATAAACTCAACTGATCAGTTCATAGCTCTTGACTCTTTCTGAATAATCATTGATGACATTGTCGTGAGCGAGCTGAATAATACGAAGACGTAGTTTATCAAAGTTGAGTATGTATCTTCTCTTTTGAAAGTACAGATGATTCTTGTGTTCTTCATACTTGACTAAAGAAATCTTGTTATGATGACGTGCTTCACTGCGAAGCGCTTCGATTATCTGAGCTGCAAACGTGTCATTGACTTCAACTTGTTCTCACAGTGTCTGAGTGAAAGTATCAGCAGAATCTTCATCAAGATTCAAGATGTCTTGATCTAGCTGAGATTTGATGTTTTCAACGTTGAATTCTTCGACTTCTAGATTCATGAGAGCTAAAGTCAGCAAGAAGACTGAGAACAGATGTAACTAAACTGAATTTAAGATGATGATTTGTGACTGAAGCATCATGACTTTGATATCAAGAGCATCGAAGGCGAGATTCTTAACAATCTTGAGATCTAAAACATGAGTTTTCAGAATTGTCTGATGTTGATATTGATGTTGAGAATTGAATGTATTTTTCTTCTTAGAGAGATCTTCTGAGCGACGTGTCAAAGCATTCGATTTACCGTCGACCTTGTTGAGATGATATGTGATGCAATAGTTGAATCTAGACAGAAACTCACTTCAACGAGCTTAATGACGACTCAACTGCTTAATTGACATGAAATACTCAAGATTTTTGTGATCTGTGATCATCTCAACAGAACAGATAGAGTCTTTAAGCTCTGAGCATCATTCTTCGAATGTGTGAATAATGATTATGAGTTCTTTATTGTAGATCTCGTAGTAACACTCGACTGAGTTATGCTTCTTGAAAAAGTAAGCGACTGAATGAAGAACTTCGTTCTCATTGTATTGAAAGAGAATGTCTTTGAACACATAGTTCAAAGCATTGATTTCTATCACAATCTTGTGATCTGAATTGTAGTGATGTAAAATAACATCAAAAGTGAACACTTTCTTAAAAGTGTTGAATGTCTTCTGACATTTCTGAAATCAGACAAAGAGTTCGATCTTTCTGATGAGATGAGTGAGCGAGTTAGCTATTCTGCTATAATCGTAGATAAATCTTTTATAGAAGTTCACGAAATCTAGAAAACTCTGAATGTCTTTAACGTTGATCAACGTGAATCAGTTGACAATGATGTTTATCTTGAATGAGTTCATCTTGATTTCTTCAATGATGATTATCAATTCTAGATACAAGACTTGAGTGACATGAAACTTGCATTTAATTATATTCATCTGAAGATCTGCTTCTTGCAGCTTTCGCAGAATGAGTTTGACATGAATTTCGTACTTGAGTTCATTGTTCAAATAGATCAAGATATCATTCAGATAAGTGATACAGAACTTATTTAAATGCTTATAAAGAGTATTGTTGATATACTTCTGAAATGAGATGAACTCATTGCATAAATCAAAGAGCATGACTAGATACTTGAATAATTCAAATCGAGTGCAAAAGATGATGAGAGCTTCGTCTTCTTCTTTGATTCAAAAACGATTGAACGTGAAGATGATATCAAGCTTGATAAAGATTTTGACTCAACTTAGATGATTCAGCGTTTCTGAGATCAGAGGCAAAGAATATCGATTTTTGATGATGATAGCGTTCAGATCTCGATAGTTCACACAGAAGCAAAGTTCTTCTTCAAGTTTCTTGACGAAGAGAACAGAGATGATCGTCTGAGAGTGACTGACTCAAATGAACTCTTTGCTCAAATTCTCATCTAGATAACGTCGAAGTTCTAGAATTTCATCACGACTCATGTCGTACAAAGCAAAGACTGAAGATTGAGCATCTTCTTTAAGATGTATGACATGATCATGAACTCAATGCAAAGACAAGATATCGACGTTCTTCTTGAAGAAGACGTCTAGAAACTTGAAGTATCTGAGTGAAAGAATTGTGAATGAATCGACGTTCTTACTTTGTCGATAGGTCTCAAGATCTTCTTGAGTCGTGAATGTAGTCAAATGAATTTTCTTTTTCATTTGATGAAGACTTCGACTGTGATCTTTAACATAGATGCTATTTTTGAAGCGAGATGAAGACTGAGCTGACAAAGTCGCGTCATGCGACTTTGACTCATTAAACGAGACTGAATCAAGATTCAGAAAGTCATCGATTTTCTTTAGAATAATGCTAAATACTTCAATGTTTTTGTCACGAGTAGCTCGATCAAAGCATCAAGCTCTCAACTCAACTATGTCAAGTTGTGTAGAAGATTGATTGCATTGATCTGCTCAAGAGACATTAGAAGTTCTAGAAGAGAAAGAATTGTGACACTTGATTTTAAAGAAGTATTCTTTTTGAATGACTTGAAAAATACGACTAGAAGCTTCTTGTTTTAGATGATGAACAAGACTGAACGAGATTTGTTTCTTGTGAACAGACGAGAAACTGAATTACTTCTTCTGAGCGAATTGAGAGCTAAATTGCTCTTCGTGAGCGAGCTGAGTACTGAATAATTCTTCTTGAATAATTCGTGAACTGAATTGCTTTTTAAGAGCGAACTGAAAACTGAATTGCTTCTTAAGAGTGAACTGAGAACTGAATGATTCTTCTTGAACAATTCGTGAACTGAATTGCTCTTTAAGAGCGAACTGAAGGCTGAATTGCTTCTTACGAGCGAACTGAGTTGAAGCTACTTCTTTAGCTTCAAGCAAGATATTTTCTTCTGATCAATTGAGATCATAGATCTTGACGAGAAATTGACAACAATGACTAAGACAGAAGAGTAAGAACAAGACGAGAGTATTGTGTTCAAAATTGATGTACATGAAGTGATGATGAAGTCATGAAAGACTCATGATGATGAGATACTGATTTAATTCAGTGACATAGAAGAATAGTTTTTTAACATGTTCATTGAGAATCATTGTGAACTCGACAACATGAGTAATATCATCAATTAAAGCGACTTGATCATCAAATTCTTGAAGTCTGCGAGAATGATTTAACAGATGCAAGAAAAGACGATGTTGTTACGCGAATGATTTATTCATAAAGACATAAGCAGAAACATCACTGTCAATCAGAGCGAAAGCAGAAACTCTAAATTGAGCTTAACGAAGAATACAGAATACTATCATGTGACTATCTTTGAATGTCAAATTGAATTCAAAGAGTTTCAAGGCAGATTTAGCGAAAAACTTTCTATATGATTGAAGTGAAGGTGAAAAGATTGATGCTAGTAGACAAGATGATATGTATACAGATCTCTGAACGCGACTTAGCTCAAAGACTAAACTTTTCTTGAATACAACGAAACTTCTTCATCTATGCTGACAACATCATTGTTGTCAACGTTTATGATATGCAAAGTGAAAAGCTTCTTATTTGAACATTCTTTAATGATTTTGTTCGAATGTTGCAACTTGCAGTAGTAGCACAGCTTTCACTTGTTGCAGATTTTCTTGATTTCAGAAACGGTTAGAATCTTATCTTAAATGATGATAATGACGAAGCTTAAATTCATTGACTCATCGATGAATGAGAAAGAAAGAGATGAGAATACTGTCAAAACAACAGTCACAGAGATGATAATTCTAGAACTTAAAGAGTTACTAGTTGATGCAAAGATGCTCTTGACTTTGACGAGCGAAACAAAGAAGAAGATGATGAAGTGAGATTGATGATGCTTAAGCTGTTGAAGCTCTTCGTCAATTTCGAAGAATGCTTGAACTCATTGATGAAAGATGAATGATCGAGTCTCATCGAGATTTCATCAGAAAAAGACAACAACTTGAATGACATAACTGACATTGCATTTCATGCAGTCAATCAACAAGAAGTCTTTCATCAAGAAATATTCTTTCTTCTGATAAAAGAGATTGTAGTAGTTAACAAAGCTATCTGTATCTTGCTTCAAAGTTTCGCGAAGATATAGTTGAGCATCTTTTGACTTGAAAGAATTGTTGCAACAATGATGCAATTTGTGTTGTTAATCTGCAAAGATGAGAATGATACAGAGATTATTGACTCGATATTGACTCATTAGATTGTGAGTCTTCTTATCTATGATGAGTCGTGACTCAGCATAGATGATCTTGACTCGATGAAAGAAATAATGATCGTTGTTCATGTTCATGCGCTGTATCAGACTCTGCTTTCATGCATTCAATCAATCTTTGTTCTTCTCATACTCAGATATGTCAAGAAGCTTCTTGAATCTAAAAGCGATGATGACAGCGACAGAATTTGCAGAGAAATGAATAATGAAAGAAGATTAATTGTTCAAGATTTGTGCAACGATCTGAGTTATCATTGCAAGAAACTGAGAATTCAACTTTATATAAACTGAAGAACTGAAAATGATGAACGAGAATGAAGTAATAACATCATGTTGTCAAACTTGATTTTGAAGCTCTTGCATTGCGCGAAAGATCTCAACTGAATTTTCAATCACACTTTGAGTGAACTGTTCAACAGCACGCTCATCGTTGATCAAGAGATTGTGAGACAACTTCATTTGAGTGAAAGAATAACTAGACGAGATTTCAATGTATGAAAACGTTGCAGAAAGTGTAGATCTTTCATAATGTCAAAGACTAGACTAAACTAAAGATTCTATCAATATAAAGAATTGATTATTATATTACTTGAACTAGATACAGAACAATACATCAGATAATGTACAAGACGAAAGACAAGAAACGAAAGAAAAGAATGAGAACTCAACTTTTATATACATGAATTGAGTAATGTCAGAACTGAGCAGCAGTTCTATGACTTAAGATTGCAAAGACATGAAACAGATTTTGATGTGACTAGATTAAGATGACGATGACTAGATTAATGACTTAGTTCAATGAATCAAGACTTTCTAAGATATTGATGATACTAGATCGAATTGACGATATATTTTATGCTCTGAGCTGAGATGATGATCTGACATCATGACAATTCATATCAACAGTAGCTTGACTGTTTGTTCTGCGAAGATCTCTTCATCATCTGATTAACATAATATATAATGTCGTTTCTTAAACAATCAATTTATGACTGTCAAAATCGCGTTGTTTTCATCACTTTCTGATAGATTGATAATGAAGTTTAATGATATGTTTTGTCATCACTGCTTGAGTATGAACAATGATTTCAGCAGTTGATTGATTCAATCTCTTGATGCTTTTGACCTACGACAAACGTAACAGTTTCAAATGTAACACTTAATCATCATTCTCATCTTCAATCAGCAATATGATCATCTCAGCAAGTTCAACGTTTAATTCATGTCAGAGTGATCATTGATTAAAAAATCATATGCTTCTCTTATCAATTGAATGATCATTGACTGAAAAACTCATAGTTTATCATCTTTTCAGAGTACTTCATCAAGTACTTTGCAATTGTCTAGATCAATATCTTGACAAGTTCTTCTATTTTGTTTCATGATTATTTGAATATTGAAGCACAGTTGATTCATTCAATTTTCGACTATAATTTGATTCTGAATAGAAATCATCTCTTTAATCAAATCTTCATTAACGTTTAATTCTTGTTTTGAATCTGAGTTAAATCTGAGCAAGATCTGAGTCAGATCTTGATCAGCTTTCTGATCATTTTCTTGATCAACTTTTATTGACTGCAGCTTAAATTTGTCTTCTGATAATAGCATCTGATGCTGATATAACTTTCAATCATCATTTACTTCAACTGACTTAACGTTTGACATTCTGATCAGCGCGTCAACTTTCAGATTCTGTTTTCTCGACTGATATATAATCTTGAAGTTATATTCAGATAACTTCTCAGCTCATTTAGCTTGTCATCTGATCAGTTCTTTAATGATCATGAAGTACTTCAAATTCAGATGATTGATGAAGATCTTGATTGAAATATTCGTACATTTCAATTCAAGACATCAATGTTTCAAACAGCAAATAATGATCAGCAGTTCTTTGTCATAGATTTCGTAGTTGCATTCTGCAAGAATCATGTTCTTGTTATAGAAAATCACTGAATGTAGAATGTCTTCATCATTATATTGAGACAATACTTCGTCGTTCACATAGTTCAAGAAGTTCATTTTCAGAATAGCTTTTCTGAACAAGTCAAAATGCTTCAAAATGAGAGCTGTCATCATTTGTTACTTTAGTTCTTCAAAGATCATTTGACAAATCTTTGTTCATTCAAAGAAGTGATCTTTTCAGATCATCTTTATCATAAGTTGAATAATCTTTGAGAAATTCTTTATGAATCGTTGATAGAAATTGCAGAAGTCAATGAAGATCTGCACATAAATCAACAATCGTGACACTTTTCAGCTTCAAATCACATCTACTTTTCAAGAATTTATTCGCAAATCATTGATGAATATTAGTAGTTTAAGAAATAAGATTTTCTGAATCTTGAATTTGCACTTGTCAATGTCTATCTGCAGATCAGCTTCATGAAGCTTGTCTAGCACTTCTTTCACATGAGTTCTATGTTTTTTCAGAATCTTGCTGTAAATGAGAATATCATTCAAATATATTTAACAGAATTTGTGCAGACAATTGAACAATATATCGTTGATATAATGTTGAAAGAACGTAAGTTCATTGATTAATTTAAAGAGCATTACTTTATATTTATAAACATTGAAGAAAGTAACAAAAGTAGTTAAATTCTCGCTTTCTGAACTCATGCGCAGTTTATTAAACGCAGCGATAATGTTAAGTTAAGTTAAATACTTACTGTCTTGAATTCAAGCTAGTACTTCGTCTATCAAGAGTATTGAATAACGATCTCTTTTGATCAGAGCATTCAGTTTTCAATAGTTCATGCAAAAGCAAAGATTATCATCTTTCTTTTCAGCAAATAGTATTAACAAAGCAAAAGAAGCTTTGCTGAATGTGATGAACTTCTTCTTTAAATTCTCTTTTAGATACTCTTTGATCTTCTGCAGCTTGTGACTCAACATAAAGTACAATTGACTTCTAAAGAGTTGACTCTCATCTTCTAATTCAATCTTGTGATTATATGATCAATGCAAAGACAAATGAGTTGTCTTTTCTCTATTGAAAACATTCAGAAAGTCGTGATAGACGATTGAAAGCTTCTTTTTCAGTTCATTCAATGACATGACTGATGTTATTTCATTCAGTTCTGCGAAATCTTCAGCTGAGCTAAGCACTTTATTGATTTCATTAATGATCAATGAGAAAATCTTAATCTTTTTATTCTTGACTAAAGTTTGATATACAACGACTTTGATCATGATAATATTGATGATCTTCTTTACTTCAGTTGACTGAGAAAGTCAAAGTTGATCAAGATCAACTTAAGTGCTTTGCTTTGCTATGAGAACAGATTCAATGAACTGAGCAGATTCAATGAATCTATTTACTGATTTCTGATTCATGAGTTTCTTCAAGATGATCATTAATGTAACAATCAAGTTCAAGTTCTTTTATTTCATTTCACAGATTTCGCTTAACTCAGATCTGTGAAATGCTGATTGACTGCTTACTTTCAAAACAGCAGATTTCAATGTTTGAATCTTTAATAATGATATTAATCAATCATTTGCAGAATTTATCAAAATTTGATTTCTGTCATGATGAATTGATACATAGAGATTAGATCAAAAACTAGAGTCAAAGACTGAGTTGAAGATCAGATCTGAGTCAGCTCTGAGACTTTATGACTCTGTCAAGGCATCATTTAAACTACATCATATCTTCGACTTAATATGTCATGAATTATGTCGTGCTCGACTTGACAATGCTTGACAAACTCTCTATAGTCGACCGATTTTCTCGAGTTATCAAGAACTTCTTAATAATTAGCTTTATCATAAAATATACTCATTCTGTGTCTGCTTAGAATATCACATTGTCATATCACTCTTATAGATTTCGTCTATTTATCTAGTAGACTTGATCATTACAGTTTTAATTATTTCAAACTCTTTTTAGAAGTGATGATTTGATATTCAAGCATGATAACAGCAACGTGATTGCAACAAAGTTGAAACAATGATGTCTTGATCTTACAAGACATCATATCAGAAAACGAACGTCGCATAATGAAATCAGAAAGTGAAGAAGCAGAAGATGAATTCTCTCTTGATATTGATGAACAGCTGACATGAGCAATGCTTCAACGTGATGAACTGCAAAAGAAACAGAAGTAAGCAGCTATTCAATCAAAGATTGAGACTCTGCAAGTTATTGAAACGACGAAGAGAAGTCATTCAGCTTTCATTCAAGCTTTCACTGAGAACTTGAATGATCTATGCATTGTTGTCTTCATAGTGTCGATGATGATGAAACGAAGTTATTACAAGATCATTTCACAGAAGCAAAGATCTTCAATGTTCTTGAAGAAGTATCATGACAAAATCATAAGAGAGCATAGAGAGTGAATTCGCGATGTCAAAATCTCGTTTTGAAATACTTCTTAACATTTTGAAAGTGATGAGAAAAAGATTTTATATTGCATGATCTATCTCAAGAATGAATCAAAGAAGCTTTGATTCAATCATGAAGAGACTATGTTTGCAGCTCAGCAGACGTGATTCAATTTTATCAACTTTCTTCTTAATTTAATCGAGAATTCGATGAATCAAAGCATAGACGTGATTCAGCAGTATGCGAACGCATCGCAACATTCAGATCAGACAATATGAATGTTTGCAGTTTATCTAAGCATTCTGAAACATCAACTTTCATTGTATAGTGATGAGCATAAGTGAACTCATTTATTCATCAAGTTGAGATCTGAGCTGCGTGTGATCATTACTAATGTGCAGTCAATTTTCATCACATGAGATGCATTAATCGATCTTGTCGCTTGATTGAAAATCAACTTGCGAAAGAAGCATGTCTTGTTGTTGAAATAATTTTGAGACGAAAACTTGCATGATCAAGATAAAATCAACAAGAAGACTCATTCAAAGCGAAAGAAATCTCATCAATCAATCAGACTCAACTCTTCATCAAAGACAAGCTTGCACGCTTCGTCACATTATAACAAGAATTTGTTCAATATAACGTGCTATATATGCAATTAAAAGAATCATTACTTTACTGATTGTAAAGACGAAAAGATCAAGAACAGATCAAAAGAATTTGATGCAAATCGAGTATTCATTGATTTGATGTCACATATGAGTCATTTCAAGATTTTGAAAAAAAACAAGCTCTTAACGAATGCTTCAAATCATCAAGAAAAAAACAAGAAGTTCTCTTCATAAAGACTCTTATATATAAAGAGCATGTAATTCAGAAAAATCAGAAGACAGAAACGAAGATTTACATGAATATCAACGTCAAGATGAACGTCATTAGTTAACATTTTATCATTGAGCAAGATATGTTATTGCTGAACGTCGATCTCTCAAGATCTATCTGAATGAATGATCAGAATGTTTATTGTTATGACGTTTATAAGATGTGTTATCGACTGAGAGACAGCTGAGACATAAAGAAAAAAGATATAAGTATCTTTTATACTATTGACAAGAAGAAATCTTCTCTGATTCTGAGTATGTTGAATATGCAATTCGAGCGTATTTGAATAAACATGATCACAAGAACATGATGTTTCAACGTGAATGAGCATGCATTTAAGTTATTCTTTGCATAAGCATTTGCAAAAGCTTTACAAGATGAGTTTACTGTATATGCTCTTGTCATGATCAATGTTGTTAAAGAATCGATCATTGAACATCAAGTGAAAGCAATGAATAACATGATGAGTCGTATCACAAATGCGCTTGAAACGCAGACTTTACTCATTGAATTGAAAGAATACAAAGATGTATTCTTGACAGAAAGTGTTGATAAATTGCTCTTGCATGAAGATCACAATCATGCAATCAAAATCACTGCAAAGTCATTGTATGAATCATTGTATAATTTGTTAAACACAGAGTTAATGACTCTGAGACAGTATTTAGATGATGTCTTAGCGAAAGAATGAATTAAGCACTTCATTAGCTCAATTGATGCATCTATTCTATTCATTTTCAAAAAGAACGATAGTTTTCATCTATGCATGAACTATCGAGATCTGAATAAGATCACTGTCAAGAATCATCATTCACTGTCTTTAATTAGTGAAACTCTAAACAGACTCAGTTGAGTCAAGCAGTTTACTAAATTGAATCTGAAGAATGTGTATCATCATCTCAGAATTCAACGTGAAGATGAGTGAAAAACGATGTTTCGTACTTGTTACAATTACTTTAAATATATGATCATGTCGTTTGATTTAATCAATGCATCTGTCATCTTTCAGACTTATATTAATAAGATCTTGACAGAACTTTTAAATAACTTTTATATTGTTTATCTGAATGACATTCTAATTTTCTTTGTAAAGAAAACTGATCACATAGATCATGTGAAGCAGATTCTTGAAAGATTAAGAAAGTTCAAGCTATATGCTAGCTTGAAGAAGTGTGAATTCTTCATCACTAAAGTGAACTTTCTAGAATTTGTCATATTTACAGAGAGTGTTTCAATAAACTCAAGTAGAATAGACATCATCAAAACGTGACTCAGATCGAAGATGTATTGAAAAATACAAGTTTTTCTGAGATTTATCAATTTCTATTGACGTTTTATACATCACTACTCTCAGATAGCAGAGTCTTTAACAGAACTGCTGAGAGATAGTGTAAAAGATGTAAAAATGAGCTCATTCATATGATTAAACGAAGCGAAACAAGCTTTTAATTAGCTTCGCGATGTCTTTATGAAAATGTCTATACTAAGACACTTTGACTCAGAGCGACATATACGCATTAAGATCGACGCGTTTGATTATGCAGTCACGAATATTTTGTCTCAGTCAGATGATGAAAATCAGTGACATTTGATTGCATTCTGATTCAGAATGATGATAAACGTTGAAAGAAACTATGAGATATATAATCAGAAGCTTCTAGTCATAATAGCGATGTTTAAACATTGACAACACTATGTGAAAGACAGTTATCATACTGTTGAAGTTCTGACTGATCATAATAATTTGAAGAATTTTATGAATGTTCAAAAGCTAAACGAAAGACAAGTCAGATGAGTCATGAGATTATCAATCTGCAACTTTGAAATAATGCATAGATCAGAAAAGACAAACTCAATCAATGTATCATCGAGATGATCTGACTATAAGAATGAGAATATCTCTGCAAATCATTTGCTGCTCACTCTGCAGCGAAAGCTGACTAGAATAAAAAGCTTAAATAGCTTTATATTCGTAGTGATCAGAGAACTATACTGTATACAAGTGATTAACAATGTCAAGAAGATGTTCATTCACAGTATAAGTATGAACAGATATTCAGCAGAACATGTTGAAAGCAGATTGCAAGATGAAATCTATTGAACATGAATGATAAACGATGTCGAGAAGACGTTCGTTTACAATGTCAGTAAAAGAAAATATTCAGTTGATTATGTTGAAAGCATGTCGCAAGATGAAATTTACTGTACATGAGTGATTAACAAAGTTGAGAAGATGTTTATTCACAGTATCAGTGAAAACACAAGTACATGTTTAGCAATGCATGTCAGAAGTATGCTACTGAGAGTTATAATTTTAGCAGTGTGAAAAACGCATTTAAACGAAGTATATTTCTTGAAAGATAGAATCTCTCAATTCAAATCAACAACTTCAAGAAGAACAAATGTTGAAATGTTAACTTATAAAAATTGCAATGTAACTGAGAAACAGCTTAATTCTGTTGCTAAAACTGTTGATTGCAAATAACTTATTTCACGTGCAATTGTCAGAGTACTGACAATGTCATTAATAATCATCATCTTTTTAAGAATGAGCTTTTAAATCTTTAAAGACTTGAATTTGTGAGTTTTCTCAAGATGATTCTTCACACGAGTCGCTGTTATCAATTTCTTGTAAAGAATTTTTTGATGAGCAGTAAATGTTTTCAGAATGACGTTCTCTTCTTTATTCTCAATTGCACTATCATGAATATTTTGCAGATGAAAGAATTCATTGATAGTTGAAATGCAGATGTTGAAAATCTAGACATTGAATCATGAGTGTTTAGCAGATGTATCAGATAAGTATACTCATTGCAATACAGAAATTCTCATTACTTGCACAGTGAGCACACTTCTTGTACATTGTCTTTTTCTGAAAGATAATGTCACACAGCGATGCTTTATTCTTGATGTGTAGAACTCAAGCACACTTTATACAAATCATTCTATCTAGAGTTTCAAAATCAGCAGTGCTTCTTTCACTTATTTTCATCATTGACAGCTGAAAAGCATCAGTAACAACATCAAGAAGTTGAATAAGTGAATCTCATCATCATTCTTTGATTTCACGAAGTCTGTAAGTTCAACAAGATCATTAATGAAGCATCAATGATCATTTCTTCTTTCATCATCTTTTGAATTTTTTCTTCGATAGCTGAGATGTACTCGAAAGTTTGAATAGTAGAAGTGATGAGCTTTCGATCAGAATTTGACGATGTTTGCATCATCATGAGCGATTCAGCATCAGCAGCATCAGCAGCATCATGATCATTACGTCAAGTTGATGTCTTTTGAGCAGATTTACAATACTGTTAGTTGCAGTAATAGTCATGAAATCTCAAGTTGTGACATCACTTACTTTCATAATAATCTTGACTCAAGCATCAGTTGACTTCATCATCTTACAACTCTCTTTGAGCGTCGCTGCACGTTCACAACTCATGATTTAAATATCTTACTCTTATGATACAAATATACTCAAAGTTTGTCAAAAGTAATCATACAATGATAAAAATATAATCATGATTGAAAAAAGATGAAGCTGAAGAAAATAAGAAGTTGAAAGAAACTGAAAGAGTGATAAACAAAACAATAATTGTTATTCACTCTTGTCTACATTCTATCATTTCAATCACATCATTTACTTAAAATGTAAATAATGTCTATGTGCTATCTACACGTCATCATTGCTGTCATTTACATCAACTATACATCACATATGCTATTTACACTGTCATTTATACACATTATAATTGAAGATGAATCATCATTCAATTGAAAGTTTCTCTTTTTCTTGTTTTCTTACAGAGATTTGAAGATTTTTATTGAGAACTTCTAGAGCGAATCAATGAATGCACGTCATCATTTATCAGAATAAACAAAGACATTAATTATTGAGATCGAGAATGAACTCATTTAGAAAAAAAGACAATTATCATGATGAATTGACACATAGAAATTAAATCAGAGACTAAAGTCAGAAACTGAATTGAAGATCAGATTTGAGTCAGCTCTGAAACTTTATGACTCTGTCAAGACATCGTTTAAACTACGTCATATCTTCGACTTAATATGTCATGAGTTATGTCGTGCTCAACTTAACAATGCTTGACAAACTCTTTATAGTTGATCGATTCTCTTGAGTTATCAAGAGCTTCTTAATAATTAGCTTTATCATAAAATATACTCATTCTGTGTCTGCTTAGAATATCACATTGTCATATCACTCTTATAAATCTCGTTTATTCATCTAGTAAACTCAATCATCACAATTTCTTTTCAATCAAAGATTTTCAATGATTATCTTGTGCTGATTTAAACGAGTTAATAATAATAATAATAATAATAATAAATTCATACATTCTTGTGACATTGATTAAGTCAACTCATGAGAAACTCTATGCTATCTATATTGAGTGAACAAAACTCTCTGAGATAGAAAATCACTCGCTGTTTATACGACTGCTTCACGCAGTCGAAACTATCATTATGAGACTATGTATCAAATTAGTTCACGTTGATCACATGTTAAAGAATGAGTGACTTAGTCACTTTAAATTGCTTCAGAAGTTTCGTTTTCATCATCATTCTTGCAGCTGCTTTGAGATTCTTCGTGATAGCAATAATTATTCAATAGTTTGAAAAGTCAACGTCTTGTAGCATTCTTAATTGCAGATGCAATCAGTTCAAGCAATGCATGAGTACATGTTTCATCATCTGATGATCTCAGTTGCAGTTGCATCACACACTATCTGCATCTGAAACATTTCTGAAGTGCAGATAAACATTCAGATCTATGCATTTGATTCTGATGTAAATGACAAGAGTGCTTTCAATCTTCTGAAGATCATTTTGCATCTTTATCATCTTGTTAAACAGATGTGATCTTTGTGTTGAGATGATGTGAATTTCTGCAATGCATTTTCTATATTTTTCTCATCATTGCTTTCACTGACTTCTGTGATACTGCACTATTGCGATGCTGTCACTAGTCGAAATCGTTGCAGCAAAAGCTAATCACTTGCGTCTCAACTGTATTTTTGCATCTTCTTGAATTAAGTTGTTCAGAAGCATCACTTTCTTGATGACAAAAGAGTGAGAGATGATGCAATTGACATTCATCAGATGAATGCATATCAGTTTGCATGCTTATCTGATTTTCTGTGTACGATTGTTGATTCAACTGCGTAATGTGATCTTGTCTTGCAACATGTTCAAATGAACATGCAGCAAGCTTATGTATATTTCTGCTTTCAGAGTCTTGATGCTTATTCTTTTGAACATCTTTGCAACGTGACACAAAGTCTGATTCTGTAATGTTTCAAGTCTGTGTTCTTTGTCTGACAGTTCTTTCTCTTTTTCTCGCTGATGTCAGATTAATGCTTCGAATGCAATTTCTGATCTTACTACTGCTGAATATATCTATCTTGCTTTTGTGAAGATTGTCTCTCATGTGAAGACTTCAAGTCAACTAAGTGCTAGCATTCATGTGACGTGATTCACTTTGATTTGACGAAGATGTGCATCTCATTGCAATTTCATGTTCAGTTGTACTTTCAGAACTTGCACTTCTGATTTCAACTTAATAACTGAGTTTTCTATTTGTATGCTAGTCATCATGTCAAATCTTTTTGATTTTCTGATGAAGTGTGTAAATTTGTACTTTTCTGATGCGAATGTTGCGTCATGAGTGCAAGTTCATTTCACACAGACATCATGCACTTTGCTCAGTGTTTTGCAAATTTCTTCAATGAATCTATCATATGTTAGAATGTTAATGTCATTTATGAAGTCAAGCACTTTAATCTTAATTCTCAATGCTTTGCACTTCTCAATCAGACTTGCGTTGAAGAATAGAAAGAGAATCAATAAAATGAAAGATTTCTGTGATATGTCTGCGTTTATCTCGCGCATGTCACTCATTTGCTTGTTGAATCTCAGCAATGTTTCTCAATTTTTAAGAAAGCTGCATGCTCATTCAACTATGTAATCTGAAGTTCTTTTTATTTTCAGAGTATGCAGAAGTCTGACGTGCAAGACTCAATTAAACGCTTCGATGATATTTAGACTTAGCATGAACACTACGTATTTGATTTTGCAGTCTCATACTGTGTGAATCTGATCTACTAATAGATTTAATGTCAAGATCATGAATTGCTTGCATCTCACTCTCATTTGAGCATCAGATAGCATGTGATGAGTCTCAGTTATATCACTCAGTCTTTTAATCATGATCAACTTTAAAACTTTGCTCATGATATCAAACAAAGCAATGAATTGATATGTTTTTGAATCAGTATAATCACTCTTCTTCGATTTGCATAGTACTATTGTTTGAGTTTTTTTAAACTGCTTCAAATGATATCTGTGTATTACACATGCATTGAATAAACTTGTCAGTATCAAGATCAGTTCTGTGAAATCTGTCTGCAGCACTCTGTTTAAAATGCTTGAAACATCTGATGCTTTGTCTGCTTTTACTCTTTTGATTGTTTGTCTCACTTCATCTTCTGAAATGCATAAGTCAGATGACATTGTTAAGAATATAAATGAGTTTGCGATGTTATTGATGTCTGTCTGAAAGAATGAAGAAAAGAATTTTTCTTGCAATATCTCGATTTTTTTCTTGAATGTCATTGTCATTTAATCAGTGTCACTTCGCTTCAGTGACAAAAACTGAGAAAGTTTTTTAGATAGCTGACTTTCAATTCTGACTCATTTTGCGAAGCATCATATTGACTTGAATGTGTCACTCAGCTCATGCATTTGTGATCTGAAATGTGCGCGCTTCGCTTGTTGAATGATTTTGTTTTTATGATCATTATGTTTCAGATATTCATTTCACGCATTTAATGTGCTCTGTGTTTTTCATATGATTTGCAGTCGTCTTGATTTCATTACTATTTCTGAGCAGTTCAAATTTCAGAAGTTCTTTGCTCAACTTGATGACTTTGTCAAGAAGATAAATTTCTCAATGATCTTCTGTAGCATCTTGATAACTTTGCACACTCTTTCATTCATCATTGTCTTGCTGTTCAAAGAACGATTCAACGAAAGATGCATACACAGATACGCGCTCAATGCTTTTGTGTTCATTTTCTTTCATAGTTATTGAGTTGAAGACTGTACTGAAGTTGTTTATAGACACAGTTCTATAACAATTGAAAGATGATTCAACTCTTGATGCAGATTGATGCATACTTCGCACTTGTATATCATGAACTGTATTTTCTCGCTGCTAAAGACTAGATTAATAGTTGTAAACTGATTATGAATCTTGCGAGTAATAGTATCTGATTTCAGCAATAATTTCAGCTTAGTATTAGTAATAATGTCAAGTAAACTGTTAATCGCTGCATATTGAGTGAAGCATCTTCATTTCTTTCAGTGAGAGTGATGTAGATTGAAATCTTTCATGATCAGTTGTTCACAGTCGTCTTTAAGTAGCTCGCTCAAGCGAGAAATGATTGAAGATTTCTCTGTAGATGTAAAGAACAGTGAACATGAATTGTAAACATTTATAAGTTGTAATGTCTGCGTTTTGTCATCTGTGTTGTGAGTTAATATTCTGATCAAGCAGATGTTTGATTCAGCTATTTCTATCATTCATTGATCAAGTCTTAAGTATTTATTCATATATATGCATGTTCTTGACTGTGATGACGTGTTTTTCACTAAATAAAAGAAGTTGTGAGCTGAGTTAAATGATTAAGTATTGTTAATGTTGCAACTCTGCTTCTGTATGATTACAATGTTAAAATCACAAACTTCTCTGTCGATTAGAAATGATTTCTGAATTTTCAATGATTTTCTGATGTTGTACTGCAATATTCATAGAAAAAATTGTTTTATCATAAAGTTATTTGTAGCTGTTGTTGACTCTGCAAAGAGAAGACTCTTTGAATGCTCTCAGTCATCGAGAATCTGTCTTGTTTTCTGATTTGTCATTTCTGACTCTGCTTGAGCGATGTCTCATCTGAGTCGCTACTCATGCAAGAGAAATGATTGACGCGTCTTTTCTTGACTTCTATCATCTGTCATGTTGATTCATGAGCGACTAGACTGCGTGTTTTCAGCACAACTGTCGTTGAGCTTGATGATTTTGTTGAACTGAAAGAATTCGTGAACTTTGAAGAGTTTGTTAAACTCGAAGAATTCATTAAACTTGAAGAGTTCATTGAATCTGCAGAGCTTAAAGACAGCGAAGAGCTCAAGAATTACAAGAATATGCAATTGTATCTAGATGCTTCTGAATATCTGAATGATCTGTTTTTATAGATTTCGAACGCTTGTTTCATCTGCTGTCATCATTTGAGACAGATGTGTCTTCAGAGTTCGTGATTTTCGTTGCAGTTAATGCAACATCTTTTATTCAAAGACATCACGCATCTTTTAATGTGATGTTTATCTGCGCACTTGACGCAGCGTTGATTCTTTCTGCAGAATCTGATCATGTGATTAAATTCTTGACATCTGAAGCACTGTGTGATGCAACAGTTCTTCTCGAACAGTTCACATGCACATTCATGATATGCATTTAACATACTTACGTTCATCAGTTGATTCATCATCGCTTCAATTATTATCTTCATGATAAGTGATGAATGAGTCTTTTCGCTCTCTGCTACTTTCTTGAATCAGACTATTCTTAGAATCTTCAGATTCTCATGAAGTCTTGCATTATTCTTTATCAACTTTCTAATGACTTTCTTCTGATTATTCATGTTGATTGTAGTGCGCACTTCATGTGTCAGCATTGCGAAGATTCGTCGCGATATGCATGTCGAGTTCACAATTTCTTTTGCTCATTCTTGAGTCTTTTTCAAATTTGCTTGTGCATCTGAGCTGACTGCGTAAAGAAAGATGTCTTCGCTACTCAGCTTGCAAAGAGACACAATCAGATTTCGTTGACTCGTTGACACGTCTGCTATTTTCTGAAGAATTTGCTCAACGATCTTCTTCTGCATCTTCTTTATTTCTTCTCTGTCTGCTATCTTTATCATGACTTCACATCTTTTGCAAAGTGATGACAACTCTTCTCTGAGACGTTGCTCTCTCATTGATAATTCTTCTCTTGTCACGTTTGCTCATGACATGATTTCTGATGAGAGACGTGTATTTTTCTACATTTGTAACTGCTTGCTTAGCAGTTGAACTGATGTCTTCAGTTTCTATACATTCTTTGCGATGAATGCATTCTGAGTCATGTGATGTTTTTCTTCTGATTCAAGTTGAAGATGATGCATCAGCTTCAGTGCTATTTCTTTTTATGAATAATCTTTGCTCATCTTTTTCTCTAATGTTGATGTCTTTATTAGTAGATCAATAATGTCAGTTATCTTCTCTTCGTCGTTGCATAAGCGTTGCAACTTCACGTCGCTGTTTTCTTGTGACATGTCAACATCACTTGCAATCATCTTCGAACTTGCATTGCTGCAACTTGTGCAATTCATTGTTGTTTGATCGTTCTCTAAATTCGTTCTGCCTTGCATGTAGTGCTCTTTTTCAAGATTTATTGTGCGTGTGTTGTGATTGTTTTTTAGACGAGTTATTAATAAAAACATCATTTCATTCTTGTGTTTTTATATCATAATCAATGTATACAGAGTATATGTAATCAACTTTTGATCAGAAATTTCATCATACAATCAAATCAACTTTGATTTTAACAATGATATTAATTAAATATCAAAGCGTTCACATAGCTTTGACATCAAAGATTTATCAATGAAAGTTATGTCAATGACTTCAGTATTTATCAGAGCAAGAAATCTGAATATCTTTTCTAAATTACTTAAGATGACATTAACAGTAAACAACTTGAAATTAAATGAATCATCAGACATGTTAATGAAACAAAATATGAGTATATCATCTTCAGTCACTACTTTGATGAAGACAAATCATTTTTCGAATTTGCAGCAATCTTATACACTTAAGTCATCTTAAGACAGTTATATGCTTTATGTTTTAACTTCTTGCATTTGAAGCAGAGTTCTTTCTTAAACAACTTTTTCTGAATGAGATTGAGATTTGATCTTCTGAGTTTCTTTTATGAAGAAACTGATGTCTGTATCATGAGCTGAGCAAACGATGTGTTGACAACAAATCAAGCAGCTTGAGTCATTGATGCTTTGACGACTGATCAAGCATTTAATTCAGTCAATCTAATATTGACTTGCATGCAAATGTTGATAAACTCATTCAAATTCGTGATTCATTCATTAAGCATTGCTCGCTGAAGATCTGAGCTGATCTTATGCTGAAAATCATTTAGTAAAGTCTCATTATTATACTTTAGTTCTGCGTTAAATCTCTGAAATTTCATTCAAAATTCATGAAAGAAGATCTTGTTCTGATACAGCTTCAAGTACTGTCATTGAGTCATGTGATAATGATTGAGATCATTGTACATCTTATTTATGATCAACAGTACTTCTTCAACTTCTAGAAATGAGTTCAGAAATGTGTCTTTCATTTGAGATGCAATATGTTTGATTACAGCTTCATTGACTCAACTTTAAATGTATGCAATCTTCAACTTTTCAATAGAAAAATGATTCTTGTTTGTCTTCAGCTTGTTTTGCATTCAAAACAGTCAATTATTTACATTCTGCATTGAATCTTTGAACAGAGATGAGTTAAGTAACTTGATTGACTTTGAGAATTAATCTTCAGAAGTCAAAGTGCTTTGTTGACTTAATGTAACTTTTAAATAATGTATAATCACGTTCTTGTCTCTATTCTCTTTCTGCAGACACGTTTGCGTAATCTTCAATGTAATGTTTATCTCATTGACATCTTTTAACATTTAAATGATGTCATTGTGAATCTTGATTTCAATGTCATGCTGATGAAGCATGTACTTGATAAAGACAATGATGTCATCTGTTTCATTAACTGTTATTCAAGCATTCAGCTCTTCATTGATGCTGATCTTGATCATTTCGTAGACAAAAAGCAACGCATTCATGTTCTTTTCTTCTGTGTTCAACATTGCATTCGTGTCTTCTTCTTCTTCTGATGCTGTTTGATTCTGTGATAGAAGTGATTCTCTTCTAGCATTTCAAAGTTCATAGTGAGTAATGCTCACTGATTTTGATGCTTGCTTCTAGTCATTGTATGAGTAGAAAATTGCTGATCGAGATTCTGATGTTACTTTATTGAACTTTCTGAGTTCAAGTACTGCTGAAATTTCTGATTTCTGATGACGAGCTTAATTGTTACGAATGTGTCAGAATTGATTAGAGCTAGTCAACGATCTAGTCAAGATCTGGCCTAAATCTGGCTCAGGTTTGACTCAGATACGGCTCAGCATCTTTTTCCTTTCCTAGCATCTTCTAACCAGCTTCTATTGTCTTCTATGACAAACACACTTCTTTGTGTTACAAGTGATCAACAGATTTCTATGACAAACACATTTCTTTGTGGGACTACGAATCTTCTGCAAGCTATGCTTGTCAGAAGAGCTGAACAATCTCATCAACATCGACAGAGCAGTAACAGCACTTTACTCATGCGTTAAGCTCACACACAGTTGAAAAGCGATTGATAAATCGAAGAGCAAACTCACACGAAAAGAACAAGTCGTCAAGCGACTTTAGAACAACACAGAAGACTGCGTACTGACGCAAAAATCGAAATCGAACCTCTTTGCGCCCGAAGGTCGCGCA
>JAABUW010000637.1_pt1 | contig 66599 bp, 112 predicted proteins | sample 5560081 | NCBI WGS metagenome assembly JAABUW01 (sample SAMN10711882, study PRJNA513363) | rock metagenome | isolation source: Antarctica rocks | place: Antarctica: Victoria Land, Knobhead sud | reverse complement strand
CACCGGCAGCACGTCCGGGCGGCCCGCAGAGAACATCATGAACATGTCGGCGGTCCACGGCCCTATGCCCTTGACGCTTGTCAGCGCCGCTATGAGCTCTGCCTCTGTCATGCCTGCACATGGCCACCTTGCATGCTTGCAAACGCTCTGTGCAGGAAGGGATAATTTTGGGTTGCCCTCGCCATAAGCACATGCATGGCTCACCTGCCAAGGCGGCATCTGTGATGCGGCCATCGGCGTAGTGCGCTGCCAGATCCGTGATATAAGCAGTTTTCTGGCCGGAGAGGCCTGACGCCCGCAGCTCTGCCAGCGGCGTCGCCAGCACAGCCTCCGGCGACAACGTATCGTTCTCGCACTGCAGATGTAAGCACAGCATGCGCAACTTAGGCGCTGGTGCAACGTGATGTTGTGCACCGGAACCACAGCACCAGGTATGGAGCAGCAGCTGTCTGAACGCTCGCCGCACGTTTCAAGCTCGTGTGTTGATTGTGCGCTGGCAAGATCACCTTGCACGACACCAGGAACCGGCCGTGAATGGTGCGGGCGGCGCCGATGGCCAGCTGCTGCGCCACGATGCTGCGTGCCAGGCTGGCGAAGGTGCTGCCCTCGCACGCGGCGAGCGAGGCGGGAGGCCCATGCTCGGCCACGAGGTCCGCCAGGCCTGTGCACGCCAAGGCTTGACTCAATGCGAACGCAAATGAGCGGCACGTCAGATTCGCATAGGATACTCGTGCATAGCATCAGGACGAAATCACAAATCATGCCCTGCCTCGGAGGCCGCTTGCATGCTGAGGGGTTGAGAGTGCGCACGGGGGTGGGCAGATGCTATATGAGCCATGCCGACCGCGAGGGTGTCGTGCGTCAGTGGCGGCAGCGGAGGGCCGGTGGGCGCATCCTCGACTGCAGCGGCTGTCGCCGCCTTGGCGGTCCGCTTCCGCCGCTGCGGCGTCTCCATTGTGCCAAGTGCACCATCTGCCTCCTGCGCTGCCGCTGACGCCGGCGCCGGCGCTGGTGCTGCCTTTGGCGCCCGCTTGCGAGGAGCGGCCTTCTTAAGCGAGGCGCCGTCAGCCGCGACGGACACGGCCTGCTTCACCTCTGCGGTCGTCACTTTTAACGCTGTGAGCTTGCCTGAGGCCGTCTGCACATGCACGGTCTTCCTCGTCCGAAAATGGTCCGTCAGCGCCAACTGCGCCACTCGCGCCAGCTTCATTGGCTCTGCAGTCGTCTCGACTTCGGCCTGCTTCCGTTTCCGCAGCTGCATGGTGGCGTCTGCCGCCCCAACACGCCAGAATGCCGCGATATTCACGCGCATGTCGTGCTGTGCGTGGTTTGGTGTCATCCCACGTGCAGTAAAAGCCGAAAAACACACAAAAGCCTGGTGCAGGATGGCAACGCACATCTTTTTCAGCCATCGTTTGCACATTCATTCTCATAAACCGTGTTTGTATCGCGTCCAGCAACGCCACCGCGTATCGCTGCCACCGTGCTGCACTCAACCGACGGGCAGCCATGAGCCCCAGGGCAGCGCTGAATTTGGCAAACAAGTCCTTCCTTGTCACAGGTGCTACGAATGTGGTGTGAACACTAATGCTGCATGCATGCACCACAGCATCATGTGGCTATTGTTCAACAGCATGCACCTGCTGGCGCCGCTGCAGCTGTGGCGCAGCTGCATCAAGAGCACGCCTCGTTGAATTATGAGCAATGCATGCAGTGCAACGCTCCGATGGCATGGCCAAATCACATCCCACATCTGCATGTGCGCAGGTGCGAGTGACGGCATCGGCAAGCACACCGCAACGAAGCTTGCAAATGCAGGCGCCATAGTCATCGTGCACGGCAGGTGGGGTTTGTGATCCAATCTGCATAACTACTGCACACGAAATGACACAGTCAAGTCGAGCTTCCGCGGCATTCACACAACTGCACTGGCAGGCATGAAAGCGCATCTCAGCATGCACGGAACCAGCAGCATCAGTTCGAATCATTGGTTGCAGGAATGCTGAGAAGGCGCAGAAAGCTGCCGACGCTGTCAGATCAGCCTCCGGCAGCTCGGCGGTGCACGCCGTGTCTGCAGACCTGTCCTCGCTCAAAGAGGCAAGCACATCGGTCCCGCAACCGCTTGCAAGCTTTGCAACTGCAAGTCCGAGCTGGCCATCGATCTGAAGACATGAGGGTCCAAAACCTTTGCGGAGGTCAATATAGTCAGACCAAGCTTCTGTGCGCAGGTGCGGCGCCTTGCTGATGACGTCAAGGCAGCAGCAGGCCCTGACGGCGTGGATGTGCTCGTGAACAATGCAGGTAGTGTCTCTTCTATGGCGTCATCGTCACTGGAGCTGTTGGTGGAAACACGTTATCATAGATACTTCCTCGGTGTATCCGTGTTGCGGCGCCGCCCTGCCTTGCGGATCCGCAAGTCTGGCCAATTCAGGCGGTGTGCTGACGTTGCGAACCTGCGCGCCGCTGCGCAGGCATCTTCGCGGAGCGCAAGCAGCTGTCAGCGGACGGCTACGAGATGACCTGGGCAGTGAATGTGCTGGCGCCTTTCCTCCTGACGTCCCTGCTGCTCAAGTCGGTGCGTTGCCCTCTTGTTGCTCCCTTTTTGATAAGCACAGACCCACCGACAGGCGAGTGCCCTGCCCTGGCTGTGGTGCCGGTGCGTGTTCCTGAACTGCGTTTCACAGCTCAGTCTCTGCTGATTGCCAAGGCGTGGCCACTGGTAACACTCGCTCTTATGCGTGAAATCTGAAGGTGAATGAGCGGATTGTGAACATCTCCTCGATCAGCGCCGGCGGCAGCCTCGACTTTGACAACCTCAACCAGGAGAAGGGCTTCTCCAGCCACGAGTGCGGCTGCCTGTGCCATTATGCGCATCACACATCGCTGCACAAAATGCAGTCGAATATGTCTATCCTTTGATAATCGTTGAGTATCATCCCGCTGTGAAGCAGCACATCAGGTTGACAACTCATGATGTCAAATGCAGCTCCTACTCGCTATCGAAGCTGGCGATGCAAATGTTCAACGTTGAGCTGGCGAACAAGCTGCAGCAATCGGAATCCAAAGTGACCGCCAACTCCCTGGACCCAGGTGGGCGAATGTCTCTAAATGCGTCAGCCCCGGCCCCAGGGCCATTATGTGACACTGCTTGCATGCGGGCAGCGCAGAGGGCACTCTGACACACAGCTGCTGGAAGTGCTGTCAACCATTTCTCAGCGTTGATGTTGACGCTTCGCAGGCACCGTCAACACGAAGATGCTCATCCAGGGCTGGGGCGCGTGCGGCATCGACATCAAGGTACTGTACATGTTGCACGGCAACCATGATCCACAAGTCGACACCTTGTCTCAGTCTGGTTTTGCAGTGAAAGCAAACATGCGCATCATGCTGTGTGTACATGATGCGCATGTTTGCTTTCACTATCAGATGACCCATCAGCCCGGCCCTTTGCTTGAATATGAAGTATTGCTGGAAAACAGGTTTCCACGATGGAAATGCAAGAAAGAGAACTGCGTTTTCCGCATTGCAGCAAGCAAACGATGAGTATAACGCCGCAGTAGACCCCTCGTTGGCGGGCACCAGCGGCGAGTACTTTGTGTCGTCGCGGCGCAACGCCGTGCGGGCGCCCGCAAATGACGCGCGGCTGCGGCGCCAGCTGTGGGACACGCTCGTGGAGCAGACCGGTGCCGACTGGCAGTTCGAGTCGTGAGGGCGCCTGGCGCCTCACTCAGAGGATGCTCCCAACCACATGTCGATGTGCACCGTTGTGACTACTCATAAGCCAAGCGCTGAGCTGTTTGGGAACATTGCACAGCAGACGCACGCTGAGTGGTAGTGAATTGCTTCGCTCATGGGGACGAATCAGGGTGCTGTTGATGGGCGTTGTGTCTCAGCCAGGAGTTGAAACTGGACCATCACAGCATGATGTCACAGCGTCCAAGTCATGATGTCACAGCGATCAACTCAGTCGTTCATTACGCATTCACGAGCTGACTCACAAATATGCTCACAACCGTGTTCAACCATGACCATGATCTGGTCATGTGCAACTACATACATCTGACAAGCTAATACCCGACATCGACATAGACACGTTGACGGCTGCAAGGGACTATGAGCTTGTTAGCGCGATGCGCCACTCTGGCCGGTGCTGCAGCTTGCCGCCAGGGAGCATCTCCCACGCCGTGTCCACCTGCATTGTCACGACACCTGATTGGAGGGCGCCGCATCTCGACTCGCTTGTCAGCGGTAGCTTGTCCACAGCGAACAGCTTGCGCATCCCAGATAGGTGACATCATGTAAAACCTAATCAAATTTTCTGGCAGAGCACTGCCGTACCTGCTCATACAACTCGTGCAGATCGTGCGAGACGACCACGATGGTGCACTCCTGCTTCAGTTTGCCTGCAGACATCATAGCAATCGCACTGATATCTGATTTGCAAGGTAGCTGATCTGCATCAAGAGCATTACATCGAGAACACTGGGCCCACATGGCGGCACCCGCACGCCAACATCAGCGCGCAACAGCAGCGCGCAGCGCAAGCTGCAAGCCCGCAGGCAAAAGCGCACCCAGCAGGTCGGCGATGTCGCCGCGGGCGCGCCAGTCCAGCCCCGCGAGCGGCTCGTCAAGCAGCAGCACAGACGGCCCGCGCGCCTGCAGTCGCGGTTACTACCTTCTCACACATCAAAGAGGGGTGATCGTTGTGTCCTTTTAACACCCGACACTGGGGCCGCATGTTCCAGCCAGCCATCGTGTGCGCGCAGCATGAAGCTGCGGGCCAGACTGCAGTGAACAGCAGGGGTCCGCTGGCAGGCTTTTCTGGCCGCACCAGCTGCACGGCGAGTGCCAGGCGGCGCTTGTAGCCGTCCGACAGCGAGTTGGGCGACGCCTGCAGGTCCAGCCCCTCCAGCCCCACCGCCGCCAGCACCTGGAGCAGCAGCGAGAAAAGAGGAACAAAGTGGATACAGATTCCACAATGGACAGTGCCCCACGGCGAGTTGGGCGACGCCTGCATGTCCAGCCCATCCAGCCCCGCCGCCGCCAGGCAGCTTGTGGGGCAGCGAAGAACAGAGGATCGAGTTGCAACAAATCTCCATCTGTCCCGCTCAATTGTCCACTGTGACCACTACCTCCCCTGCAGTGAGTCCAGTGGCGCCTCCACAGGGCGATGAGTGACGATGGCGTGTGGTGTGATACAAGCCGTGGGCGCAAACCCTCAAGGCGGTCCTTCTCCTCATACCGTGCTGCCTGATTCCGCTGCAAAGGAGGGTCCGGCGCCAGAGGCCGCACTCGATCCACTGCGGACTTGCAAATAGCTGGCGCAATGGTTGACAGCGCACCTTTCCCAGGCGTAGGGACATCTGCTGGCGGATGAACATGTCCTCGGGGCGCTGCGCCCAGCCGAAGGTCAGCTCCTCCGCGATGGTGGCGCCCAGAAAGTGGCGCTCTGGGAACTGGAACACCAGCCCCGTCTGCGCCGTGCGCGCCGCGGCGGCGAGGCCGCTGCCGGCCGTGGCGCCGCCCCCCGCGCTGGAGGTGCCTCCCGCGCCATTGCTGCTGCCTGCTGTTGCGCCGCTGCTGCTGTTGAGGCTGCCGTTGGCGCTGGCGCCGGCGGCCTGAGCCGCCACTGCGGCTGCGGCGGCTGCGGCCGCCGCCGGGCCGATGAACACGTCGCCGCTGTCGTGCTGCGCCAGGCCGCTGACGATCTTGAGCAGCGTCGTCTTGCCCTGTGCGTCAGAACAGATACAAACCTTATGTAAGTGCACAATGTGGGTTCATGTGGCTTTGGCAAGCGCTCCTCTGCGGTGTGGCGCCGCCGTGACAATGCCAGCGGCATGGTGCGATCAAAAGGCGGGATCGAGCCACGATACTCATGCATAGCGAGTGGATTGCGCACCGCGCCGCTGCGGCCGTAGATGAGGCCCATGCGGTTGGCGGGAAGGCGCATGTCGACGTGCTGCAGCAGCGGCGCGCTCGTGCCTGCACATCCGCCGAAAGCGTCGCTGAAATCCCAATCCTCAGATGTACAGCGTCAATGCTCCCACTCGGACTGCCAGCAGAGGCTTCGCGTGAACGCCTCATGAAAGCAGCGAGGCTCACCTGGTGGCTGGTACGTAAGGTCGCTGACTGACAGAGCCGAGCCCGAGGGCGCCTGCTTGCTGCCCTGGCTCTGCTGCATCATCTGGCCGAGCATGTTGAGGAAGCCGCCAAGGGCATTGGTGTCTGCGCCGCCCGCGGCCGCGCCACATGCTACGCTGCTCCGTCTGCTTGCCGCTGCCGCCTGCCGTGCGGCTGTGGCTGCAGCGGCATGGGCGCGGCACCGCTGCGGCCGCGGCGCGGCTGTCCGTGGCAGCGGCATGCTGTCATTGTGTAGTTTGAAGAGTCGGCTTCTGCTCGTGAGCGCTGCACAACTGGGCTGCATTTGGGGGTGCACCGCTGAACGATGGCTCCGGCTTGCCCAGCTGCAGGTTGGCTGCCTTGCAAAAGTGCCGCGGTCACCCAAACAGCGCCACGAGGTCTTCGTCCGTCTCCTCTGCTGGCGCTGCCACACCCTCCGGCAGACCAAGAGCCTGCAGAACCAGACCGAATGGTGTGACTTCCCTGAGCCAATGCCATGGCCCAATGCAACCAGGCTTTAGACAGATGGGCTGATGTCTTCGGCTTTCAGTCTGCCATACCTTGCTCATCAGCTGCTGCACGCGGGCCTCATGCCGGCTGACGGCAGTTAGGTGCTTCAAATACTGCTTGCGCCGGGCCGCTGCGTCCGCCGCGGGGGCAGCAGCCGCCTTCAGCTGGGCCTTTTTTGCTTTCAGCGCCTTCCGCTTCTTCTTGCTGTCCTTGCCAGCGGTCCGCTGAGCACACAGGAACATGATCCGTCAAGCACAAGCACAATGTGCATAACAGAGGCTGAAACGGATGGTGCAGCGGCGGCGGCGACCTGTGCTGCGAACATCACGCCCACCTGCTTGATGGTGCCGTCCTCTGCAGCGCCGTCACGATCTGCAGCTGCTAGAGCTCTCAGCTGCTGCTTCACGGCACGAGCTGACATCGATCGATTGCTCTGCTTGTTGCTGTGGCGGGGCGCACGGAATGCACTGCTGCCAATCCCCACTTGCGATGCGGGAGACGTCTGGCCGCCTAGCAGTGAAGTCGTGTGTGCTAAGCAACCAATGTGGCGTGCAAAGGACAAATGATGATCACCGCGTGTGCTTATCCGTCTGTGCATGAAAAACCCGCCTTTTCCTGCATGAGACTTGCAGTTGTTCCGCTCTTTTATTAGTATTTTCAATTGCAGTTGCACTTGCAAGTCTCAGTGTCTTCTCTGTCTTCATGCGTCCGCTTCAACTGTAGGATCGCTGTCGCCCAACTAGCGAATAGAAGTCATCTGCAACGCACATCCGGAACCGCTCGGTGCAAAGACCACATACTTGACTGCCTCACATAGAAATCAGCATGTCGGCTGACGGCCTGGACGTGGCCCAGTCGGAGAAGAAGATGTGGCTGGTGAGGTTTCCGCCGATGGTGGCGCAGCGCCTGCATGCGCTCGCGGCGCAGTCAACTGCGGGTGGAGATGTGCCTGGCAAGCCCATCGGGCGCGTCCGCTGCACACAAAACGCCATGCAGGTGAGTTGAGACTTGTTGGCTATTGGGCTGCATTTCCATGCTGGTTTCAAGACGCAGCGGCAGTTGGACGTCCTTGCTAGACGTCCTTACTAAATCACGCTGTCGCCACTCGTGTCATTCAGACATAGCCTTTCGCTGGATGTACAGACCGCAGCAGACTTCAGGCTGGATCTGAACCCCGAGGACTTTGCAAACATACCGAAGGAATTCAACATGCGGCCGCACACTGACGGCGCGCAGTCAGCCTACAGCTTCGGCCATCAGCATGGCGGCAGCGTCGGTGAGCTTTTTTTGCTGCCCATCATGCAAAGCAAATCTCTGTTGGCATTTCAGCTCTGCTTTTGACTTGAGCAACTCTGGAAGTGGTGCGCCCTGCCAGACCACTAAGCCATTCTAACGCCATTCAATTACTGCATGCGTCAGGCGTGGAGGGGCGTGTGGACCAGCGCTTCGATGTGGAGATGCTCCGAGGCCCACAGCGCCAGGTGAAGCCTGCTATCATCATGATGCCAAACTCCTGCGCACGCTGCCAGCTTGCCCGCACCTCCAGTGCCACAAGCCTGATGTGATGTGCATATGATTCCTATCTGAATGGTCACCATCGCCGGTTTGCAGCTGGACCCGCAGTACCGGTCGCTGACGCGGGATAGGCAGCACGCTGCGGCCACCAAAACGCGGGTGATGCAGGTCATAGACGATCCGCGGAATTTGCTCATGCGGCCGCTGCCCTCGGCATATACCAAGCGAAAGGTTGGCCGGCAGTTTTTCTGGCTTTCGTGGCGTTTAGTGTCCTTTTGCGTACCATGGCATCGCTGCTTGATTCTTCTAACAGATGGCACAGACCGACGATCTCACATGCTGTGACAAGTTGAAGAACCGATAGTCAAGTGCAGCCATGACGTGTGATGATTCCGCGACATGACGCCCCCAACTCTGGTTTGAACGCAGCCGGAGAAGGTGACGGACAACAAGCGGCTGCGCATGGCGAAGGACGAGTTGGAGAACATCCTGTTCGCGCTGTTTGAGAAGCAGACGACATGGAACTTCAGCCAGCTGCAGCGGGAGACAGACCAGCCGGCGCCCTGGCTCAAGGTGAGCGACGCCATGTGTCGTGTCTTTCGCTTGCTGGGAGTGAGAATGAACGGTGCTCGGGCCCGTAGAGTTCACTGCAAAGCCTTTCAACGTTGCAGCCGCTGCGGCTGCATGTGTGCAAAAACATGCAATGATTTTCCTGGCCAACGCCGCAGGAGGTGCTGAATGAGGTCGCGATTCTCAACAAGACGGGCCCAAACCGTGACAAGTGGCAGGTCAGTCAATGACTGAACGTGGGTAGCGCTTGCGACGCCCCTTTCTGCTTCAGTACCATGCACATGCTGCGTCTGCATGTCATACTTGTCCGCGCGGCCGACGCCGCTGACGGCGTCACCCGCCGCTCGCAGGTGAAGCCGGAGTATCGGGGCAGAAACGAGGAGGCCAGCTGAATTTGAAGGCACTTGTGGCTAGCGTTGTATCGTGCTCGGTGTGAGTTCTTTCTGCGAGTCATATGCTTGTTGGCCTCCTCGGACCAAGATTTACCAGGGCTGCACTTTGGAGGAAGCTATCTAACAACCGATGAGACATTTATCATCTCGGATCTCGGCGGACCTCACAATGCATTGTCACGGCGTCAGTTTGTGCTGCAATTTGCAAGACAAGCGTGAAGTTGCAAGCTTGATTCACGATGGACGGTCGGCTGCCCGAACTGCGCACAGTGCGCTGCGATTCAGAGGTCCCACAAGTTCGCATCACCGGCTTTCAGACGACTGGCAGCAGCGATGTGTCACCGACAAACTCGCATGCCAGCACAACCTTCTCAGACTCGCACAGCCCCAGCAGGCGTCGAGTGCCGTCGAGCCCGCTTTCGGTTCTGCTTCGGAAAAGCGACCGTAACACCCAGTCTGGCGGACTGGTTGAGCGAAAACTGGGCACGCTCAAGTTGGGCAGCAGCAGAGGCTTTGGCGGCAGCACCGCCGGTGAGGGCATGAGGAAGAGCACCAGCTGCCAGCAGCTGCAGTCCCTGTCGGAGCTGGCGCCGGCGACCGAGGGGCCCCTGCGATCCGGCTCGTGCGTGTTTGAGGCCAGCTCCATCCGCAGCCAGAGCTCCGCCCCGTGGGAGATTCCAACCCCAAGGTAATTGTAGGTTGGCATCAGATTCAGGGCCAATGCGTACAGCGCCACGCTGTTCGCCGTCACGTTTTTTGATTCAAAACACGCTGTCGGGACGTCGAATCATGCATAACACACGCTGGTCGGCACCTCCTGGCGGCGGCGCTATGGCGAGGACCGGAGGAGTTTACAACGCTGTTGCGACTCGTGTTCAATCCGCTGAATATTCGCAATTCGTCTATCTCACAGGTCATCCGGGCGGGCGGCATCCAGCCACAGCGGGCGGGCGTCATACTCAGAGGAGCACCATCATGCGGCAGCCTTTGCGCAGCCAGCAGCCATTCCTCCTCAGCAGCAGCAGCAGCAGCAGCAGCAGCAGCAGCAGCAGCAGCAGCAGCTGTACTGGCAGCAGGTGCAGATACATGCATGCATGCGAGTGCATGTTGCATTCGCACAAATTCAATTCTGGCGGGTCGCGTGCATGTGTCCACGCTTCTGACCGTCGCATCTTGCTCTGCAGGGCCACGAGGGCCGCGAGGAACCTGAGCCGCAGCTTGCCAGCCAGGGGCAGACAGGCAGAAGCCGCAGCAGCAGCCCAGCGCAGCAGGAAACCGCCGAAAGGCAGCGCACAGTCAGCGGCAGTCTGCCGGATGGTGCGGTCTTCGATCTGGAGCCGGCGTCCATGCCGCAGTTTGGCAGCGGCCGCCCGAGTACCATGCGGGGTCGATCGCAGAGCGCGGCGGTGCTGTCCGCCTACGCCTGACGGGGCTTTTGAGAGCCCGCCACCTGGTGTGGCACATGTAGCGCCAGCCCTTTGCGATCAAACCAGGCGGCAGCATGACGGCGCAACGGGGCGCCAATAGCCCTCTCAAAAGACAGGAGTGTATATGTAGGAAGCGTCATGACGCATAGAAACCCCGCAATTTTGATTAGCTTGCCGAACATAGCGCCCACAGCGTGGCGTGACTTCGGCTCAGCAGGAACCGTGCCCGCATATGCCACTCGGCTGTCTGATGTCCAAGCCTTGGCATAGCTCATGTCGAGCGTATCGCATTGATTCTTCAGCTGAGCTTGCGCCTTGCGATTTTTGTGGATGACTCGCCACAATGGCCAGCGTGGATATGGATCTGGATTGTAATGTTTACTTGTGATTGCTGTGCGTAGCTTTGTAATGCACATCAGCATCTGCTAAAGGCCAGGCTCAGCACATGCAAGTCGAGGCAAAGGTCATCAATGTCTTGTGCAATGGAGCAGGAATTGGTGGAGTGCTGAACCCTATATCTTGCCCCAGCCATGAGGCTGACTGGGCGCGCTCTTGTTGTGGGCACATTCCGATTGCACTCGACAACGCTGCCGGCGTGCGTTGTTCTGCATCCAAGATCGATGCTGCAACTTGCTGACTGCTGAGCATTATCCAGTATCAGGGCTGCCAGAGTCTCAGATTGCACATCGGCTGCTACACCCGTGTGGCCTGGTGACAGCAAAGAACTGGAGGCCCCCCTCGGCTCACCATGATGAAGTCGATGGGGGGCTCCCTGGGAGGTTCTTTCAGAGACCTGCAGGCGCTAGCGAGCGGCAACTATGGTGGGCCTGCTGGTGGCACTGGTGGCGTCGACTTGGATGGCGGTGGGCCCTTGTCTTTCAGCGCGCGGCCCGCCCGCGGCTCGAGGAACTCCATTGACAGCGGAGACGCCAGGCCGAAGAAGCGGTGAGGCTGCATGTCGCAAAACGCTGTGCGACCTAGAATGGTGAGCGCGCGGTTTGACGCGCTATCGGGATGCCAGCGCAGCATGCTTCACCGTCCTGTCGCTGCCTCGCAGGCTCATACTGGTCTCGAACCACCTGCCGATCAAATCGAAACAGTCGGCGGACGGCAGCAGCTGGGACTTCGAGTGGGACGAGGATGCGCTCATCGCCCAGGCGCATGTGCGTCTTCTGGCACATGACGCCCTGCCGCGGCCATGCCTGAGCCTTATTGGACACTGCGTTCAGCATTACAATGCCTTATTTGCAATGCATGTGGTTGCTTGCGGATATCAAGGATTACGGCTGTAAAATTGTGCAAATCGGGCTTGCCTGCAGGAGGGCCTGGGTGCGGACATCGAAATTCTGCACGTCGGCACGCTGACTGTGGATATTGAGCCGGAGCAGCAGGAGGTGCGCATGGATGTCCTTGCAGTGTCAATCCACGCCTGGGAGTTACATATGCAGCCTCGCGTGCAGCCTTGCGCGACTCTGCACTCAAGGCAACAGCGGCTGGATGTCGAAAACGCTTGTGGCTGCAGGCAGTGGCAGTGGAGCTCTTCAGCACCTACCAGTGCTATCCAGTCTTCCTGGGCAAGGAACTGAAGGAGGAGTACTACAAAGGTGGGGCGCCAGGGCCTGCCGTCCTGTCCTTTTTTGTTCAGTTTCGTTGAAGTGTTCTTATGACAGGAAATCCCCTATAATAGCAGGCTGTAGATGTCTCGCGCTGCGGGAGAATCCACCGGCGGGGGTCTGATTAGCAATCAAAATATATATATGCAGGCTTCTGCAAGCAGCAGCTGTGGCCGCTGTTCCACTACGACCTGCCGCTGTCGCCGACCAGCTCCGGCCGCTTCGACCCGGCGCTCTGGCAGGCTTACGTCAAGGCCAACAAGGTGCGTGGGGACGCTCCAGCCTGCCATGATAGAACACAAGTCCCTGTCACAGACTGTAACAGGCACTGCATCTGCGACCGGCTGATGCCCTTGCGCCGCCATGCTCTGTTGCTGATCCCTGACTCATGGACCCCAGGCGTTTTCGGACAAGCTGGTGGAAATAGTCAACATGGACGACGACTACGTGTGGATCCACGACTACCACCTGATGGTGCTGCCGTCGCTGCTGCGCAAGCGCTTCAACCGCGTGCGCTGCGGCCTGTTCCTGCACTCGCCGTTTCCGTCCTCGGAGATCTTCCGCACCTTCCCCAAGCGGGATGAAGTGCTGCGGTCGCTGCTCAACGCGGACCTCGTAGGTGCGCTCTTAACAAATGCCGCATTAATTGTGAGTCATGTGCAGACTGAGGTGTGAATGGCCCTTCTCCGCATTCTGCTCCTCTCACTTTTTTCCATCAGGGTTTGACACGCCGCCCGAACACACACCCTGCAGGCTTCCACACCTTCGACTACGCGCGACACTTCCTGTCCTGCTGCTCGCGGATGCTGGGCGTGGAGCACGTCACCTCGCGCGGCGCCATCATGCTGGTGAGAGATGCTAAAGGATTTGATGCATGCGAATCTGCGCCGCGTGCAGAATCTCTCCGTCTTGTAAACACTAAACAGACGCAAAGTTCCTGTGTTCAGTGATGACATGTTTTCGCATTTGTAGGAGTACTACGGCCGCAATGTGGGCGTGAAGATCATGCCGACGGGCGTCAACTGCGACCGCCTGCTCGCGGGGCTGCAGTGGCGGGACACCATCTGGCGGCGAGGCGAGCTGAAGGTGCTGTCCATTCAGATAGTTGCGCAGCTCGAATCAACGATCGTGGTAGTTGCTGCTTTGCGGCTGCCGTGTTTCAACTCTGCAGACACCCATACACAGCCCGTCAGTGCCATACATAGCTTCAGAATGTAGCCTGCTGCAGACCCGCTTGTGGCTGACGCTCGCCATGGTGTCTAATCAATGCACAGTCGCGGTCTCAGGTCCAGACTGTATGTGTTGGTGCGGACTCACAGGGTTTATGCGCACTCGCTGATGCTGTTACTGTGCTTCCAATCGCGCAGGCGCAGTTCAAGGACCAGACGGTGCTGATCGGGGTGGACGACATGGACCTGTTCAAGGGCATCGAGCTCAAGCTGCAGGCGGTTGAGCGGCTCCTCGAGCAGCACGCCGACTGGCGCGGCAAGCTGGTCCTCGTGCAAGTCACCAACGCCCCCCGGTGAGCAGAATAAGTCAGTGCCATTGGCGCACAGCACATAGGTGCCAATGGGCGCGGCAGCGGCGGTTGTCTGTCCTCACAGAGCTTTGTCCACATGAGCTCTGCACAGTGCGGTGTGGGCGAAGGCAGTCTGGGCGGTACAGGCCGGCGGTGGTAGCAACTGGAATGCAACGAGAGTCCAGGCGCTGGAGCTGTTGGCGGTGCGATGCCTGAGCAGACAGGGTTATCATCGCAGGTCCTCGGGCGCGGACATCACGGAGCTGCACAACTACTGCGTGAAGCTCGTGGAGGACATCAACAGGCGGTGCGTCCGCCGTCTTGTAGGATGCTCCCTGCAGTGCATCATCGCACTCTGATGTAAAGCGTGCTCCAGAGACTCTGTGGCAGCTGCGTTCAGATTCAATGACATCCTGGGACGCAGCAGAGAATTCTTCTGGTCTTGGGAGGGTCAAACATCTCGACTTTCCGAATGCGCACCTCGATGCGCACCGATGCAGGTACGGCACGCCGACGTACAAGCCCATCGTGTGGCTGGAGCGGCCGGTGCCGCTGTACGAGCGGATCGCGCTGTACAGCATCGCCGACGTGGCGGTCGTCACCGCCACGCGCGACGGCATGAACCTGGTGCCCTACGAGTACATCGTCTGCCGCCAGGGCGCCGATGTGAGTGGCTGCCTGGACGTCTCATCAATTTCAATATGAATGTCTTGCACTCTGTGCCACGAAGTAGTGGGTCTGGGTTTGGCTCGGGATCGAATTGACTAGGCACGCTCCTCTGCGGTGCTGTGCTGAACAATGTTGCCACGCGTCAAGGCTGCCACTCACAAGAGCGGCCTCATGTGCCGCAGGAGGCCGACAAAAAGAAGGAGGCGACGTCCTCTATGGTGGTGGTGTCAGAGTTTGTCGGCTGCTCCCCCAGCGTGAGCGGCGCCATCCGGGTGAGAAAGCAATTTGATATGCTGCTTCCAATACTTACCAGTACTAAAACATCGGGACCCGAAGTTCATGTCGTTGGATCTCAACCCGCATGTAAGCCAGCTAATAAACAACAGCCAGAGCTGTTGGAGGAGATAGCAGGTGGCAAAAGAAATGGAGTCATTCTGATGATGTCATTCTCATGACGACTTGCAGGTGAACCCCTGGTCCATTGACAGCGTGGCGGACGGCATCTACACCGCCATCCAGATGCCGGCCGGCGACCGGCACCTGCGGCACGAGAAGCACTGGCGCTACATCAGCCAGCACACCGTGGGCTACTGGTCGCAGGTGCGCTGCCCTCCTCTGCAGGCCAAAGGGTCTCGACCACCAGGGCGCTGGCCGCCTCCGCAGACTGCCTTGGAGACTGATACTGTCAGTTCTGATCAATTTCGCCCTGCGCTTTCAAGCAATGTTGCTGCAGCTGCTGATGGACCGTGCGCTGTGTGTGCTGCGCAGTCGTTCACGTCGGACCTGCAGAAGTTCACGCGGGATCATGGCAAGATGAAGTGCTACGGGCTGGGCCTGGGCCTCAACACCTTCAAGATGGTGGCTCTCACCGAGCACTTCCGCAAGCTAGAGCTGCCGCACCTGCTCAACGCCTACAGCCGGTGCGTCGGGTTGTTTCCTGCTGGAATGTGCCTGAGCCTCCGAATTTGGTGCATGAGGTCCGCCACAATGCTCGCTGGCGCATCGGTGAACAAGTTGCACGAGCCTGCACATCATAGAGCCGGCGCAACGTGCAAGCGACAAGAACCAAAGATGCCATCTCACGGTTGCGGTCCCGCCACACACGCAGGTCCAACCGGCAGCTGTCCCTGACTGTACTTCGACGCTTCATCTCAATGACCAACACATTGTAGCTTTGACCCCTGCGTTCCATCTGCAGGTCCAACCGGCGGCTGTTCCTGCTGGATTACGATGGCACGCTGCTGCCGGCGTCCAGCATCTCCACGAAGCCCAGCCCGGAGGTGCTGGACATTCTGCGGGGGCTGACGGCGGACCCCAAGAACGACGTGTTCATCATCTCCGGGCGCGGCCGCAACGAGCTCGGCGACTGGTTCGCATCCGTGGTGTGTCCCTCTCTGACGCCCTCTGCCCTCTCTCAGCCTGCCTGTGCAGCTACAAAATGATCCAGACTTTCGCTCTCGCCTACACAGTTGACGCAGCCAAACACAGGCTCATAGTCCCGCATGTACAGGACTGCTTTGCAGCTGTGCAAGTCCCTTTCATCGCATATTCTTGTCACGGGACTGGCAGAGCGTTTGTAGCACATCTCCCCAAGTCTCATCACATCTGCGTGTCTGCAATGCGCGCAGGAGCGGCTGGGGCTGGCGGCGGAGCGTGGCTTCTTCTTCAGCGCGCCGGGCGCGGCAAATGGCAAGCTTCAGCCTCCCAAATGCAATCACACATGCTCATCCAACCGCATTGCCCTGCAGGAGCGGCTGGGGCTGGCGGCGGAGCACGGCTTCTTCTTCAGGGCGCCGGGGGCGACCGACTGGGAGGCGCGATTCGGGGAGCCGGACGAGCAGGCGGCGTGGAAGGAGATGACGCGCCCCATCCTGGAGCTGTACACTGAGTCCACCGACGGCTCCAACATTGAGGCCAAGGACTCAGCACTGGTGTGTCCTGCCGCCGCTTGGCAAAGGAAGCGAAGCAAACTGCAAATTGGGTGATTTGATTAAGGCATGCTCCGCTCTGGAGCTGTACACCGAGTCCACTGACGGCTCGAACATCGAGTCGAAGGCCTCCGCGGGTGACCCTCTGAACTTCGGGTTGAAAGTCCAGAATTCCCATGTTGATCTGAACATGTACACTGAGTCCACGCGACGGCTCCATCATCGAGGCCAAGGACTCTGTGCTGGTGAGTCATCACGCAGCCTGGTCGCTGGGCTGTGCTGGAGGATGGGGGCATGGGTTGCACCAAGCTCTATGAAGTGCCGCTGACACCGCGCAGGGGGATTCGCAGCCGGCCTTCGTGCGCATTCTTGATTAGAGTCAGACCGGATGCGGCGCCACAAACAGTTGATGCGGCGAAAGAAACGATCAACACTGCAGTGCTGCCCCACATGCCGCCTACTCGCTGACAGTGCCAAGAATCCCGCTGTTTACCCAACACGCCGCGAAATGCGCCGGACCTCAAACTATGTCGTCACCTGACACCCCTGAACCGTGGCCCCGCAGGTGTGGCACTACAGGGAGGCGGACCCGGACCTGGGGGCGTGGCAGGCCAAGGAGCTGCTGGATCACCTGGAAGGGGTGCTCGCCAATGAGCCCGTTGAGGTCATCTCCGGCCAGTCCATCGTGGAGGTCAAGCCCCAGGTGCGCCTTCCATCATTGTTGAAAATGATTTCTCTGTCACGTTCTGTGGGACAATGCAAATCATGTCTTCGTCATGCTGTGTGAGACAAGGTGTCGTAAAACACGCAGCGCTTTTCTGCCGCCGGGTGACCTGCTGCCAGTGCTCTTGGGCGTGCGCAGCACTGGCGCAGGATGCGCGTGCCTGGACCTGCTCCCCATTTTGTGCAGCTTTTGTGCAGTAGCCTCCCGTTGGCTTGGCACTGCCGTCCCCGGAACCTGCAGGGCGTCAGCAAGGGCGGCATGGTGGAGGCGATCCTGACGGCGGCGGCCAAGACGGGCACCGCCCCGGAGTTCGTGCTGTGCATCGGCGACGACCGCTCCGACGAGGACATGTTCACTGCCATGGAGCACGTCACCTTCTCGCCGCACCTGCCCGCCGAGGTGAGCGAACAAGAAGAGATGTGAGGGCTCTTCTTGCACCCGGCGCGTCCCAGAACCTGACTGTGTTGTATCGGTACTCCATGGCGCATTAAGTGAAATGTTTGCCGCAGGTCCCTGGCCATGCACGCGTCTTGTTGCACCCTGGTCGGCAGAAAATGCTTCCTTCAACATGCTCCTTGATGACCATCAGCCATGCTGTTGGCGCAGGTCTTTGCGTGCACAGTGGGGCAGAAGCCGTCACGCGCACCCTTCTATGTCAACGACACGGTGAGCATTCCGTTTGGATCTTTCCAGATGGCAACGCTTCCAGATGGCGGCCCAGAGACGTCGTTTGGCTGGCCGCCTGTCCTCGTGATTGCATTTGCAGTCTTTGCTGCTTCCATCCATGACTTGCAGTCCGTTGTGTCAGTTCACCGAATCCTCTGTCTGTTTGGCTTTGTGGCGTGTGCTCAACTCCCAGTACCCTCGCTGCACAGACGCTAACGCCGTGCTTTGGCTGCCTGGCTGTAGGAGGACGTGTTGTTCACGCTGGCGCGGCTGGCAGAGGCGTCTGGGGCGCCGCAGGTGAACCTGAACTCCGTGGCGTCAGGCCAGTACAGCCCGCTCCAGCGCAGCAGCATCTCCGACTCGCCGGTGCAGCAAATCGCGTGAGCAGCGGCGCAGGCGCCGGGCGGCATCGGCCACTGGTCAGAGCATTCTGGTGCGGCCATCCTGCAGCGGCGGCGTTGGCGGCGCAACAGCGCCTCTGGCGTGATGTCAACCTGGTGTGCGCAGGAGCAGGATGCTCAAGACTTGTCTGGTCAGTGGCAATCTGCGCAGCAGCGGCGCGGCGGACTCTGTTCGCTGGCCGCGGGCAGGGCGGCCAGAACAGCGCCTCACAGATCAGCATGCTGCCGTGGATGCTTGCATCCATCAGGGCCACCCAATTTTGTTTAGGTAGTGACTAGCTGTGCGCGGGACTTGCAGCTCAGCCTGGCTGTGTGTCGCAATCCACAAGATGTGGGCGGCGGCGGTCTCCGCTTTCAGTGCTGCTTCGTTAGCCACAGGAAAGCATTTTCTTTGGCCTTGTTGAGTTTGGTGCGAGTCGCTTCCTCTGCCTGTGTGAGTGCTTTGAAAGAACCTTCGATGCGAGCGATGGCGTTTCAGACAGCAGTTGCTTGTGATGGTTGCGATGCGCCCTCTGCAAGGCGGTGCTGCCCGACATCGATGGCATACAGCTTTCTAACCTGCTGGCAACTGTTTCACTCAGTTTCAGCGGCAATCGCTCATCGGCGATTCAAATATGTGCAAACATGAAATGCGAAGGCCACGACAGCCTGTCGAAAATGAGGCAGATCCTGCTTGTTCGGATTTCGATAAGATCCTGCTTGTGTGTTTGGCCAAAGGGTTTTTCGCGCTGATCACTGCACCGCCTTAGCTCACACTGAGGCCTGACTGCCACCTCGCGTGAATCCCTGGCCTGTCTAGTTCTACGGAGCCTCGGGTCTGCGGCAGTCCAGGCAGCATGGAGCAGGCACAGCCCAGCGGCGCGGACGAACTCGCTTCGGACCTTGCAGGCTTGAGCATGGAGCAGCGAGAGGACACCGGCGGTGCGCACATGTCGTGCCTGGAGCTTGCTCTGTTCTTTGGAAAGCATCATGCGCGACGTCCTCTGATGCGACTGCTGTGCACTTCTGCAGAGGAGCCGGCGCAGCGGTTGCGTGGGGTGGTGCGCTGGTTCAACGCGTCCAAAGGCGGGCTTCGATGCTCTGTCCGCCGCAGTAGTTGCTCCCCAGAACCCGAAATGGATTCCTGATGATACTAGCATGCGTTTGCCGCCACTCTCCTTCATGTCGGAACGTTCTGACCATCGGGTTGTGCGCCAATGTTCTGCAGGCTTTGGCTTCATTCAGGCGGACGGTGCGCCCGAAGAGACTGAGGGAGCCGCTCAGCACGACCTTTTTGTACATCAGGTAGGTTCTGAGAGTACAAGCTGGCACCGTTCGCCGTCCCGAGCGCCTTAGATCAATAAGATATCTGACCTTTCCGGGTACGGTTCTCGGCGCTGCGAGCGCCTTGGACGCTGCACCTGACCGGTCCCAGCAGTGCCAAGCGCGAACGATTCAACTTAGGATATGCAGCAGCGCCGCGGACACGCCTTTACAAGCGTAAGTGGACCTCCTGCAACATCCGTGCATGAGCTGATGGGTATGGACGCTAAGACCGGGTCTTGGCAGCCGTGCTGCTGTGAACACATTTTAAGAGTAGCTCTGAATGCGATAGATGGCGTGAGGTTGCATCCGAGAGCCAGGGGCTGTGGCCTTGCTCCAATATTTCGACCGATGTCTGACACCCTGGTGACCTTGCGGTCGCCCAGCGTCACATGTGCTCGCGACAGCGTGCCTTTCCCGGAACAGCACAATAAGTACAGGTCCTGCACGCGGGCGTTCCGGGGGATAGCAGTGGCGCTGCCAGAACGCTCCGCCGCCGCCAGGCTTCTCTGGCACGAAATGAAGCCTGAATGAGTTACTTGAATTTGATCGTCAGCTTGGCTGCTAGGTGTCGCAGGCATGAAGTCAGACATTCGAAGCATGCTTGCAGTGAAGCACCGTAATGGTACAAAGCGCATCTGGGGCCATGCGCCGCCGCAGAGATGCTGCTGAGATCTGAGATCCTGTGCCCCTGCAGACGTCAATACGCGCCGAGGGCTTTCGCAGCCTGCGGGAGGGCGAGCCGGTGGAATTTGACGTGGAGCCCGGCGAGGATGGCAGAAATAAGGCCATTAACGTCAGTGGTCCCGGCGGCGCGCCTCCCCTGGTAAACAACACCAAGTCTCTGAGATCGCATCACGGTTTGCAAGTTCCCCGCAGCATGCACATCATGTGGCTACTCGTTCCTGCCTCGCACGTGCACATCCGGGCGAAAGCTGCGGCAAAGAGGGGCGCTTGTTGTGTGACGCAGGGAGCGCCAAAGAGGCCACAGCTGCAGCAGCGGCGGGGGCAGCTGCAGCAGCAACAGCCGCCGTCGCCGATGATGCTGGCGTCGGCGGCGGCGCAGCGGCAGCAGCTGCAGCACCAGTACGCTGCGGCGGCGCAGCAGTACGGCTACCCCCAGATGTACCCGGGCAGCTACCCGGGCGCCGGCAGCTACCCGCCGGGGCCCGGCATGGGAGGCATGTACCAGCAGCAGCGCCCCCATGGCATTCCTCCCGGCGCCATGCCCGGCGGTGGCATGGCCGGCATGCCCGGCGGCATGCGCCCGCCGCTCGGCATTCCAGGCAGCATGCCGGTCGGCATGCCGGAGTATGGCGGCTACCCAGGCCAGCAGCAGCAGGGGCAGCCGGGGCAGGGGCGCGGCGGCGGCCGCTGGCCGGGTGGCGGCGTCGCGGACCGGCGGCCGCCGCCCGGCACGCCCGGCGTCTCCAGCGGTCTACAGGTAGGATGCTACATTGCAGCAGGCAGTTCAGCACAGGCAGATTGGCAGCCACAGCCGCACAAATGTCGCTGGCCAGTGCCTGACTCGTCAGCCGGCATGCAGCCGGGTCAGTCAGCAGACGCGGGCCGAATTGTCGCCGCTGGCATGCCTGCCTCTTGATTTGCTCCTGGCACCAGGCGCACGCAGCGCCAGCAACCATGCTAGGGCAGCAGGTGTCGACGCGACTAAATGCGACAAGATGCAAGGCTCTGCCGGCGTGCACCCACTGAATTGCCGCCCGCAGGTGGTGGTGCACAACCTGCCATGGACGTGCTCGTGGCAGCAGCTGAAGGACGCGTTTGTGGAGGCAGGCGTCGCCAACATCGAGCGTGCAGACGTCATCATCGACAGCAGCGGCCGATCCAGGTGCCCTTGATCCTCCAGGAAGAATCGTGTGGGAACCTCAACAGAGGTCAAAGCTGCACTGCCGCCTGTTAGGCTAACATGCAGAGTGGTCTGCCAAGGAAGGAAGCACCCAAACCTGCAGGTGCTTCCAGCGATCTCTAAGCAGATGCCAGTGGAAGCACGAAAACCTCTCTACAGCTCACATCGGTTGCTCAGGCGGCGCTGTGCGTGCTACGACGCAGGGGCTTCGGGACGGTGTCGTTCCCTACGGCGCAGGATGCGGGGGCGGCTGTTGAGAAGATGAACAACGCGGACATTGGTGGCAGAGCCGTGACCGTTCGCATCGACCGCTTTGCCTGACGCGCCGGCGGCCGGTGCTCTGGCACCAAGCACCGGCGGCCGGCGTGTCAGCAAGGCGTCGTGCCGACGGCAATTTTGTGGGCAGGCGCCGAGAGGAGGCGGAACGCTCAGGTGGAGTGCCCTGCAGCCGGCGGCGGGGCAGCTGCAAGGGCGCGTACAAGCGTGCAGTGTTGCACTATGGCAGCGCTGCAGCACCGGCCTTGGCTCGCTGTGCCGTCCAGAAGTCTGCGTCTGAGCCACTACTCAGTAGACGTGCCTGGTGCTTGGTAGGATGTCCCTGGGCAGCGCCACAAGAATTGTCTCTAGGAACCCCTGTTTCGTATCGGATTTGATCGGCTATGTGGCTCGACCCAAATTTTTTGCTTGATTTCGGAGCACCATCATGCAGCGCATGTATGGCTCGGATTTGTGGCTCCCGATAGTGGTTTGCCTGGACAGACCCTATCTGGCCGGGCCGGGGTCACACCCACATCAGCCTCAGCAGACTTGTTCCTTGCATGTCGTTTGGCAATGCAGGCGGCCTTGGCGATCGATCTTTGTGTACATCTGGGCTGCTTTGCACTGCCAACTGTTAAAATCAAAGAATCAAATGCGAACAATGACAATCGAATCCAACAGATTATACGTCGCCGTTTTGACACCCCTTCTGTCTCGGCTGTCAGCAGACGCTGCCGCAGAAATACTGCAGCATCAGCAGTTCAGCAGCCCCACTCCACATGCTGCTAAAAAAAGCCCGACTCCCTACTAGTATCTACCGTTTTGCTGATCACATTGACAAGCGCTGTCACCCCTTTCCTCGCCACTTCAGGTGCGCACGAAGACGCGGATCTCGTTGCGGTCGCCGCGAGTGACCCGGATGTCCTGTGGCAACACCGGCCAGCGATTCAGGCGATTGTCAGGGAACAGGTGCTGTTGACATGCAAGGCCTGGCAGGGTGCACAGAGCAATACAGCCTCCATGTTGCTGTGAATATGAGAAAGATTGTCATATGTATGATATGGATTTTTGAGGGGAGCGTCGCACCTCGTCCAAAAATATCACGTCGAAGCTGGCGGCGCGCATGCCGCTGCTGGGCCGCATGTTGTCAGGCAGCTCCGGCAGCGTGAACTCGGGGATGTTGTTCAGCAGCCCCGCGATGCCACCTGCGGGTACACAGGGTGTCAGTCCGCCTGTCCTGCTTTCAAGGGAGATGAGCAAGGCGCATTCTGCATTGCTTGGAAGCTCAGACACATGCCCTGAAGGCGACGCGCCGACACACCTGCCTGTGAAAGTTCCTGAAGCAGCAGAGCTGAGAGGAGGCAGTTCAAAGAGAAGAGGCAATACGTACAATGCAGCCGTTTGGTGCCGGCAAGCTGTCCCAAATGGTGCTCAGCAGGCATTCCAGCGCATGGGGGCTGCTTCAGGGGAGGCAGCGGCGATGCAGCCATGCAGCCTGACGTTGCAGCCTGTGAAGCTGCTCTGCCCAGTACAGCGACGACCCTCCGCAACGCTGGAAATGCACCCTGCAGGCTGATGTCAGTGCCCGTGAAGGTAAGCTGCATGAATTTGGTATTGGCTTGTGATGGGACGAGAGGGGATGTTGTGGGTTACTCAAGGACCCACCCTGCAGGCTGACGTCGGTGCCCGTGAAGGTGATCTGCACGGTGCGCGGGCCCGTGACCTCCAGGGCGTGCTTGAGCGTCAGCAGCGCCTCGGCCGCCTGGTTGGGCGGCGCGAAGGGCAGCGACGGCAGCGCTTCCCGCGTCAGCTCCACCACGTTGTCCAGCCGTCCCAGCTGCGTGTCGATGCCCTGGTACACCTGCATTTGTAAGATGGACAATTGTAAGGTTTTAAGGCCCCGCATCAGCACCAAAATATTATTCAGCAGCCCCCGCTGCATGTCGACGTCTTGGTACACCTGCAGCCACAGACCAATGCGTTTGCAGATGTGTTCTTGTGGAATTCCTGGTTTCGAATTGCAGTCGGCTACATGCCATTGCCCCACACATGCACCTTCTGCTGCACCAGAAGCCAGCGCGGTCAAAGGAGGCCAGATGATGAGACCCGCCGGGCTCTAGCCGAAGTCGGCGGGCAGCAGCTTGAGCGGCGTGCACGCTTGTCCGTGGACAGGCTGCCCGCAGGAAGTCACAACAATGGACGTCTACAGGAACAGGAGACCCGCACCTGGCCAAAGTCGGCGGGCAGCAGCTTGAGCGGCACGCCCGGCCGCCGGCCGCCTGTCGAGCGGCTGCCTGCGAAGCCGCTGGAGTAGACCAGCCGCCACACGCCGCCCAGCAGCTCCTTCTGCGGCGTCTTCTTTGCTTTCTGGCCGCCGTTTCCGCTGCTTCCGCTTCCCCTTCCGCCGCCTCCGCCGGAATCTGCGCCCCACGATGCACCCACGGCGCCGGGAGAGCCGGGCGCCGCGGCGGCATCGGCGAGTCCAGCGCCTGGCGGCGGCAGCGGCAGCCCCTGCAGCGCGGTGCGCAAATGACAATGATTCAGGAATTGACATGATTGTTTCATTGTATTTATCGGCAAGTCCCGCGCCTAGCGGCGACAGCAGCAGCCCCTTCGGGAAAGCACACAGGTGAGATTAGTTCAGCGAGTGGCACTAGAGTTCATGGAATTTCTTCCTGTGCTGCGGCGTCAGCCGCCAGCCTCGCGCCCGGCAGCGCCAGCGGCAAAAGCACACAGATGAGATTGATGCAGCAGATGGCACTTGGTGTCATGGTTTTATCTTCCAGCGCCACGACGTGATCCACCAGCCCCCGCGCCCGGCGCAATGGCAGCCTCCTGCGGTGCGGCGCACAGATGGCAGGAAATGAGCACTTGACCGTGCCATGACAAATGTGAACACAGCCTGCATGAGGCTGCTTTCTTTGCTCTTGTAATTGCAGGGACCGGTCTGCAGGCTGGTCTCGTGAGAGCAGCAGGAACTGGCCAGCCTCAACGGCGCGGCCGGAGACACGAGGATGCATGGCCCTAGCAGGACTGCACCTGCGGCGGAAGAAGGTTTGCGCCCGGCGGCGCCGCGGCCGCGGGCGCGTCCGGCTGCAGCGGCGATGGCGCGCCGCCCGGAATGCCCGCGCCGCCGGGCGTGACGCTGTCGGCGGCGGAAGGCGAGATGCTGGTGACCTCTGGCGAGATGGAGGTCACGCCGGCAGTGGTGATTGACACGGGCTGCGCCAGCCCCGAGGGCGGCCGCGATGAGGGCGGCGGCGACCCGTCCCCGCCTGAAGGGCCTGTGCGCGCAGGACGTGCCACTCAGCTGTCGGACCTGGTTCGGAGAGGAACGACGCCACAGGCAGATGCCCCAAAAGACACCCCGAAGCGTGATCTTGAATGTTGGCACTAATGCCATCATGCAGCTGGCAGCCTCGAAGCGGGCAGAGGTTGTGCAGTATGGCCATGTGCACACCTGCGGGCGAGGCCATCAGGTTGACGGGGCCGGCGGCAGTCACCAGCGCCTGCACCGCGCCCTCTACCAGGTCCGCCTACAGGGGGGGACAGAAAGTGAATACCTGAGCGTCATACGAGAGCCTCGTGAAGCTGACCTTGCACGGAGGCAGAGCGAGCGTCGTCCAGGCAGTCCAGTATGCCTTTCAAGATCGAAATTTGATGTGCAAGAGCACAGTCAGAGTATTCCTCTCGTCTTGCCACATGATGTCACTACAATGAGGAGCAGCGATGGTGAGCAGCACACCTGGCGGCCGGTGGCGGCAAAGCCGCGGTCCAGGCCGGCGACGCTGGCCAGCAGCCGCGTCTTGAGGTAAGGCACCGCTTCCTCGCCCGAGGCGCCGCCGGGCGCGGCCTCTGCCATTGCCGTCAGCGGCGCGGTGTTGGAGATCAGCTCCCGGCCGCGCCGGTATGGCGAGCCTGCGGCAGCGGTGCGGGTGCAAGGCATTTAGCGTTTGCAAGGCGCTGGAAGGTGAGGCCAGGAAATTGGAGGGCTTTTTCTGATTGTACTCCGGAGCAATGTAGATCCGCAAAGGCAACTGCACATGGCTGCACATGGCAGCCGGAACAATGCTGCCTGTGCATGTCAAGTGCATAACCAACTTCCGCACATGAGCTTGCTGCTGCCACATGCGGTCTCTACACGCCGGCCACATGACATCACCGACCGCCCAAACCTGCAGGAATGGAGCGCGCAGAAGTGTTGCACATCAGCTGCGAAAACGACGACTTGGGCGCTCACCCTTCCGCACCATCCCAGCCGCGCGCTGCGCCTCGGCCGCAAAGCCCTGCTGGTAGGTGTACTCAGTGTGGTTGCAGCGCGACAGCACAAGTACCTTGGTGCGCACCGGAAAGAAAAGGTGACAGCTCACCCTTCCGCACATTTTTCGGGGCGCGCTGCGCCTCAGCTGCAAAGTCCTGCTGATATATATACTCAGTGCGGTTGCAGTGTGACAGCACGAGTGCCTTGGTGCGCACCCTTCTGCACGTTCTCGGCAGCGCGCTGAGCCTCGGCCGCGAGGTCCTGAGCCTGGTCGGCCGCCTCGTTTAGGCCGGCCTGCAGTTGCTGCCCCGCCTGCTGCGCGTTGCGCTGCAGGTCCGACGCAACACCCTCCGCCTCCTCCTGCAGGTCCTCCGCGACATCGGACGCCTGGCCGGCAGCCTGTAGGGGCGAAACATAATTGGTCTAAGTGATAGGTACATCTTTGATGTGATCTGCTGCGCGTTGCGCTGCAGGTCCGACGCAACACCCTCCGCCTCCTCCTGCAGGTCCTCTGCGACATCGGACGCCTGGCCGGCAGCCTGCAGGCCAGAGAATTGACATCCACATCGTGGCATTCAAAAGACCAACGCGCACTGGGCGGCAGGTGTACTGGAGTTTCGTACTGGACGTATATTGCCAAGCCTGGTCGCCTGATGTGGGCCATCACGGCCTTGAGGATGCACCACGTGGTGCAGTTGCCTTGCAAGTCAGATGCTGCCCTCTGCAAGAACATGTGCACCTGTCCGGCACCCCTGATGGCGTCGGCGGCGCCGTCCGCCGCGCCCTGCACCGCTTCTGCGGGCGTCGGAATGGCCTCCACGCCCTCGGACACCGCCTCTGCCACCTCCGACGCCTGCTCCCTCACCGCCTCCTCCGTGTCAGCAGCGTCCTCCTGCTGCAGGCATGGCGTTCCTTGTCAGGTAGGGGTACGCTAGGATCTGGCAGCCGGTTGTGGCTGGTGGCCAGCGTGAGCGGCGGTGTGAGCAGCTCTGCACCGCTGACGTCGGCAAAGCAGAGTGACGATCGAGTGCGACAACAGGCAGCATGCTGCCAGTCTAGCCAATAGAAACTGGTCAGCAGGAACAGCCTTAAGAGCAAGCCCTCCTAGGCAGTCAGCAACTCGGACTGCATCGCTGCCCCACCTTCTGCTGCCCGCGAGTCTCCACCGAGGCAGCGGCCGCCTGACGCCGGGTGTCCCCCGCGCTCATGGACACCTCGGCGGCGGTGTTCCGCGCGTCGGGCGACGCCGATTGCGGCGAGGTGTCGGCCTCGACGGCGGCGCGGCGCATCGCAGGCGACGCCGACTGCAGCGAGGTATCCAGCGGGGTGTCCAGCACGGTGTCGAGCGCGGCGTTCTCTGTCCTGGCAGCGCCCTCCTGCAGCAGCCTCACACGGTCATGGGTGCATGCAAAGCCGCGGCATGTTGCGCATGCGCCGCACAGCACAGCTGCCACGACTGGGCTGCGGCAGCATCCGTCGCTGACGCCAAGTGGAACCCAGATGGACTGACCAGCTTCAACATCAGCACCATGATGTGAGTGCCACAGCTGCGGGACAGGCGCCTGTCCTTGAGCATAGACTGCGACATGTGCGGTGCTGGCAGACAAGCGGAATGGGTGCTCACCGCCGCCTGGGCCTGAGTGTCAGCGACTGCACCCTCTGCGATCTCCACGCCGCTGCCGAGCGCGTCAGCCAGCTGGTCGCCGGCATCCTTGACCGCGTCCCCGGCAGCGTCAGCGGCGTCCGCCCGCGTCTCCGCCGCATCGGCCTGCGGCGTCTCTGCGTCTGCAGTTTCGGGAGGTCAGACAACAATCGCCAGCATCATTAGCACACAAACAGCTGCAGGAGAGGCACGTGCGGCTCAGCAGCAACCGGACGTGGACGGGGTAATCCTGTGGGCTGATGGTGCCACAGCGCAAGGCGGCAAGGCGGCACCTGGGCTCGAGGCGACCTTACCCTTCTTCTTGCCGCCACCCTTTCCCTTGACAGCGCAACGCACAGTCGGCCTGCAACACAACGTCAAAATTGTCAGAGACGCCCATGGCACGCCTTGCTGTTGGCCACAGGCTGATGCATGCAAGCACCAACACCTGCTGGTCAGAGCACGCTGCAGCGGTAGCTGCCGAGCCTGCTGGTGCAAGCTACTACGGGCGACTGGCGCCACCGGTGTCACGTTGAGCACGCATGACGGCATCATGCTGCCTGCACTGCAACAACGAAGCATGGTCAACGTCTGGATCACCCGCCGGCGACGCGTGAGTCTGCCGGTCCAGGGCAGTTGGTCCATGCATTCTGTATGCACATGAGAGGGGGTCGTCCGCTTACGACGGCTGCGTGTCACGTCCGCCGGGCTTGGTGTTGATAGATTGCTAGACGTCACTCAGCTCGCTGGTCTCTGTGGCTTGCGCACGACCACTTCGAATTCCACAATCACAAAATTTGATTGCAATTCCAATATCTTCAGGCAAGTAAAGTTGGCAAGAACGACAACTGCACTCAGCCTTCGGCCTGCGCGACGTGATCACCGCAGCTGCCACCAAACTTCGTGTGAGCACTGATTTGTCATTGATATTTCCACACACGCTCAAGTACATGGCGTGCTCAAGGTAGTGTACATATTCGCACAGCTCAGGAGCCTAAGCACGTCCTGAACTCGCCCACGCGCCGCGTGCCCCTGCCTCAGGGCCCAACTGTGCATGATGACAGACGCCTCCAGGCGGTCATCATGCGCGGACCTTGCAGACGTCCTCATACTCCGCCGCCACCTCCTCCGGCTGGCCACCAGGCGGCGCCACCCGCACGCGCGCCTGGAACTTGGCCTCCTCGATGGAGACCAGCATCCCCGTGGCGCCGCGATGGGGGCCCGCCAGCAGCAGCACGGTCCCGCCGGGCTGCGGGATGACCGTCTCCAGCTGCGACTGGTGGACCTGCACCGTGGCGCTGCCGTCCGAGAGCTCCACCTCCCCCACCTGCGCGCACATTCGTCGTTTCCTTGATGGCCATTACAACCAGGCTGCAATTCAGGTGCACTAGAGAGCGCAGCCTGCACCGTGGCGCTGCCGTCCAAGAGCTCCACCTCCCCCACCTGTGCGCACATGCATGCAATCCTCAGTTTCTACCGGTTGCAGTTTCGCTAGAATCCGTCAGGCTCGGTGGGTGTGCACTAGAGGTCAGGCCCCTGCGCGGATCGCGCTGGTTACGCTGCGCTGCCCAGCATCTTCGCAGCAGACACTGCCGGGTAAACTGATGCCACATGCGTTTCCAGCAGTGCAATGTGGGTGAAGGATCTGCAGCACCTGGTCGTTGACGAGGCGCACGATGGAGCCCTTCTTTTTATACAGCCCCTGCGCCTTGAGCTCCGGCGACATTATCTTCACCACCAGTCCCTTCCGCAGCCAGAAGCCCCTGCAGTGCGCACCCGGACATTTCAGAATTGTATGGCGTACAGTCGCATTGCAGCCAGTGACATGCGCCAGCGCCTGGACAGAGATCAATGCGCGGCAACAGGAAGCGTGAGCCTTTCAACAGCAGTCTAGCTTAGCGCGAACAGACCAGATGTGCAGGCGGATGGCGGCACAAAGCTGCAACCTGCATGCTGCTGCACCTGCTGTCGGCCTGCTGCGCCTGCTTCTCCTGCTCCGCCTTCGCTTGATGCAATGGTGTGCTGGCACATGCTCAGGGCACGGAAGTGAAAGTCACCGCACCTGCTGCCGGCTTGCTGCCGCTGCTGCGCCTGCTTCTCCCGCTCCGCCTTGGCCGCCTTGGCCTGCTGCTCCTGCTGCATTAGCGCCTCCAGCTTGCTGCGGGGCTTTGCAGGCTGCGCCGCCGCCCCGTCGCCGCAGCGCAACCGTTTCCTGTGCATGCATCAGACTCAGTAAGTGAAGACACCTTGCACGTTGCTCGGAGCAGACCGTCTGCAATCCACCTGAGGCTGAGGCTGAGGCTGACACAGGGAAGTAGCGAGAGAAGCCAGTCTCACAGCCGGTATGATGACTGTGCAGTAGCTTCCAGCAGCAGAGGTCACCTATCCCGTTCCGAGTCTCCAACACCAAATGCGGGCGTCACTTTAGGCTTGTCCGCTGGCGAGGCGGCGGACACACGGCTCGGCTTTGCCAGCCCACCAAACGCGAGAGGCTTGTCGTCCTCCTGCGCCAAGAGAGGTGCTGCTGCTCAAGGTCAAGGTCCTGTGGCAGCGTGGTCTCATCTTTTGTACGACATATTTGCAGCGCCATTCCTGGTGTGGCGCAGTCAAAGCCCAGCCGCGCTTACCGGCAAGGTCAGCTGGCTCAGACGTTCCGAGGCTTCATGAATACGAGAGGTCGCCCACCTGCCGCTCCAGCGCGCCGCCATTGAGGGGCGCCTCCGCCTCGGCGTCGGGCTCTGCAAACTCCGCTGCCCGCTCGATCTGCGCCTGCAGCGCCCGCTGGTGCCGCTCCTCCTCCTCCCTCTCCGCGCTGCACGTCAAAAGCACAACAAACCCTGATCCGGCTGGTCTGACAGTGGAGATGATATGACGCCGTGGGGGCCAGCCCAAGCAACGGCCATTGCCAACGACCGTAACTCACGTCGCAGCATCCGGCTCAGGTGTGTACGGTGCATCCGTGTTTTCAATGTGTCTGGTGCACAACAGTGGTTTCAAATGTGGAATGGCAGCACGAGGTGCACCGGTCGCGTTTGACACGTCGCTCGGTAGACAGCTCGGCCATGGGGTCCTCCTGGATGATGGAGATGAACCAGCCCTTGGGCGTTTCGTCGACGCGGCACTTGCCCGTGCGCCCCAGGTACTTGACAAACTCCGTCAGCGACAGCCACTTGGTGGCGTTCATGTGGATGTGGTGCCTGGACGAGCACATGTGCAATCTCAGTGTCCTTGCGCTCAGTGGCGAGAGGTGTCCGACTGCCGCACATCACTCGCAGCAGCAGTCGTCAGCACTCCAGCTGGCAGCAGTGCCAGGCATTGCTGGCGCACAAGCATCGCGTCCCGTTCACACAACTGCAGAGATGTTTGCTGAAAAGCGTGCTGAAGATAAAGGAGGGGACCCACTTGTCGGCGATGAAATCGTTGTACACGGTCTTGGCGGAGACGCGGGAGAAGGGGTGCGACCGACGCAGCAGCTCCAGGAAGTCGGCCTCAAACTCCTGGACATCATTCACGGCCGACACACTCTTCTGCAGTCGGTCGAAGCTATCATCTGTTCACGGAAAAACGCGCTTTGATAGTAATGGGGTTCAAATTTGATGATTGATTTGAACCTACCTCCGAGAAGCCGTCTATGACGCGGTCCGGCGCCTCGCCGAACACCATCATCTGCCGCTTGTGCGAGTCCGAGTCCAGGTGGCACTTGAAGCCGTTCTCGTCGCGGCACTGCTTGCCGCACATCTGGCAGTACCAGCGCAGCTTCTGCAGGCCCTTGGACTTGATGCGGTTGGATATCTGCGAGCACAACAGGTGTCGCCAGCGTCAGAGTGCCGCGGATATGCCGCAGGTGCGCTGGAGGTCCATCGGCTGGTGCGGCAAAGTGGACTCACCGCTTTCGGGCTGAGGAAAGCATTCTTCGCGCCCATGCTGGCAGCCCTGCTGCCTCAGCTGGAAACGGTTCTTGCTCCGCTGGCTGCGCTGGCGCCCTGGCAGGCAGCAGGTGCAAGGCGTGCCTGACCAGCCCTTATGCTATTCAGATCAAGTCAGTTCAAACGGAGTTGCAGTATACAGATCCCTGTCTGTGCTGAACGTTGATAGCCTCGGGTTGCAGGCAAGTCTCAAACCAGTCGATTCCCAGGTTGTGTAGCCAAAGAAAGCCTTATGCACAGCAACGAAGGCTGGTGCACCTGCAGCGCTGCGCACAGCTTATTAGTAGCTCTGAGGATAGGATATGAGTTGCAGCGAGCAGATGCAGGTTCTTCAGCTGGCTTCAGGTGCAAACGTTGGCTAGAAGCAGGGGGAATGCTCTGGAAGCATACGAGGGATGCCACGTTTTGCGCGCGCCACATTGTGCTCGTGCTCGCGGCGGACACCAGCGATCGCATCGCGAACATGTACCGTTCGGAATGATGTATTGACGTTTTCTAGCTGACAAGGGCGGCCTTGCCAATCTCTCTTGCGATGACCCTGCCGCGGTGTCGGCGCGTGCAGCTGCTCGTCCTGGCAATTTTGATTGCTCCGCTCAATATTCACCAGGTCAATTCGACATCAAGCTGCAGCCAGACGCGCAGTGTCATCAGGCTGCGCAGCGGACACATCGACCCGTGCGATGCACCCGCAAGGTGCGGCGAGGATCGTCGGACATCGCCTGTTGACCCCGCTGCGAAGACACTGCGATGCACATTGTCCACCTGATCTGTTGCGTGCTTTCGTTTAAATTTCTTGTCGGATCTGCAGCCCTAGGCGTGCACTGACAGAGGCGGCGGATCAGGATGATCCGCAAGCAGCCGCAGCAGACTTGCATCAGGTGCAGTTGCGAAATGTGTCCCGGGCCGCATGTGTGATAACCTAGGAGGACTGAGGAGTGCAGTTTGAACCATTCCTAGTGCGCCTGCGACACACCGACCGTTTTTGAGCCTTCACCGCTTTCCGAATTTATGCCACCTGCAGTTCATCATTGCCTTCGAGGAGCCGCTGTCGCCGGGCATTCTCGCAGCGTTCGATGCAGAGATTTCCAGCCTCCGGGGAAGCTCCATCAGCTACCTGCCCGACAACGCGATCTTGGCGCTGCTGCCGCCGGCTGCAGTCGCCAGCGTGGAGGCCCTGGCAGGTGAGCGCATCAGCTTCCTGAGCCGGGCACAATACTCTACAGAAGCTTCCATAATGTGCAGGCCGCAAGTACTGTGCATCAAGTAATGTGCATCGAGATTTTCTGGGCCTCAGAAAATCTCATTCACCCAAACCCTCTGTGTGCAGGCGTGTCCTGGGTGGGCGAGTGGCTGCCGGTGCAGCGGCAGTCGCCAGAGCTAACAGCGCTGCGGCAGGCGGTGCACGAGCAGGGCATCGACAGCGTGGGTCGAACCCTGGAAATGGCGGCAGACAATTCAGACCTGCGGGCGCAGTCGCCGGCGCAGGCGCTGACGCCGGCGGCGTGGCAGGCAGTGGACGTCGATTATGTCGCCGACGCCTCTGGCGTCAGCAGCCCGCGCGTGGCAATCGACGTGATGCTGGTGCATCAGCTGCTGCCACTGGCGGCGGGCCTGTCGGAGGCGGGCAAGGCCAGCGCCCAGGCGCGCATCCTGCAGCTGGTGACGAGTGGCGGCGACCCAGCCGGCTTTGGCGCGGACGCCGCGGCATCGGCGCGCACAGTGCAAACCATCCAGGTCAGCTGCAAAAGCATTGTTGCGGCACACCCTCCAGCCCACGCCTGAGGGATGTGCGCACTTGGAAAAGGCAAGGAGTGAGCCTCTACCGGCTCAACTACAGTTCGTGTGCATCGTATATCGCAGGCAGGGCTGGCGGCGGCCTGCGGCGGCAGCGGCGGCGGCTGCCTCATTGCGCAGAGCACGGCGGAGCGGCTGGTGGTCAAGGTGCCACTGCAGCACCTGGACGCCGCGGCATCGCTGCTGGCGGGCCAACCTGCGGTGCACTGGCTGACACTGCACTCCTCGCCGCGAGCGGCCAACTACTATGGCACCGCCATCTCGCAGTGCGGCGCCTCGGAGAGCATCTACGACGTCGCCAACCTGGCCAACGGCGCCTACGCGTACAACGACGAGGGCAAGACGCCGCTGTGGGGTGCAGGCCTCAGGGTGAGTGTATTTGAACCATCACGTTGGTGCTGGGGCCCCTACAGCAGCGCAGTCAATACGCTGTATGCGTCAGCACTCGGTTTTACTGCTTGTGATGATCCCAGCGAAAGGCTTTGAGCGTGCTGGTTTCAAACAATAGGGCACAGGGCAGATTGTGGGCATGGGTGATACCGGCATCAACCTGGACAGCTGCTTCTTCCGGGACACCAACCTGCCGGACACCAGCGCCGGCAACTGGCCGCTGGACTCCACGGGCCACAAGCTGTTCAACAGCAGCACGCATCGCAAGATTGCGATGTACCGGGCGCTGCAGGACACCACCGACGGCAACGGCCACGGCACCCACTGCGCCGGCAGCGCCGCCGGTTCCTTTCAGAACGGTGGGCTGTTTGCTTTCGGTCCTGCGCTGATGCCGGCGGCAGCGTGCAGCAGGTGTGCGCACAGGAATATTGTAGCAAATTGTTGAAGCAGACCACCGCCGCACTTTAGACTGGCGGGAGATGCGAGAATTTTGCCCATCCTGCACAGGCGTTCTATCGTGGTGGGTAGGCATGGCGCCAGATGCGAAGCTCGCGTTCTCGGACATAGGCTCTGGAAACACGGGCAGCCTCGCTGGAGTGCCATACAATTTGACGACCGGCTACTACCCCTGGCCATATGTCAGGTGAATGGCCTGCTTATCAGCATTTCGGTCAGGAAACGATTGCAGATCTTGCAGGACTCTTGAGAAACACACCAACGATCGAGCATCAAGCGAATACGTTTGACCTTGGCTGCCTGCTTCATGAACGAGTTACCTCACTGCGTGCTTCCATGCACATGTGCTTGCAGGGGCGCCCGGGTGCATTCAGACTCTTGGACCACATCAGCCTCGGTGTACGACACCAACTCGCAGAGCGTGGACCTCTTCTCCTGGCTGTTCCAGGACTTCCTGCCGGTCTTTGCCGCCGGCAACTACGGGGCCCGGCTTGTCGACGGCACCATCGCCTCCCCGTCAACGGCCAAGAATTGCATCTCCGTCGGTGCGGCTTTGCTTGGCTTCATTCTTCTTGCCGAAGCCATCCTGCATACATTGTGCATGACTGTGCTTTGACTTCATGTGCTGCTTTTGCCGCTGCTCTGTACATTGTCCAGCAGACAAGCTCCTGAAGTTCTCTGCAGGCGCCGGACTGACGTCACTGTACAGAGACAGCAGCTCCTTCCCCATCTATCAGCCAGCGCTGAACATCAACAGCGTCATCTATACAATCACCGTCACCGGCGGCCTCAAGGTGCCGCTGATTACCGCTAACAAACAACGAGGAAAAGTAGTGTGATGATGGCTATGGAAGTCTGTGCGGCCAGAAGCTGCTGCAGGCTTTCGTTGGATTGCTGCACCACAAAGACAAGCATCCAGGAGCTCACGATCACCGATACATGAAACCAATGACGTAGGATGACCATAGCTCTTTTTCAAACGCAGGGCAGCGGCGCGGACGGCAAGGCATACACCGTCATGCTCGCCGGTTTCGGGTCGTCGCTGGCGGGGCTGGTGGCCTCCACGGGCTTGGCGCCGCTGACGCTGGCGGCGGTCGACCCGCTGGATGGCTGCACGCCGTTCAACCGGCCGTCGCTGTACAGGAACAAGGCGGTGCTGCTCCAGCGGGGCAACTGCTCCTTCGAGTCCAAGGTGGAACAACCTCTGGAAACTTGAAGTAGGACATAAGGTTGACACTTTGTATTCATCTTTTGCGGAGTGTTACACGTGAAAGTGTATGTGCGTCTGTCATGCTGCAGGATGCGGTTCGATCTGTACCCAACATCTGTCTGACGCCTTGCGCAGGTGGTGAATGCGATAGCCGCGGGCGCGGCCGCCGTGCTGATCAGCAACTCCGACAACACGGGCTTCATGCGCATGAACGCCGACGCCCCGACGCCCGGCTTTGACCCGCCGAGCATCACCATCCCCGCCGCCTCCATGCCCCGCAACTCCGCCACGCCGCTGCTGGCGGCGCTCGCCAGCGGCCAGGCGCGTCAATTGGTCTCGTCAAATTCTGACACCAAGGGTTTCCAGACCAAAAACCCTTGAAGCAAACCAAGCGTTAATACAATCCTCAGCCTTTGGGTTTGGCGACCCCCGTCTGTGTTTTCCGTGCCGATGGCGATGTCGAGTGCCTGCCCAGTGGTGAAGGATGCATGCAGTGGGGAATGGTGAGGGAATGGAAGCATGCCCACAAATGACTGCCCGCGCTGCAGGTGCTCAAGCTGGTGGTCGCGGCGGCGGTGCTGCCGACGGACCGCTTCGAGAGCCTGGCCTACTTCACCAGCATCGGCCCCACGCTGGACGGCCGCATCAAGCCCGACATCGTGGCGCCCGGCACCACCATCTCAGCAAACCCGTGAGCTGATTCATGCCATCGTGATCTGTTCCATCTTCTGGCTAGCTTGCCTGCGATAACAATTCTGCAGAGAGCAAGGTTTTGGGATCGAATCGTGAGGAAGAACGGCACCGGCCAGCTTGTGAACCAAGCGTGCGTGCATGTTCCCGTTGTCATGCAGCAAGAGCACTACTTGCTTCTTGACCTGAATAGACACTCAGCAGCACTGCTGCACCCGGTCATACAAAATCATACATGCATCTGATGCAGCGGCGGTGGCGCGGTGGGGCAGGCCACCTGCGAGGTGGGCATCGACATGGGCACCTCCATGGCGACGCCCATTGTCGCCGGCGCGGCGGCGGTGGTGCGCCAGTACTTCCAGCAGGGCTGGTACCCATCGGGCGCCGCGGTGACCGCGCACGGCTTCAGCCCGTCGGCGCCGCTCGTGAAGGCCGTCATGCTGGGTGCGGCAGTTCAACCATATAGCTCTGTGCTTGCCTTTTCCGATAGCAGGCTGCAAAATGCGGCCATTTCTATTTGTGTGGATGTCACCAGGCGCATAGACTGGTCAGGACAGTGACACTTGGTGAGCGCCTGCCTGGTCATCTTAACGTCAGCCCTGCTGTGACCTTCTGGCGGCGCTGTAAAGCATCTTTATGAAACGGCTGGCCGTCTGCTCATCAGATGACCAGTCCTAGGCATGCAGCCAGTGTTTCAGTGTACGCCACAGGAGGTCACTCCAACAAGATGTACATGCTCTCAGCTATCTAACGCATCCACCAAGTGCATGTCCTTTGGCTGTAGGCGGGGCTGCGTCGATGCAGGGAGTGACGCCCAGCGACAATGCCCTGTATGACAGTGTGCCGCTCGAGCCTGCGCCGTCCGTGCGACAGGTACGTCGCTCAACCAGCTTGACATGACGCAAAGGTGCACATGCTTTGCAGGGTCAGAACTGCGGTGCGACTGCAAAGAGAGCAGAAGTGGATTTTCCAGGAAATCCTGTCCATCCGAGTTCAAAATTGCGATTCGCAGGGCTTTGGCAGAATGCAGCTGGACAACTCGCTGCCGCTTGCCAGCTCGCCAAATGGCATGAACCTGCAGGTATGCACATGGGACTGCGACGCATTGCTTGCGTCGCGTTGCTGCAGCGTGCCCGAGAACACAGCGGGCGCCCCGGTGTTGGGCGACGGTCACTCGCACGACTGCCATGCAGGCCAGCGGCTGAGCACACAGTTCAGAGACAGCATGCTGCACCGACAGATGTCTAAGCAGCCTGCAGGCCAAAGTCTCTCCAAAACGTTTGCATGCCTGTTCTGACATTCTCTCGAAAGCACATGCCGACAAGGTCCCCGAATAATATAAGGCACCCCCTTCATGTGGCGCGCAGGTCGTCGACCAGGCGCCTTTCACGGCGCCGGGGCAGGAGCACAAGTACTGCCTGCGGGCGACGGGCGGCTCCATTGCCATCACGCTCGTCTGGGCAGACTACCCGTGCAGGTGACGCACACCGCCTCATCGCATGAAGCCATGAAATCGCGGCATGCGCGTTGGATCTGTGCTGCCGTGCATGGGGATCCAGATGCAGACTGCAGAGTGTCTTGAAGCCTTCTCAAGCCGGCAGTGTTGTGCCTGCAGCCCGTCGGCAGCTACGTGCCTGGTCAACAACCTGGATCTGGTGGTGCAAGCCAGCGGCCTCGCCGGGTACACCCTGTACGGCAATGGGCAGCCCGACGTCGTCAACAACGTCGAACGGGTGCGCCACGACACCCTGTGCCTCCAGGTGCTGCTGATACGCAAGGAACTGATGGCGTCGGGTTCGCTTCGTTGGCGATGTGAAAGGCAGCGCAGTTGCATCCTGTCGCAGATGCTGCACAAATGCGGCGCAAGCGCATCTTGAGGCGAATCCTGCGCTTCTGGAACCACGATTCGCATTTCCTCCCACTGCAGGTGACCATAGACGACCTGGACCCAGGGATCGTGGTCATCACGGTGACCGCGGCAAGGCTGCCGATGGCGCAGCTATATTCACTGGCGGTCCAGGGCGCCTTCACCGGCCAGCTGGCCAGCGCCTACAACCCTGGCTGGGACCAGACCACCTCCACGGTGGGAGCAGCCGTGTCGAGTGCAACGTTTGTGAATTTGGATGGGGCAGCAGGGTCTCTGGGATCTGCGGGCAGGGACGTTCGTTTGGCAAAGGACGGGGCACTGCGTCACAGCGCTGTCGGTGCCGAAGAAGGACGACCCATCATGCATGAAATCATGAGACCGGCCAGTCATCTGCTGCCCCTAAAGCACTGCCCCTGACCCGCAGCTGTGCACGGAGCCGACGTTCAACGTCACGGGGCCGTCGGGCACCATCGACGCCCGCGCCGGGGCCTTCACCTTCACAGCCAACGGCGGTGCGCAATCCAGGACGTCACGTGGATGCGACAAGTTCAAGCAGCATGACTCTTCATTCCAGCTGCAATGATATCGCCAGCTGTCCCACAGCCAGACATTCTGCCGGCAGCCGGCCACGGTGCCTGCAGAATGGATGGTCGCTGAACCCTACACCTATAGTTGCAATTCTGACCCCGCAGCCGCGCCAAGCGGCGTGCAGTGCCGGCTGGCGACCGTGGCGGGCGCCACGGCGCCGGCGCCGCTGCACGACTGGACCACTTGCGCCTCCCCTCGCTCTTATGCCGCACTGCCCGATGCCTCCTACGTCTTCAGCGTCCGCGCCGCAGGTGTGTACCAGTCCTGCTATGGGCCGTCTTTCCGATCGAAAATTTAGATCTCCTGGCAAGCGCCTGCGCCCCGCTGCCCGACGCCTGCTACGTCTTCAGCGTCCGCTCCTGCACACAGCGACTCCCCATGGAGAGAGTGTACCCCAAGCAGGGGTCTGGTGTGAGCAGGAGAGCACGGGGACACAGCAGTGCGGGGAGGAAGCGCCAATCGCGATCGCAACGACAGACTGTCGGGGAAGCACAATGCCAAGACAGCGTGCTCTGCGTGTGCAGGGTTTGCGTTGCAGACTTCGCAGCTGTTTGCCGTCGACGTCACGCCGCCCAAAATCACCGTTTCGTCCTTTACGGCCTCTGCGCGGCGCGCGGCGGCGGTCTTCACCGGTGTGGACGCCTCCACCGTGGCCTTCCAGTGCAAGCTGGACCGCACGCCCACGACTGCCAACACCGCCGCCGTGCCGCTGGCGCCGACGGACCCGCCGGAGGTGCTGGGCCAGTACCAGCCGTGCTCCAGCCCTGTGGTGAGTAAAACCCTACTGTGTATCTTTGAGTTTCAGGGGACTGCCATCCTAGACACTTCAATGCAACGCTCTGTGCCTCTACATGCTGCTGTGCCTCCAGCAATCGCAAATTGCTGTCAGCCACATTGCCCGCCGCTGCTGCCTCACACAGCTCGCAGCCCCACCCAGCCTGCTGGTGCCTGTTGCCGCCAGCGGCCTTGCTGGACAGCCGTTGCCTCGTGCTGCCACGTCGATGACCCCTGGCTGTGGACTGCATGTTGTGGAAACCAACGTCCTGCGAATTCAGGTGTATACGTCGCTGCGAAAACGGCAGCTACACCCTGACCATCCATGTCGGGATGGAAGTTGGAAACTCCAGATTGTCCGAAAGCAGCGACCAAACTTCAAACCCTCGTCCGCAGGTTTATGCCTCGCTGCCAGACGGCAGCTATACACTGACTATCCAGGCGGAGGACGGCGCCGGCAACACCAACGGTTCGCCCGTGACACGCTCCTGGACAGTGTCCATGGCGTCCTACACCCAGATAACCGCCGTCGACGCCGCTGCCAGCCGGATCACCTTTGCTGCCTTCAAGACGGTGGCCGGCGGCGGCGCGCCGCCGGGCCTGCAGTGCCGCCTGCAGCGGCAGAGCGACGCGAGCGACGCCAGCGTGGACAGCGTGGCAGGTTACGCGGCCTGCACCAGCCCCCAGGCGAGACATGTTGTCATTCCTCCAGAATGTATCATGCTCGCCAGTGCTTTAGAATTGCGCTGAATGCCGGCGTGGAGGGCACAAGGGGGGGTATGCCGCCCTGCGCCACCCCCCAGGTGAGAGGCGCCTTGACTGCGAGATTCTCTGATCAAATGCAACTGTGGCTAACACGCAATTGTGGCTGCCAGCTTTGTAGTGTACGAAGGACAGAGCCGTGCCGGCTTGCTGCCCAGCATCCCCTGCAGGCGGATAGAAACTAAGGATCGAGTGTCCACCGATTCAGGCATCTGCATGTCTGCTGCGTTCACGAGCCTGGCGGACGTGCGTCTATGTCTTTTCCGTGCGCACCGCCGTCGCTGTTGCAGGCTATCAGGCGCCCAATCACCACGTTTGAGTCCCTGTGCGGCTTTGCAACATTCAAGTCTTGCAATGCTGCCCGCGCAGACATTCACAACCCTGGCGGATGGCGTCTATGTGTTTTCCGTGCGCACCGTCGGCGCCGCGGCAGGCTACCAGGCGTCCGCGCAGTTCACTGTCGGCGCCGCCGCGCCAGTCGTGCGGCTGGTGTCCGCGCCGGCCACCGTGACCAGGGCCAGGACGGCGCAGTTTGCGTTTGTGTCCAGCGGCGACGTGGCGTTCCAGTGCAGCCTGGCGCGCGACGGAGCGGCCGCCAGCTACAGCGCCTGCACCAGCCCTCAGTGCGCCCTTGTCACTTTCGACATCCGAGTTCGATCACTTGTATGTACGTCGTATCAGTTGTATATACTGTACATGCACAAGACATACAGGGCTTTTCCGCGTAACCTTGCTCAAGCCCTGAGACTTGAATATTGATCGGCACCCTGAATCAGCCTGTGCCTGTGCCTGTGCCTGCGCCTGCGCGCCTGCAGACCAGCAGAATCTCATTGACCCGGGACTCTGGGAATTCTGCACCCACCGGCAGGGGATAAGGAATTCGAGCTTGTCAACGAAGAGCGCACCCAAAGGCAGCTGCCTGCACTGTCAACCTCTGAATTGCTCGCGCAGCTGCCCGCAGGTCGTACCCGGGCCTGGCGGATGGCCGCTATGTCTTTGTGGTGCAGGGCAGCAGCAGCAGTGGCGTGACGGGGCCGCCGGCTCAGGCGTCCTTCACCGTCGACACCACGCCGCCCACCTATGACATCAGCTTCATGCCTCAGTGCGCTCCTTGCACCGTTGGCAGGAGATTTCCTCAAAAGCTCAAAACCTGCGAAGTTCCTTCCTCTGATGGGCATGCATCTGCGGCAGACCTTGCAGAATCTCTCATGTCGTTCTGCAGTTGAATCCAAAGAGGCTGTTGCGGAGTATATTTTTTGACTGCGGCGCTGCAGGGACGACTCCACGCCGGCGGTCGTCAGCGGGCCGGCGAGGTGGCGCCAGGTGGCGCTGGTCACCATGATGAATGCATTTGCCTGATCCGTTGGTTCTCGATTAGTATTAAATATCAACCACTCTGCGCCGCAGAGACGATTCGACGCCGGCAGCAGTCAGCGGGCCAGCGGGGCGGCGGCAGGTGGCCATGGGCAGCAATGCCTTCAAAATCGTCTTTGCCGCCAGCGACGGCGCCGACGGCTCCGGCATCGACCAGTGCGCAACTCCTGTGCTTTTGACACTCTCGCGGATATTTTTGGGTGTGCGCTGCATTGAACACCGCCAGCGGCGCACCGGCGTGCATGGATGCAATCTGTCGAGCATGCCATGATGAGCACAGATAAGCAGCCTTTGCATTGGCAATCACTAGGGCTGGAGTCTGCGGCTTGTCGTTGCAGGCTGCGCACAACAAAGCTGTCATTCTGAGTCTGACATGAATCCTCCCTGCAGGGTGCTTGGGCGACTGGCACCAATGACGTCATCCTCCACCCGTGCCTTCCGCATTGGCGGCCAGCAGACGACGGCAGAGGGGCTTGGCATAAGGCAGGGCCTCGCAGCGCGGCTTACCGCGGCTGGCAAGTCGCTGGTCCAGCGGTCGCCCTTTGCGGTAGCAGCGGCGGCGGCAGTGGCTAAGTCAGCAGCAGCGGCGGAGGCAGCGGCGCAGGTCAGCGCCTCAACAGCCTTCCATACGATAGCGTCGCCAATGGACGTCAGCCTCGCCAATGGCACCTACACCTTTGCGCTGTTCGCAACCGACCTGGCGGGCAACACTGGAAGCACAGGGGAATACCAGATCAGCGTCGGCTCCGGGGTCTTTGCGCCACAGCCGCCGCCGCCGCCCAGCCCGCCGCCGGGGGCCGACGCCCCGGCGCTGGAGCCGTCGGCGGCGGCGCGCCGCAGCGGGATGGCAGCGTCGTGGCTGCTGTGCGGTGGAGCTTTGTTGCTGGCAATCATGTGGGCAGCGTGAGCAGGTGGCGGACAGTTAAGGCAGACCGTGTGCTGGTTTGTAGATACCTAGTCAGTGTCATTCTGAGGCCTGAGCAGCAGCGTGCACCTGGGTCACGATAGGCAGGTTGGTTGTAGGTAGGCACTGACTGACACATCGTCTGACGGTAATACCAAGAATTGACGTTGGGTGACTCTGACGGCAAGCGCATGACACAGCGGGGCTTTGTTTTGTGTGCTGCCAATTGTTCAGAGTGAGGCGGATCACAGATGGAAACACAAGCCTAGCCAGCAGGGCCGCCATTGTGTCGTTTCAATATTGCCCATCACTCGCAATGTAGGTAGCAAACAAACTCGGCGCAGCGAGCAGGCATGGTGCCCTATGCACTGCCGCATGCGCCCACAAGGCCGCTAGCCAAAAACAGAGTCGCCAAACCAATGAATCATCACCGAAAGCATCCCGAAACTTTGCCGACAGCCAAGTGAGTGCAGGTATGCACCCTGACCCAGTGTTCTTGGAAACATTATTCCGGCCTTGTTGGTCTTAAAATACCCGTTGGGAGGTGAGGCTCTCCAACCTTCACGAGACAGAGTGTCCAAATCATAGCAAATCATTGTGTGGTTGATGGAACGCGGCCTTGTGTATTGGTGCCCGTGAATCCAGGGAGGCGGCTCAGCAGCAGCCTGAAAATGAGAGGAGGATGTCTGCCGCCGAGTGCAGCGCTGCCGGCGGTCCCGCAGACTCGGGATCGTTGTTGTCATGCTTGGACGCCCTGCAGCTCAGGCGCAGAACTCGTCAGGAGGCGTGCTGGGCAGGAGGAACCAAGACGACTCAATCACAACCCAAGCAGTTTGCTTGGGTTGTGATAATCACAGAAGTGTCTCCACAATGCGGCGTCGTGCCGACTGCTCGAGTGAGCTGTCAGGTGTCGTCAGGTTTAGGAAGATGTGGTGTCGGCACCAGATGGCGGCAGCACAGGTGCAGGCCCCAGCAACCAGTGAGGGCTGACATGTGTCGTGCAGGGCAGAATTTGCCGCGCAAGAGCAGGCATTCGCGAAGGAACAGGATCAGTCGAGACACTGACCTCTCGATGCCTGCCTTGGAGCAGTCTGAACTGATGGAGTCGGCGGCACGCTTCTTGCCGCCAGCGCCGGTGCGCTGCCTGGCGTGGTGCTTCTGCATGGGAGTGAAGGACACACGGCGTCAGCGCGAGGCAGGCAGCAGCCGAGAAAGGAAACAACACCAGCAAGCGCGTCAGCCAAGCAGATGCGCTTCACGGCTGACACTGCTGCAATATTGAAAACACAAGAAAGTGAAACAGAGGCAATGAGGCAGTCTCAGCGTCATGGAGCCCCACACACAGGCGGCTAAGACAATCAAGCATAAGTGTGGAGCCTCACTTTGGTGTTGGTGGCGGGCGGCGACGGCCGCTCCGACGGCTGCGAGGTGACCGGCGCGGCGCTGGCGCTGGTGCCGTCGCGCTCTGGGCTGCTGTTCTGCCCGATGTGCTCCTGCAGGCATGACCACTTGAAGCTTGGTGGCATGGGGTGCGGTTGGGCGGGATGGGAGCATATTCAGAGTGGCCATGGAACGGTGGCTGGATCAGACGCGTGCCAACAAACAATAGGAACGTCGAGCTGGGCAAAGCGAGGCAACAGGAAGCAATGAGACTGGTCGAGAACAACACAAGCGAATGTGGTTGCAGGGTTTGATAATCGCCCAAGGCATGTTGCAGCAGGAGGTGAGGGAAGACATCAAGCTTTGGGCTGCTACAGCAGCAGAGATGTGGCTGCAGGGTTTGAAGTGTTGGGCGTCGCACTTCGCGTGAGGAGCGGGGGGAAGACATCGAGCGGGAGCGCTTTCTCGGCGGCATCATCGTCGCATCCGACACTGCGCGCTTCGCCGCCGCCGCGGCGCGCACCGGCCTGCGGAGTGTTGAGGTGTTGAGGTTGGAAAACGAGTTTCGGGCTTCGTGAGATGCATATGCTGCGAGCAATGTCTCATCAATGGCCGCCTCCTGAGCAGCAGCCAATGACGCTCGCTTCATGCTCACTCACCAAGTTCCGCAGCGCGGTACAGCTTGGAGGATACTGTGGTAACAACATGCACCAGTGCAGCGGCATGCACACACGAGTGGGGGAGAACTTCTAGCAGCGGAGGTCATGGATCAGCGTGACCCACCTGCCAGCAGAAGGCACGGGTTTGAGCTGCGTAGACGCTGCCGGCCACGCGTGCGGGGCGGGCGATATCGCCGCCGCCGAGGGCCGACTAGAGGCAGCGGTCTGGCTGCCGTAGAAGGCGTTGGGGGAGTCAATGCCCGGCGGCGCGGCGGCGGGCCCGAACGTCGCCTGCGGATCGCGCCACCACTTGACGGGCTCGCTGGCGACGGCGCTGGCTGCCGCGGCCTGCTGCAGCTGCTGCTGCGGGATGCCGCTCGGCTGAGGCTGCTGGTGGTCGGGCAGCCCACTCGGCTGCGGCTGCTGGCCGCTGGCGCAGCCGCCCATGAATGGCACGTACACCGGGCCGGAGTAGAGCACCGAAAGGTGCTGCTGCGAGTCCTCGTTCTGCGCCTGCAGCGGCGGCACAGGCTGCAGCGGCGGCATGAACTGCAACGCCGGCGCCGGCAGCAGCGATGGCGCCGGCGGCAGGCTGCCGTAGCTCATTAGCTGCTGCTGCAGGCAAGCCTGCTGCTGCGGCGCCAGCGGCGGCGGCTGCGTCGGAAGCGCGCCAAGCGGGGCGGCATAGAACTGCTGCGGCTGGCCGGCAAAGCCAGGCTGCACACCAAACGCTTGCAGCCCCGGGGCAGCGTAGCCCGGCGGCGGCATGGCGCCGCGGCCAAGTTGCGTGTACCACGTGGACATCGGGTCGAACGCCGCCGAGGGAGCGTAAGACGCCATGCCCTGCGCCGCTGCATGCACCGCCGCCTGCTGCTGCATCACGAAGGCCTGCTGCTGCATCAGGAACATCTGCTGCTGCTGCTGCTGCTGCTGCTGCTGCTGCTGCTGCTGCTGCTGCGCCTCCTGCGCCGCCCTGTGCTGCGACTGCTGCTGCGCCTGCAGCTGCTCCTGCAGGCTGGGCGGCCGCTGCGCCTGCTGCGGTGGCGGCTGCTGCAGGGACTGCACCTGTTGCTGCTGCGGCAGCGGCGAGGGCGGCTTGCCGACCGCCGACGCGGCTGTCGCAGCACCCTGCAGCTGCAGCGGCAGCCGCTGCGGCGCCACTGGCGCCGTTGCAGCCGCCTCTGCCGGGGCAGCGGCATGTCCCGACGCCGGCGACCGCGCCATCTCCCGAGCCAGCGCCATCTGGAACAGCTCCGGCTCCTCGCACGCGCCCACCAACTGCTGCTGCCGCTGCGCGAGCGCGTGCAGCATGTAGATCTGTGCGTTGAACTGGCCCTGCTGCGCCAGCAACGTATCGCGAACGGCCTTGAAGGCGGCCGGCCCCAAGCGCTGCTTTATCGCGGCCACCGTGGGCGGGGCAGGGCAGACAACGCCGGGCCGCCGGCCGGCAAGCTGCGGCGGGGCGGACTGCTGCGCTAGGGCCGGCCGCGGGATGGCCAGCTGCTGCTGCTGCTGCTGCTGCTGCTGCTGCCGCCCCTGCTGCGCGGCAGACGCCTGCTGCAGGGCCGCCAGCTGCTGCTGCGCTGTCGATGGCGGAGCCGGGGCCGGCCGTGCAGCCGCCAGGGCGCCGTGCGCGGCAGGCGCTACCACTCCAATGGGCTCAGACTGCTTCTCGCTCAGCGACGGCGCGTCGGCAAGCTGCGCCACCTGGAACTGCGTCGCCTGGCTGGCCTGCTGCGTCGCCTGGCTGGCCGCGGGCCGCTGGCCGATGGACACCGACATTCCAGCGGCGGCGCCCACCGAGCTCGTTGTGCGAGCGGTGACGGTGGCGCTGTCAGCGGGATGCAGGAAGGCGGCGGAAGCAGCCGTCGGCCGCAGCAGCCGCATGAGGTACTCGTCCTTCTCGTCGGCCCTGTGCTTCCGCGCCGGCATCTGGTTCGCGATCCGCTCCAGGCCCCTGGTGAATGAGCCGACGCTCGACGCCTCCCGCATGCTGTCGCCGTCCTGTGCGCAACGCTAGATGCGATCAACAACATTCGTGCCGCGCGTGAGACACAACGATTGTCCAGTCAGCAGCTGGCTTTTTGATCGGTGCTTTTGTGCTACTGCGGATAGATGAAACGCTAGTCTATTGGCAAGGCATTGGGCAGCTGCACACCTCGCCGGTCGATCTGGTCACCCAGGAAATGTCCAGCGATTGCCCTGGGCCGCGGCCCGAAGCGCCGTTGTTCGCAAGGCCGTTCGCGAAGAACGGTCGGAGTTGTGGGATGCTACTCAGCTCCTCGTCACCGTCGCTCGATGCCCGCCGCAGGCCAAGTACGGGGTCTCCATCAGCATCTTTGTGCTGCTGCGGCACGACCTGCGCGTCGCCCGCAGGCGTCGCAGGCTGCCGGCCCGTCTGTGGTTTCACCGTGTTGGGGTCCAGCACGCAGCGCTGGGACCCTGCAGCCAGCATGGCGCGGGCAGGGTGAGCGTCTGACCGGTGGCTTGCGCATAGAACAGCCGCGAACAGCGCTGGGCGCGCGAGCGTATGAGCCTACATATATGGCAATAAACCATGGTGTATTGCCACACACTGGGCTGACCACGAAGAGCAAGTTCCTTCTGCCAAGCTGCTTGAACACGGCTGATTACAAGGCGACCCGCAATAGAAGATGAAAGCAGTAAGGAGACCGGTGACAGCGGCGCGCGCTGGGAAGAGTCCTGGAGCCTGGATCGAGAGTGCCTTTTTGAGCTGGTGCAAAAAGCGCAAAATCGGTACAGCTCCGCCCTTTTTCCTTTCTTCCCTCTTCCCTCCAGATTGATCACTGCAGAATACACAGCTCACCTGGGCCAGCTTGGAGACCACCGGTAGCGCGGCGCCGGCGTGGCTGGCAGGAAGTTTTGCCGTCTCCCTAAGAGGGTGCTAAAACGGAACGCGCGACATCGGCGTTACCAGGAACTGCAATATGCTGTCTATCAACCTGAACATTCAGATGGTGAAAGCCGAGGCAATTGCACAACAAAGGCAGGCAGAAGGTCGCGTATATTCAGCAAGATGTTTGTGCAACGATCTTGGCCACAATATTCTGCTCTCGAGCAGCAAATCAATTATGTACTGACCCATGTATGATTTTTAGGAGGAGTGTGACGGTGGGAAGCAGGGAGTCACGAGGAAGGACCATCCCTGACCCCTGCCAGCATACTTATAAAATGCAGTAATACTGCGAAGCTTTGAGGGGCTGGCGCACAGCAAAGTTTGGCTTACAGCTATCGGATTATTACGAGGCGGCAGGCTGAGATCAGCTCTGCGCTCAACAGCGCCGCGCTGCAGCACCGCTCAAGCTTCAACCCACCAGAGCCCCCACCAGTATCACCTAATCTCACATTTCAGCCATCACATCATGTCGCCAGGGCCCCCATCGGCTCCAGCACGAAGCGCTCGATGGCTTGTGCCACGCCGTCCTCGTTGTTCGTGGCAACAACCTTGTCCGCCGCCGCCCGCGCCTGCACAACTTGAGTGGCGCAAGGTAGGACCGAGCAAGACGGCGGACTTAGAGGCGATCATTTAGATGGTCTGCCTGCAGAATCAGGTCCGTTGTGTGTAGACACGAATGCTCATTATCTTAAACTGCATGTTGTATGAATTGTTTGCCGACACGCTTCCCCCAAGGCACACCTCCGCCACAGCATTGCCCATCGCCACCGCCAGCCCCACCATGCGGAAGGCCTCGACGTCGTTCTCACCTGCAATTACATCAGGAGAAGCTCTCAGAGACAGAGACGAATCAGACAGGCACAACGCTGCCTGAACATGACAGGGGTCGGTCGTAATCATGGCGCTTTCTTCAATGTCCAGCAACACCCTTCCTCACCGTCGCCCATCATCATGACGTTCTGCGGGTCAATGTCCATCATCTCCAGCAGCCGCCGCAGGCCGTCGCCCTTGGAAGCGCCCTTGGGCAGCACCTGCCGCAAGGCGCACAAAAGTGTGATGCTTGTGTGAGTTCTGCAACACACGCAGCATACGCTGCTGATCTCAAATTGCAACAAGGCTCTGCAGGCGCAGGTCCCAGGTGAAACATGGCTAAGCATGAGCGTGACAGTGCAGGGTGGCGGTGCGCAGCACCTCCAGCATGCCGGGCAGGGCCGTCGTGATCGAGGCCCTTTCGCCCAACAGCACCTCTATCTCCGGCCGCACCTCCTGCGGGGCACAACCAGTACGTCAAGACCCACACGACCCCCGATCGTTGGTGCTTGAGAGATGCGCAGGCACTGGCGGCAGCCCGCCGACACGGTCGCACATTGCAGGAGAAATTGTACATGCCGGCGCGGCATCGGCAAAACACCCATGTGCTCTGCAAAAGTCGCTCCCCACATCTGCCAGGCGTACCTGCATCCGGTCCGGCTCCTCCAGCAGGATGTACTTTTGAAGCGGCAGCGTGCTGCCAACAACGTTCTCGATGCCCTCTGTCATTTCTGGCGTCGGCTCGCCATAAAATATGAGGCGGTCGGTGTGCTGGTTGATCACCTCCGAAAGCACCCGGTCGCCGCAGTGCGCTGCAAAGGTCAGCCCTGCAGCGAAAAATGGCAATGCGGTCACAGCACGGTAGAGAATGCAGGAAAGCTGGGACACAGATGCCGGAGAACAGAAGGGGCTGTGGAGAGATAGGACAGAAGCGAGAAAGTCAGAACAGAGGCTGCAAAAGAGAGGCCAGAGAACAGATCTCAGCAGTCGCAATGACGCGTCCATGGCTGCGCATGGTAGAGATGCAGCAGCGGCAGCCATGACATAATAAGGTCACTATGCGGACCGAGTCTTCGCGCAATCTCGGTGCCCTCGACGGCGATGCCGCGGTCCAGGTCCCTCGAGTACAGCGTCTTCCCCTCCCCGTCAGTGATCACCAGACCCTGCGGCAGGTAGTGGGACCTGTGTCATGTGTCTGTCGTGCCTCCCGGCAAACACATGCTCCACACCGATGCCTGCGAATCTGCATTCGTGTCACAGCAGTGTGGTTGTGTCTGAGACGCCTCTGTAAAGAAGAAGCGCACCTGCATGAAGACGCCAGGCACGGGCTGCCCCATGCGCGGCAGGATGGAGGCTGCCCACGGGCCGCGCGGCTTGCCTGTGGCGACCACCACCTGCCAGATATGCCACAAAAGGTTTATCAGCAGCCCATTTGGCGCGAGAGCAACCATGAAACAACATGTGCCTCTCTGCCTTGAAGTTGCTGCAGCCTGGTGTCGCCTGCAACTAGGTAGCATACATGCAGGGCGGCACCTGCCACAGGCACCGGATTGGCTGCAGGCGCGCACTGGGATGCCGAGCTCTGCGGCGGCACGAACAGACCTCTCTGTCCGCTCCGTCAGCTCCTGCTTCGAGTTCAGGAGGGTGCCGTCCACGTCTGTCGCGATCAATTTGATGTCCGGCCTGACACCGGCAGCGCAGGTGGCCGGCGCGGCCATCCTCCGCACGACACACCGTGGCCGAGCCGCCTGCAAACATGATCTGCACGGGCTGAAGGCCTAAACTGCTCATTTCGACATGAAGACGGTCACGATCATGCAGGCTAGGGTTCGTCAGCCTTGAGTCGTGTCAGAGCCACACATGCGCCTCAGCGGTGCAGCTTACAGTCTCAAGGGGTCAACAGGGAGGATATAGCCTGCACATAGCCCTTTTCAGCAGCTACGTAGTGTTTTTGAGAACTCGATCGAAGCGCACTAATCGAAGCTGAGCGGCTGCAGGCTGGAAGGAAGGCGCGGTTGGTGCAGAAAAAGTGCACTGGCAGCGTGCCACCATCGCCTCGTCGACACACAGCTGACCACAGCGACAATCCGACGAATGTAAGTCGTTTTAGTTCCGTTGCTGACAGGCGTGGCTCTCAGCTGACGCGCAGATGGTACATCGACTAGGAGTGCGCCAGGTCTAGTGCCGCGTGATGGTACTGAGCTGTAAGCGAGAATGTGATCTGGACCACTTAGCTGCCTCTGCGCCTCAAGCTTCTTGATCAGGGGCATTCATGCACAGTCAGTCTGTATCAGTCAGGAACTTTGCTGATGTGGAGTGGCTGCGGATTTACTGGCGTTCGTCAGTTATATCTGTTGCTCCGTCCTACATCTCCGAACACACGGACACATGGAAGGATAAACCTGATCAGAAGACAACGCGCGTCTGCGAACGTCCAGGATTAGATGAATGACTTGATCGGCGCGCGCCCTCGACCGCTGCATTGCGCCATCGTCAATACCACGCTCGCACCAGATGACACGCTTGCATCAGAACTCCTCTGACGCCTCGGCGTCTCCCTTCCCCTTGGACGACTTGGTCTTCTTCGGCAGCAGCACCGAGTGGATGTTGGGCAGCACGCCGCCGTGGGCGATTGTCACGCTGCGCACACGCAAATGATGCTTCGCGCATGAACTTGGTACGTATGTACCAAGAACGGGGCCAAAGTGCAGCATGCTGCCATGTGTCTTCGGTCTTGCCGTCGACACCAGACTAGCAGCGTAGGTGCAGAGCGCTTTGATTTCAAATAGCGGACGCCACAGCAGGCTGTAAAGTAACATGCAGAAGATGCACCTAATGCGCTGGGCCAGAGCAGGCCAGAGCAATTACAGCAGGCAAAAAAAATAGAAAATTACACACTCGCCCAGCAGCTGCGACAGCTCCTCGTCGTTGCGCACGGCCAGCTGGATGTGGCGCGGACTGATGCGACTCTGTATGTCCCAAGAAAATTGCGTCAGCGCTTCTGCGCATCACAAGCTGTTTCCGTGCTGTGCATGCAGACGCGGCAGCCTTGCAGAATTGTCTGAAATGCGTCAGACTCTCCCTCGAACGTGTCAAATTGAATGCGCTCAAGCCCTCTGGGGATGCCAGGGAACGATGACACGCCTTCTTGTTATCGCGCGAGGCATTGCCGGCCAGCTCCAGCACCTCGGCTGCGGGACGGCATGCGAGTCACAATGCTTGAGGGATCTGAGCGAGCACATGGAGGTATCCAGCATGGCGAATGCTAGGCCGCATCGAAGTTGAGCCAATTCGGCAGGAGAGGCAATCCATGGCATGGCAGGGCGGCCGGCAGCCCACAAACTCAAGGAAGCAAGAAGCGCTCACCGGCGAGGTACTCCAGCACTGCTGCCAGATAGACCGGCGCACCTGCATGTAAAGCAGGGAAAGATTTTATGTAGCAAGTCACAACGCACAGATAATGATGATGATAACCCAAAACTGGCCATGACCGACCACACCAGCGCACCGGCGCCGATGCGCGACGCATACTTCCCCTTCTTCAGCTGCAGATACAAGGCGCAACTGCTCTGCACTGTGTTCCGTCTTTGCGTGCCTGTGGCAAATCCGTCTGCTCTGCAGCTAGCATATAGTTACGGGCCATTATTGTGCATACCATGCATGCAGTGGCATGAAGCGGCAGCGCGGCACTTGAATATGGCAATATTCTGTGTATCGTGTCTGGAAGCGCACGTAGCGCGCAACACGCCCCACAGGAAACTGCAGCCCGGCCTTAGAACTCCGGCTGCAAGTTGCAAACAAAGTTTGTAGACAGGCACCGGGGATGGACTCAGCGCAAGTTGCTGCGGCGATGCAGTTTCTTGTTGACGCCTGGTGCAGACAGCTTCGTGATCAAGTGTCGTGTGATCTGGGCGGGTAAAGTGCCTGAGGCGATCACATCATGTCGAACTTGCATCCTCATTCTTCAGGTGGTCCGTATACCAAGTACAGACAAGCGGCAGGAGGGCAGGCTGCATGGTCATCGCTGCTCACCTGATCGCAGTCTTTCTCTGGGTACCCTTCCCCCTGTATGAAGCACATCGTGAGCGTTAGACCTGATTGCTGTTGCATCGCAGGGAAGATTCAACCTGCAAGAGTTGTTGTTGAGCAGGCGCCATGGTCCCACCTGCCGCTCATGTTTGCTCGTCCTCAGTTCCCTCGAAGCGCGGTGCCCCAAAGAAAGGCGTCAAAAGAGGATGACCCTTGAGAAGACACCCTTGAGAAGACAGGCTGAGCAAGTCGTATTGCTGCCTTTTGGCGCAGCACAAACAGCAGGCGATACAGCTGGACTGACGAACATCACCGCCGAATATTGATTGGACGAAATGGGCGGGTGGGTTGGTGGCGGGGCACTCGCCCTTGAGCAACGAAACAGAGAACTCTTCACAATTCCACAACGAAGATACACGCATCAAATTCACTGCTGCAATGCCAGAATCAAACTGGCTCAAACACTGGTCAGATTGCAGAAGAGTTGCTGAGGGCGCGCCATGGGCCATGTGCTTCACGATACTTACGACACGAATCATCAGGCGTGGTAGTCCTTAGGCGTGCTGGCGTTCGCGCGCCGTGTGTTGCCTCTTATGCTCTGCCTCTCAAATAGTTCGTGCGCAGACTTGAGCGGATGCCCCATTACCAAGGTCGCAGCTGACCCCGGCAGGCTGGTGCGTATCAAACCATGACCGGTGCCATGAAACCGAAGAACATTCAGGCATGTTGCTCAGGCGTGCGGGGAGACGACTCCCCCTCTCGTTTCTGCCTCTTGTGCTGCCTCTTAGACTCTTCCCACTGCACTGGCGGCTGATGGCCGGCGTCCTGCGGCCCCTGCGCCGCAATCAGCCCGTTGCCGCCAGGCTGAGGCTGCGGCTGCGGCTGCGGCTGAGAATGCGGCTGCCGCTGCAATGGCAGCTGTGGCTGCGCCCACGGCGGCTGGCTGGCGGGCCCGCTGGGCATTGCGGCTTCCGCCGCAGGCATGCCATAGCCCTGGCCGCCGCCGAAACCTCCTTCCACCATGGCCGGGTACGGCATGCCGGCAATTACCTGCGGAAAGCCTGGCAGCATGCCGGAGCCCAATGACCCCATGCCGGGCCCGCCGAACGCGGCCGGCGCAACGCGGTAGCCGCTGCCGCCGGCGTGCATGCCGCCGCCCGGCGCTGCCGCTGTGAACGGCGGCGTCGGCATAGGCTGGAACCACACGCTGGCGGCCTGCAGCACCAGGCCGGGGTGGACTGCCGGCGAGCTGCCCATCGGCGGGCCCCACGGCTGCGCCGCTGCACCGTACCAGCCCATGGAGCTTGCGCCCATGGGCTGCGCAGCCAGGCCTGCTGCGGCGCCGAGGCTGCCAAACTGCATGGTGCCCTGCTGCATGGCAGCAGGCTGCATGGCGCCAGGCTGCATGGCGCCAGGCTGCATGGCGCCAGGCTGCTGCATACTCTGCATAGCGCCCTGCACGGCGCCAGGCTGCTGCATGCCCTGCTGCTGCATGGCAGGGGAGCCGCCGCCGCTGGGCGACAGCATGGGCAGCATCGGGAAGCCGCCGGGCGCGGCCCACCCTGCAGCGGCCATGCTGCCGGGGCCGTGCTGCACATACCAGGCCGCCATGGGGTCGAACGCCGACATCATCGGCATGCCGGCCCCGGGGTAGCCCGCCATGCTCGCCGCCGCAAACCAGGGCTGCGACATTGGGGCCGCCGGCGAGGTGCGGCCCGTTTGCGCGGCCGCCGGCGACCACGCCGCTGGCTGCGGCGGCTGCGGCTGCTGTGGCCCTGCCTCCAGCTGCTGCTGGGCGGCTGCCAGCCTGCAGTGGAAGGTGGCACGCTTTAGCACCTTCTGTCAACAAAGCGCCAGCAAGATGCGAGTAAGGACAACGTCTTTGGTGAGAGGTGCAGCGTATGCGAGCCGGTCGCATGCTGAGGCTCGTGTGCTAAACCAGCCTGATTGAGTGCAGTTTAGGTCGGACACAAATGTGGAAAATCACGGGTCAGCAGGATTTAGAAAGTTACAGCTCAGCATGTGCACCTGTGCAGCTCGCCCAGCTGGCGGCGGAACTCGTCCGCCTGCGTCTGCAGCGTCACGCGCACGTTTGCATACTGGCCCTGCCCCAGCAGCCGCTGCGTGGCCTCCGCGTCCGGCTCCAGCTGCCGCCCGGCTGCCTCGGCCGCCTGCCGCGCACCGATGTCAGCGGCGACGGCCGCGGCCGCGCCGGGCAGCGCCGTGGGCACTACTGATGCTGACGCCAGTGACGGAGCGAACTGCTGCTGCGGCGGCGCCGGCGCTGCAAGGTCGACGTTGGAGTCCACGGCGTCAACGCCCGCAACGGCAGCGCCCGCTGGCAGCAATATGGCTGCGTCGGGGCTGCGCCGGGGCTCTGCGCTACTAACACCACTAGCCCCGCTGACGGCGCCGGCGCCGCTGACCGCGCCGGCGTCGGAGTTGGCACAGCTGATGATCGCCAGCGGGTGGAAGCCGATGAGGCCCTCGCTCAGGCGCGCCGCCGCCGGCAGCTGGCCGGATGGAAAGTGCTGTGCCGAGGCGGCCTGAGGCAGCCCCAGCCGCAGCAGCTGCTGGTGCTGCGGGCGCTGGTCCTGGGGCGGCCTGGTGGCGCCCGCGGAGCCCCAGACGCGGCGCGGCGGCCGCGGCGGCGCCGCCTCGCCGCCGCGCCCGGCAGCGGACTCTGTCGCACGCGCCTCGCCGCGCCACTCGCAGATCGCCGGGCGGTCGCTGCCGGAGGAGCCGCCAGCGGGGCGGCTCTGTTGCCCGACCCTCAGTCCCTGCTGCTGCCCCGCACCCTCCCGTGAGGGCGTGGCGGACAGCGCCCACTGGGCGCGCGCCGCGGCAGAGTCGCCGACGTTGGCGGCGGCGCCGCCGCCACGGAGGCCCGGCAAGCAGCTCGTGGGGGAGACGACCTTGGCGTGCTGGGAGCCGACAAAGCTGGGGGCGGCCCGGCCCGGCTGCGCCGGCGGTGGCAACGTCTGGCCCGGCAGCAGCGCCGGCTGCGGCACCTGCTGCTCCTGCCGTTGCAGCGCCGCAGGCCCGCTGGACTGGGCGCCGTCGGCGTCTTCCGCGGCGGCGGCGGCGCTCCCGGCGGCGGCGCTGCTGGGCCGATAGTCCCCCGCCTGGTGCGGCGGCAGCGTCTGCAGCGCCTCCCGCTTGTCCTGCAAACATGGACCCCCGTTGTTTCTGAATATATATATATCTGGGAATATGTTCCAGCCCCTCCACAAGAAGCTGCTTTGGACTGTTGCGCAAGAGTGTAAATACACCGGTAAGCTTAGCGATACGCTGCCACGTTGTGGAGCCGACCCGCTCTGCAGTGGGAAGCGAAACTGGGGTGATGCAATTGAGACTGCAATGCCACCAGTCGCGCAGGTGGGAACGTGCCATCTATGCATTTCACTGCGCACCTGAGCATACAGCAGGGCTTCCGCCTCGTCTGCAGCGCCGACACGCAGCAGGCGCATCAGGTACTCGTCAATCTCGTTGCCTCCCTGCGTCCGCAGCGTTGGGCCCGCGCCCTTCCTCGGAATTAGCCTGTGAAGAGAGCAAGATGTCAGTGCTGCACAGGTCTCAGCCTGCAAGGCTGCAACGATCCCACACGGACCTTTGCATCTTCGAGCGAACTTGCCAGGAGGCCTGAGTGAGCTCGTGGCCTATTCGCCACGAAAGAGATGGCACACACGCGTTCTCTGTCAGATTCAGTAAGAGATGCGCACTTTGGGTGGTGGACCTCGTCCGAGGTGGCGGAGCCTTCCTGGTTTGTGTACGCCAGCGAGCAGCCAAACTCGCGGGACACCGCCGCCGACACCTCCACAGCGCTGCGCCCCGCGCCCAGCTGTGGACAAGATGAAAAACATCGAAACATATGGTCAGCTATGTTTCAGCGAGCAGCCGAACTCGCGCGACAGCGCCGCCGACACCTCCTCCGCGCTGCGCCCCACGCCCAGCTGCGAGCAGTCACTGCAGCGTGGTCAACGAAAGGGTGGTGCCCAGACGCGCAAGCAGCGAGGTCACAGGTCTGCTGCCTTGCTAAAACCCAGAGGAACAACAACCCAAGGAAAGCAGGGCGAGGTGCAGGTGTGGATGCGGGCAGCAGACCCGGCTTCGAGGTGCAAATGACGGGATGCATGCACCACGGCAGCATTGTCACCGCCAGGCGTCTGTCCGTCAAGAGCCCGGGGGCTTTCGAGGGCCGCCAGGCTCTGGTGTTCTCGGGCTGGCAACTTGCTAGGATTTCCTCTCCCGCACCCGACCGCCGGCCGACAGGCTGCCAGAGAAGGACAGCGGCAGCGGCCGGACGGGCCGGCTCCCGGTGCTGCGTGTGGGCCGGCCGGCGGCTGCCACATCGCCCCTGCTGGTGGCTGCCGCATCGCCCCTCGCCGGCCCCGCCGCCGTCACCCCGCCGCCGCCGCTACGGCTGCGTGGACGCAGGGAGCAGGTCGGCAAGCACGTCATCGACTGTCAGCACATCGCGTGCGGCAGTGCTAAATCGAAGGCGCACTGCACCTTGTGGCCCATTAAACCAGGGTCTGGCTTTCATGCAGGATGCAATCCTCAACGCGTGGCGCAGCATCAACAATACTGCCATAGCGAGAGCAGAGGCTTGTCTAGCAGCAAGCAGAGTGCCTGCGCCTCACGTGAGTTCTGCAGGCGCCATGGCTGCGGCTGCCGCCGTCCCAGCTGACACCGTCGGGTGCTGCGAGCCGCGACTGCCGCGAGGCGGTGGCAGGTCTGGCGATCGCTGCTGGGAGGCAGACCGCTGCTGAGAAGCAGCATGCTGCTGGAGCTGAGAAGTGGCCTGCTGCCGCTGGGAGCCTGCATGCTTCGACTGGGAGCCTCCCGCACGCTGCCGCCGGCACCCGCTGTCCTGCTGTTGCAACTGCGCTTGCGAGCCGCGCTGCTGCGAGTCGCTGCCGCCCTGCGCGGGTGCCGGCTGCTGCGACGGCTGCGGCTCCGGCTGTCTGGAGGACTGGCCCGGCGGCCCGGACCACGGAGGCGCGCCGTCAGCGCCCCAGCCTAGGATGCTGCTCGTGGCGCGTTGTGAGGTGGACGCCTGCACCGGCCAGTGCGGCAGTCCGGGAATGCCACAGCCCAGCGCGTTCAGCCACGGAATCGACCGCCCGCTGCCTGCCAGAAGCGCAAGTTTTTTCCTTGGAATCGACTGCTTGTCATTGGGGCAAAGCGCCAGTGCCAGGTCCACTAAGATTTTGAAATGGCGCCCGGGTGGGGCCGTGCCGCAGTGGGACGGGCCCCGGCCCGACTATCTTGGCAAGACAATGTTCACGAGCGTCGTTGTGGACGAACGGCAGATAGCAAGAGCAGCGTACCTTGCGAGGCGGCCTGCTGGCTGTCCGCCTCCTGTAGGGGCTGCTGCATGGCACGGTTTGCTGCAGCCGGTCGTGGGTGGCGCGAGGCACGGCACACCGGACCAAGGAGCGGCGATAGCCCCGTGCCTGATCATGCATGTTGTCACCATAATCTCTCGTTTCTGGGCACTGAATAACTGGATGAAGTAGGAGGCACGTGCAACGACTTAATGGCAATTGACCGGCACCTGGGCTGAGAAGCTGTCGTGCGCGGGTGGGGTTGGGGGCAGCAGCTTCGTTCCGAGGTGCCCCGAGGTGCCCCGAGGTGCCCAGTCCACACCAGCGGATTCGCCCCGGCGGTTCGTTGGCACCCCTTGCAGAATGCGGCTGGGTGCAGCGCCACTCCGACACCGCAACGAAAGCGTTGAGGTTTGCAAATGCCGATGGGATCAAGTGCGGAACAGGCGGACTCTACAAGCAGAATCACAAGACTCGAGCAATTTGATTGGATCTCAGTGAGATCATCTCACACTTCATGCGGAGGACGTTCGCCGCGCTCTGAGCCTCGCGCAGACTTGCAGACGCTGACTGCGCTGCCCCGTTATAGCATAGCTTAGGCCGCTATTGAGTCAGGAGCGTTCTCCGCTGGACATGCTGTCGCCTGCGCCACCCGGCAGTCACGAGCAGCGCGGTGCTGACAAGTAGCTGGCGCTGCCACTGCATCACGTCGAGGGCAGCCAGTGCAGCCTTGATTAAAGCGACAGGCGCACTGTTCGGCGATCGATCGCGGCTCCGCGGCACCCGGCGTCACAGGACCCGGAGCCTATGCTGACACGCAGTACGCTCCGCAGCACGCGATGGCGGGGGAGACCACGGAGCAGCACCACGGTGGCGTGTCCTCCTTTCTGCAGGGCCTGACCAACCTCGCAAAGCCAGCTACCATCGAAGGCATGATCGCGAGGCTGGAGGACGGCAACCTGCAACTCGTCCAGACGAGAGCCTGCCACTCCCTGGCTGCCAAAGCAAAGGTACGCAGTCGTCCGGCGGCAGCCCGATCGATCTATTCACTCGGCTTCCGGGCATGACATCGCAGGAGCTTGCATGCATGCACATGCATTGTGCCGGAAGAAGCTGCCTGCTGAGATGCTCTGCCGTGCCCGCGGCGCGACCCTGCCGCGCATTGGACACATGCATTGCACACACGACATGCACCAGGCTCTCAGATGTTCACAGAATGCACTTGCAGGAGTCGTCGGAGCAGCTGCAGCACATCAAGCAGGCGGGCGGCGTAGACGCCCTGGAGTTGCTGCGCAGCCGCACACACCACCGGAATCTGCAGGTCGCTGCGCTCGAGGCTACAAGGTGCCTGCTCCATGAGTCAGTACCTTGCGCATGCATCTGGGATCAGCGCTGGTGCTGGAGAGGGACATGATCTGGAAGCTTACAGTACGAAAGCTTCTGCGCAGGCCAAGGCGGCTGTCGTGCCGCTAGTTCAGATCATGCAGGACTCGCCGGAAGACGCGTCAAAGTCCAAAAGCAGGGAGCTCAAAAACTGGTTCGCCGCCGTCGTCACCTTGCCCACTGCTCCTTGCTGCCGTACATGTGTTCACCCGCCTGTCGTTGGTGCAAGTGCACATGCACACGCAATCAAGAGCGTCTACTGCACAGCCAGACTCACTGAGGCTTCTCTGACCGGCATGAAAGACCTTGTCCGCTCTACCATCCTGGATTTCCGCCGCAGGGCCTGCGACAGCCTGCACCAGCTGCTGAAAAGCCAGGGCTCCTTCCAGAAGGTGGCGCGCGACGCCGGCGCTGTGCCCGCCATCATCAAGATGGAGCACCGTCCCAGCACCAAGGAGCTCCTCCATATCCTGGTGAGCTGGCAATCCCCTAGTGGCCCCTCTGTGGGCAAGCTTGGCGCGGGGCAATTCAGCAAGCACAGCTAGCTGCAAGAAAGCACAGCTAGCTGCAACCTGTTCTGGCCTGGTACATGTCAGGATCCACCTGTAGTTTCACTACCTCTGTGCGTTTGCTAACGTCCGTGCTGCATACAATAGGGCCCTGAGGACAGCCACCACGTCCGCAGCTCGTGCGCATCGAGAGCCACTAGCTCCACGCTCAACATCCCGGAAAGCTTTGCTGAAACGGGTGAGGGGCTGCGGCTCGTGATTTTTTCTCAGACTGCCGACACCTTCTGCTGTGCCTGTTGTCGTGTGCAACCAGCTGCGGCTGTCAGCACGTTCAACGTGATGCACTTGGCATCTTGTTGCTCGCTTGGCTGATCCTTGCAGATGAGGCTGCGGAGGAGTCGGAGACCGCAGCGGCAGCCAGCTCAGGTACAGCGGCCAAGTCAGCTGGCACAGCGATGGCGTGACGAACCTGAAACCCACATCTGGAGCTTGAGGCGAATGCGATGAAAGTGTGACGACAGTGCAAGACCAGGCGGCACTCGATGGCACTCGATGGCACACCGGCGATTGATCCTGAAATGACGACTTGAAGGTGATTTTACTGCAGTCTAGAGGATCTCATCATCTTCGTGACATTCATTGTCGAAGTGCAAGCTCTGCAGGCTTGTATTTGACTCTCATCCCTGCGCCGTTGGGATTTGGTACAGCCTCTCTTAGTGGGCACCGATCGATAGGCAGGCTGGCAGTCTGTCCACTGTTCCGCCGAGTCCGTAACCGGTGCACAAGAATGCGTTGCATTACGATCCTCCTGGACCACCTCGATTGTCCTGGCATTTTCTGTCCAGGAATCGTGGTGGATAGGTAATCAAATCTAATATCCATCTGGCAAGGCGAGTTTGTGAAGAACTGCCGTCTCAATTTGCAGCGGACGACAGCTTTAGCAGAAATCGTTCCGGAGCGGCGTCACCAAAGCCTGTGATTTCAAACGTCGCATACCGGTTCGTCCGCATCGCTTAATTCCTTTGAACGGGGATGCATTTGATGTTCCCCTGCGTGATGAAACTGCGGCCTGAGCACATTGCTGATGCGGCGTGCGCCATGGCGCGGTTATAGATGATGTCTTCATTGCGCGGCAGAGTGAACCAGAATGGGCACGTGGCAGTGGCGGGCATCCTATGACTCCCGCACGATGGTGCTTGATCTTGCATCACAAGTACAGGCCTGCGTGATGCCAATCTGACTAGCTTCCTGAGTCTTGTGTGGATGTGAAAGACAAGTCCATTCTATGAACTGGACTGACGCATCGTCCCCTGTGCAGGCAGCACACTGAGGGGCGCGCTGAGGGGCACAACACTGACACAATGGCGGCCCACGACGGCGACTGCTCGCCCTTCCTCAGGCGCCTGCAGCAGCGCATGGAGACGTGCGTGCGGGCGGGCCGGCCTGTGATGACTCCCATATGCACTGCCGGGCAGCCGTGCATCACAACAACTGACGAGAGCCAGCGCTCCACACACGCGCATACGGACAGTAAAACTCGGACAAATATTGGCTGCTCCAGGGTGGGCATCGACCCCGTCACCGTCGAAGTGCGGTGGCGCGGCCTAAGCTGCACGCAGCGTGTCAACGGCCGCGGCATCCCCTCCCTGCCCAGCTCGTTCCGCGGCTTGCTGCAGGTGTCCGCTCCAGGGTCTCCTGCTGCAGAACCTCCTTTGCCGCTTGCTAGTGACAACAACCTCCATGTCTGCACCAGGATACGACCCGTTGCTACTATAGCCTATTGATGTCATAGCCTGATCGAGACTTATCCACTTCGCTGAGCAGGCTCCGCTGCGCTGGGTCAAGCTCAGCAGCCCGCAGACGCGCACCATCCTCAATGGGGTCAGCGGCCTCCTGAAGCCGGTGCGTCATCGTGTGACAGCACTGCTTCAACCCAGTCATGTTTGATGCCGGCGCCTGCGCCCGTTCGCCGCAGAGGACGCGCATGACAGTGTACACATGATCATTGGCGATCTGACCATCTGGCCAATGACTACAGGGCCGTTTCACGCTGTTGCTGGGGCCGCCGGGCAGCGGCAAATCCACACTGCTGCGGGCGCTGAGCGGCGAGCCGCTTCCGGACTCGCTGCATGTCAGCGGGGAGGTCACCTACAACGGCCACACGTGAGCGCGCCATTCGGTTGCCGCTTTCCCATGCGTCCATGCGCAATGAGCATGTGCTGACAGATGCCAGTTGCTGCAGTTGGCAGAGTCAATGGACCAGAGAATTCAGCTGCGGCAGCAGACAAGTTCCTGCCCCGAAACACTTTGGTCCTCAGCTGTCCGCAGGCTGGACGAGTTTGTGACGCAGCGCACCAGCTCGTACGTCGACGGGTGCGATGTGCACTCTGCAGAACTCACGGTGGGGTCCCCGCTCTTTCCTTCACAACAGGTGCCGGTTTCTGCATTCTTTTCTGCATTGAGTCCGGCAGCTGAGCTGTGGGAAATTCGGCACCTCGGCCTTGCGTTGGCGTACTCGCTCTGCAGCGGACAGCGACCGTGCGAGCATGAACATCGACATGAGGTCTATTCATTCTCAACGCCCTTGCTCAAACCCTAAACCCCACACCTGCAGGTGCGGGAGACGCTGGGCTTTGCGGCGCGGGTGCAGGGCACCGGGCACAAGGCGGCGGAGCTGTGTGAGTTCCGGCGGCGGGAGGCGGCCGCCGGCATCAAGCCCGACGCCGAGATCGAGGCCTTCATGAACGTGCGCTGTAGTGTGTGCTACTGATCGCTGCTCAGTGGACTCCGCAAAGACTCTGTAACCTCAGACACAGGCAGCAGCTATTGACGGGCGCCTGTTCCTTCCTTCCTGGTGGCTGGGGTTGATGCGCTTCCTCCTGCCGCTGCCTCACAGGCAGAGGCGCGGCAGGGCGGCCGCAGCAGAGTCGTCACCGACCTGGTCCTGCGCCTGCTGGTGCGCATTTCTTTCCGCATCAGTGGCAGGCCTGCCATTGTTGAGCGACAATCACGCTGTACAACCGCAGTCACAGTGTAGTCCTGCATCTGATGAGGTGGTGCCACCGGCCCGCCAAAGTCGCAGCTGAGTTGTTAAGGTTTCGGAATGCATTCTTCCGTTTCAGCCGTTGCTGGCATCTGAGGACCACCTTCGTCGTTTTCAATGCAAATTTCTCGAGGTGTTGCGGCAGGGACTGGAGCTGGTTGCCGACACCCCTGTGGGCAGTGATGCGATGCTGGGCATCAGCAGCAGCCAGAGGCGGCAGACCACGACTGGTGAAGGGACTTTCTGCTATTGCGCACTGGCACCTGCTTCATGCAGCAGCGAGTGCCTTCTCGTCGTCTTTATCTGGCACGATGTGTATCGCTGTGACCGTAATTCATGCACGGAGATAAATTTGTGATGTTCCATCCGATGAAGCTGATGCTGTTTTATTGCTGCGCTTCACCGCAGCGGAGATGATCGTGGGGCCAAAGACCACCCTGTTCATGGTGAGTCCCATGCCAGCAGATGTATTACGTGAAGGCAAACACACAAATGCAGCATCAGTCGCCGAGGAGGTCTGATCGCCAGCAAGCGGGCGGAGGCGATTGCCGCTGCAGCTTGCAACTCCGCCTCGCATCTGCACTAGCACCAGTCACTAGCACCAGTCACTAGCACCAAGCGTCAGGGGACAGTGAAACTGATTCAGCCGTGCAATAGCCATCTAATTACAATTTGCCACGCAGGACGGCATTTCCACCGGCCTGGACGCCAGCACCACGCTGCAGGTTGTGCGCACGCTCGCCGACTTCTGCCACATCCGCAGCGCGACCATCCTGCTGGCGCTGCTGCAGCCCCAGCCCGAGGTGAGCAGCCGGTCGCCGCATTGCAAGACGTGTGCAAACTGTCAAAGAACCTTGCTGATGCTGCCCTTTCATGGCGTTCAAGAGTGCAGTCCCGTCAGGCAGACGGCACAAGCCGACTTCCTGTTTTGTTGCATGTCGTACACCATCTGAATATCGTGCGTGTACCTGCGGACATCAGGTGTACAACCTGTTCGACGATGTCCTGCTGCTGTCAGAAGGCCAAGTCGACTTCCATGGGCCTCGGGAGGATGTGCGTAACTCGTGTACAGACCGCACCGCGCACCTGTGCAAAGCACACCCTGCCAAAGCACGACGCTGTTGACAGTCATCCACTCCCCCCTTCCACCAAGACGTGCTGAATGCTGCTGCCGTCCTACCAACCTGCTCTGCTGGTTCACCACGTCGAGAGCATATCGTTGTCATTCGCCGTACGACCGCAGGTGCTGCCGTTCTTCGCGGGCATGGGGCTGCGCCCGCAGCCGGGCGAGGCTGCCGCCGACTTCCTGGAGGACACAATCTACTGCGGCGGACAGGGACAGAACTTCGTTACAGACCCTGGCTTGCAGCGCCGCGCTGCGCCGGCGTCCGAGCTTGCTGCGGCGTTCCGAAAGTCGCCTTGAGGGCAGCGAGCGGCCGCGGAGCTGGAGATGCCCTACGACCGCGCCGCCTCCCCAGCGGGCGCTCTGGCACGTGGTTCTGCTCTGCTCTGCATAGGAGGTCCTGGCAGACGTTTGCCGGACTGGCACAATGAGCAGCGGCAGCCTTTAATGCTGCCTGGCACCAAGGCATGCGGCTCAACGCTGGCGCTGCCGTGATTTCGGCGCAGGCAGAGCGCCAATTCGGGCAGCAGGTCTTGATGAAATTTCAGAATTTAAAGTTTTTAGGGCCGCTCTCTTTCACTCAGCCCAGTGAACGACAGCGCCATGGGCTGACTAAGATTGTGCATTTTTGCTGTTTGCTCAGGGCCAACAGGCTTACGGCTTGCGGGCTGCCGGGCTGCTGCAGGCGATGCTCGCCCGGGTGTTCCTTCTCTTCCGGCGCAATGTCCCCATGTACATTGTCAGGCGAGGCGCTCCATTGATCTTACAGTGGATTCAGAGTGACTTGACACCGTTACCTGTGGTCAACCTCATCTATAGGAGTCACGTGCTGCGGCAGAACCATGTGTTCATGCGCGTGGTTGTTTTTGGCTCATGCCTGGCAGAGCTGCTGGCCAGCGCGACTGCAAAAGTTTTATTTCGGATCCTGACCCGCAGCGCCCTTTTCTGTGCAGGCTGCTCCAGGTGCGATCCCAGCTATTTTGTACGAAAAACTCCTAGTATAATTTCACAGAAAAACAAAAAAATCTCGTGGGCGCGTCGCCTGTGCAGACGTCACACATGTCGCATGCACCAAAAAGAGTCGAGCAGGTCACTGAAGGACTTATGCATGCCGCTGCAGGTGTTTGCTTTTGCCTTTCTTGTGAGGTGAGGCTTGCAGTTCCGTCACAAAGAGCCATCAGGACATGCTTGCTTGCAAGCTGGTCACACTTGGCACGCCAAAACACATCCGCTGACATGTCATCTCTCCATTGCAGCGCACTGCAGTTCCGCACCACCCGCCACCCCAACGGCATGGACGAAGCCAATTTCTACTTTGGGGTGAGATTTTCATGTTGATCTGCTCAGAAACTGGTCTCACGGCACCTGAAGGTCAGCGTGCTCTGCGTTATCTGCCAGGAACTGATGGTGCAACGTCGTCATAATGCCTGCATTATTTTCGGTTTGTATTGTCCTTTGATCGCAGGTGATCGCCTTCTCTCCGGCAGCCAGATCTTCTGCAACTGGTGCGCACGTTTCCAGGCGCATGGACCGTGTTCGCTGCCCCGACACTGCTCCTCACGTCCCGACATGACGCAGCTCAAGTGCCAAGCCCCCAAACCCTGCCTTTCTCCATGTTAATGTGCACAGGGCGGAGGCGCAGTTGACGGTGGACAAACTGCCGCTGCTGTACAAGCAGAGTGCGCATATTGTAGTTTCTTTGTGTGCACTCTTTCATTCAATTCCCAGTTTTTCTTCATGTTTCATCACACAAAGGCAGCTTGCAGGTTGCGTTTTCGGATAGCCTGCAATGCGTAACGACATGTTCGCGGGCCCTCCTTTGGTTTCCGAAGCCGCAAGGCTGCAGAGCTGCTGGAGAAACTAAAGGCCTGTCAGTAGTTTGAGTTCTCGTTTGCGTTTGCGCCACGCAGGGGACCACAGGTTCTACCCGGCGTGGGCTGCTGCGCTCCCCATGATGCTGCTCTCCTTTCTGCAAGGCATAGTCGAGACCTGCTTGTGGTCGAGCATGGTCTACTGGGTGCGCTGTGTTGGCTGTGCCTGATGCCAGGCACATGCGCATGCTGCATGCACCATGCGTCTTCATATCTCACCACACATGCTACAGTGCGACCTCATGATTGCATCGACGTGATCCTGTCCTGATCGCACACGGCCTTCCTTGTTTCATCACAACAGGTGGTGGGTCTGCAGCCGTCAGCCGCTGGCTTCTTCACGTTCTGGTACAGTTCTCGATAAGTCTGTGCTTGGCGAAATTCGTATGCTCAGCAGCAACGCCTGCATGTCCACGCAGAGAGTTGCGGTCATGCCTCACAGTGACTCACATCCAGGAGCTGGAATGTGCAGGCTGGTCAACTTCGTCATGCATCAGTTCGCTGTGCGTCGCAGAGGAACACTCCGGCTTGCAGTGCTGCACTGTCATGGCACAGCACGCCGGCTTGTTGGAGCACGTTGAGTCGCGTGAAGTGTGTGACTGGCTAGAATCCCTGGTGTCCGCTATGCGCAGATCGGTCTGTTCCGGATGGTGCGCGCGCCGTGAAGTGTTTTTAGGGCTTTGCAACTCTCCCACTCTGTTGCAGCAGCCGCAGCCTTATGTCAATATATTTGCGTGTGGTGAAATACCACGACTGATTGGCAGATGGGAGTTCCACATCCATTGCGCCGCGCAGATGGGCGCCCTGTTTCGGACACCCATTGCAACCGACGCTGCCACGTGCGTCATGTCATTGCCGTTGTTACTCGACACTTTGCTGTCCGGTAAGCCAGTGCTGCAACCTGAGACATCTATTGACACGGTGTCGTCTCATGCGCAATCTGTGTTTGCCCTGCAGTGTGGTAGTGATATTCTTCATACTGGTGTGCTCCAATCACTCAAGGAGAATGCCTGCCGCTCTGCCGCTTGTAAGACTGCTTCCTGCTCTGGCCTCATGGCTTCATGGGACTGCATCTTTCTGGAGTGACTCATCAGTGACTCATCGTGCCATCGTGCCATCGTGCATCGTGCCATCGGCAGCCTCATGGCATCCGGCGGATCTGCGACAGCCCGGCCTGTTTACCGAGGTGGAGTCTACAGAATGATGACTGTCACCGCCTGCTGACTACCCATGTGATGCCTTGTGCAGAGCGGATCATTCCGCTGGAGCGGTACCGCAACATCGGCATCATGGCCCACATTGATGCTGGCAAGGTGTGCAAGCGGCGCATGTCGCCGCTGGTACATGGATGTAGCCTGCATCAGCGTGCCCCGTCATCCTGTTGCCCGCCTCATGCGGACATGCATGCTTTCTCGACAACCAAGTG
>JAABUW010000634.1_pt1 | contig 66732 bp, 59 predicted proteins | sample 5560081 | NCBI WGS metagenome assembly JAABUW01 (sample SAMN10711882, study PRJNA513363) | rock metagenome | isolation source: Antarctica rocks | place: Antarctica: Victoria Land, Knobhead sud | reverse complement strand
CTACGAGGTCGAGATCTGCGTCGCCGAGGTCGGCGAGACGCCGGCCGGCGACCAGCTCTACCGGCTGACCTACGACGGGTCGGTGGGCGACGAGCCCGGCTATGTCGCGATGGGCGGGCAGTCCGAGTCCGTCGTGGCCCACCTGCGCGAGCACCACCGCCCCGAGCAGACCCTGACCGAGGGCCTGCGCCTGGGCCTGGAGGCACTATCGGGCAGCGGTGGGCAGGACGGCGCGCCGCGGCAGATCGACGGCGACGCCCTGGAGGTGGCGGTGCTGGACCGCACCCGAACCGGGCGACGCTTCCGGCGGATCACCGGAGCGCGGCTGCAGCAACTTCTCGGCACCGACGCGCCGGCCGAGCCCACCGACGTCGTCCCGCACGACACCGAACCCACCGCGGACTGACGGGCCGGCATGGACCGACGCATCTTCGGGATTGAGAACGAGTACGGCGTCACCTGCACCTTCCGCGGCCAGCGCCGGCTCAGCCCCGACGAGGTGGCGCGCTACCTGTTCCGGCGCGTCGTCTCTTGGGGCCGCAGCAGCAACGTGTTCCTCCGCAACGGCGCCCGGCTCTATCTCGATGTCGGCTCCCACCCGGAGTACGCCACCCCCGAATGCGACGACGTCATCGACCTCGTCACCCACGACAAGGCCGGCGAGCGGATCCTCGAGGGGCTACTGGTCGATGCCGAGCGGCGGCTGCGGGAGGAGGGCATTGCCGGCGATATCTACCTGTTCAAGAACAACACCGACTCGGCCGGCAACTCCTACGGCTGCCACGAAAATTACCTGGTCGGGCGGATGGGAGAATTCAGCCGGCTGGCCGACGTGCTGATCCCGTTCCTGGTCACCAGGCAGGTGATCTGCGGGGCCGGCAAGGTGCTCCAGACACCACGCGGAGCCGTGTACTGCCTCTCGCAGCGGGCCGAGCACATCTGGGAGGGCGTCTCGTCGGCAACCACCCGGTCGCGGCCGATCATCAATACCCGCGACGAGCCGCACGCCGACGCCGAGCGCTTCCGCCGGCTGCACGTGATCGTCGGCGACTCCAACATGAACGAGTGCACGACGATGCTCAAGGTCGGCAGCGCCGACATCGTGTTGCGGATGATCGAGGCCGGCGTCGTGCTGCGCGACCTGTCCCTGGAGAATCCGATCCGGGCCATTCGCGAGGTCTCGCACGACGTCACCTGCCGGCGCAAGGTCAAGCTGGCCAACGGCCGCGAGGCGACCGCGCTGGAGATCCAGCGCGAATACTTCACCAAGGCCACCGAATTCTGCGAGCGGCGCGGCACCGACCCGACGAGCAAGCGGGTGCTCGAGCTGTGGGGACGGGTCCTCGACGCCGTCGACACCGGCAACCTGCACACCGTCGACCGTGAGATCGACTGGGTCACCAAGCACCAGCTGATCGAGCGCTACCGCGGCAAGCACGACCTGGCCATGTCCAGCCCGCGGGTGGCCCAACTCGACCTCGCCTATCACGACGTCGCCCGGGGTCGGGGGCTGTACTACCTGATGGAGAAGCGTGGTGTCGTCGACCGGGTGAGCCGTGACCTCGACATCTTCGAGGCCAAATCGGTGCCACCGCAGACCACCCGGGCCCGGCTGCGCGGGGAATTCATCCGGCGGGCGCAGGAGAAGCGGCGCGATTTCACCGTCGACTGGGTGCACCTCAAACTCAACGACCAGGCTCAGCGGACGGTGCTGTGCAAGGACCCCTTCCGGTCGGTCGACGAGCGGGTGGACAAGCTCATCGCGAGCATGTGAGGTGCCAGGGGGTGACGACGCGGAGCCGCTGGCGGGAGCTCTTCCTGCAGCCCGACATCGACGACGGACCGGCCAGGCCGTCGGTCGAGCAGCTCAGCGGGATGTCGCGCGCGGACCGCCGCCGGGCCAGGGTCGCCTACCAGACCGGCAGTGGCGGCGCCTTTCGCACCTGGGTCTACGTGGTGGCCCTGATCGTGCTGGTCGGCGGCTTCGTGATCTACCTGCTCGCTGTCGGCTGAGCGGCCCACAGCGCCGCGGCGTGGCGGCCGGCGGCCGCAGCGGTCAGGAAATAGTCCGGGTCGTCGGCCAGGCCGCGGCCCATGGTGGACAGCTCCACCGGTAGGTCGTGCAGGGCTTCGGCGAGGCCGCCGGTGCCCACCCTGACCAGTGCGTGCCGCTTCGCCAGCGGGGCCAGCTCGGCTGCCAGCGACGAGGAGAGTTCGGCCGGCACCACCACGTCGGCGCGGGCCAGCGCCACCCGGCCGTACGCCGTCAGGCTGTGGTGCGACACGCCCCGGTGCCGCGCGCGGGGGTCGGCGCCGGACAGCCGCAACGCTGCGACCGGCCGCCCGCCGAGCGCGGCGACCGCATTGACCGCCTCACCGGCCGCGACCCCGGAGAAGCCCCACCGGGTGCCCGTACCGAGATTGCCCGGGCCCTGAGTCACGACGGCCAGATCGGCGCCGAGCACATGCCGGGCGGCGAGCAGGCCGCTGTACAGGGTGACCGCCTCCAGCTCACCCCCAAAGGCCTGCCCCACGGTGACCGTCCCGCAGAGCAGGTGGCTCAGCGCGGCCACCGTACGCGAATACCAGAGCGGCAAGGCGCCGCCGTCAGTCATCAGATAGGCGATCCGGGCACCCGGCTGGTCGGCGCGGACCCCGGCCACGACGGCCGGCAGCGCGGAGTGCAGGTCGGCCACCACGACCGGCATCCCGTCGAGTGAATCGGCGTCGGCCATGACGCCGTGATGGGGCGAGCCCGGCTCCTCGACCCCGAGCACGACCGTCTGCAGGGGCGTGTATCGGGCCTTGACCAGATGACCGGGGCCGGTCGGGTCGGCCGGCAGGCGGTCCGGCAGGGCCACCACCAGGGCGTAGCCACCGGTGCCCAGTGCCAGTCGCAGCGCAGTGGTGTTCAGCAGAACCGTGTCGCCGATCGCCGGCCGGCCCACGAGGGCGGGATAGGCCAGCGCCGGCAGCTCGCCGTCGGCGGTGTCCACGGCCAGCTCCAGCGCGCCCGGCCACTCGCGGCCCAGTCGGCGTACGGTGCCAGCCCGCCAGTGGATCACCGCCGCACGCTATCGCCAGTCGCCGGATCGACTAGCGTGCGGGCGGTGGCCGTCCAGCGCACCGAGCGCCTCGTCAACCTGGTCATCTGCCTGCTGTCGACGCGGCAGTTCCTGACCGCGGCTCGCATCCGCGACACGGTCCCGGGATACACCCACGGCGAGGACGCCAAGGCGCATGAGGCCTTCCAGCGCATGTTCGAGCGCGACAAGGCCGAGCTGCGCGACCTCGGCATCCGGCTGGAGACGGGGACCAATTCGATCTTCGACACCGAGGCCGAGATCGGCTACCGGATCGCCCGCCGGGACTACGAGCTGCCCGAGATCCACCTGGCGCCCGACGAGGCGGCCGCGGTCGGCCTGGCCGCCCGGCTGTGGCAGTCAGGACTCTCGTCGGCGGCGAGCACCGCACTGGTGAAGCTCCGGGCGGCCGGCGTGGACGTCGACCCGGAAGCCGCGGTGGGCGTCGAGCCGATGGTCGAGGCCACCGAGCCCGCACTCGCCGCCTGCCTCGCCGCCGTACAGCAGGGCCGGGTGTTGCGCTTTGCCTACCGCACCGCGAATGCCGGCACGTCGGAGCCGCGCGAGGTCCAGCCGTGGGGAGTCGTCAGCTGGCGCGGCCGGTGGTATCTGGCCGGGCACGACAACGCCCGCGCCGCCCCCCGCGTCTTCCGGCTGTCGCGGGTCACCGGCCGGGTTCAGGCCGTGGGACCGCCCAGCGCGGTGACCGTGCCCCCCGGCGTCGACCTGGTGGCCATGGCAGCGTCGGTCACCGCCGAGGAGGCGCGGGGGGTGGCGACCGTCCGGGTGCGCTCGGGCGCCGCCGCGGGCCTGCGCCGGGTGGCCACCGGGGTGACTCCCGCTGCCGCACTCGCCGACGCCCCGGCCGCCGGTGAGGCAGCCGACCTCCTCGAGCTGCCCTACGCCGACCCGGATGCACTGGCCGACCGGCTGGCCGGCTACGCCGACGACGTGGTCGTCCTGACCCCGCCCGAGGTCCGCACCGCCGTCGTCCGCCGCCTGCGCGCCCTGGCCCGGGAGCCGGCGTGACGGCGGCCACCGACCGGCTGCCCCGCTTGCTCACGCTGGTGCCGTACCTGCTGGCCCACCCCGGCATCCGGCTGGCCGATGCCGCCGCGGACTTCGGGGTCGACAGCGAGGCGTTGCGCCGGGACCTCGAGCTGCTGTGGGTCTGCGGGCTGCCAGGCTACGGCCCCGGGGACCTGATCGACCTGTCGTGGGGGGAGGACGACACGCTGACCGTCACCCACGATGCCGGCATCCGGCGTCCGCTGCGGCTGTCATCGGATGAAGCCCTGGCTCTGATCGTCGCCCTGCGCGCGCTGGCCGGCGTCCCCGGCCTCGGCGGCGACGCCATCGACCGCGCTCTGGCCAAGCTGGAGGAGGCAGCCGGCACCGCGGCAGCCGGCAGCTCCCGGGTCACGGTCCAGGTGGAGGCGCAGGAGGAGACGCTGTCGGCCGTACGCCGGGCGCTCGGTGACCAGCGTGCCCTGCATCTCGTCTACTACACCGCCGGTCGCGACGAGACCACCGAGCGCGTCGTCGACCCGACCCGGCTGCTGCTGGTCGAGGGCCGCAGCTACCTGGAGGCGTGGTGCCGACGGGTCGAAGGGACCCGGCTGTTCCGGCTGGACCGGATCGACGCGCTGACCGCCCTCGACGAGCCGTCCCGGCCGCCGCGCGATGCCCGGCCGGTCGACGTACGCGGGGGGGTATTCCAGCCCGCGGCGGGACACGAGCGGGTCGTCCTGCGCGTGGCCCCCGCGGCCCGCTGGGTGGCCGACTACTACCCGACCGATTCCGTCGACGAGCATGCTGACGGGGGCCTGGTCGTGCACCTGCGCGCCGCTGACCGCTCCTGGGTGCGCCGGCTCGTGCTGGGGCTGGGGGAGTCGGTGGAGCTGATTGAGCCGGCCGATCTGGCCGAGGAGGTACGCGCCCGCGCAAGAGCCGCGCTGCAAAACTATCCGGACTTGCTTTAGCCGGCCGGTCCGATTGCCGAACCTGTGATATCGCCGCGGCCCGACGGGCTGCGGGCATAGGTGAGAGGCACGAGATGACCACCATCAAGGCCACCTGCCCGCTCTGCGGTGAGGTCGAGCTGACTCCGGCTCAGGTGCGACTCATGATCTGCTCGGTGTCCGAGCGCTCCTATTACGCCTTCGACTGCACCGGCTGTGTCGATGAGGTACGCAAGGCTGCCGACAGCCACGTCGTCTCCCTGCTGATCGCCGGCGGGGTCGCGGCCACCACCTGGCGGATCCCGGCCGAGGCGCTGGAGGACAAGTCGGGCCCGGCCATCGGCTACGACGACATCCTCGACTTCGCGCTGCGGCTGCGCAACGCCGACAACGTGGCCGCCTTTGCCGAGCGGCACCAGATTGTCGGGCTGCGCCACGCCGGCTAGCCCCACCCAACGGCTAGTCCCGGCGCGTGCGCTCCGCCCGCTTCGACCGGCCCGGACGTAGCATGATGGGCGTCCCTAGGGAAAGGCGCTCAGCATGAATTTCGCCCGCGCGTTCGAGGGCTGGCATCTCCTCATCATCGCCATCGTGGTGCTCATCCTCTTCGGCTCCAAGAAGATGCCCGAGGCGGCGCGTTCCTTCGGGCGTTCGCTGCGGATATTCAAGGCTGAGACCAAAGGCCTGCGCGACGACGACTCGGCCGACCGCAGCGTGCCCGAGCGCCCCGTGGACGACCGCACCTACGGCACACCTGCGCACGGCTCGCCCCAGCCGTCCCAGCACGTCCCCTTGCCGCTGCCCACCGGCCAGGACACGGTCCGCGCCCGGGAGGCGACCGCGGCGGAGATTCGCCGCGACGAGCACTGAACAACCGACGAGCCCTGAGTCACCGCTGAGCTGACCGACCGACGATGACCGATGTGGGCCGCCTTCTGCGCCGTCGGCCCACGCCGCCCGACGGGCGGATGACCCTCGTCGAACACCTTTATGAGTTGCGCAACCGGGTCCTCGTGGCAGCGCTGGCCCTCGCGGTCGCCTCGATCGTGTCGTTCATGTTCTTTCATCCCATCTTCAACTTCATCCTCCATCCCTATTGCCGATTGCCCAGCAACAAGACCACGCTGAACGGCCACACCTGCACCGTGTTCGCGTTCTCCGTACTCGACCAGTTCAACGCCCGCCTGCGGGTGTCCATGTTCGTCGGGGCGATCTTGTCCGCGCCCGTGTCGCTCTACGAGATCTGGCGCTTCATCACCCCGGGGCTGCACACCAAAGAGCGCAAGTGGTCGATGATGTTCGTCGGCATCGGCAGCCTGCTGTTCGCTCTCGGCACGGTGCTGGCCTACTTCGCGCTGTACAGCGGGCTGCAGTTCCTGCTCAGCGTCGGCGGCGGCTCGGTGACCACCTTGCTCGACGTCAGCGGCTATCTCCGTTACATCACCGCCATGGTCCTGGTCTTCGGCCTGGCCTTCGAATTCCCGCTGGTGCTGGGGATGCTCAACGCCGTCGGGATCCTGCCGCACCGGCGGCTGGCCGGCTGGCGGCGGCAGGCCATCTTCCTGCTGTTCCTGTTCGCCGCCTTCGCCACCCCGGGCCAGGACCCGTTCGGGATGACCGCGCTCGGCCTGGCCCTGTGGCTGCTGTACGAGCTGACGCTGGTCATCACCCGCATCCACGACCGCCGCAAGGCCCGCCGTGAGGCGCGTCTCCGGGCGGCAGAGGGCTTGGAGAACCTCCCGGACGACGCCACGTCGCCGCTCGACCCGGCCCCGTCCGACCTCTCCGACATTTCCTGAGCCGCCCGTAACCTGTGGGCATGACCAGCCCCGCCGAGCGGTTCGCCGCCGCGCGCCGGCGCCGGACCTATCCCGCGCTCGACGAATTCGCCGCCGGTTATCCATTCGGCCTCGACCCTTTCCAGGTGTCGGCCTGCGAGGCGGTCGAGGACGGTCGCGGTGTGCTGGTCGCCGCCCCCACCGGCGCCGGCAAGACGGTGGTGGGCGAGTTCGCCGTACATCAGGCCCTGCGGCTAGGCCGGAAATGCTTCTACACCACCCCAATAAAGGCGCTGTCCAACCAGAAGTACGCCGATCTGGTCGCCCGGCACGGCGCCGGAAATGTCGGCCTGTTGACCGGCGACAACGTGGTCAACGGGGACGCGCAGGTCGTGGTGATGACCACCGAAGTGCTGCGCAACATGCTCTACGCGCGGTCGGGCGGCCTGGTCGGGCTCGGCTTCGTCGTGATGGACGAGGTGCACTACCTGGCTGACCGCTTCCGCGGCGCAGTGTGGGAGGAGGTGATCATCCACCTCCCTGACAGCGTCGCCGTCGTCTCGCTGTCCGCGACGGTGAGCAACGCCGAGGAGTTCGGGGAATGGCTGGTGACCGTCCGCGGCGACACGGCGGTGATCGTCGAGGAGCACCGGCCGGTCCCGCTGTGGCAGCACATGATGGTCGGGCGCCGGCTGTTCGACCTGTTCGCCGACGAGTCCACCCTCGACGTCGACCCCGAGCTGTTGCGGTTCACCCGCGAGCAGGCCCGGGTCGAGCAGGCACCGCGCCGCGGCCGGCCGGTCCGCAGCCGGCCACCGCCGGCCCGGCGCACAGACGTGATCGAGCGGCTCGACGCCGACGGGCTGCTGCCCGCCATCACGTTCATCTTCAGCCGGGCCGGCTGTGACGCCGCTGTGGAGCAGTGCCTGCGGGCCGGGCTGCGCCTGACCACCCCGGCCGAACGTGACGAGGTGCGCCGGATCGTCGACGCGAAGACCGCCGACATCGCCGCGGAGGACCGGCAGGTGCTGGGCTACTGGGAGTGGCTCGACGCCCTGGAGCGGGGCATTGCCGCCCACCATGCCGGCCTGCTGTCGACCTTCAAGGAGACCGTCGAGGAATTGTTCGTCCGCGGCCTGGTCAAGTGCGTCTTCGCCACCGAGACCCTGGCGCTGGGCATCAACATGCCGGCCCGGTCGGTGGTGCTGGAGAAGCTGACCAAGTGGAACGGCGAGACCCACGCCGACATCACGCCGGGGGAGTACACCCAACTCACCGGCCGGGCCGGCCGACGTGGGATCGACGTGGAGGGACACGCCGTCGTCGTCTGGTCGCCGGGGATCGATCCGCGCCAGGTCGCCGGGCTTGCCTCTACCCGGACCTATCCGCTGCGCTCGTCTTTCCGGCCGTCGTACAACATGGCGGTGAACCTGGTCGGCCAGATGGGCCGGGCGGCCGCTCGGACGCTCCTGGAATCCTCCTTTGCGCAGTTTCAGGCCGATGCTTCGGTGGTCGGACTGGCCAAGCAGGTGCGGCACAACTGCGAGGCACTCGCCGGGTATCGCGACGCGATGACCTGTCATCTCGGCGACTTCGCCGAGTACGCCGCCATCGCGTCACAGGTCAGGGCGCGGGAGGCCGACCTGGCCCGCAGCGGCGCGACGCAGCGGCAGGCGGCGGCGGCCGAGGCGCTGGAGCGGCTCAAGGTCGGCGATGTGATCCGGATCCCGGTCGGCCGGCGGGCCGGCCTGGCCGTGGTCGTTGATCCGGGCCAGCAGCCGGCCGGCGATGCCCGCCCGCTGGTGCTGACCGAGGACCGTTGGGCCGGCCGCCTCAGCGTGGCCGACTTCCCCGGACCGGTGCTGCCGTTGGCCCGGGTCAAGGTGCCGAAGGCATTCAACCCACGCTCCCCGCAGTCCCGCCGCGACCTGGCCTCCACGCTGCGCAATGCCGCCCGGGAGATCGAGCCCGGCCGGCCCCGGCGGCGCGGGCCCGGGGTGGACGACCGGCAGGTGCAGGACCTGCGTACCCGCCTGCGGGCCCACCCGTGCCACGGCTGCGCCGAGCGCGACGACCACGCCCGGTGGGCCGAGCGCCACGACCGGCTCAGCCGCGACACCGAGGCGCTGGAGGCCCGGGTGCGCAGCCGCACCAGCAATCTCGGTCGCACGTTCGACCGGGTCTGCACCCTGCTCGGCGAGCACGGCTACCTCGACGGCGAATCGGTCACCCCGGCCGGCCGGCAGCTGGCCCGGATCTGGTCGGAGTCCGACCTGCTCGTCGCGCAGTGCCTGCGGGCGGGAGTCTGGGAGGGGCTGGGGCCGGCCGAGCTGGCCGCCGCGGTGTCTGCGCTCGTGTACGAAGCGCGGCGCCCAGAGGAGGTCTCGCCTCGGGTCCCGGCCGGGGCGGTCACCGTGGCGCTGGCCGCGACCGCGCGGCTGTGGGCGGAGCTGGAGGAAGCCGAGAGCGACCAGCGGCTGGAGCTGAGCCGCCGGCCGGACGCCGGTTTCGCCTGGCCGGCCTACCGCTGGGCGCGCGGAGAGCCGTTGGCGGCGGTGCTCGCCTCGGCCTCGGTGGAGGGCGCGGCCCTATCGGCCGGGGACTTCGTCCGCTGGTGCAAGCAACTGCTCGACCTGCTCGACCAGATCGCCAAGGTCTGCGGGGAGGGATCGAAGGTCGGGGCGACGGCGCGGGCGGCCGTAGGTGCGGTCCGCCGCGGGGTGGTCGCCTATTCCGCCGTCGGCTGAGCCCCGCGGCGCCGATCCGCGCCCAATAAGACATTGTCCCTATTCGGCGGGGGTCCCGCGCTATAGCGTGCAGCAAAGGCCGTCAGCAGATGACCTCAGAATGCCCGGGAGGGCCTTTCGTGAGAATGCCATTAGGAATCACAGCGGTCGCCGGCGTCGGCGCGGTGGTGCTGGCGGTGGCCGCCCCGGCATCGGCGGCCGGCGCACCCGGCTCGGTGCGGTCCGGCTCCGGGGGCGCGGCGAGCATCGCCAGCAATCCCTACTCGCCGCAGTACCGACACCCGTACCGGCACGGCGCCGTGCCGACCATCGGCCAACTGGCCAAGATCAAGTCCTACACCGCGGCCCTGCCCGCGGCGACCAGTGCCAACACCTTGAACTACGGCGGCGGAGTCGACGGAATCGGCGTCACCAGCGGCCACCCGAAGGTCTACTTGGTCTTCTGGGGGAGCCAGTGGGGCACCCAGGGCACCGACGCCAATGGCAACCTGACCTTCTCTGGCGACACCGCCGGCGGCGCCCCGCGGATCCAGAACATGTTCAAGGGGCTGGGCACCGGCAGCGAGCTGTGGTCCGGCGTCATGACCCAATATTGCGACGGCCCGGGCGTGGTCACCGGCGCCACGTCCTGTCCGGCCAGCAGCGCGCACGTCGGCTACCCGACGGGTGGCGCGTTCTCCGGCGTCTGGTACGACAGCTCAGCCGCCGAGCCGACCGCCGCCACCGGTCACCAGATCGGGGTCGAGGGTGTCAAGGCAGCCGGCCATTTCGGAAATACCACCGCGGCGGCCAACCGCTACGCCCAGTACGTCATCCTGTCCGCCCCGGGCCTGAACCCCGACAACTACAAGACCGGCGGGTTCTGCGCCTGGCACGACTACAACGGCGACACCACGCTGACCGGCGGCGCGGTCGCCTCCTCCTACGGTGACGTCGCATTCACCAACATGCCCTACGTCATGGACCAGGGCAGCGGCTGCGGGCAGAACTTCGTGAATGCCGGGACGGCGGGCACGCTCGACGGCTACACCATGGTCGAGGGCCACGAGTATTCCGAGACGATCACCGACCAGAACCCGGCCGGCGGCTGGACCGCTACCTCGGGCCAGGAGAACGCCGACGAGTGTGCGTGGCTGTCGCCCAGCACACAGGGCGGCGCGCGCAACGTAGCCATGGGCAACGGCACGTACACCGAGCAAGGCAGCTGGTCCAATGACACCAACCGCTGCGACAACACCCACCCGATCGTCGGCGGTGGCTCCACCGGCAACACCGTGACGGTCACCAACCCGGGCAGCCGCAGCGGCACCGTCGGCACCGCGACCAGCCTGCAGATGAGCGGCACCGACTCGGCCGGCCTGACGCTGAGCTACACCGCCGCCGGCCTGCCGGCCGGCCTGTCAATCTCCACGGGCGGCCTAATCTCCGGTACGCCGAGTGCCGCTGGCACCTTCACCACGACGGTCACCGCACGGGACAGCACCGGGGCCAGCGGATCGACGACGTTCACCTGGACGATCAGCGGCGCCGGCAGCTGCGCCGCACCCGGCCAGAAGCTCGGCAACCCGGGCTTCGAGACCGGCACCGCGGCGCCGTGGACGGCCTCCACCGGCGTCATCGACGGCTCCAGCGGGGAGGCGGCGCACTCCGGTGCGTACAAGGCCTGGCTGAACGGCTACGGCTCCGCGCACACCGACACGCTGTCGCAGTCGGTGGCCGTTCCGGCGGGCTGCACGACGTACACGCTGTCGTTCTGGGTGCATATCGACACCGCCGAGACAACCACCACTTCGGCGTACGACAAGCTGACGGTGAAGGCGGGGTCGACCACCCTGGCGACGTACTCGAACCTGAACAAGTCGACCGGATACGTCCAGAAGTCGTTCAACGTCGGGGCGTTCGCCGGCACCACGGTGACCGTCGCCTTCACCGGGACGGAGGACTCGTCCCTGCAGACGTCGTTCGTGATCGACGACACGGCGCTGACGGTCTCCTGAGGGCACCGGCCAGGATGGGTGCCGTCGCCAGGAGCGACGACCCCGTCCGAGCAGGAGGCATGCGTGTGCACCGTCGTCGTCCGCTGGGCGCGCGGCCGCCCGATCCTCCTGCTCGCGCTGCGGGACGAGTCGACGGACCGGCCGTTCGACGAACCGGGGCAGTGGTGGCCCGATCAGCCGGGTGTGATCGGCGGCCGCGACCGGCAGGCGGGTGGCACCTGGTGCGCCACGGACGTCGCGACCGGCGCCACGGCCCTGGTGCTCAATCGAGCGCCGCGGTCGGCCGCCGGGCCGACGGCGGCGTCGCGAGGTGTACTGCCCCTGCTGGTGGTCGGGCACGGCGCCTGCTGGCCGGCGCACCTGCACCCGGCGGGGATGGCGGGCTTCACCCTGTTGCTCGCCACCCGGTCGGAGCTGACGCTGTGGGAGTTCGACGGCGTGGCGCTTCGGACGACGCCGCTGCCGGCCGGCACCCACATGCTCACCGCCGGGCCGGCCGAGGAGGGCCGCGCCGCTCGCCACCTGCCGGCCTTCCGCGCGGCGCCCTCGGTCGAGCACTGGCAGGCAATCGTCACCGGCAGCGTCCCCACCGACGACCCGTCGTCGTTGCTGGTCCGGCACGAGACCCCGCACGGCACGTACGCGACCGTCTTCGCCCAAGTGCTCGAGACAAGGCCCGGCCTGGCGTCGGCGCGCTACTCGCGGGACCCGTCCACAGCGGCCACCTGGTCGCACCACGAGTGGCCCCGGAGCGGGTCAGAGCCAGCGGTGGTCCGGCGGCGGTAGTCGGCGTATGCGACTCCGAAGCGCTCGCTGAGGGAGGCCTCCTCCGCCGCGATGCTCCTACTACCGGGCGGCCCGCAAGACGTTGATCGGCGTCGCCCGGGAGCCGTCAGTCTCCCAAGCTGATCGGGGCTACCGAGACGCCAAACGGGCCCTCGTACCGGCATGCTGTTGGCATGGCTCGAGCACGATTGAGTACAACGGTGGATGCGACATTGCTTGAGGAGGCTCGAAGTCGTCGGTCCGGAGTCACCGATGCGGTCATCATTGACGAGGCTCTCGCGGCCTTGCTCTCTCGCCACCGCGCCGCCGAGGTAGACGCCAGCTACGCCGCCTACGACGAGCACCCGCTCGAGGAGCCGGACGAGTGGGGCGACCTGGCGTCGTTTCGGCGGGCCGCGGCCGCTTCGTGAGCGCTCTTCCCGCCCGTGGCGAGGTCTGGTGGTGCGAGATGCCCGAGATCGGCCGTCGACCTGTCAGCGTGCTCTCCCGAGACGCGGTGACTCCGCGGCATCGCCGAGCGCCGATCGCACCGTGTACAACGACTGTGCGAGGGCTCGTCAGCGAAGTGGTGCTTGAGCCACAGCGACGACCCGGTCCCGCGTCGTTCGGGGTCAATCTCGACTCGGTCGAAAGCGTGTCCCTCTCTGTCCTGCTCGACCGGGTCGGCCGGTTGAGCGACACGCGGATGCGCCAGGTATGCAGCGCCCTCGCCGTCGCGGTGGATTGCTCGAGCTGATCAGCCAGGGCCACACGAGCCCCTCGCGGGATGCCGTACCGGAGGCACCTTGATGGTCACCAAGCTCGACCCGCCTCGCGCTGTCGTTGCCCGACGCCGCGACATCGTCGAGGAGCTGACCACTCGCGGCGTCCGCTGCAAGGTCACAAGCGGGCGCGGTTGGACGGCCGAGCGATTCCGGGACTGGCTCGCCGACGCCTGGATCCGGCTGCTGCTCGACCCGGCATGCCTGCGGGGGCCGCCAGAAGAATGGCGCATGATTGCCGAGAGGTCCGGCACCGCAACTGCGCCGCAGTCCGGCGAAGGCGCGAGTCGGGCCTGGCGACGAGGGAGAGGAAGCGCTGGACTGGAAGCTCCAGCTGGTGATCGTGCCGGTCTCCGACGTGGACCGGGCCTCGTCGGGTGACCAGTCGTGCTTGATGGCGACCTCGAGGGAGTCGGGACGCGAGGACCTGCTGGCCCGGCTTGCATGAGACCCGGCCGGTGGCACTTTCCGACCCTTGGCGCCATACTGGCGCCATGCCAAGTGTGCAGATCAAGGACGTGCCGGCTGACACCCATCTCGTACTTCGCCGGCGTGCCGCGGCGGCGCATCAATCGTTGCAGGAGTACCTGCGATCACGGTTGATCGCCGAGGCCGCGAGTCCCACCGTGGACGAGGTTCTGGAGCGGGCGGGCAGTCGGAAGGGCGGGCACGTCCCACTCGACGTCGCCGCCGCCGCATTGCGTGATGACCGTGATAGTTGTTGACGCCAGTGTGCTGGTCACCGCTTTAGCCGACGACAGCAGTGCTGGCGCACACGCCCGGACGCGCTTAAGGAGTGAGGTCCTGGCGGCGCCAGAAGTCGTGGACCTGGAGGTGTCGTCTGTACTCCGACGGCTCGTGCGCACGGGTCAGATGCCCTCGCCGCGGGCCGAGCACGCCTTGGCCGACCTGGTCGCGCTGCCGCTGCGAAGGGTCCCGCACCGGTTGCTGCTCCCGCGTTGCTGGAGCCTGCGCGACAACCTCACCATCTACGACGCCGCCTACGTCGCGGCGGCGGAGGTACTCGGTGCCCTACTCCTCACCGCCGATATTCGGCTCTCCCGGGCGCCCCACCTCGGTTGCCCGGTCGAGGTCCTGCAAGGTCGCTCGTAGCCAAGGCTTGGCCCCGCCGGCAATATGGCCGCCGGCGTTGGGCTCGCGGGACCGGCGTACCTGATCAACTTGCGTCGAGGCGGTGCTCGGCTGACCCGCGGCTGTGGCCGGAGCTGGGTGGAGGTCAATTCGGTGAACTGCCCCAGTCGATGAACCGCGGCTTGACCGGAAGGGACAGGATGAGTCGGCGGCCCGTACCGTCGGGGTGGATCTTGTAGAGGGCGTAGGTTCCGTGGTCCTCGAGGCGATAGACGATCCACCGGCCGTCGGGGGAGTACGAACCGGCGAAGGCGTTGACGGCGCCACCGGTGTAATGGGTCAGATAGCGCAGCCCCGACCCGTCCGGGCGGACGGTGGCTATATCGGCCGATCCGCCGGGCCGGACGAAGTCCGCGTTAGTCGTGAGGACGAGACGGGAGCCGTCGGGTGACCAATCATGCTTGACGGCGACCTCGAGGGAGTACGGGGTGATCTGCCGCAGGTGAGTTCCGTCGAGGTGTACGGAGAACAGCGCCTGCAGGACGCTGGACTCCTTGGTGCGGACGAAGGAGACAACCTTGCCGTCGGGGGAGACGTTGGGGTCGGTGTCCTCGCCGACTCCGGGAAAAGGATTGTGCGTCAAGCGGCGCAGGCCAGTGCCATCCCGGCGCATCACCCAGATGCTGGCGTCGGTGAAATTGTCCAGCACGCGGTCGTAGACGATGTGCGAGCCGTCTGCAGTGAAGGCCGGCTGACCCTGGATCCCGGCCGGCGTGAGGTCGTGCTGACCGCTGCCGTCGGGGTTGATCAGCGCAACCCCGGCGTGGTCAGGGTCGTCGCGCTCGAACACGAGCCGGTGACCGTGCGGTCCCCAGTCCGCTGATACATGGTCGATGCCGGGCTGGTTGGTGATCTGGCGGATGCCGCTGCCGTCGCCGGCGACGGTGAACAGCTGGAATCCGGTGCCGAAGTCTGCGGAGTAGACGATTCGGCCGTTGCTGCCGGGTGTTGTGGCCAGCGCCGCCGGTGCCACGGCGATCGAGGCGGCGGTCATCGCCGCCACGCTGAGCATCCGCAGGGGCAACGTCACTCGTGGATGCATGTGTCGCGCTTCTTTCTGCTCTGGTGCCGACGAAGATGAGTGGGGCGGCGTACTGCCGGCTCAGGGGCGGGTGCCCCAATCGAGGGGTCCCACGCAGTTGACGACCAGGTCGTCCGGGCAGCCGCCCAGGGTGAGGCTGCTGGTCACCGGATGCATGTGCGTGCCGTCCGCGTTCATTTCCCAGATCTCGTCCTCCCGGATGCCGCGGCTGGCGAAGCTGCGATCGGTGGTGAAGGCAATAGTTGTGCCGTCCGGTGAATAGCGGGCGCTGGCGTCGTGGAAGCAGCAGCCGGCGCTGGTGAGCCGTCGCAGCCCGGTGCCGTCGATACTCATCACGAACAGGGCGGTCGGCAGGGCGGTGTTCTGGTGGTTGCCAAGCAGGATGTGCTGTCCGTCCGGCGACACGTCCCACGGGGTGCCTTCGAAGCGTGCGGGGGTCAGGCGCCGCTGGTTGGTCCCGTCTACGTTCATGATCCAGACGGCTGCCACGACGCCACCCTTGGAGCTTCCGTAGACGATGTGCCGGCCGTCGGGGGCGTAGACCGGTGCAAAGCCGGAGTTGAACGCCGGCCTGGTCAACCGGCGCTGGTGGGAGCCGTCGGCGGCCATCGACCACAGGGCGCCTTTGCCGTCGGGGGTGAAGCGGGCGAAGGCGATGCGTTTGCCGTCCGGGGACCACGCGGGGGCGAGTTCGTCGGCCGGGTCGGAGGTGATGTTGCGCTGGCCGGTGCCGTCGGCGTTGATCGTGTAGATGTCGGCGTTGCCCGTCATGCCACCGTTGAAGGCGAGCTTGCGCCCGCTAGGCGCCCAGGCCTGAAACAGGTTGTCGACCGGCGAGCCGGGGATGTGGGTCACCTGCCGGATCCGGCTGCCGTTCGGCAGCATGGTGTAGATCTGCCATGACCCGTGCAGGTTCGAGGTGAACGCGATCCGGCCATTGGCCCCGGGCGAGGTCGCCTGTGCACCGGTCGGCGCGGCGACGGAAAGCACCAGCGACGCCAGCGCGGTCCCTAGCCCGATCCACAACGCTCGGGTATGCCTCATGTCAGCTCCTGCTCGGCGATGGGATGAGTCAGCCAGTGGCCGGCGGCGCCGAGCCCCAGCCGGTCGGGTCGGTGTTGCGGCGGATCAGGTGCGCGCCGGAGCCGTCGGGCCGCATCAGCCACATGTCGGAGTGGGAGAAGTCGGCGGCGACCCGGCCGAAGACAATCCAGCGACCGGATGGAGCCCAGATACCGCGGAAGTCGTTGCGGCCGCCCTGGGGACGGGTCAGCCGGGTCAGCCCGGTCCCGTCGACGTTGATCCGCCACAGACCCGCGTTGGCCGGCGTGCAGCAGTTGTTCTGAACGACGAGCTGACGGCCGTCCGGCGACCAGTCCGGCGCGAAGCCCCCCAGCCAGGCCGGGGTGAGCCGGCGGACACCGCTACCGTCGGCGTTCATCACGTACACCGCGCCCTGCACGCCGCCGCGGCTGAGGCTGGCGAAGGCGATCCGACGCCCGTCGGGGGAGTACTTGGCGAAGAAGTTGTCGATCTCGGTCTTGGTCGGCGTCAGCGCATGCAGATGCGTGCCGTCGGCGTCGACCCGGTACAGCGGGCAGGCGGAGAAGTCCGGCCGGCAGCGGGAGAACACCACTTCCGAGCCGTCGGGCGAGTAGCTGGGGGCGAACTCGAAGAAGAAGGGGTCGGCGACGAGCCGGTGCTGACCGGTGCCGTCGGCGTTCATCACCCAGACCTGCGCCGCTGCGAGGGAAGCGCCGGGGTGGTCGACCCGGTAGACGATGTGCCGGCCGTCGGGAGCCCAGGAACCCTGCACGGCCCTCGCTTGCGGCGCCAGGTGGGTGAGGCGGCGGACGCCCGTCCCGTCCGGGCGCATGGTGAAGATGTCGCAGCACACCGGTGCGTTGGCGTGGAACACGATGCGGCCGTCCCGCCCAGGGAACGACGCCTGCGCCGGGACGGCCACCGCGGCGCTACCCAGCACGATGGTGGCGATCGCGGCCACGCGTACGGTCGATCGGCGCAGCCGACTTCCGCGAGGGCGACGGGTCGGGTCCGGGGTGGCCGTGCGAGGGCTGATCGTCACTGGAGCCTCCGACTCGAGCGGTGGACGCTGAGGCAAAACACTCCCGCTACTTGATCGCCCTCCGCAACGGGCAGCGCCCCCACACTTCACCCTGAGATCCAACGGTCCAGAACCGTAGACGGCGCATGAGCGACCGCGGTAGAAAAGACGCCGAAGGAGTCGCATGGCTGACCACACCGCAGGCTTACTCGACCGCGACGGCGAGCTGGGCGCTCTGGCGGCTGGCGCTGCCGCGGCGGCATCAGGTGACGGCTCGCTGATAGTGGTGGAGGGGGTCGCCGGCAGCGGCAAGACCGTGCTGCTCAAGGCGGCTCGAGGCCTCGGCCTCGAGATGAGCCTGTTGTCCTTGCGGGCCTGCGGCTCGGAGCTGGAGGGTGACTTTGCGTTCGGCGTTGTCCGTCAGCTGCTGGGGGGCGCCCTAGCCGGATTCTCGGAGGCGGCCCGAGCGGGGCTGTTGGCCTCTTTCCCCGCTGCCCGCATTGCTGTCGGCGGAGCGGACAGCGCGGGAAGCTCGCCGCCGGCTCAGGTGCCGGAGGTGCTGCACGGCCTGCACCAGCTCCTGACCGGGCTGGCCGGGCAGCAGCCCCTCCAGCTGCTGGTGGACGACGCGCAGTGGGCCGACCTGCCCTCGCTGCGCTGGCTGCATTACCTGCGGCTGCGCTTGGACAACCTGCCCGTTCATATTGTCGTCGCCGTCCGCACCGGTGAAGGGCCGGGGCTCCCCGACGACCTGTCCTTTGCCGGGGCGCATCGGCTCTCATTGCGTCCGTTCGGCCGAACCGCCGTCGCCACGCTTCTACGGGACCATTTGGTGCGCGACGTGCCCGATGCGTTCGTCGACGGCTGCCTGATGGCAACGGGGGGAAATCCCTTGTTCGTCATGGCCCTGATCGACGAGATAACCGGGCAGGGTCTCGACCCCAGCCTCGGCGCCGTACCCGAGCTGGGGTCTGCAGCGGTTTCTCGAAGCGTCCGGCGCCGCCTTGCCGCTCTTCCCGTCGGGGCAACTCGCTACGTCGAGGCGCTGGCCGTCCTCGGAAACCGGCGGTGGCCGGCAGCGCTGCAGCAGATGGCCGCCGTGGATGCGTCCGCCGCCCGGCGGTCATGGGCCGCCCTGGTCGATGCGGGATCCTCACCGCGGCAACCGACTCCGGCTTCGTCCACCCCATCGTCCGGTCCTCCGTCCGAGACGGCCTGGCGACCTCGCGGCGCGACCACCTTCACGGGGAAGCCGCCGTGCACCTGCGAGCGGGAGGTGCCACCGCAGAGGAAGTGGCGGCACACCTTCTCCGGGCGCCGGCGGCCAGCACGGAGTTCGCTGCCGAAACACTGCGGCGGGCAGCCCGCACCTCCGCCGCCCGAGGTGCTCCCGACATCGCGGCGACCTACCTTGCCCGAACGCTGGAAGAGCCGCTGACCCCGGTGGAGCGACACGAGGTGTTGCTTGCCCTGGGCCAGGCGGCGGCTGCTACGGGCAATGCGCGGGCCGCCGAATACCTGACGGCAGCGGTGGAGCTGGCGCCGACGGACGCGGCGCGGGTAGCAACCGTCACGGTGCTCACCGGGGTCCTCTACGTGTTGGGCGACGCCCAGCGCGCGGTGCAGATGCTGCTCACGGAGATCGACGCGACGTCGAAGGCGCGGCTACGGGAAGGCATGGAGGATGCGCTGTTCGAGATGGCGGACCTCGACCTGCGGCTATGGCCGTTGGTTGCCGACCGGAAGGCGCCCCAACCGGCCTGGACCGTGCTGCAGCATGCACACCGGGCGGTAGAGCTGACGATTGCCGGCGTCGACCGCGCCGGCGCCATGGCCTCCACCGGCATCGCGCTGCACGGCGGCGAGCTGCTCGACGGGCATGACATGTACTTCCTGCTCGTGACGTTCATGCACTCCCAGCACGACCGGTATGACCTGGCGGTGCAGGCGTACGGTCGGGCCATCGACGCCGCCCAGCGTCGCGGATCACTCGTGGCCGCCGTGGTGGCGACCGCACATCGGGGACGGTCCCGGGTCTATCAGGGCCGGCTCGCCGAGGCGCTCGCCGACACCGACCGGGCATGGGATCAGGCTGTCGACGGCGAGTGGCGGAGCGTGCTGCAGATCGTGGCGGACGGCCGCGCGCAGGCCTTGCTGGCGGCCGGCGAGGTCGAAGTGGCGGGCCGGGTGCTGCAGGTCGTGTTGGAGGACAACTCCGTCGTCAGGACCACCATGGACGCAACGGCCCTCGTCACGCGCGGCCAGGTGCGCGCCCGGCTGGGTGACCTGACGGGTGCACGGGACGACCTGCTGACCGGCGGCGGGCACCTCGTCTCCTGGGGGCTGCTCAACCCGGCGCCCTACCCCTGGCGGTCCGAAGCCGCCGACGTCTTGCGCCGGCTCGGGCGGGACGACGAAGCGTTGGAGCTGGCGGTCGAGGAGGTGCGCCTGGCCCGACGCTGAGGGTCCGCTCGGGCTCTCGGGCTGGCTCTCACGACTCTGGGCCGGGTGCACAGGGGGGCCGACGGCTTGCCGTGCCTGGCCGAGGCAGTCCTGGTCCTGGACGGCAGCGATTCGCGACTCGCCTGGGCAGAGGCGCTGGTGCAGAACGGCGCGTCGTTGCGCCGCCAGGACATGCTCGGTCAGGCCCGGCCGGCTCTGCGCCAAGGCCTCGCCCTCGCCCAGCAGTGCGGTGCCCCTGCCCTCGCCCGCCGGGCCCGTACCGAGTTGTGGGCGACTGGTGCCCGCCCCCATCCGATCGAGCCGTTGGGCCGGTCGAGCCTGACCACTGCCGAACGCCGCGTCGCCGAGCTGGCCGCCGCCGGACTGCCCAACGGCGCGATCGCCGAGCGCCTCTTCGTTGCCGTCAAGACCGTCGAGACGCACCTTTCCTCGGCCTACCGCAAGCTGGGCATCCAGTCACGCGCTGAACTGAGCAGCCACTTGTCGCTGGACGAATCGCTGGGCTGAACGCGCTCCTGCCGATTGCGAGGCCATGCACTCAAGCGCCGGCGTGCGCGACCTCCAGCGACTTGAGCACGCGCTCCACCGAGCTGTCCAGCCCCCACCGGTCGCACAGGGCTACCAGCGCCACGGCGTCGGCCGCGGAGGCCGGCAGGCTGTCGTCGTACGCCGGCAGCGGCGCGTCCGGCGCGACCCGGACCACCATCGGGGCGACGGCCAGGTAGTCGCGGGCGGCGGCCAGCCGGGTGCGGGTGCCGGCCGGGAAGCCGGCGGTCTCCCCGCTGTCCAACGCCGTCAGCATCGCCTCGACCGAGCCGAACTCCCGGATCAGGGCGGCCGCGGTCTTGTCCCCGACGCCGGCGACGCCGGGCAGCCCGTCGCTCGGGTCGCCACGCAGCACCGCGAACTCGCCGTACGCACGGCCCGGGATGCCGTAGCGCTTGGTCACCGCCGCCTCGTCGAGCACCTCCAGGTTGCGGACACCGCGCCCGGTGTAGGCGATCCGCACCGGCCCGCGGTCGTCGACCAGTTGGAACAGGTCCCGGTCGCCGGTCACCACATCGACCGGGCCGTGCTCGTGGGCGACCAGCGTGCCGATGACGTCGTCAGCCTCGTACCCGGCGATTCCCAACCGGGTCAGGCCGAGCGCGTCCAGCGCCGCTTCGATGACCGGCACCTGCGGCGAGAGTGCGTCGGGCGTTTCCTCGCCGCCGCTGGGCGACAGCCGGTGCGCTTTGTACGACGGAATCACCGCGACCCGGAAGGCCGGCCGCCAGTCGGCGTCCATACACGCGACCAGGCGCGCGGGCCGGAACCGTGTGACCAGGGTGGCCACCATGTCGAGGAAGCCGCGGACGGCGTTGACCGGCGTACCGTCCGGCGCCGTGACTGAATCCGGGACGCCGTAGAACGCCCGAAAGTACAAGCTGGCCGAATCCAGCAACAGCAGCGACCCCGACACGGCCACAGTGTGCAGCACTAGGCTCAACGCCATGTCCGAGCTCTACCCCACCGACCGCCTGAGCCTGGCCCAGGCGCAGGCGAGCCGGCACGGCGTGGACGCCCTGCTGCTCACCCCTGGCGCCGACCTGCGCTTTCTGACCGGCTACGCCGCGCTGCCCCTCGAGCGGCTGACCTGTCTGGCCCTGCCTGCCCAGGGCGACCCGGTGCTGGTGGTGCCGCGGCTGGAGCTGCCGGCGGCGCTCGCCTCGCCGGCCGGCGACCTGGGCATCGAGGTCGTGGCCTATGACGAGACCGACGATGCCTTCGCCCGGGTGGCCGGGGCCCTCGGCGAGGTCGGGGTCGTCGCGCTGGCGAATCGGATGTGGGCGGAGCAAGTGCTCGCCTTCGGCCGCGTGCTGCCCGGAGCCCGTCAGGTGCTCGCCGGGTCCGTGCTGCGTGACCTGCGGATCCGCAAGAGTGCGGCCGAGATCGAGGCGCTGAGGCGGGCCGGCCAGGCCATCGACCGGGTGCACGAGCAGATGGCGCAGTGGCTCCGGCCCGGCCGCACCGAGGTCGAGGTCGGGCGCGACATCGCCGAGGCCATCGTCGCCGAAGGCCACGACGTGGTGAATTTCGTCATCGTGGCCGCCGGCCCGGACGGTGCCAGCCCGCACCACCACACCGGCCACCGGGTGATCGAGGCCGGCGACCCGGTGGTCGTCGACATCGGGGGCAGCACCGCCGAGGGATATTGCTCCGATTCGACGCGCACCTACCTGATCGGCGACGGGCCGGCCGATTTCCTGGCCTACTACGCCGTGCTGCAGCGGGCCCAGGCCGCATCCTGCGACGCGGTCCGGCCAGGGGCCACCGCCCAGGCCGTCGATGCCGCGGCGCGCGACATCATCGCCGACGCCGGCTACGGCGACTACTTTGTGCACCGCACCGGCCACGGCATCGGCCTGGAGGAGCACGAGGAGCCGTGGATCGTGGCCGGCAACGACGAAGTGCTCGCGCCCGGCATGGCCTTCTCCATCGAGCCTGGGATCTATCTCCCCGGCCGGCACGGCGCCCGGATCGAGGACATCGTGGTCTGCACCGACTCCGGCGTCGACCGGCTCAATATCGTGAGCCGCGACCTCGTCAGGCTGGCCGGCTGAGATGCCGGCCCGACGTGACCTGCCCACCCCGGAAGCCGAAGAGCTCCTCGGCCTGACCCGCGACATAGCGATCGCCGAGCTTCGCCCGTACGCCGCGGACTTCGAGGCACGCGCGGAGTTCCCGCGGGCTGCGTTCAGCACGCTGGGCAAGGCCGGCCTGCTCGGCCTGCCCTACCCCGAGCAGTACGGCGGGGCCGCGCAGCCTTACGAGGTCTACCTCCAGGTGGTCGAGGAGCTCTCCTCGGCGTGGCTGGCGGTGGGGCTCGGGGTCAGCGTGCACGCGCTGGCCTGCTATCCCACGGCCGCCTTCGGCACCGCCGCGCAGAAGGAAGCGCTGCTCCCCGACATGCTCGGCGGCGAGCTGATCGGCGCGTACTGCCTCTCGGAGCCGGCGTCCGGGTCGGACGCCGCCGCGCTCCGCACTCGGGCCATCCGCGACGGCCACGACTACGTTGTCACCGGAGTCAAGGCGTGGGTGACCCACGGGGGGGTGGCCGACTTCTACAACCTGATGGTGCGTACGGCCGACACCGGCGCCCGCGGCATCTCCACCCTGCTGGCGGCAGCCGGCACCCCCGGTCTGCAGCCGCAGCCCGCCGAGCACAAGATGGGCCTGGCCGCCTCGCCCACGACGCAGCTCGTTCTCGACGGTGCCCGGGTGCCCGCCGACAGGTTGCTCGGCGCGGAGGGCGGCGGTTTCGCCATCGCCCTGTCCGCCCTCGACGGGGGCCGCCTCGGCATCTCCGCCTGTGCGGTCGGGCTGGCCCAGGCCGCGCTGGACGAGGCTACGGCGTACGCCCGGCAGCGCCGGCAGTTCGGCAGCGCGATCATCGACTTCCAGGGGGTGGCGTTCCTGCTGGCCGACATGGCGACCCAGGTGGAGGCGGCCCGGGCTCTGTACCTCTCGGTCGCCCGGCTGCGTGATGCGGGCCGTCCGTATGGCGACCGGGCGGCGATGGCCAAGCTCTTCTGCACGGAGATGGCGATGCGGGTCACCACCGACGCGGTGCAGGTGCTGGGCGGCGCCGGGTATGTCGAGGACCACCCGGTCGAGCGCTACTTCCGCGAGGCCAAGGTGCTCGAGATCGTCGAGGGGACCAACCAGGTCCAGCGCCTGGTCATCGGCCGGGCGCTCGCCAAGGCCTGACCCGTGGCAATGGAGGACACCGACCGGCGCATCCTGCGGACCCTGACGACCGACGGCCGGCTCAGCTACACCGACCTGGCCGAGCGGGTGGGCCTCTCGGTGTCGGCGGTGCACCAGCGGGTGCGGCGGCTCGAACAGCGCGGCGTGATCGTCGGCTTCCGGGTCACGCTTGCAGCCGAGGAGCTCGGCCTGCCGCTGACCGCCTTTGTCTCCATCACGCCGATCGATCCGGCCGCCCCGGACGACGCGCCGGCCCGGCTGGTGCACCTGAGCGCGATCGAGGCCTGTCACAGTGTGGCCGGTGACGAGTCCTACATCCTCAAGGTCCGGGTCGACAGCCCCACCGCACTGGAGTCGCTGCTGCAGCAGATCCGGGCCGCCGCCAACGTTTCCACCCGCACGACTGTGGTGCTTTCCACGCCGTTCGAGTCCCGGCCACCGAACATCTAAGCGTTGATTACTGTCTGCGGCGAGGCGCTGGTCGACCTGGTGTCGGTCGACGGCCGTCACTACACCGCCCATCCCGGCGGCAGCCCGGCCAACGTGGCCGTCGGCCTGGCCCGGCTCGGCGTCGACGTATCGCTGCTGGCACGAGTGTCCGACGACGCCTTCGGCCGGCTGCTCCGTGACCACCTGACCGGCAACGGGGTCGACGGCCGGGACCTCGTGCCGGCCGCCGAGCCGACCACGCTGGCGGTGGCCACGGTCGGTGACGACGGCTCCGCGACGTACGACTTCTACGTCGAGGGCACCGCCGACTGGCAATGGGCGGCCGGTGAGCTGCCAGAGCGCGTGGCCGACGATGTGACCGCCCTGCACACCGGATCGATGGCCCTCGAGATGGCTCCCGGCGCGACCGAGATCGAGTCGCTGCTGCGGCGCGAGCACCATCGCGACGCGGTCACGATCAGTTACGACCCCAATATCCGGCTGGCCCGGCGGGGTGATCGCCGGGTCGCCCGCGAGCAGGTCGAGCGGCTGGTCGGCCTCGCCGACCTGGTGAAGGTGAGCTCCGAGGACCTCGCGTGGCTGCTCCCTGGAGTGGCACCCCAAGATGTCGCCCGAGACTGGTCCGGGCGAGGGCCCGGCCTGGTCGTAGCTACCTTGGGAGCCGACGGTGCCATCGCGGTCGGGCCCGACGGTGAGGTGGTCACGGCTCGAAGCCCACGGGTCGACGTCGTGGACACCGTCGGGGCGGGCGACGCATTCATGGCGGGGCTGCTCAGCGGCTGCGCCGGCGCCGGCCTTCTCGGGGCCGGGCCGCGCGACCGGCTGGCAGCTCTCGACCCGGCGCAGCTAAAGTCCCTGCTCGCGCGGGCGGGCACGGTGGCAGCCCTGACCTGCGGCCGCGCCGGTGCCGACCCACCCAGCCAGGCCGAGCTGGCGGCCGCCACCGCCCCTGCGCCCATCTGATCGTCAGCCCACCCGGTGCGGGCGCGCTCGGTCGCCGGCCCCCCGCAGCGGGGCTAAAACGCGGCCACGAACCTCGGCAGCGCCACCAACTCACTGGGTCAAGGACCCATACCACCCGCGAAGCTCCTATTTGGCACCCGACGCGCTGAGAATCACAAGCCCCAGGCCACTCACCACCCGAGGCCACTCACCGCTTGGACTTTAAGACCTTGACCCTTGCAGGGATTTGGGGCGACACTCTTCTTATCCGGTCCGCTCGTCCCATCGGCGGCAGCTTAGGGCTCTATAAAAATCGCCGCGCCGGGTCTAGATTCGTGTACTGCCCCATCAGCGAGCCAGATGGACGCATTCCTCAATAACACGCCATACATTTATTTGGGTATTACATCGGCGGCAGCAGCAGATCATGTGCGCAGCCCAACTTAACGACCTCCTGGGTTGATGCAGCCCTTCTGCGTGGATGGGATCTAAAAGAATAAAGCCGGCAGTGCCTTTCTCGCCCTAAATGCTCTCTTCCCAAACACTAACTCACCACTGACATACGACCTAGAAGGCTGGATCGCGGCCAGCACTCCGAGACCTGGAACGGTGTGACGTTGCTGGTGGACAGCGACCAGGCAGACGGGCCGGTGTTCGGATGAGGGTCTGGAGAGGGCAGCAGGGAACGACCAGCGAACAGCCTTTACACAAGGCCGCTACATCAAGCACATATGCGGACTATTCCCTTCGCCGTAACAAGATGGATCCCGTCACCAGGGCAATGGCCGTGGCCGTCGTCGTCGTCTTTGGGGTCACCGGGTGCGGAAGCCGGCCTACTGGCCGCCCGGCCGTGGCGCCAGTAGTGTCGAACAAAACCGGCCCGGTTATTGCAGACGCAGGAATCGACCGGGGTGGACAGATAGACGCAACAGATGGACGGCATCTGTTTCGGTCCGCGGACAAGGGACGTACCTGGTCACAAGTGCCCGTGGCTTTGCCGGGAGGCTCCTCGGCGGGGGGCCTGGAGACGGTTGGTGGCCTTGGCGGCTCAGCCTTCGCCGTTTCGACGCCAGGTCGGTCCACTCGTGTGTTCATCGCCAACGGCGTGAGCTCCGGGTGGCTGCGAGGGGAGATCAGCGCAGAGGGCGAGGAACCGTCGCTTAGCTTCGCCGACCGCCTGCACGGTGTGGCCATCATCCCGCGAGCCGGAAGCGCGAACAGCGTTCCGAGCAGCGCCGTCTTCGCCACCGTCGATGGGGGCCGGACGTGGACGTCGCGGGGCGCGGGGCCGGCGCTTTCTCTGGTCCGAATGTCCTCTGCTACCCAGGGGTGGGCAGTAGGCGGCTCGACGACTGATCGGCTGAGCCGAACTTCGGACGGGGGAAGGAGTTGGACCACGGTGACGTTGCCGGCGTCGCTGGTCTCTGGGGTGCGGACTCTGGGTCGGCCGTACTTGTTCGGCGCCTCAATCGTCGTCCCGGGGACGCTCTTCCTGGGCAAGGAAAGCGTGGCGGTCTTCTACACTTCCATCGACGCTGGTAGGAGTTGGTCCGTCACTCGACCGCTGCATTGGGCCGCTTTCGACCAATACGGAGCGGGCGTACCGCTGCCTTGGGATGCGATCAGCCCAAGCACCTGGGTGATCGTCACTGCATCGGCGGTGCTGACCACATCGGACGCTGGTCGGTCGTGGACGCATCGGGGGCTCCGCGTGCCGATGCCCGGCGTCAAGAAGGTGTCTTTCACGCCGGCCGGTGACGGCGTGGCAGAATTTTCATCCACCGATTGTCGGGGACCGAAGGGTGCCCCCAGCTCGTGCGTTCTTCACCACGGCCTCGTATACCTGAGCAGCCTTGGCCGGGAGGAGCGCAGCATCAACCCCCCGGCGTGACGTCGACCCGTACGCCCAGTGCGGCGCGGCGCCCGTCACCCTCAGCTTCGCTTCGGGCCAAGGGCACCTCGTACGCCGTAGCGCGCGCGGCCGGAGACCTTTGGGGGCTCTTCGCGGGCGATCGGCGCGTCGTGAAGGCGTATGGATATCAACGCGAGCGAAGTCGAGAAGGCCATAAAATATCGCCTTGCTGGAGCTGAGTGCAGCATTGCAAACCCACCTATTTAGCCTCCAATGAGATCGGAGCTGAGGCGAGCTCGGATCAACCGATCCGTGGGCGGCGCGGCGGCCCGGTCGTGGCCCTGACCACGACCCGAGTCGGCAGCACGACCTGCCTCGGGTCGTCGCCGGGTTGGTCGAGCGCCTCGATGAGCAGGCGCGCGGCCCACTGGCCCAGCTCGCGGACGGGCTGGGCGACCGTGGTGAGGTCGAGGAGCTCAGCCATCTCATGGTTGTCGAAGCCGATCACCGACACCTCGCCCGGTACGGCGATGCCGGCCCGGCGCAACGTCTGCAGCGCGCCGAAGGCGAGCTCGTCGCTTTCCGCGAAGACCGCGGTGGGATGCGGCTGGGTGCTGAGCAGCTCGGCCATCGCCGCCGCGCCCCCCTCGACGCCCCAGGGCACCGCGACCTGCCGGCCGGGCGGCCATTCGATGCCGCCCGAGCGCAGCGCCGCCTCGCACCCTTGCCGCCGGTGCACCGGCGCGGTGAAGTCGAAGCCGCCCCCGAGGCTCGAGGAGATCAGGCCGATGTCGCGGTGGCCGAGATTGATCAGGTGGGAGACGGCCTTCGCGGCTCCGCTGACATCGTCGACGCGGACGCTCCAGGAGTCCAGCACCTCCGCGCCGACCACGACCAGCGGCACTCGGAGGCCACGCAGCAGCTCGGTCTCGGCCTTCGACAGACCGATGCTGAGAAACAGGATTGCGTCGACCCGGCGGCTCAGCGGCATCCGCTCGAAGAAGCGCGCCCGGCCGGCCGCGTCGCCGAGGCTGTGGAGCAGCATGTCGAGCCCGTGGTCGCGCAGCACCTGCCCGGCCGCTGCGACGATCTGGGCGTAATACCAGCGCGTCAGCTGCGGGGCGACCACACCGACCGTGCCGGTCCGCCCGGTCGACAGGCCCGAGGCGGCCGGCGAGACCACGTACCGCAGCTCGGCGGCCGCTCGAAGCACGCGCTCCCGGGTCGCCGCGGACACGCTGACGTGGCCCCGTAGGGCCCGGGAGACGGTCGCCGGCGAGACGCCTGCCCGGGCGGCGACGTCGGTCATGTTCGCCCGGACAGCCGCTCCTGCGGTCAACGGTCCGCCCTCCCTCCGCGCCACCACCTTGCAAACGCTTGCACGACGCGCGGCTGATTCGCCCGACCCCGGGGGGGCGGATCGCAACCAGATCGTCATGAAAACCCTGTCACCAGAGTCTGGCCTTGTGCGCCGTTTCGTGGCAAGGTGCCGGTGACCAGTTCTTCACCTGGATTTAACACACCGGACTGCGAGAGGTGCGATGCCTGAGGCTGGCCGGCAGCTCCTCGATCGACCGCCGTCGACGATGCCCCCCCGACACGCTCGGGATGCACCTTGTGCCGGGCGGGGGGAGGCGCTAGAAACACTTAGCTGCTCTCCTCGCAGTCGATCCAACGCCGGTAGTGGGCACCTGCCCGACGCAGTTCCGGTTTCTCTTCCCGCGTTCGGCGACCGGCCGGACGCACCCCAGCTCAGCGCCCACTGCGCGACCGGGCGATCTTCGCCCAGCGCTCGAGAGGATGAGGTCTGTGCAACGCTCACGCAGAATTACGCCCGACGCCCCCCGATCGGCCACCACGCGGCGGCAGGGAGCCTTCCTCACCGCACTCGCCCTGTCGGCTATGGGCCTGGCGGCTTGCGGCTCCGGCAGCTCCAACAGCGCGACACCCACGCTGAACTACTACATCAACCCCGACAGCAGCGGCGCCACCCAGCAGGCGGCGGCGGCTTGCACCAAGGAGTCGGGCGGCAAGTACAAGATCGCCATCTCCGTCCTCCCGGCGACGGCCGACGGCCAGCGGGAGCAGATCGTCCGGCGGCTTGCGGCCCACGACTCCTCGATCGACATCGTGCTCGTCGACCCGCCGTACACCCCAGAGCTCGCCAACGCAGGCTGGCTGCTGTCGTTGGAGCCGCACAAGTCGGAGGTGCTAAACGGGGTGCTCAAGTCGCCGATCGCGAGCGCCACCTGGCAGGGCAAGTTGATCGCGGCGCCGTATTCCGCCAACACCCAGCTGATGTGGTATCGCAAGTCGGTGGCAAAGCGGGCCAGCGTCGACCCGACGTCGCCCGACTTCACCTGGAGCAAGATGATCGACGCGGCGGTGAAGACCCACACCTATGTCGAGGAGCAGGGCAACAAGTACGAGGGCTACATGGTGTGGGTCAACGCCATGGTGCTCGGCGCCGGCGGCTCGATCCTGCAGCACAACGACAAGGGCCGCGATGCGACGGTGTCGCTGAACTCGGCGGCGGGCCGCAAGGCCGCTGAGATCATTCACCAGCTCGCCACGTCGAAGGCCGCCGATCCGGCGCTGTCGACGGCGACGGAGGACATCGGCCGGGTCGCCTTCCAGGGCCCGCACGGTGGGTTCATGCTCAACTGGCCCTACGTCTACGCCGCCGCCAAGGCCGACGTCAAGGGCGGTGCGCTCAAGGCCTCCGTGCTTGATGACATCGGTTTCGCCCGCTACCCGCGGGTTGACGTCAATATCCCGAGCAAGCCGCCGGTGGGCGGCGCCAACTTGGCGATCAGCAAGTACAGCGCCCACCCGGTCCAGGCGTACGAGGCCATCAAATGCTTGATCAGCCCGGCCAAGGAAAAGATTCGCATCCTCGGACTCGGTGACCCTGTGGCCAACGGAACGCTGTACGACGATGCTGAGATCCGCAAGGCATTCCCGATGGCATCGCTCATGCGCGAATCCATCAATGCCGCCGGCCCTCGGCCGGTCACCCCCTTCTACGGCGACGTGTCAGCGGCCATTCAGCGCGACTTCCACCCGCCGTCGTCGGTCAATCCCAACAGCTCGCCCAAGAAGGCCGCCAGCCTCATCTCCGACGTGCTGCACGACAAGAGGCTGCTGTGACCGAGTTCACGGCCGGAGAGGCCGCATCCACGCCGAGGAGGCCCGCGTGACTGTTACTGCTGAACGGACGGGAAAAGTAGCCACCCCGTCAGGAAAGCCGGACGGCTTGTCCGACCGGGCCAAGAAGGAGCGCCAGCTCGGCTGGATGCTCTCCGCACCGGCCGTCATCCTGATGGTCCTCGTCACGGCGTATCCGATGGTGAACGCCGTCTGGCTGTCGCTTTTCCAGTACCGCCTGACCGACCCCAGCCACCGCAAGTTCATCGGCCTGGGCAACTACCTGATCGTGCTGACGGACAGTCTCTGGTGGCAGGACGTCTTGACCACGCTGATCATCACGGTGATCACGGTGTTCTTCGAGCTCGTTATCGGTTTCGGCTTCGCGCTCATCATGCACAAGATCATCTTCGCCCGCGGCGGCGTGCGCACCTCCATCCTCGTGCCGTACGGCGCAGTCACGGTGGTGTCGGCATTCGCGTGGCGCTACGCCTTCCAGCTGGACTCGGGCTTTGTCAACAAGACGTTCGGTCTGGGTTCTTTCGATTGGTTTTCCCACACCTGGTCCGCGCTGCTGGTGATCTGCCTGTCGGAGATCTGGAAGACCACGCCGTTCATCGCGCTGCTCCTGCTGGCGGGCCTGGCTCAGGTGCCCGACGTGCTGCAGGAGGCAGCCACCGTTGACGGTGCGACTGCCTGGCAGCGGCTGTGGAAGGTGACGATCCCGAACATGAAGGCGGCCATCTTGGTGGCGCTGTTGTTCCGGACGCTCGCCGCGTGGGCCATCTTCGACAACATCTTCGTGATGACGGGGGGCGCCAGCAAGACGGAGTCGCTGTCGTTCCTGACCTACCGTCAGAGCATCACCCGGGTGGCAATCGGTTTGGGCTCGGCTCTGTCAGTGCTGCTGTTCATGTCCGTCGTGCTCATCGCGCTTATCTTCGTGAAGGGATTCAAAGTGGATCTCGGCTCTGTGAGGTCAGACTAATGATCGAACAAAGTAATAAGCAGAAGATCATCTGGATTATCGGCTCGCTCATCGTCGTGGTCTATGCGCTGTTTCCGATCGCCTGGGTCGTGTCTTTGTCGATGAAGCCGCCGACGGACCTCGCCAACGCGAGCTTCTTCCCGAGCCACCCGAGCCTCACGAACTACCGCACGGTGTTCTCGACCAGCCTGTTCACCAGCGCGCTGCGCAACTCGATCGGCATCGTGCTGATCTCCACCTTCATCAGCGTCGTGTTCGGCACTCTCGCGGCTTACGGAATCGCGCGCCTCGATTTCCCGGGCAAGCGACTGATCCTGTCGGTGTCGCTGGCGATTGCGGCGTTCCCCGTCGTGTCGCTGGTCAGCCCGCTGTTCAACATGTGGCGCAGCCTGCACCTGTTCGACACCTGGCCGGGCGTCATCATCCCGCTGGTCTCGTTCTCCCTGCCCCTCTCGATCTGGACCCTGTCGGCCTTCTTCCGCGAGATCCCGTGGGAGATGGAGCAGGCGGCCCAGGTCGACGGCGCTACCACCTGGCAGGCGTTCCGCAAGGTGATTGTCCCGCTGGCCTCGCCCGGCGTCTTTACGGCGGCGATTCTTGCCTTCTTTGCCGGATGGAATGACTTCATCTTCGGCGTGGCGCTGACCTCGACCGACCGGGCCCGACCAGTGCCGGCGGCGCTGGCGTTCTTCACCGGTGCCTCAAACTTCCAGTCACCGATCACCGCCATTGCGGCGGCCGCCGTCGTGGTGACGATCCCGGTCATCCTGATCGTTCTGGCGTTCCAGAAGCGGATCGTCTCCGGCCTCACCAACGGCGCAGTCAAGGGATGACCACCGCACCAGTCGTCACAGCCGACCACGAAGGGACGTTCTGAATCATGGCCGCGATCAGCATGCGCAACATCACAAAGGTCTACGGCGACGGGTTCCCCGCCGTCAACGACGTCAGCATCGAGGTGGCCGACGGTGAATTCATCATCCTCGTCGGGCCCTCAGGCTGCGGGAAGTCGACGCTGCTACGGATGATCGTCGGGCTCGAGGACATCACCTCCGGCGATATGATCATCGGCGGTGAGCGGGTCAACCAGAAGGCCCCCCGCGAGCGCAACCTGTCTATGGTGTTCCAGAACTACGCGCTGTATCCGCACCTCACCGTCTACGAGAACATCGCCTTCCCGCTGCGACTGCGGGGCGCCACGGACAGCGACATCAAGAGCCGCGTCGAGGGTGCGGCCAAGACCCTCGACCTCGAGGAGCATCTGCAGCGCAAGCCCGGTCAGCTCTCCGGTGGCCAGCGTCAGCGGGTTGCCATGGGCCGCGCCATCGTGCGAGAGGCCAACGCCTTCCTGTTCGACGAGCCGCTGTCCAACCTCGACGCCAAGCTGCGCGGCCAGATGCGGACCGAGATCCTGCGGCTACAGCGCAACCTCGGGGTGACCACGGTATACGTGACCCACGACCAGACCGAGGCCATGACGCTCGGCGACCGCGTGGCGGTGCTGCGCAAGGGCGTCATGGAGCAGTTGGCCTCACCGCGCGACCTCTACGAGCAGCCGAACAACCTGTTCGTGGCCGGCTTCATCGGCTCCCCGCCGATGAACTTCCTGCCGTGCTCGATCAAGGGCGACACCATGGAACTGCCCTTCCTGACCGCCCCACTGCCCGCACACGTCGCATCTCGCCTCACCGGTCAGGACCTGCTCATCGCGGGTATTCGCCCGGAGCACTTTGAGGACGCCTCGGTCGTCGACGAGCGCAAGCGCGACCGTGGACTCACCTTCGAGGCCACCGTCGACGTGACCGAGTGGCTGGGCAACCAGCAGTACGCCTACATCCTCTACGACGCTCCCCCCGAGGTCCTGGAACATCTGGCCGAGCTGGACAAGGAACTCGACGGCGAATCGCTGCGCACTCAGATGGTCGTGTCACTGGACCCGATGAGCCGCATCAGGGACGGCCAGAAGGCCACGTTATGGCTGGACCCGGCGCGGATCCACCTGTTCGACCCGAAGACCGGGCTCAACCTCACCAAGCGCGACGGCGAGAGCAGCGAAAGCGGCGACGGCAGCGACGCCATTGGCAGCAGCGTTATCACCGATGGCACGGGCAGCGGGAGCACCGGCGGGGCGCACAGCCTGACCGCCGACGGTGGAACCCGCCGGACCAACTGACCCGGTGACCGACCTCCAGTTTCCCCCCGGCTTCCAGTGGGGGTCGGCCACAGCGTCGTACCAGGTCGAAGGGGCCGTCGATGAAGACGGTCGCGGCCCCTCGATCTGGGACGCCTTCTGCGCCACGCCCGGTGCAGTGCACGACGGTGACACCGGCCGCGAGGCCTGCGATCACTACCACCGCTATCCCGCCGACATCGCCTTGATGGCCGACCTTGGGCTCACGACGTACCGCTTCTCCATCGCCTGGCCCCGGATTCAGCCGACCGGCCAGGGGCCGGCCCATCCGGCCGGAATCGACCACTACCGGCGGGTAGCGGAGGAGCTTCTGCAGGCCGGCATCCAGCCGGTGGCCACGCTCTACCACTGGGACCTGCCCCAAGCGCTTCAGGATCTCGGGGGCTGGCCGAACCGCGACACGGCGCAGCGTTTCGCTGAGTACGCAGCCTTGGTGTACGACGGGTTGGGCGACCTCGTGCCCAGCTGGATTACCCTGAACGAGCCATGGGTGGCGAGCCATCTGGGCTACGGCAACGGCGGCCATGCGCCCGGCATCAGTGACGGCGCGCAGTGCCTCGCCGCCACCCATCATCTGCTGCTCGGCCACGGGCTGGCCGCGGCCGCCCTGCGTTCCGGGCGTCATCCCGACACCCAGATAGGCATCACGGTCAACCTCACGGTCGCCGTGGCGGCCAGTGACGATCCGGCCGATCAGGCCGCCGCGCGGCGGGTGGACGGGGACAGCAACCGGCTCTTCCTCGACCCGCTGCTGCGCGGCAGTTATCCCGACGACATGATCGAATGGTTCGACGGCAAGGCGGGCGGCAATTCTTTTGCCTTTGTCCGTGACGGCGACCTGGAGCAGATAGCCGCGCCGCTGGACTTCCTCGGCGTCAACTACTACACACGCCACCACGTGAAGGGGCGCGCGCAGCTCGACGGCCCCGCTGACGTGCCGGCGGGGTCCGGGCCGCGGGTGACGCTGCCGGCGCTGGACATCGAGTCCGTTCTGCCCGACGGCGTGCCGCGCACCGCGATGGGCTGGCCGGTGGAGCCTGACGGGCTCCGGCAATTGCTGGTCCGGCTGCATGACGACTATCCGAGCCTGCCGCCGATCTTCATTACCGAGAACGGCGCGGCCTACGACGACGCCCCGGCTCCCGACGGGACAGTCGACGACCCGGAGCGGATCACCTATCTCGACGGGCACCTTCGGGCCGTGCATCAGGCGATCGAAGTGGGCGTCGAGGTGCGCGGCTATTTCGTCTGGTCGCTGATGGACAATTTCGAATGGTCCGAGGGCTACGCCAAGCGCTTCGGGATCATTTACGTCGACTATCCGACGCAGACGCGCACGCCGAAGTCCAGTGCCCAGTGGTACGCCGGCGTGGCTCGCGCCAACGGCCTGACCGGCACTGACGCCCCTGGCTGACTTCCCAGCCGAGCAGGTCGGCGGACCGGGCATAGCCGATGACACCTCGCTCGGCCGGATCGCCCGTGTGGGACCGGGCGGCCATCAGCGCATGCCACTGGCCGTCCGGCTGATGGCAGAACACCCACGGGTCTCGCCCCGCCTGATCGTGCCAGGCACCCAGGTCCAGAGTTTCGTACCAGCGGGGGCGGCTTCCAGCACCGGGCGGTCATGCTTGTCCCGCTCACCAGGAGGTGGCCAGCCCGATCCGCTGCACCAGCCCCTGGTCGGCGGTGGCCGTGCCGGTGTAGAGCATCGCCCAGCCGCCGTCGTGGGCAACGACGCTGCCGGTCCACGTACTGGCGTCGTCCCAGGCGCCCGGCGGCCGGGCCGCAGTGCGTCGGGGAGCACAGCCCGGTGCCGCAGGTCGTCGGACACCGCGTGCCCGATGGAGGTGTTGCAGTGCCGCTGGTCCGGATGGGCAATGTCGGTGCGTGCCTGTAGATAGAACACATGATGCTCGCAGCCGTCCTTGACCAGCCAGAAATCCCAGATCCAGCGGTCGGGAAGGCCAGGCCCATGGGCGGGCACGCTACCCTCCGGTTTGCTCGTCCCGGCCCGCGAGCAGGGCCGCCCGCCGTCGCGTACGCGAGAGGACTACCGCCCACATGACCGAATCGCACGCCGCCGCCCCGGGGCCGGTCCCCACCAGCCCTGGCTCGGCCCCCCAGGCCGGCGCGGGCGATGCGGCGGCCTGGTGGCGTTCGGCGGTGATCTATCAGCTCTACATCCGCAGCTTCGCCGACCGCAACGGCGACGGCCTCGGTGACGTCGCCGGCATCCGCTCGCGGTTGCGTTACCTGTCCGATCTCGGCGTCGACGCGATCTGGATCAACCCGTGGTATCCCTCGCCGATGGCCGATGCCGGCTACGACGTCTCGGACTACCGGGCCGTAGAGCCGGCGTTCGGCACGGCGGAGGAGGCAGCGGCCATGATCGCCGAAGCGCACCGGGCTCAGTTGCGGGTGATCCTCGACATCGTTCCCAACCACACGTCCGACCGCCATCCGTGGTTCCAAGCGGCGCTGGCGGCCGGTCCGGGCTCCGCCGAACGCGAGCGCTACCTGTTCCGCCCGGGCCGCGGCACCGACGGCGAGCAGCCGCCGAACGACTGGCTCAGCGTGTTCGGTGGATCGGCGTGGACCCAGGTCGGCGGGCAGGTCAGCGGGCCGGCCGGCGGCCCGGACGGGCAGTGGTATCTGCACCTGTTCGCACCTGAGCAGCCCGACCTCGACTGGACCCACCCCGAGGTGCGCGCCGACTTCGAGGAGACGCTGCGGTTCTGGTTCGACCGCGGCGTCGACGGCTTCCGCATCGATGTCGCCCACTCCCTGGTCAAAGCACCCGGCCTACCTGACATCGGCGGCGAACCGGTCGACGTACACACCGCGGCCCACGGTGACGACCATCCCCACTGGGACCGCGACGAGGTGCACGAGATCTACCGCTCCTGGCGGGCGCTGGCCGACACCTACGACCCACCCCGGGTGTTCGTGGCCGAGGCGTGGGTCGACAGCCCCGAACGGCTGGCTCGCTACATCCGCCCCGACGAGTTGCACACGGCGTTCAACTTCGACTTCCTGCGCGCTCCCTGGCTGGCCTCTCAGCTGCGGGACACCATCGACCGGACGCTGACCGAGCACGCCGCCGTCGGCGCTCCGCCCACGTGGGTGCTGTCTAACCACGACGTGGCCCGGCACGTCTCGCGCTACGCCCGGCCCCAGACCGACCGCCCGGTCCGCTCGCTGGCCGAGCTGTCCGGCCAGCCGGCCGACCTCGAGCTCGGCCAGCGCCGCGCCCGGGCCGCCGCACTGCTGATGCTGGCATTGCCCGGCGGGGCCTACGTCTATCAGGGAGAGGAGCTGGGGCTCTGGGAGGTGGAGGACCTGCCGGACGCGGTGTTGCAGGACCCCACCTGGGAGCGTTCCGAGCACACCGACCGGGGCCGCGACGGCTGCCGCGTGCCGCTCCCTTGGTCCGGTGCCGCGCCGCCGTTCGGCTTCAGCCCCGAGGGTAGTGCGGCCCAGCCGTGGCTGCCGCAGCCGGCCGCCTGGCGGGATTGGACGGCGGTGGCCGAGGCGGAGGACCCGGACAGCTTCTTGAGCCTGTACCGGTCGGCGCTGCACCAGCGCCGCGACCACCCGGCGCTCGGCGACGGGGATCTGACCTGGCTGGACAGTCCGCCCGGGATCTTGCTTTTCACCCGCGAGCCGGGCTTTCAGTGTCAGGTCAACATCTCGTCGGGGCCGGTCCCCCTCCCGGCCGGAGCGCGGGTGCTGCTGGCCAGCGATGCCTTGTCTCCCGAAGGGGACCTCCCCGCCGACACGGCGGTGTGGCTCGCCACCGAGGGCGCCTGAAAAGTCCGGCGATCGGGCTGCGTCGGGCCGGCGGCGGCGGTAGCCTCGGGCAACGAGCGGAGGCGAGGTGCGGCATGGATGTCGTCCGGGTGGGGCGGATCGTTGCCCTGATGCTCTCGCCCACTGTCATCATCTGGGCAGGGATCCATGTGCCGAGATTCGTTCGTGCTCAGCTGGCCGCGCGCAGGAATCGGGCCTTCGTGCCCACCGGCCCCCCCATCGAGCAGTTGGCGGCGGATCTGCGCCGGTTGCTCGGCCGGTACGAAGCCGTGCGCCGATCGCCGCAGCTGGCGATGCGGGCGCACCACCTCTGGGCGCTCGAGTCCGCCATCGCCGACTGTGCCGGCAGCGCCGCCGATGCCTTGGGGGTGGCACACGCGCCGCGGCCCGTGCACGGTCGGCTACCGGCGGCGGAGCTGCAGCAGCTGTTGCGTGCCCTATCGGACGCGGGCCTGGTCGTTCCGTCGACGGTCGGCTGGCTCGCCGCCGACGGTTAGCTGCGCGGAGTCACCCCCGGTCGGCGCTTCCTGCCAGCCGCAGTCCGCCGGCGCCGGTCACCGTCGCTCTGCCCTCGCTGGACACCGCCACGTCCAGCCGGCGAGTTCCCAGGCGCACCTGGCGCAGGGTGAGGGTGGTCCGAGCCGGCAGCACCGGCCCCACGCTCAAGCGGCCGCCCGGGATGTCGGGGTCGAGCCGCAGCAGGCTGCGCAGAACGAGCAGCGGCGCGGCGGCCGCCCATGCCTGAGGGGAGCAGGACGAGGGGTAGCTGACCGGCTGCGGCAGCTCGGAGCGGTCGAGTCCGGCGAAGAGCTCCGGCAGCCGCCCGTCGAAGGCATCGGCCGCGGCCAGCAACGCGCCGGCCAGCAGTCGAGCCTCGCGGATGAAGCCGTAGCGGACAAGTCCGGCCACCGCGATCGCGGTGTCGTGGGGCCACACCGAGCCGTTGTGATAGCTCAGCGGGTGGTACGCCGACATGGTCGTGGCCAGGGTCCGGACTCCCCAACCGCTGAACAGGTCGGGGGAGACCAGCCAGCCGGCGACCGCGGCGGCCCGGTCCGGGTCGATGATGCCCGTCCACAAGCAGTGCCCCAGGTTGGACGCCAGCGCGTCCACCGGCCGTTTCTCACCGTCGAGTGCGAGGGCGTACCAGCCGCGATCGGGCAACCAGAAGTCGCGATTGAACGCTGCCCGCAGCCGCGCCGCCCGTAGTCGGCAGTGCCGAGCGGTGCTCGGGTCGGCGAACGCCTCGGCCAGCTCAGCCCGCGCCCGGTAGGCGGCGTAGGCGTACCCCTGCGCCTCCGACACCGCGATCGGTCCCTCCGCGACGCGGCCGTCGGCGAAGCAGATGCCGTCGGGGGAGTCCTTCCAGCCCTGGTGGACCAGCCCGGCGCCGGCAGTGTATTCGAGATAGCCGTCCCCGTCGGGGTCTCCCAGGCCCTCCAGCCATGCGATCGCCGCGTCGGCCGCCGGCAGCAGTGCTTCCACCCGGTCGCGGCGCATACCCCATCGGTGTGCCTCGCCGAGCAGCATCACGAACAACGGGGTGGCATCCACGGTGCCGTAATAGCAGTCGTAGGAGCGGCCGGAGGAGTCGTCGGTGCGCTCCCCGCCGGGCCGGTCGACTCCCTGGCCGGCCCGCACCTCGTGCACGATCTTGCCCGGCTGCTCCTCGGTGCGGGGGTCGGACCGGGTGCCCTGCAGCCGGGCCAGCGTCTCCAAAGCCCCGACGGCGAGGTCGGGACCGGCCAGCAGTGCCGACCAGCCCGTCAGCAGAGCGTCCCGGCCGAACAGCGTCATGTACCAGGGCGCACCCGCCGCGGTCACCGGCAGCTCCCCGCCGTAATCGAACAGCCGCAGCGACCCCAGGTCGGTCACCGACCGCGCGAAAGTACGGCGCAGCCCGGCCGGCCCACCGGCCAGAGCCGCGGTGCTGCCGTGCCAGGAATCGAAGCGCCGTTCTGGCTCCGCCGGGCTCACCGGCGCCTGGCCCCGATAGCTCGCCGACGCCCGCATGGACCAGCGTTGGCCCGGCTGCAGGTCGACCCAGAAGCTGGCCCCGTCGCCAGACAGGAGGGGCGACTCCGTGAAGCTCACCTCGACGGAGGCCCCGCCGCCCCCGGCGGCCGGGCCGAAGCGTAGCCGCCCGGAGCCGATGTCGGCGGTCAGCGCGCCGCCGGCGGCCCGGCCGTGCTTGACCGCGAAGATGTCGGCCAGATCGACCTCCACCTCGACCGTCAGCCGGGCCCGCACCGGGCGACGGCCAAGGTTGCGGAGCTCGATCTCCTCTCGCAGGCCGGCGTCCACCGAGCGGCGCCGGATCAGCAGCAGGTCGCTGTCGGGCGCGGCTCGCGCCACGATGACGGCGCGGTACGGCCGGTCCTGGCTGACCGTCAGGATCTGGGGACGCCGTTCGTCGACCGTCAGCACCCATCTCGACAGCAGCCGGCGATCCACGCAGAAGACTCCGTGGGCGGCGTCGTACACGTCGCCGGAGCGGGCCGAGAGGCAGAAGGCGGCGCCCTCGAACAGGGTCAGCGTGTCGTCGTGGTCGAGCGGGACCGACCTGGTCCCGAAGGGCGACCCGGTCAGGCCTTCGGTCAGCTGCTGCCGACCAGGTTGGCGGCCGCCTGCTGGCTCAGCCCGGCCAGGCCGTGCGCTCGGTCGATCGAGTCACCGACCCGCTCCTGCCACCACGCCTGGCCCTCGGCCGGCAAGGTGTAGATCGGGTCGTAGTACTCGTACCGCCGCTCCAGCGCGTCGGCGTCGGCGAGCTCGATGCCGGTGCGGTAGTTCTTGGTCCAGTACGAGATGCCGCGGACCTGGTCGTAGTCCTCCAGCTGGTGCACCCAGCGCTTGCCGACGTAGGGAACGTCGCAGACGATCCGCGGCGTGGCGAAGCCCGGCAGGTAGCCCATGATTCCGTGCTGCAGCGCCCGGGCCTCGCCGACCGAGGTCCGCCAGTGCTCACTGTTGGGGATCAGGTCACACATATAGAAGTAGTAAGGCATGATCGCGGCCTCGTCGAGCAGCGCGAAGCACAGGTCGAGCAGCTGCTCTTGGGTGGTGTTGACGCCCCGCAGCAGCACGCCCTGGTTGCGGACGTCGCGCACGCCGACCTCGATCATCTTCTTGACCGCCCGGGCGACGGTCGGGGTCAGCGACTGTGCGGTGTTGACGTGGGTGTGGACGGCCAGATGCACGCCGCGCGCGGTCGCCGTGGCGCACAGCCGCTCCATCCCGGCGACGACGTCATCGGACAGCCAGTGCTGGGGCAGTCCCATCAGCGCCTTGGTGGCGAGGCGGATGTCGCGGATGTTGTCGATCTCCATCAGCCGCGACACGAACGACTCGAGGTTCTTGAAGGGCATGTTGGCTACATCGCCACCGGACACCACCACGTCGCGTACGCCCGGGGAGCGGCGCAGGTAGTCGATCATGTCGTCGTAGCGCATGGCGGGTTTTTGCTCGAATTTGAGCTTGGTGATCACCGGCGTGGAGTTGCCGACCAGGTCCATCCGGGTGCAGTGCCCGCAGTACTGCGGGCAGGTAGGCAGCAGCTCGGCGAGGACCTTGGTCGGGTAGCGGTGCGTCAGCCCCTCGGCCACCCACATCTCCGCCTCGTGCAGCGAGTCCCGGCTGGCCTCCGGGTGCGACGGCCAGTCGGTGCGGCGGTCGGAGAACGCCGGGAGCATGTAGCGGCGGACCGGGTCGGCATACATCGCCTCGGTGGTCGGCACGTCGAGCGGCACCATCGTGTTGACCATCTGCGGCGGCAGCAGGATCGACATCGTGGCGCGCTGGGCCTGGTCGCGCTCCACGTCGGCGTAGAAGCGCTCGTCGAGCAGGCTGCCGTAGACCTCCCGCAGCTGGCGCACGCTCTTGATGCAGTGCGCCCGCTGCCACTGCACGCTGTCCCACTCCGCCGTCGTGACGTCGCGCCAGATCGGCAGCCGGCGCCAGTCCGGCTCGACCAGCTCGCGGCGCCGGTAGACGTACGGCTGATCACTCACGTCGGACCTCCGCGGTAGGGCACACTATGGTGAGCCACCATAGTCAAGGATGTTCGTCCAATCTACCAACCGCCCGCAAGATCTATTGGTCAACGCTCCAAGTCAGGGAGGAACAAGCGTGAACGGCGCCGCTTCCCCGGTCGGCCTGCACCGTGTGTCGGCCCCGGCCGGCGTGCTGCCGCAGGCTGCCGACGTCCTCGACGCCTCGCCCACCTTGTGGCCGGACGAGGTGCGGGTGTCGGTGGAGCGGCTGAATCTCGATGCGGCCTCCTTCCGTCAGCTGCGCGAGGAGCACGCAGACGGCAGCTTGGTGCGCGCCGCCGTCGTGGAGATCATCGGCAGCCGGGGCAAGATGCACAACCCCGTGACCGGGTCGGGCGGCATGCTGGTCGGGACGGTGGACGAGGTGGGGCCCGAGTCGCCGCTGGGGCTCCGGCCCGGCGACCGGATCGCCACCCTGGTGTCGCTGACGCTCACGCCGTTGGCGATCACCGACGGCCTGGCCCGGTGGGACGGCTCTTCGGAGCAGGTGCCGGCCGCCGGTCACGCCATCCTGTTCGGCCGCTCGATAGCCGCGCGCCTGCCCGACGACCTGCCCGTGCCGCTCGCGCTGGCCGTCCTCGACGTCTGCGGCGCGCCGGCCCTGACCGATCGGGTGGTGCGCTCCTATGCCCAACGGGGGCGCCCGCCGTCGGTGGCCGTGATCGGCGGCGGCGGCAAGAGCGGCTCGCTGGCCCTGGCTGCCGCCCGGCGGGCCGGCGCCGGCCGGTTGGTCGGCATGGTGCCCACGGCGGCGGAGGCTGCCGCCCTGACTAGCGCGGGCCTGGCCGGTGAAGTGGTGCTGGCCGATGCCCGCGACCCGGTGGCCCTGCCCAGCGCGATCGGCGAGCCCGTGGACATCACCGTGGTGTGCGTCGATGTGCCGGGCTGCGAGGGCGGCGCGATCCTGTCGACGGCCGCGGGCGGCACGGTCATCTTCTTCTCGATGGCCACCTCGTTCACTGCGGCGGCGCTGGGGGCGGAGGGGCTGGCTGCTGACGTCACCATGCTGGTCGGCAACGGCTACGTCCCGGGCCACGCCGACCTGGCGCTGGATCTGCTGCGGGCCACCGCCGGAGTACGGCAGCTGTTCACCGACCGGCTGGCGGCCGAATGAGCGCCACGCTCTACCGCAACGGCGTCGTCCACGCGCCCGGCCAACCCGCCACCGCGCTGCTCGTCGACGGCGCCACCATCGGCTGGCTCGGCCGCGACGACCACGCCCCCGACGCCGGCGAAGTCGTGGACCTGGGCGGTGCCCTCGTCACCCCCGCATTCGTCGACGCCCACGTGCACGCCACCTCCGCCGGGCTGGCCCTGGCCGGCCTCGACCTCAGCGCGGCCGGCGGCCTCGTCGAGGCGCTGTCGGAGCTGGCGGCGCACGTCCGGCGGCACGGCGGCGCTCCGGTCCTGGGGCACGGCTGGGACGAGACCCGGTGGCCCGAGCGCCGGCCGCCCACCCGCCAGGAGCTCGACCGCGCGTCGGCCGGCGGTGTCGTCTACCTGTCCCGGATCGACGTCCACTCCGCGGTGGTGTCCTCGGCTCTGCTGGCCGCCGTCCCCGCCGCCCGTGGCCTGGCCGGCTTCGATGAGGCCGGCTGGCTGCGCCAGGACGCGCATCATGCGGTCCGCCGGGCCGCCCGCGAGACGGTTTCGCCGGCCCAGCGCCGCGCCGCGCAACGGGCCACCCGGGCCCGCGCGGCCGAGCTGGGGATCGGCTGCATGCACGAGCTGGCCGGCCCGGAGGTGTCCGGCCCGGACGACCTCCTCGACCTGCTTGCCATGGCCCGCGACGAGGCCGGCCCGGAGGTGATCGGCTACTGGGGGGAGTTGGGCGGCGCCCGCACCGCCCGGGAGCTCGGCGCCGCCGGCGCGGCCGGGGATCTGTTCGCCGACGGCGCGTTGGGCTCACGCACGGCCTGCCTGCGCGAGCCCTATGCCGACGACGAGGCCAACAGCGGCGCCGCGTACGTCGATGTGGCGCAGGTCAGCGACCACGTCGTGGCGTGTACGGCGGCCGGCCTGCAGGCGGGCTTTCACGCCATCGGTGACGCCGCCCTGGACACGGTGATCGTCGGCTTCGCCGCGGCCGCCCAGCGGGTCGGCGTGCCAAGATTGGTCGCGGCCCGCCACCGGATCGAGCACGCGGAGATGCTCGACGAGGACCAGATCGCCACGATGGCCGCGCTCGGCATCGTCGCCAGTGTGCAGCCGGCCTTCGACGCCGCCTGGGGCGGCGAGGACGCGATGTATGCGGCCCGGTTGGGTGCCGACCGGGCCCGCGGCATGAATCCCCTCGCCGCCCTGGCCGCGGCCGGGGTGGCGCTGGCCTTCGGCTCCGACGCCCCGGTCACCCCGCTCGACCCCTGGGGGGCAGTCCGCGCTGCCGTCCACCACCGCACGCCGGCCGCCCGGCTGAGCCCTGAGGCGGCGTTCGCCGCCCACACCGCCGGCGGCTGGCACGCCGCCCGCCGCGAGGGCGAGGGCATGCTGATGCCCGGGGCGCCGGCGACCTTCGCCGTCTGGGCCGGCGACCATCCGGGCGGCCTGCCGCACCTGACCCCCGGCGGGGGACTGCCCGCTTGCCTGCGGACCGTCGTCCGCGGCGTGACCGTCCACGCGGCCGAGGGGGCGCTGACATGACGGGCAAGCTCGGCCTGGACGAGCAGACCGTCGCCACCGCGCGCCGGCTGGCCGAGCAGGCCGCCCGGCCGGTGATCACCATGGCGCGCAGCCACACCACCGTCTCCGTCGAGCGCGCCACCCTGCGCCTGGCCGGACTGACCGGCACCGACCCGGCGTTCGCCGGCGGCGACACCCCCTGGGTCAACCGGGTCGTCGACACCGTCCGGGAGCAGGTCGGCCTCGATCATGGCGTCGCCTTGCCGGTCTGGCATGCGCTGCGGACCGGCGGCCACGCCGACCTGACGGCCCTGGCCGAGCAGGTCGGCGCCGGCGAGGTGCGCTTCACCGTGCCGACCGGCCGGGACGCCGACCGGGCCCGGCGTACGGCGGCCAAGGCGGTCGGCGCGGGCCTGATCCGGATCGACCGGCGCCGCACCGAGCGTGACCGGCTGATCCGCCGGCTCGGCGACCCGAAGCAGCGGCCGTGGATCTATCTCATCGTCGCCACCGGCGACATCTACGAGGACATCCCCCAAGCCCAGGCCGCCGCCCGCGAAGGCGCCGACGTGGTGGCGGTCATCCGCTCGACCGGCCAGTCGCTGCTGGACTACGTACCGGAAGGCGCGACCCGCCAGGGCTACGCCGGGACATACGCCACTCAGGAGAATTTCCGGCTCATGCGGGCTGCGCTCGACGACGTCAGCCGGGAAGTCGGCCGCTACGTCCGCCTCACCAATTACGCCTCCGGGCTGTGCATGCCCGAGATCGCGACCATGGCCGGGCTGGAGCGGCTCGACATGATGCTCAACGACTCGATGTACGGCATCCTCTTCCGCGATATCAACCCGCGCCGCACCTTCATCGACCAGCGCTTCAGCCGGATGGTGCACGCGCGGGCCGGCATCATCATCAACACCGGCGAGGACAACTACCTGACCACAGCCGACGCGGTCGAGGCCGCGCACACGGTGACCGTCAGCCAGCTGCTCAACGAGTGCTTCGCCAAGGAGGCCGGGCTGGCGGACTGGCAGCTGGGGCTGGGTCACGCGTTCGAGATCAACCCGGAGCTGCCGGACTCCTTCCGGCTCGAGCTGGCCCACGCCCTGCTGGCCCGCGAGCTCTTCCCCGAGGCGCCGCTGAAGTGGATGCCGCCGACCAAGCACATGACCGGCGACGTCTTCCGCGGCTACCTGCTCGACGGCTTCTTCAACCTGGTGGGGGCGATGACCGGCCAGGGCATCCTGCTGGTCGGGATGATGACCGAGGCGGTGGTCACCCCGCTGCTGTCCGACCGCGACCTGGCGCTGCAGAACGTCCGCTACGTGCTCAACGCCTGCGGCAACCTCGCCGAGGACTTCCACCCGCCCTGCGACGGCTTCATCGCCACCCGGGCCCGCCGGGTGCTCGCCGAAGCGGTCGAGCTGATGGCGGCGATCACCGACGACGGCCTGATGAATGCGATCGCCGACGGGACCTTCGGCATCACCAAGCGCCCGGCCGACGCCGGCAAGGGGCTCGACGGCGTGGTCGCCCATGCCGCGGACTACTACAACCCGGCCGTCGAGGCGCTGGAGGCAGGGCTGTGATCGACGAGCTTCCGGCCGAGACGCCCGATCCGAGCCAGCCCACGATCATCCGGCCGTACGGCGACACGACCGGCGACGGCATGGTGCAGCTGTCCTTCACCCTGCCGATCGGCCACGACGCCCGGGCCGAGGGAGCGGCCTTGCAGCTCGCCCACAAGATGGGGCTGGACCCGGCGATGGTGGTGCACGCCAAGGCCATGGGGCCGCACTTCACCTTCTTCGTCGTGTACGGCCGGGCCAACCAGCTGGTCGACCTGTCCCAGGTGGAGGTGGTGGAGCGCGAATACCCCTTGCTGGCCCCCAAGATCGTCAACCTGACCATCCGCAGGGGCCTGCGGCGCAAGCTCGTGGTCGTGGGCGCGTGCATCGGCACCGACGCCCATACGGTCGGCATCGACGCCATCCTTAACGTGAAGGGATTCGCCGGTGAGAAGGGCCTGGAGTACTACCGGGAGATCCGGGTGGCCAACCTCGGCGCCCAGGTCTTCGTCCCCGAGCTGGTCCGGCGCGCCCGCGCCGAACGCGCCGACGCCGTCCTGGTCTCCCAGGTGGTGACCCAGAAGGACGCCCATCTGGAGAACACCCGGGAGATGAGCGCCGCCTTTAACGAGGCCTTCGGCTCCAGGCGACCGCTGCTGGTGGTGGGCGGCCCCCGCTTCGACCCGCGGATGGCCGGCGAGCTCGGCGTCGACCGGGTGTTCGGCAAGGGCACGACGCCCGGCGAGGTCGCCTCCTACCTGGTGCACGCCCTGGTGCCGGCATGACCGGCCCCACCGACCCGCCCGCCCCCCCCGACCCGCGGCTGGGGCTGAGTGTCACCCACCGCCGTTACGTGCCGTACTCCCACGCCCATTACGCCGGGCATCTCGTCGACGGCGCCTACGTGCTGGGGCTGTTCGGCGACGTCGCCACGGAGGTGTGTATCCGCACCGATGGCGACGAGGGGCTCTTCGCCTCCTATGACAGCGTGGCGTTCCTGGCCCCGGTTAGGGCCGGCGACGTCGTCGAGGTCACCGCGCGGGTCATGAGGGTCGGCCGGCGCAGTCGCGCCCTCGAGTTGACTGCGCATGTCGTCTGCCGCGGCGCGCCGGGCCGGTCGGAATCGGCCGCCGACGTGCTCGCCGAGCCGTTGCTCGTCACCCGGGCCACCGGCACGGTCGTCGTGCCGTGACCCGACACGCCGGTGCGGACCAGGAAGTTGCCTATTTGTCGGGCGCCGTGACACCTCTGTGACCTGGGCATTCACCGCATACGGGCAGGTCAGCGGCCTCCTTGACAGCCCCCCCGAGGGGATGGATAACGTGGCCCGGTTCCGCGATCCACCACCGGAGGCCCTCGTGAATGCTTCAGGCTGGACAGCGGTGTCCGTGCCGCGTCGGCCAGGTTCAGCCGTGCTAGCACAGCGGCGAGGAATGCCGGCCGGTGGCCAGGGGGTGCGCCTCACCGGCGACAGCTGACCAGCCAGTAGACAACGGCACGTGGCCCGCCGCCTGCGGGCACCGCGTCGGTCCGAAGGCAGAAGCTGTCGCCGGTGGCACCTCTACCGGTGCACCGATCACGGGCAAGGGGCGCGGCCGTCGAGGCCGCGCCCCTGCTGTCGACCGGACCATCTCGCTCACCGCCCTGCTGCGGCACCTAGCCTGGGGAGGGTTTTCGGTCCGGGGAACAGGGGGCGGCGGCGTGCTGGCGGTGCTGCGGGTGCTGGCCGCCGGGGCCGCGGGGATCGCACTCGTGCTGGCGTTCCCGCCGTTCGGCGTCTGGCCGCTCGCCCCGCTGGCCTTCGCTGCATTCGTGCTGCTGCTGCGGGAGGCGCGCCCGGTCCGCGGGGCCCTGTTGGGCGCGGCCTTCGGTCTGGGCTTCTTCCTTCCCCTGCTCCACTGGAGCGGCACCTACGTCGGGGCGCTGCCCTGGGTGCTGCTGGCAATCTCGCAGGCGGTGCCGGTGGTCGCCTTCGGCGCGCTGGCCGGCCCGGTCTCGCGACTGCCCGGCTGGCCGCTGTGGCTGGCCGCCCTCTGGGTGGCGCAGGAGGCGCTGCGCTCCCGCGCGCCGTTCGGCGGGTTCCCGTGGGGGCGGCTGGCCTTCAGCCAGGCGGGCTCGCCGGCGGTGCGCCTGGCCAGCCTGGGCGGTGCGCCGGTGCTGAGCTTCGCAGTAGCACTGGCCGGCGGGTTGCTGGCGCTGACCGCGCATCGGCTGCTGCGCCAGGTCGAGCGCCACCGCCGCCTCGGCCCGGCGGTGCTGGCGGCCGCCGCCGCGGTGGCCGTCCTGGCCGGCCCATTGGCCGTGCCGCTGCCCGCGCCGACGGGGGCCCGGGTGTCGGTGGCCGTCGTCCAGGGCAACGTGCCGCGGCTGGGGCTCGACTTCAACGCCCAGCGGGAGGCCGTGCTGCGCAACCATGTGGCGGCGACGTTGCAGCTGGCGGCCCGGGTGCGAGCCGGGCAGGTACGCGCTCCGGCCCTGGTCGTCTGGCCGGAGAACGCCTCCGACATCGACCCCTTCACTGACGCCTCGGCCAACGCCCTGATCGATTCGGCGGTCCGGGACATCGGCGTGCCCGTACTCGTCGGAGCCGTCATCGACGGTCCCGGCCGTTACGTATCCAACGACGGCATCGTGTGGGATCCGGTCAGCGGCGCGGGCCAGCGCTACGTCAAGCGCCACCCGGTGCCGTTCGGCGAATACATCCCGATGCGATCGCTGGCCCGGCGCTTCTCCCGCCAGGTCGACCGGGTTTCCCGCGACTTCTGGGCTGGCAGCTCGCCGGGCCTGCTGATGGTGGGGCCGGCCCGAGTTGGCGACGTCATCTGTTTCGAAGTGGCCTACGACGACATCGTCCGGGACACGGTCACGGCCGGCGCGGACGTGCTCGTGGTCCAGACCAACAACGCGACCTTCGGCCATAGCGGGGAGACCGCGCAACAGCTGGCCATGAGCCGGGTCCGGGCCGTGGAGTTCGGCCGGACCGTGCTGGTCAGCGCCACCAGCGGGATCAGCGCCATAATTGCCCCTGACGGCCACGTGACTGCCCGGTCCCTGATCTTCACCCACGACGTGCTGACCGGAACGGTGGCCTTGTCGCGGGCCCGTACGCTGGCCAGCCGGGTCGGCGCATGGCCGGAGGCGGTGCTCACGGCAATGGCTCTGCTGGCCGTGGCGGTCGGGCTGGTGCCGAGGCGCAGGAGGAAGGGGTGAGTCGCGTGCCGGAGGCAGGCGCGCTGGTCGTCATGCCGACCTACGACGAGGTGGACAACATCGCCGCCATCGCGGCCCGGCTGCGCACTGCCGTGCCGGCGGCCGACCTGCTGATCGTCGACGATGCCAGCCCCGACGGGACCGGGCAGCTGGCTGACCGCCTGGCCGCGGCCGACCCGCAGGTGCACGTCCTGCACCGGGCCGCGAAGCGCGGGCTCGGCGCCGCCTACGTCGCCGGCTTCGGCTGGGCCAAGGAGCGTGGGTACGACGTCGTGGTCGAGATGGACGCCGACGGATCACACGCCCCCGAGGAGCTGCCCCGCCTGCTCGACGCGCTGACTGGCGCCGACCTGGTGCTGGGCAGCCGATGGGTGGACGGGGGAGCGGTGTGCAACTGGCCGCGCTCCCGGCTGCTGCTGTCGCGGGCCGGGAATGCCTACGCCCGCGCGATGTTGCGGCTGCCGCTGCGCGACGCGACCGGCGGCTACCGCGCCTACCGCCGGCGGGTGCTCGACGCCATCCCGCTCGAGAAGGTGGCTTCGGCCGGCTACTGCTTTCAGGTGGATTTGGCCTGGCAGGCCTGGACCCGGGGATTCACCGTCGTCGAGGTCCCGATCACCTTTACCGAGCGGGAACGCGGGCGCAGCAAGATGAGCCGCGCCATCGTCGTGGAAGCTCTCTGGCGGGTGACCTTCTGGGGGCTGCGCAGCCGCCTGTCCAGTGGTCCCTTGGGCCGTCAACGGAGCCTCCCCCCGGGGCGGCCCGACAGGCCCACGGCCGGCCCGGTCGAGTCGGGCTGAGCCGTGGCGGTCGTACTGTTCGTGGTCTTCGTCGTGGTGCCGGCCATCGAGATCGGCGTGATCATCGAAGTCGGCCGGCTGATGGGCCCGCTTCCCACGGTGGGGCTGCTGCTGGCGTCGGCGGTGGTGGGATCCTGGCTACTGCGCCGGGAGGGACGCCGGGCCTGGCGCGCTTTGCAGGAGGCGCTCACCGAAGCGCGGATCCCGACCCGCGAGGTGGCCGATGGCGGGCTGGTCATCTTCGGTGCCGCGCTGATGGTCGCGCCCGGTTTCCTGACCGACGTCCTCGGGATGCTGTGCCTGCTGCCGCCCACCCGCGGCGTACTTCGCCGGTTGCTCACCACAGCGGTGATACGCCGGCTGCTGGGCAGCGCCGCCCGAGCCCGCCCCGGCCGGGTACGCCGGCCGACCGGCCGCACCATCGACGGCCAGGTCGTCGACGGGGAAGTGGTCGACTGATGGCCGTCCTGGGACAAACCGAACGCCGCGCCGGTGGGACACCGGACGCGGCGCTCGCGGGACTGGTGGGTCAGGCTGACCGGGTGCGCTTGCCCCGAAGGACTTCGAGTCGCTCCGCCAGCACCTCTTCGAGGTCGGCCACGCTGCGGCGCTCTAGGAGCATGTCCCAGTGCGTACGCGGTGGCTTGACCTTCTTGGCCTCGGCCTCGGTCCCGTCGACCAGCTTGCCCAGCGACCCGTCGGCCTTGCATTCCCACGTGCCCGGCATGTCGGCCTCTGCGGCGAAGGGGACGCTAAAGCGATGTCCCTTGGCGCAGAGATAGTCAGCGTCTTGCCTGGGCGCCAGCTCGGTGTTGCGGTCGGTCTCGTAACTGACGGCACCCAGGCGGCTCCCACGCAGTGTGCGCTCGCCCATCTGCGGTGCTCCCTCCGATGTGTTCTGCTTGCGGCTAGTGCTGTGCTCCCCGGCTCGTGCAACGAGCGGCGGCCGCCCAGGATTCCCGATCTGACGACTCGCCGGGAGCAACCGGCCTGCTCCGTTCCGTAGCAGTGTGTACCGATACAACTACTAATTGTAGCAGAAACCCGCGAGGAGGATCCGATGCAGTCAGCGACCGTCGGTGCGTTCGGCCCGGCCGGTGTCGCCCGGCCGGTGACCCGGGCGATCGGGTGGGTGCGGGTGGCGGTCGGCGCCGGCTTGCTCCTTCGTCCGCGGTGGTTGCCGGCCACGGTGGCTTTCCACGCCGGGTCGGCGCCGGATCAGCAGTGGTTGGTGCAGATGATGGCCGCGCGGGAGGCCGGCCTCGGTGTGGGCACCCTGGCCGCGCTGCGAGCGGGAGACGGCCTGCGACCGTGGCTCTGGGCCCAGGCGCTGTCCGACGCCGGCGACGCGGTGGCCTTCCTCAGCCTGACCGGCCGACCGGTCGGGCGCCGGCGGGCCGCCGGACTGGCCGGGTTCGCGGTGTCTGGTGCCTTGGCGGACCTGCTGCTGGCCCGAGCACTGCGTTACCGCCAGAGCTGAGGGAGCCGGTCACAGTAGCGGAGGTGCCTCGTTCCCGGCCGCGAGCACCGCCCGCCGGAGGTCCACCCGGCGCAGGAGCAGGCCGCCGACGACGAAGAAGCCCACCAGGGACACGATCGCCGACCGGTAGCTGCCGGTCAGCTGGTAGATCAGGCCGAACAGCAGCGGGCCGAGCCAGCTCGTGCCACGCTCGCTGAGCTCGTACAGGCTGAAGTATTCGGCTTCCTGCCCGCGCGGGATCAGCTGGCTGAACATCGAGCGCGACAGCGCCTGACTCCCGCCGAGCACCACCCCGATCAGGATGGCCAGGGCGAAGAACAGGATCGGGCGGCGCGCCGGCAGAACAGCACTGAGGCCGACGGCCACCGTCCAGAGCACCAAACTGGCCAGCACCGTGTCGCGGGCACCGTAGGTCCTGGCCAGCCGGCCGAACAGCAGCGCCCCGGCGAAGGCCACGAACTGCACCACCAGGATCGACGTGATCAGGGTGCTCTGGCTCAGGTGCAGCTCCTCGGCGCCGAACACCGAGGCCAGCGAGATCACTGTCTGCACGCCGTCGTTGTAGATCAGGTACGCACCGAGGAAGGACAGGGTGAGCGGATAGCCGCGGGCTGCCCGCAGGGTCCCGGCGAGCTGGCGGAGGCCGGCCACCACCAACGGCGACCCGGGACCTGGTCGCGCTACCGGCGACACCTCGGCGCGCGGCTGGGTGAGCCGTCGCACCGGAACGACGGTCCATAGGGCCCACCAGGCGCCCGCGGAGAGCAGACTGATCCGGACCGCGTCGCCCTTGCCGACCCCCAGCGCGTCATGGGCGGTGTAGAGCGCGAGATTCGCGGCCAGGAGCAAGCCGCCGCCGAGGTAGCCGATGGCCCAGCCGCGCGCCGACACCGCGTCGCGCTCGGCCGGGGCGGCGATTTCGGGCAGGAACGCGTTGTAGACCACCACACTCGCGCCGAAGGCGACGTTGGCCACGATGAACAGCACCCCGCCCAGCAGGTACGCCGAGCCGCGGACGAAATACAGGGCCATCGTCGCCAACGCGCCCAGATAGGCGAAGGTGGCCAGCAGTGCCGTCTTTCGTCGCGTCCGGTCGGCGATCGCCCCCACCACCGGCAGGACGAAGACAGTGAGCAGCACCGATAGCGACACGGCGTAGGCGTAGAACGAGCCGTCCCGGACCGGAATGCCGAGCGGGTGGACATAGCCCCCGGAGCCGGCCCGCTTGGCGATGTCGGTGAGGTAGGGGCCTAGAAAGACGGTGACCACCGTGGTGGAGAACGCCGAGTTGGCCCAGTCGTAGACGTACCAGCCCCGCTGCCTGCGCCGCCGATCGTCGAGCTCAGCCATGCCACTGTCCACGGGCCGTCAGCACCTGGCGCAGGACCTGCGGGCAATCGGTCATGATCCCGTCAACGCCGTCGTCGAGCAGGCGATGCATGTCAGCCGGCTGGTTCACGGTCCACGCATGCACCGCCATCCCGAGGGTGTGCGCTCGCCGGATCAGGCGCCGATCGGTGACCGGCAGCAGCCGCCCCAACCGCTGCGGCAGCTGCGCGCACGGGACGCCGGGTGTCCCGCCACCCGCGCCGGCCCGGTACGACGCCAGCCGCAGCCGTAGGGCCTCGCGCGGTCCCAGCGCCGTGCACAGTCGCGGACCCATCGCCTTCCGCAGCGTGGCGACCCGGCGGTCGGAGAAAGAGCTCACGCAGACCCGGTCGAGGGCGCCGGCCCGCCGGATGACTTCGGCCAGCGCCTCCACGGCCGGCTCGGCCTTGACATCGATGTTGACCCGCAGCCGCGGCCAGGCGCCGAGGATGTCGGTCAGCAGCGGGACCCGCTGGCCGCCGGGCAATTCCACTGCTGACAGTTGCGCCCAGGTCAGGTCCTCGATCCGGCCGGTCAGGCCGGTCAGGCGGCGCAGGCTCCGATCGTGGAAGGCGACCAGCTGGCCGTCGGAGGTGGCGTGCACGTCGGTCTCGACGTAGCGGTAACCAAGGGCGACCGCCGTGGCGAAGGCCGGCATGGTGTTCTCCACGCCTTCCTGGGCACCGCCCCGATGGGCCATCGCGAGGGGGAGTGGTGCGTCGAGGAAGGCGAATCGCCGGTCAGCCATCGGTGGGCAGCTGGACATGCAGCCAGGCGTACCAGGAGGTCAGGCCTTCACCGCTGGTGGCCGACAGCTGCAGGGTTTCCAGACCTGGGTTGATCTGCTCGGCGTAGCCGAGGCAGCGGCCCGAGTCGAAGTCGACGTAGGGCAGCAGATCGGTCTTGTTGAGGATCAGCAGGTCGGCGGTCCGGAACATGTGGGGATACTTCAACGGCTTGTCGTCGCCTTCGGTGACCGACATGACCACGACTCTGCTGGCCTCGCTCAGATCGAACAGGGCCGGGCAGACGAGATTGCCGACGTTCTCGATCATCAGCACCGAGCCCGCCGGGGGGTCGAGAGTGGCGAGGCCGGTGGTCAGCATGTCGGCGTCGAGATGGCAACCGGCGCCGGTGTTGATCTGTACGGCCGAGCAGCCCGTCGTCCTGATCCGCTCGGCATCGCGCCGCGTCTCCTGATCGCCCTCGATCACCGAGATCGGCAGTTCGCCGGCCAGACCCCTGATGGTGCGTTCGAGCAGTGTCGTCTTTCCGGCCCCGGGCGAGCTCATCAGGTTGACCGCAGAGATGTTTCGTTCGGCCAGCCACCGCCGATTGGTCTCGGCCAGCTCGTCGTTCTTGCTCAGCAGCCGGGCTTCCAGCGACACGTTTGTGGTCCCTGGCGGGTGCCGGTGTGGCTGGCCTACGCCGTTCGGAGTTCTCACCCGGGCGGGAGCCTCGGCCGAGCATCCGCAGGTTCGGCACACCGGACGACCTCGACTTCCTGGACGAGCAGTTGCGTTCCGCTGATCAGGTCCACTCGAGCGCTGCCGCAGTGGCACAACGAGATCAGGTCGGTCAGCTCGATCATCGCACTGCAGTCCGAGCAACGGCCCTGACCGGGGGGCTCTACGATCTCCAGGACTGCACCGTCGAGCTGGGTGCCGGCGGTCACGACGTCGAAGCAGAACCGTACTGAGTCGGCGAAGACGCCGGACAACTTGCCGACTCAGGCCGCACTCGTACCACCCGTACTCCAGGCACGCGATCGGTGATGATGGCCACCAAGCTGCGGGTCAGCGCCAGCTCGTGCATCCGGATCCTCCGCGACGGGCGGGCGCCTGACCCTAGTCAGCCTAATGGTGCAGCGTCGTGTTCGACAGCGTTGAGTTGCTGTCAGACCACTACCTCGATGTCGACGCCGACGGCGGTATAGGTGCTCCTAGCCCGTGCATCACGGGTGGCGAGAGCGCAATGATTCCGGGCCGCCGCAAGGCCGACAATCGCGTCATATACTGCGCCCCCCGCGACTCCGAGATCAGCTAGCAAGCCCGGCAAGTCGGCGGAAACGGCGGAATCCAGAAGTAGGGGAGCGGCAAAGCGCGTGGACAGCAGTCGCGCTGCATCGGCCGGGGCTAGGCGGATGTCGCCGGGCAGCCGTGTCAACACCGAGAACGTCTCGACCAACGCGTGACCACTGAGCGCCACATCGCGACCGGCCCACCATTCGACGACGGCATCGTGAGCTCGATGAGTCTGCACAAGTAGCGGTATGGCAACGCTCGTGTCTAGCCCGATAACCGAGCTCACCTTCTGCTGGAGTCGATCAGGCCGAAGACGACATCATCGTCGATGGCGGTGTCGCCGGTAGCCACTAGCGCACCGGCCTCGTCAACCAATCGCGCCGTCCGGCCAACGGGGATGAGTTGCAGCCCGGCTCCGTAACGCGTGATATCTACAGTCGATCCGGCCCCGAGCCCAAGCGCATCGCGAAGCGCCTTGGGGACAACGATTCGACCCACTGCATCCACACTGGCTTCCATTGGGAAGACGATACCATCTAGTTCCCAGTTGGTGGTGCAGCGTCGACTCTCACAGGGCAAAGTCCGGTTCGATTCGACGAAGGACCTTGGACCGGCTGACGCGGCTGGGCGCGGCTGGTGATCGCGGTCGCTGAGGAGGTCTTGTTGCCGGTCGCCTTAACGAACAGCTCGACCGGCTCGGCCGAGATGTAGCTGAAGATGCTGCGACACGCCGATAATGTACATTATGTTAACTACTGGTTTTGCGTATTGCCCCAGATGAATCACGCCCCCCGGCGTTCTTCCGCCCGCGAGGCAGCATGCGAACCTGAGCGCGCGAAGCTAGTGCATGGTCCAACGCTATGCGAGTGATGTTGATACGCAGGCGGTCCAGTACCGCCGAAGGCAACGGCCGACCGAACGTCGACGCCTCCGCCGCTCGGATCTGCACGCTCATCTATGGCACGGCAACGAGCGTCAACGAGTCGTGGATACCCCTGAAGTCCTTCTCGTTGCGCGTTATCAACGGGATCGCCAGTGCGACCGCCACCGCGGCGATGAGCAGGTCAAATCGGCGAGGCTTCGAATCACGACCCGCCGCCCGAACGCTGGCGCACAGCGCACCGTACGTGCGGGCCGCAAGAGCGTCGAACGGAATGGGATCGAACGTGTTGCTTATCCAGTGGTAGCGCTGCTCGCGCGCAGCGTTTACCAGCGGATCTGAGGTGTGCAGTCCATAGGCGAGTTCTGCGAGCGTGATCGTGCTGACTGCGGCGGATGCCGTGTGGGCGGCTACCGACTGCGCCGGGTAGTCAATGACGATGGACGTGTCGAGCAATACCCGGTCGTATACCGGATTCACGGAGAGTTCCAACGGTCGACGTCGCGATCATCCATCATCAGGTCGAGCTCGTGCAGTTCGTGGGAGAACTGCATGCCACCCCAATCCGGAAGTGCGGCGATACCTGATGCAATCGCCTCAACCGGGACGAACCGTGGCCATCGGCCACCGCTGTTGGCCTCATGTGGCACGAGGTCTGCCACCGGCGTCCCGTTACGGGTAACGGTGAACGACTCACCTTGCTCGACGCGCCGCATGATCAGGCCGCTGTCGTTGCGCAGTTCCCGTTGACTGATCGTCGTGTCCACAAGCCGAGTGTAGCACCACAGTGCTACACCGTTGGCTTGGCAGGAATAGTCTCAGAGGGGCCGTTGAAGGCGTCGGTGCTGCTGCCGGGTACCACCGGCACGGTCACCGTGATCGACGTCGGCGCGTTGGGGTGACGACGTCGGCAGCCGGCTGGGTGACGAAGCGGTAAGGCTCGTCGGAGCCTCCGACCCCGTCGAACAAAGCCACCGTCTGCGGCAGCAGCACCGCCGTCAGCAGATCAGACCCGCTGCGATGAGAGCCTTGCGCCAGTTCATCGCGTTACCTCCACAGCGGCGGTCGGTGCTTGGGAATCATGTGCCGGTCAGGCATCATCGAGGTTCGCATGAGACGAGAAAACGTTGTTGCTGGCCGTCGGGGGCCGGCTCCGGTCGAGGTGAGGAACGACATGGTGACCCTGTGCCCGGAACGCCGCGCGCCCGGGCCGCCGCGATCGCCGGGACGGCATGACAGCCGACCGCTGTGGTGGCGCGAGGTCGGCCTCATCGCATTCGGCTATGTCCTTTATACGTTTACCCGCAATGCAGCGCCTCCGCACGTCGTGGCCGCTCACCATCACGCCACGGCGATTATGGCAGTGGAACGCTGGCTGCATCTCGATGTCGAGCTGACGCTCAACGGCCTCTTGAGCGGCCACCATTGGCTCAGCACCATGGCCAGCTACTACTACGCCACGCTGCACTTCGTGGTGACCCTGAGCGTTCTGGTCTGGGTCTACCGCCGGCACCCGGCGGCGTACCGGCAGGCCCGCACGATCTTGATCGGCACCACCTTGGTAGCGCTGTTTGTTTTCTGGGTCTATCCCCTGGCCCCGCCGCGCCTGAGCGGATTCGGTTTCATGGACACCATCGGCACCGTCCGGCTCTGGGGCGGCGCCACCTGGAATTCCCCCGGCATCGCGAGCGTCTCCAACGAGTACGCCGCGATGCCGTCTCTGCATGTCGCCTGGGCGGTATGGAGCGCAGGGGTGGTGCAGCGCTCATGCGGTCACCGGCGGTCCTGGCATGGGCTGATCTGCCGGCTCGTCCCGGTCTACCCCGTCGTCACCCTGGCCGTGGTCCTGGCGACGGCCAACCACTTCGTCCTCGACGCCGTCGGCGCAGTGGCCGTGCTGTTCGTGGTGACGTTGGCGCAGTCGCTGAGCCTGCGCCCGGAGATCCAACTGCGCGTCCGGGCTGCGCAAGTCGTACTGCGCAATCGCGGGCCGGTCGAGCGACCCCGAGTCCGCGCCGGCTCTGCTACGCGGCGGGTAGGCCCAGACTCGGGGTGACCTGGCGATATCCTTCTGTTACCGCCCGGCACGCCGTTTAGTCTGTCGCGTGAGGGTAAGACAAGGGCTCGTCAGGTCCCATCAGTCCGGAGGAAGCACATGACTAGCCCCAACGAGCCCGTATGGGCCGACAACCCCCCCTACTCAGGGTCAGCCGCTGACCTGTCGGGCACCAGCACCACCGACGTCGCCAAGCAACAGGCTTCGCAGGTGGCGCAGAGCGCATCCGGCGCGGTCCAGCAGGTGACCGGCACGGCGAAGGACCAGGCGGCAGTAGTCGCCTCGGATGCCAAGGAGCACGCCCGCAACCTCGTGGGTGAAACCAGGGACCAGGTGTCCCAGCAGGCGGCCACACAGCGCGACAAAGCCGTGACGAACTTGCGCTCCATGGGCGACCAGCTGCACACCATGGCCCAGAGCGGCGACAGCTCAGGCGTCGCCGGCACGCTGGCTCGCCAGGCCGGTGACACCACCCACAACTTCGCCGGGTACCTCGAGGGACGCGAGCCGAGCGACCTGGTTGACGACTTGACGTCACTGGCCCGCCGCCGACCCGGGGCGTTCCTGCTGGGTGCGGCCGTCGCCGGCATCGCCGCCGGTCGGCTGACCAAGGGGCTGACTGCCAGCAGCAGCGACGGTTCCTCGTACCCCCGGCCGACCCCGCCGCCGCAAGCCGCTATCGACATGCCGGTCACCTCAGGAACCGGCTACTCGGATGGCCTCGAACCGCTCACCGGTCAGGAGTACGAGGCGCACGGCACCAGCAGCTATGGCACCACGCCGTACGCCACCGAGTGGTCCGACCCTGCTGGTTCGACGCTGTCTGAGCCCGGGACCGGTCCGGTGATCCCATGAGTTCCATGTATGACCCGACCGGTGGGACCGCCGACGTCCACCCCGATGTCGAGGGCCAATCGGTCGGCAGCCTCGTCGCTGATTTGACCGCAGACCTCAGCACCTTGATGCGCCAGGAAGTCGAGCTTGCCAAGGTGGAGCTCAAGGAAGAGGGCGTCAAGGCTGGCAAGGCCGTCGGGATGTTTGGCGGCGCCGCCTTCGCCGGCTGGATGGTCGGGCTCTTCGCCTCCCTGGCCCTGATGTACACGCTCCACGCCTTCATGCCGACCGGTTGGGCCGCATTGATCGTCGCGATTCTCTGGGCGATCGTCGGCGCTCTCCTGTTCACCCGAGGCCGCAAGCAACTCAAGGACGTGCGTCCGGTGCCCGCGCAAATCGTAGAGACTTTGAAGGAGGACGTGGAATGGGCAAAAGCCCAGAAGAGCTGAGGCAGGATATAGAGCAGACGCGCCGGGAGCTCAGCCAAGACGTTGATGCGCTGACCGAGAAGGTCAGCCCAGCCCGCGTTGTGGAGCGTCGGGTGGAAAAGGCGCGTGGTGTTGTTACTGGTGTAAAGGAAAAGGTCATGGGATCAGCTAGCGACTCCGTTTCCGGCGCACGGGACTCGTTGTCCGGCGTCAAGGACTCCGTCTTCGGAGCCAAGGACAGCGTGGCGGGCAGTGCAAAGGACACCGCCTACGGCGTTAAGGACACGGCCCATGGCACAGCCTCCGGCGTCAAGGAGCACACCACATCGCTGGTTTCGTCCGTCGGGGACACCGTCTCCGGTGCCCCGTCGACCGTGAAGCAGAAGGCTCAGGGGAACCCGCTTGCCGCCGGCGTGATCGCCTTCGGCGCCGGTTGGCTGCTTTCCAGCCTGCTTCCGTCGAGCCAGGCCGAGCAGCGGCTCGCGACGCAGGCCAAGGACGCCGCCCAGCCGCTGGTCGAGCAGGCCGGTCAGGCCGCTCAGGAGATCGCCGACAACCTGCGCGAGCCGGCCCAGCAGGCGGCTGAGCAGCTTAAGCAAAGTGCAGCCGATGCGGCTAGCACGGTCAAGGACGAGGGCAAGTCAGCCACCGGTTCGGTGGCCGAGGACGCCAAGAGCTCGGCGGACACCGTCAAGGAGTCCCGCAGCAGCTGAGCCTGGATGCACAGCAGTAAGGGGGCGGCGCCGACTGCGCCGCCCCCTTACTGGTCTACGCGTTCGGCGTGCCCCCGTTGAAGCCCACCGGAATCCGGAGCTCCTCCGATCCTCGCACCACCCCCACGTCGAGCGCCGTCGTCGCGCGGTGGGCGTCCAGTACGTCATAGAGATCGTCTTGGCTGCGGAGCGGGCGATCAGCGGCGCTGACCAGTAGGTCACCGGGCCGCAGCCCGGCACGGTCGGCTGCGCTGCCCTCCTCGACAACGCGGACCAGCAGTCCCTCCCGTTCCGGCAGCCCCACCGCTCGGCGCATTGGTCCGGCCGCGCCGGTCGGGGCCAGCCCGACGCCCAGCTGCGGTCGCCCGCTGGACTCCCCTCGCCCCAGGGCGTCGATCCGCTGCCGAAGCTCAGCGCTGGCCGGCACGGCGAGATAGAAACCCTCCCCCAGCCGATGGGTCGATATTCCGTAGACGCGCCCGGCCGGGTCGACCAGCGCACTGCCCGACGACCCCCGCGGCAGCGGGGCGGTGTGCTCGATGCTGCCGCTGATCCGCCGGCCGCGCGGCCCGCGGAAAGCCCGGTCGATCGCCGACACCGTCCCGAAGGTCACTCGCGCGGGGGCGCCGATGCTGAGGCTCACCGCGAGCACGAGCTGCCCGGTTTCGGGAGCTCGGTCGGCCCACTCCAAGATCGGAGCAGAACCGGTGTCGACCGCGATCACCGCCAGGTCAGTGTCGGGGTCGGCGCTGCGTACCGTTGCGAGCTCGCTGCGCCCGTCGGAGAACGTCACCGTGGTGGTCGCGCCCCGGAGGTTGTGCGCGTTGGTGGCGATCAGGCCGTCGGCCACCACGACCCCGCAGCCTCGGCCCCGCGATCCGATCGACACCACGCCGGGCCCGACGGTCCTCTGCACCTGCTGCAGGCTTTGGGTCAATTCGTCCAGCATGAACGCCTCCTCGTTGTCGCTTGTAAATCGCAAGTTAGTATGCCGGTCGCCGAAGGGCAAGCGTGTTCGCCGATAGCATCAAGGGATGTTCGACGGCGCCACTCCCCCGGTCCCGGCCGGCCCGGTCGCCCCCACGCCGCTCAGCGCAGCGCTCGCCCGGATCGGTGACCGATGGTCATTGCTGGTGGTGGCCGAGCTGATCGGCGGCCCCAAGCGCTACAACGACCTCCTGGCCGCCGTGCCGGGACTCGCCTCGAACATCCTGGCTCAGCGGCTCAAGGCGCTGGAAGGTCACGGGCTGGTGGTGGGACGGGCGTACCGGGAGCGGCCCCGCCGCCTCGCCTACGGACTGTCGGCGGAGGGACAGGAGCTGGCCGGCGTGCTCCGGCTCCTGGCTGTCTGGGGAGCCGGTACGGCGCCGGGCGTCGACGCGCCGGCTCACCGGGCCTGCGGGACGCCGCTGGAGACGCACTGGGGTTGCCCCACCTGCGGCATCGACGTCGACGATCCGGCGACCGACGACCTCAGCTACGCCTGAGGCTGGCCGCCCTCCGGTGCGACCGGCGGCCGCCGACCCGCCAGCAGACCGCGCCCTGGCACCGACCACACCGGCTCCGGCGAGGCGCCCACGGCGGTGAGGATGTCCCCGGCAGCAAGGAAGCCTGAGGCGGCGGCGCGTTCCATCAGGGCGCTGGGGAAGCCCAAGCGCACCCAGTCGCCGGCCAGCCGGACCCCCGGGGCGTCGGTCAGCACGCCGGGACGGCTGGCGTCGGACCCCGGCCGGAAGCCCGGGGCGTCGGCGGCCATCCGAGCGTCGACGTGGCGCGCCGTCAGCTTGGCCGTTTCTGGCCATAGGGCGGTCAGCTCCGACCACATCCGCCGGGCCAGCTCGTCGGCATCAAGGCCGACGGGGGCGGCGTAGGCGTGCAGCTCGACCACCGCGCCGCCGGTCCGGGCCTGATAGGCCATCGACTCCTCCTCGAAGCGGGAGTAGACGGCGATCGAATCCAGCGTCGCCTCGCGGGATACCCCGCTGAAGGGCAGCCGATCGGCGGCCACGTCGCCGTCCAGCCAGTAGCGGGCGACGGCGTACGGCGCGGTCGTCGTGAGGGACGCCACCTGCCGGCCCAGCCCGGGGCCCGCGGCGGCCAGGCCTGGCGAACGCCCGATCAGCGCCTGCAGCGCGGCCGGGTCGGTCGCCAGCACCAGGTGCGCCGCCTCGACGGTGTCGCCGTCGCCGGTGCGCACCTGCCACCCATGCGCTGCCGGCGCAACGCAATCGACCGCCACGCCGGTCCGCACGGCGGCGCCGTGCGCGGTCAGGTGGGCGGCCAACGGCGACCAGATGCAGCTGTCGTAGTCGCGGTCCGGCACGTCAAAGAGCAGGCCCTCGGGATTGCCGAGGAAGTAGAAGTGGAACATCATGATCATCTCGGCCGCCGACATTTCGGCCTCGGGGTTGAAGAACGAGTGGGCGAAGACGTCGAACAGCATGGCGCGGCCCCGGTCTGGCAACCGCATGGCGTCGAGCAGGGTCCCCGCCGCGACGTTGTCGTACCGGGCATAGGTCGTCGCCCGGTCGTAGGCGAGCAGGGGCAGGGCCGCGGCGCCGTCCATGGCCCGCAGGTCGCGCAACCGCAGGCTCTTGGAGCGCAGCACCAGCGGCAGCAGGCCGAACGGTGGCAGCGTAGGCAGCCCGGCGAAGCTCTCGTCCGGCCAGCGGCGGGACAGGATCGGGTAGTCGGGGACGGCCCGCAGGAAGCCGAGAGCCGGGTCGGCCCGGCGCAGCAGCGCCCGCAGGTTGTAGTACTGCCGGAAGAAGGCGTGGAAACCGTGCTCCACCACCTGCTCCGAGCCGTCGGGGAGCTGGTGGCGCCAGGCGCCAGCCCGTCCCCCCAGGTACGGCCGCGCCTCGAGCAGCGTCACGCTGACCCCCCGCTCGGCCAGCACGACGGCGGCCGCACAGCCGGCGATCCCCCCGCCGACCACCACGGCGCGGACCGGGACCGGCACCTGGCGCGGCCGGCCGGGGTCGGCGGCGACAACTACCCGGGGCACAGCTCCGAGCAACCGGTGTGCGCGACTCGTCACCAGATCAGCATCCCAGGCGGCCCGGAAATCAGGCGACGCAGGCACGAGCAACGGCTACCTTGGGTGCAGTGACCCTCCTGCCCGAAGGCCAGCTCACGCCTGGTCCGATGGCAAGTCTGTGGCGGCTGCGCTTCTACGTACGCCCGTACGCCCGGCAGATGGTGACCATGCTCGTCGCGGCGCTGCTCGGAGTCGGCGCCAGCATCGTGGTCCCGCTGGTTACCAAGAGCGTGGTCGACGGGCCGGTGGCGCACGGTCAGCGGGACAAGGTGGTGCCGCTGGCCCTGCTGGCGATCGCGCTCGGGGTGGCTGAGGCGCTGCTGATCGGGATCAGGCGGTGGATCCAGACCAAAGCCACCCTGGGCCTGGAGAAGCAGATGCGCGACGACATCTATGCCCACCTGCAGTCACTGCCGCCGTCGTTTCACGACCACTGGCAGAGCGGGCAGCTGCTGTCCCGCGCCACCGGGGACCTGGCGGCGATTCGGCGGTTCATCGGATTCGGGCTGGTGTTCCTTGTCGTCAATCTGGCGACCTTCGTCACCGTCGTCGCGCTGCTGGTCCGCCTCGACCCGCTGCTGGGCTTCCTGGTGGGCCTGTCACTGGTGCCGGTCGCCGTGGTCTGCGCCAAGTTCGAGCGTGGTTATTCGGTGGTGTCGCGCCGGGTCCAGGACCAGACCGGCGACCTGGCGACCACGATCGAGGAGTCAGCTACCGGCATCCGGGTGATCAAGGCCTTCGGCCGACGGCGGCTAGTCGCCGAAGGCTTCGATTCAGGCGCCCGGAAGGTGTACGAAACGCAGCTGGCCAAGGTGCGCCTGCGAGCCAAGTTCTGGTCGCTGCTGGATTTCCTGCCCAACGCCACGCTCGGCCTCATCCTGCTGCTCGGCGCCCTGGCCGTCGGGGAGGGCCGGTTGAGCCTCGGCGGGCTGGTGGCCTTCATCACCCTGGTGCTGCAGCTGGTCTGGCCGGTCGAGGCGCTCGGCTTCATCCTGGCCGCCGGCCAGGAGGCGGCGACGGCTACCCAGCGCATCTACGAGGTGCTGGACGCGGTGCCCGAGATCGTGGACTCCCCTGGCGCCCGCATGCTCGACCAGGCGCAGGGGCGGCTGCGCTTCGACAACGTCGGATTCACCTTCCCGGGAGCCAGTACGCCGATCCTGCACGACGTCAACCTGACGGTGGCGCCGGGCGAGACCGTGGCGCTGGTCGGCATCACCGGCTCGGGGAAGACCACCCTGGCCGGGCTGGTGCCGCGGCTCACCGACGTGAGCGCGGGCCGGATCACCCTCGACGGCATCGACATCCGCGACCTCAAGCTCAGCTCCCTGCGGCGGCTGGTGGCGACCGCCTTCGAGGAGCCGATCCTGTTCTCCGCCAGCGTGCGGGAGAACGTCACGCTGGGCAGTCCGGAGGCGACCGACGCCGACGCGGCGGCCGCACTGTCCCTGGCCCAGGCCGACTTCGTCTACGACCTGCCGTGGGGCCTCGACACCAGGGTGGGTGAGCAGGGTCTGTCGCTGTCGGGGGGCCAGCGGCAGCGCTTGGCTCTGGCCCGTGCGGTGATCGGCCGTCCTCGGGTGCTGATTCTCGACGACCCGCTCTCGGCGCTCGATGTGGCAACCGAGGCGCTGGTCGAGGAGGCGCTGGCGCGGGTGCTGGCCGACACGACCGCCCTGATCGTCGTCCACCGTCCGTCCACCGTCGCGCTGGCCGACCGGGTGGCGCTGCTACAGGGGGGCACCATCACCGCGGTCGGAACCCACAGCGAGCTGATGGCCGACGAGCCGGCCTATCGCGACATCCTGAGTCAGGAATCGGAGGTGGAGTCCCGGTGACCGCCCCGGTGCAGGCCTGGCGCGGGGTCGCGGCCGAGGGCAAGGACGGCGTCTCGGCCGGCGTCTCGGTGCTGCTCCGCCGGCGCACACGCACGCTGCTCAGCTCCCTCCTGCGGCCGCACCGGCGGTCGATGTGGCTGCTCCTGGCGCTGATCGTGACGCAGAATCTAGCTGCGCTGGCCGGGCCCTGGCTGATCGGCCTGGGCATCGACACCGCGATCCCGCCGATCGTGCACCACCAGGGCACCGGCCGGCTATGGCTGATCGTGGGGGCGTTCGCCGTCTCGACCGTGCTGCAGGCCACTGCTCAGCGGTCCTTTCTAATCCTCACCGGCCGGATCGGCCAGGACGTCGTGCTCGACCTGCGGCGGCGGGTGTTCGACCACTTCCAGCGGCTGTCCACGGCGTTCCACGAGGACTACACGTCGGGCCGGGTCATCTCACGTCAGACCTCCGACATAGACGCCATCTCCGAGCTGGTCGAGGAGGGCATCGACGAGCTGGTCATCGCCGTGCTGTCGGTGCTGACCATCGGCGTGGCGATGCTGCTGCTGGACGTGCCGCTGGCGCTGGTGGCGCTGTCGAGCTTCCCGCTACTGCTGTGGCTGTCGGCGTGGTTCCGCAAGCAGTCGGCGATTGCCTACCGTCGGACCCGCGAGGCCGTTGCGCTGGTCATCGTGCACTTCGTGGAGACCCTGGCCGGGATCCGGGCCGTCCAGGCTTTCCGGCGGGAGCCCCGCAACTTCGCCATCTTCGAGGACCTCAACGCCCGCTACCGCGACGCCACCCGCCGCTCGTTCCAGCTGATCTCGATCTACGCGCCCGGGATGAAGCTGATCGGCAACGTTACGACCGGTGCCGTGCTGCTCTACGGCGGCTTCCGGGCGCTGGACGGCGACATCCGGGTCGGTGTGCTGACCACGTTCCTGCTGTACCTGCGGCGGTTCTTCGACCCGCTCCAGGACCTGTCGCAGTTCTACAACTCCTTCCAGTCGGCCAGTGCGGCGCTGGAGAAGCTGTCCGGCGTACTCGAGGAGCCGCTGTCAGTGCCGGAGCCGGTGCAGCCACGCCCGCTGGGAGCTCTGATCGCCGGCGACGTGCGCTTCACCGGCGTGCGGTTCGGCTACCACGACGCCGTCGTATTGCCGCAGCTCGACCTGCACATACCGGCTGGTCAGACGGTGGCGCTGGTCGGTCCGACCGGCGCCGGCAAGACCACCATCGCCCGATTGGTCGGCCGCTTCTACGACCCGCGGGAAGGCACGTTGTCACTCGACGGGGTCGACCTGCGTGACCTCGACGAGCCGACCCTGCACCGGGCCGTGGTCACCGTCACCCAGGAGGGGTTCCTGTTCTCCGGCAGCGTGGCGGAGAACATCGCCTTCGGCCGGCCCGGCGCCAGCCGCGCCGACATCGAGGACGCGGCCGCCGCGATCGGCGCCCACGACTTCATCCGGGCGCTGCCGCAGGGCTACGACACCGATGTACGCAAGCGCGGCGGCCGGCTCTCGGCCGGCCAGCGCCAGCTGGTCTCTTTCGCCCGCGCGTTCCTCGCCGACCCGGCGGTGCTGGTGCTCGACGAGGCGACCTCCTCCCTGGACGTGCCGAGCGAGCGGCTGGTGCAGCGTGCGCTGCGGACGATCCTGGCCGACCGGACGGCGCTGATCATCGCCCACCGGCTGTCGACGGTGGAGATTGCCGACCGGGTGCTCGTCCTGGAGGCCGGCCGGGTGGTCGAGGATGGCACTCCGGCCGAGCTGATCGGTGGCGGGGGCCGCTACGCCGAGCTGCACCGGCAGTGGGTCGACAGCCTGGTCTGACTACGCACCGGCGGCGTACGTTTCCCTGCAGCGAACCGCTTCGAGGAGGCACCGTGGACGACGATCTGCACGCCCGCATCTCCGAGCTTGCCAAAGAGGAGCACTCCCTGCTCCAAGCGCACGCGCAGGGCGAGGGGCTGACCGACATCGAGCACCTGCGGATGCAGCAGCTGGAGGTGGAGCTGGACCGGGCCTGGGACCTGCTGCGCCAGCGCGACGCTCTGCGGACCGCCGGACTGGACCCGAGCGCCGCGACCGAGCGCGACGCGGCGACGGTGGAGGGATACCTCTCCTGAGCCGGCCGCTGGCCGTGCTCGACATCGACGGCGTGGTGGCCGACGTGCGCCACCGGCTGCATCATGTGGCTGGCCGCCCGAAGGATTGGCCGGCGTTCTTCGCCGGGACGGCGGCTGACCCGCCACTGTCCTGCGGGACGAGGCTGGCTCGGGAGCTGGCCGCGGCGCACGACATCGTCTGGCTGACCGGACGCCCGGAGCACCTGCGGGCGACAACCGCCGACTGGCTGGCCGCCAACCGCTTACCCGCCGGGCGGCTGCAGATGCGCAGCGAAGGTGACTTTCGGCCGGCACCGGAGTTCAAGCTCGCCGTGCTGATCGAGCTGGCGGCCGGCCGCGAGATCGGCGTGGTGGTCGACGACGATCCGGCGGTGGTCGCGGCGGTGGGCGCCGCCGGCCTGCCGACGCGGCTGGCCGACTGGGTGCCGTACTCCCCGACACTGGGAGCCGCGCAGCATCGCGAGGGCCGCACGTAGCCGTCCCCGGCGCCCCGCCCCCCGCCGCCCCCCGCTGGTCCAGCCCTGACTGGACCCCTGAGGCCTGGATCATGGCGATCGGACCGGAGTGGCGATCGGGCCGGAGTGGCGATCGGGCCGGAGTGACGGACCGGACTCAGGAGTCGTAGTCCTCCATCGGCGGGCAGCTGCAGACCAGGTTGCGGTCGCCGTACGCGCCGTCGATGCGCCGCACCGGCGGCCAGTACTTGCCGTCGCGCAGGGACCGGACCGGGTAGGCGGCCTC